>FLYN01034268.1_pt3 | contig 17465 bp, 13 predicted proteins | sample 1122621 | NCBI WGS metagenome assembly FLYN01 (sample SAMEA4346792, study PRJEB14843) | hot springs metagenome | biome: Terrestrial Biome; feature: Habitat; material: Sediment | place: India | collected 2012-06-12 | depth 1760 m
CCGTTGGAAGGTCAGTCCGATCACGTGGATTGCCGGAACGCTGATGCTGTTCCTCAGCATCCTCAACTTCGCGCTGGACATCAACCGCGATTTCACCGGCTGGGCGCTCATCATCTTTGCGGCGGTCATTCTGTTTGGGCTGGTCACAGGCGAGACGTAAAGCGGGCAAAGGTTGCTATTCACGGGGTCTTGTTGTATAAATTGCCCATATTGAACGCAGGACGGCGAAAAACGCGCGGTCATATTGACGAGAAACAGCCGTGACCAGTATGGCAGATGCAACCAATCGCATCACCGTTGAGGACGTTCGTAAGCTGGCGCTGCCGCTGGGCACGCGGGTAGTCGCCGGGGACGGATTGCTCAACCGGACGGTGACATGGGCGACCATCATTTACGTAGAGAGCAAGACCTCCTCCAAAGCCGTCCAGCGCGGTGAAATTATCCTGGTGGCCGCGCCAGAAGGCAACAACCCGCGTGTAACAACTGACGTGGACGTGGTGCGTTGGGCGTCTGACCGGCAGGCCGCTGCTGTCGTGCTGAGCGAATCCCCTTCCCCGACGGCGATTGCCGAGGCAAACGCTTACGGGATGCCTGTATTGACTCTGCCGGGCGGCAGCCATATCCGCCAGGTGGAAAAGGCGATTGTCAGCCTGTTGGTAGACCGCAAGGGGCAAATCGAACGCCGCGCGACCCAGATTTACCGCCAGCTGACGCAAATCTCCTCGCGCAACGAAGGCATGTCCGGGTTGATTAACGCCATGGCGCGGCTGACCAACAAAGCCATCGTCGTGCAGGATAAGCGGCTGCACATCATTGACCACACGGTACAGCCGCAGTTCGTCGCCACCTGGGATGAAGTCGAAACGTTTCTCAAGAAGGTAGACAATTTACCCCTGGAGATTCAAGACCGGCATCGCGTGAATGAAATAGACAACCCGGTGCTGATGCAATCCCTGCCCACGCCGGGGCTGGCCCGTTTTGTCGCGCCGATCATTAACAAGAACATCGGGCGCGGCTATCTCTCCATCATTGGCTGGGATACCGAACTGGACGACATTGACGCGCTGGTGGCCGAGCACGGCGCGGCGGCCTGCGCGCTGGAAATGGCGAAAGCGAAGGCCATCAGCGACACCGAAAAGCGGCTGCGCGGCACCTTTTTAGATCGCGTGTTGATGGGCGATGTCAGCCAGCAAGAGGCAATCCGCCAGGGTGAGCGTTTTGAGCACGACATGACACAAACGCATCTGGCGATTGTGTTGGCCTGGCGCGGCGACAAATCGCCGTCACTGCGACGGCTGGAAACCCTCGTCAACGGCGTCGTGTCCAGCCAGCAGGCCGAAGCGCTCGTCTGGCAGCGCGAGCGCGAAAACGAAGTGATTGTCTTTCATACGGCTGACCCCGAACACCCGATTGATTCGACGCTGCGGCTGGCAAAAGCCTTCAGTGCCGAGATTCAGCGCCAGTATCCGAGCGCGCGCGTGGCCATTGGCCTGGGGCAGCCGGCTCGTGACATCAGTGGTTGGCGCAGCAGCTATCGGGACGCCGTACAAGCGCTGGAATTGGCAGATCGCTTGCAAACCAACAGCCCGCTCTATATCGGCGACCTGGGCGTTTATCAGTTGATTCTGGGATTGTCAGATCGAGACAAACTGGTTGCCTTCTGCGAGCGGACGCTGGGCGACCTGCGCGACTACGACCACCGCCAGCACGCCGACCTGCTGAAAACACTGGAGGCATTCTTCGCCTGTCACGGCAATCTGAGCCAGACGGCAGAAATGCTGATCGTTCACCGAAACACCCTGCTCTACCGGATGAATCGGATTAACGAAATCGCCCAGATTGACCTTGACCGCCCGGAAACCCGCCTGGCGCTCCATCTGGCGCTCACGATCCGACGGCTGCTGAACCTCAATTAACGCCTGCGTTTGTGCAAACTGCCATAGCCACAAATCAATCCACTTTAGCACATTGACGAGTGTCTTTACCGTTACTTCACGATTAGGCAGATTACCAGATTCGCGCAACCGGAATCTCAGGTAGTTTTTTTGCCCCCTCCTGCTAAATTGAGAGTGTGAATTTTTGTCGGTTTTCGACAAGCACGCAAGGAGGGATCATCATGGAGCAAGACATCGCCCCTCAGAGTCCTGATTACGAAATCCCCCGGCATCCGGTGGATGACCGCGAACGCGATGCCTGCGCGCTGATTTGCGCTGTTCGAAAAGGCGGCGAGGCCACGCATGGCAATGTCAAACGCACGATAGAAGCGCTGACCCGTATGGGACATCGCACCGGCTTTGTGGATGGCGAAGGCGACGGCGTTGGTATCCTCACCGACATTCCGCGCCAACTCTGGAGCAGGACGTTAAACCGGCTTGGACTGCGCTCTTCGCTGGTGACAGATCGCGGCTTCTGGGTAGCGCACGTGATGATTCCGGCGGCTGCCCGCCCCCGCGCCGACCATCTCGTCGAGCAAATCTGTCGGAAGATTACCGAGGCAGGGCTGCACATCCTGGTCGAACAGCCCGGCAAAGTGAACCGGGGCGTGTTGGGCCCGAACGCTGAGAAGAATGAGCCGGCCTTCTGGCAGATTGCCGGCATTGCCGAACACGTCCCTTACGAAAAATTGGACAGCGCGCTGTTCAATCTCCAAGTACAGTTGGAACGCGAACTTGGCGTCCATTTTCCGTCATTTTCTTCGCACAGCGTGGTTTATAAAGTGCAGGGAACGGTTGAAATTTTGCGCCGCTACTACCCCGAACTGCGCGACCCGGTGTACGCCTCGACGGTCACGCTCGGCCATGCCCGCTACAGCACCAACACCAACTCCATTTTCGAGCGCGTGCAGCCGTTTAACCTGCTGGGGCACAATGGGGAATTCAACACCATTTCACGCTTCCGCCTCGAAGCCGCGATGTTAGGCATCCACCTTGACCCCGCCAACTCCGACTCGCAGGATGTTGACCGCGCGATCAACGCGCTCTGCATGAATCACGGCCTGGATTTGATCGAGGCGGTTGAATACGTCTTCCCGCCCTTCCGCCACGATCTCATCCAGAATGTCCCTGAAATTCAGGCCGTGTACGAACAAATGCGCCATGCCTTTGGGCCGTTCGCCCAGGGGCCTGTCGCCATTGCCTCCCGGCTGGGCGACCTCTGCGTGTTCAGCGTGGATGCGCTTGGCCTACGCCCGCTGTGGTTTGGTGAAACCGAAAAAGAATACTTTGCCACGTCCGAGCGCGGCGTCTATCCTCTGGATATGATGTCCACCGACCCGAAGCCGCTCGCGCCGGGAGAGAAAATCGCCCTGAAGATCAACCCTGGCCGCAGCATTGAAGTATTGGATTACCCCGCGATTCAACGCCACGTGCTGAATCGATGGCGCGAACGGGAGCTGTCGCAGGCTCCCGTTGGAAATGACAACGGCTGGTCGCTGGTGGATTTTGCTTCGACTCCGGTTTACCCCGGCTTCAAAGGCGGGGGAAACGGCGGGGCGCATACCGTTGTCGCGCCCTCCCCTGTGGCGGTGGCCGAAGCCGTCCAGCCGGAGCCAATGCCCGTTCGGGTGGCAACCGCCCCGCTCCCCTGGCAAGAACGTGCGACAGTCGTCAATACCAATACGATGGCTGCTCTGGGCTGGGAACGCTTTCACGTCCAGTACATCGAAGCGATTGCCGAGGAGAAGAAAGAGCAAATCGGCTCGCTGGGCTGGGACGGGCCGCTCGCGGCCATGAGCCAGACGCGGGTCAACCTGGCCGATTACTTCAAAGAGACGGTCGCCGTTGTCACCAACCCCTCGATTGATCGGGAGCGCGAACGAGCGCAGTTCTCCACTCAGACGCTCATCGGCGTTCGGCCTTCCATCGGGCAGGTAGCTCATCCGGACGATCTGATGGTCAAACTGGAAACACCCCTGCTCCTGGGCGGTCATCCGGACCTCGGCAGCCTGGAAGACATGCGCGCCATCGCCGACAAGAACGGCACGATGACGCTAGAGGATTTGGTGGACACGTTCGCCCACCGCGTAACATGGCTCTCGATGAGCGCCGCAATGGATGAGACAATGGAAGCGGCGATTGAGCGCTTGCAGCAGGCAGCGGTTGATGCCGTAATGAATGGCGCGCAGTGTCTCGTGCTCGACGACACCGATGTGTACGGCGGGGAACACCTGTTTATAGACCCGCTGCTGGCAACCGCAGCGATTGACAAAGCGCTGCGGCAGTCCAGCCATCAGCCCAACCTGCGCCGCCAGACGGGTATTGTCGTGCGTTCCGGCGCGCTGCGCGACCTGCACGACCTGGCCCTGGTAATTGCGCTGGGCGCGAACGCCGTACTGCCCTATGCTATGTACGCCGTCGGCCTGGGCATTGCGCCGCGCGCGCCGAAAGAAAAACTGGACTCACAGCGGACAATCGAGCGCTTGAACGCAACTGTCAGGCTGATGACTGCCGGCTTGCAGAAAGTGACCTCTACCATCGGCTGCCACGAGCTGCGCGGCTACGGACACTCGTTCAGTTCGATTGGGCTGGCGGGAAATGTCGCCTCCATTTTCGGCACAACCAATTACTTTGGTTCAGAAGCGCGCGGCCTAACGTGGAGCGCCTTGCGCGATGATGCGGAAGAACGCGCGGCGGAAATGCGCGGCGAGAAGACGGGCAAGCTCAACAACCCTGACCGCTTCTACCCCAAAATGTGGAAAAAGGTCGAAGCGGTAGCGCATGGCGAGCTGTCGCTGGAAGACTACACGCAAGAATTGATGTCGCTGGAAAACGAGATTCCGGTGTCGCTGCGCCACATCCTCGGCTTCAAGAACGCGCACCACGATATTGACCCAGACACAGTAGATATCACCATCAAAGACCACGCCATGCCTGTTCTCATCAGCGCCATGTCGTTCGGCTCGCAAGGCGAACTGGCCTACAAAGCCTATGCCGAAGCTGCTTACCACCTCAACATCATCTGCATCAACGGCGAAGGCGGCGAACTGGCCGACATCATGGGGCGCTATCCGCGTAATCGCGGCCAGCAGATTGCTTCCGGGCGATTTGGCGTCAATATCACTTTCCTGAACTCGTGCTACGTGCTGGAAATTAAGATCGGCCAGGGCGCGAAACCGGGCGAGGGCGGCCACCTGCCAGGCTATAAAGTCACCGAGCAGGTTGCGGCGGCGCGGAGCACCACGCCCGGTGTTGACCTCATCTCGCCCAGCAACAACCACGACCTGTACTCCATCGAAGACCTGGCGCAGTTGATTGACGAACTGAAGACCGCAAACCCAAAAGCGCGCGTGTCGGTCAAGCTGCCTGTGGTGCCGGGTGTGGGCATCATCGCCGTCGGCGTGGCAAAAGCAGGGGCGGACATCATCACCATGACGGGCTATGAAGGCGCGACGGGGGCGGCCCGCATTCACTCGTTGCGACACGTTGGCCTGCCCACCGAGATTGGCGTGTGGCTGGCGCACCGGGCGCTGCTGGAAAGCGGCCTGCGCGACAACGTGGAAATCTGGTGCGACGGCGGCATGAAGAGCGGACGCGACGCCGTCAAGATGATGCTGCTCGGCGCAAACCGCGTCGGCTTCGCAACGCTGGCGATGGTCGCGGTAGGCTGCACCATCTGTCGCAAGTGCCAGGAAGGCACGTGCCACGTCGGTATCACGACCCACATCAAGACGAAAGAAGAGGCGCTGCTGAAAGGCATCAAGCACTTCGAGCCGCGCGATTACAGCGCCGCCGTTGAGGGCATCTGTAAGGTGTTCCACATGCTCGGCGACGACATCCGTAAATGGACAGCTAAACTTGGCTTTACCCGGACGCAAGACCTGGTTGGCCGCGCCGACCTGCTGGAACAAATCGCGCTGCATGACCGAATTGACCTCACGCCGCTGACCATCCGCGCGCCGCATCCGGCTAAACGCCAGCTACAACCCGGCGTTGGCCGCTTGCTGACCCGTCCACGCAACGTGATGAGCAAGTACATCACGGCCATCATCGAAGAACAGGTCGCGCGCGGGGAATACGAACTCACCTACGAGGACGAGCAGGTGATGGCGATGGATCGCGCGTTGGGGACGCATCTGTCCGGGGCGCTTCGTCGTGCCGACTTCCCCAATGCCGATATGGTAGACGCGGTTCATTTGCGCTTCAGCAACTCCGCGATTCCTGGCAATGGGCTGGCTGCCTTTCTTGACAGGCCGGTAAACGTGCTGGTGGAAGGCGGGGCGCAGGATGGAGTCGCCAAGTGCGCCAGGGGCGGGAATGTCACCATTTTGAAGGGACTGAACCACAATGGGGAGCGGCTCGACGGCTCGGTGGGCAAGAGTTTCGCCTACGGCGCGCAGGGCGGGCGCTTTATCATCCAGGGCAATGCCGACACGCGCGCCTGCATCCGGTTGAGCGGCGCGGACGTCATCTTCGGTGGAGAGGTCAAGCAGCCCTTACGGGACGAACTCGGCGGGCTGGCGGCGCGGGCGAATCTCAAAGGCTATGCCTGCGAGTATATGACTTCCGGGCGCGTGCTGGTGCTGGGCGACCCTGGCCCCTGGATGTGCGCGGGCATGTCCGGCGGCGTGGTTTATCAGCGCATCCAGCCGGAGATGAACCTGACAGTAGAAGCCATCAAGCGGCGCATCGCCGAGGGTGCGACGGTAGACATCTTCCCCTTGGACGAGCGCGGCATCGCCGATGTTCACGAACTGCTGAACGCTTACATTCAGATGCTCGAACTCAATAATCAAGCGGACGCCGTTCAGCATCTCTACGCCTTGTTAAGCAGGCCGCAGGATCATTTCGTGAAGATTGCACCGCCGACGAGGAAGAATTAACAGACCGCATCAGGTATTTTCCGCCAGTGATCTCGCCAATCGCTGGCGGTTTCTTTTCGCATGGTATTTTCAAATTCGCGCGTGTCTGGTTTGCTCGCGCCACCAATCACGCTCGTCCCAGGCTGGCCCCCAGGGCCCGTTGGCGGGGAACTGCACGCGCCACCAGGACATACACGCCTCGCAGCAAAAATCACGGTCATACGAATGGCGCTTGTCCTTTTGAATGACTTTTTGCCCCGCCGTTGGTCTAATCTTCACGTAATTCTGTTTCTCAATAATCGTGCCGCAACCGTCACAAATCAACGTGGGAGCAAGGTGGATACTCATAATAGCCCCTTTGCCTCTTCTTTTTCCCATCATTATAAAACGAAATAGATCACCGCAGCGCAAGGATTTCCCGCTAGTACAAATATTCTATCTCGATGTATAATCAGAACAAATAAGCTATTCGGGGAGGAGGCGTCTTATGATCGAAGTTGTGCGCAGACTGACGATAGCTGAACAACGCGAGATATTGGATGCCTGTCAGGCTGTGATCGAGCAAGCGCCGCTGTTCAGAAAGATCATGCCAACTGGAGCAAAGTTTCGTTATCTTTGCACCTCTGCCGGCCAGTATGGGTGGATCAGCGACCGTCAGGGCTATCGCTACGCCAGCCAGCACCCGGTGACGAAGCAAAACTTTCCACTGATGCCGCCAATTATCCGAGACATTGCGATAGATGCGGCTGCACGCGCCGGGCTGAGTCTCCGGCCTGAATCAGCGCTCATCAACTGGTATGACCGAAAAGGCACGCTCGGCTTGCATCAAGACAAGACCGAAAAGAGTCTTGCGCCGGTGGTCAGCATCAGCATCGGCGACGACTGCGTGTTTATTGTCGGCGGCCTTGAACGCACCGATCCAAAGCGTAATATGATCTTAAAATCTGGCGATGTGCTGGTAATGGGTGCAGAGCACCGGCTGATCTTTCACGGCGTCAAGAAAATTCTGCCCGGCACGCGCCCGCCAGAACTGGACTTCAAAGAGGACGGACGGCTGAATATCACGGTGCGGCAGGTGTATGGCTGAAGCTGGCCTTCCTGTCAAACCCCGCCAAGCAAGCCTTACACCTTCGGCAGGGTCGCCAGCACGCGCTGTACTTTGAGCGCCAGATGAAGAATCAGGCGGTTGTCGGGGTCTTCCAGGTCGAGGCCGGTTAGCTCGCTGATGCGTTCCAGGCGATAGACGAGCGTGTTGCGGTGCACGTCGAGGTCGCTGGCGGCCTTCGCCAGATTGCCGTTAGCGGCAAAGAAGCCATCCAGCGTGCGCAGCAAATCGCCCTGCTTGCGTTCGTCATGCTCGACCAGCGCCCCTATCGTTTCCTGGCAGAAGCGCCGCATATGATGGAGATTGCGCTCCTTGAGCGCCAGCAAAAACTGGTAGAGCTTCAAATCACCGTAAAACGTCGTCTTCCCCTGCTCGCCCAACTCGTTGGCGATGCTCACGGCGTCCTTTGCCTCGCGGTAGGCATCGCGCAAGGCAGTAAGTCCGGTGGCAGGGCGGCTGATGCCGGCGGCCACCAGACCGCTAGGCGAGCGTGACGCAAGCTGCGCCCGTGTCTCTTCCACGATCCGGCTGATGCGCGCGGTCTGGGAAGGATTTTCCAGCGGGTAAAGGGCGACAATCACATCCACGTACTGCCCGACTGCACCGTTGATCTGGCGGCGAGCCATATCGTCGCGCACCAGTGGAATCAACGATTCGATAGGCAGGACGGCCCCGTTCTCCGTCGTGGCACGGAAGACGGCGGCCATGCACAGAGAGTCCGTATTGAAGCCGGCCTGGGCAGCGCGCAAGGTCATCATGTCATCGTCGGTAGGCGTGCCGCTCAACCACATCTGCACCCAATCGCCGCGCGCCTGCTCTACTGCCGAAGCAATCGCCCGGCTTTTCGCCAGCTCGATGGCGCACACGTCCGCGCCATACGTCAGCACCAGCCGGTCAAATTCGTCCAGCGACTCGCGGCTGTCCACCAGCGACAGATAGCCCGCAATTCGCTTTTCGACTTTCAATACCGTCGTGTACCCCAGAGGGCTGGCGACAATCGCCCCTTCGGCAGTGGGCGCATCCCGGTTGAGCCAGTTCTGGAACGCGCCATATGGCAGGCTTTGCAACAGCGCCCGTCCGCTGCTCGCACGACGGGGCACGTTCGGGTAAATCTGCGCCATCAGCACGCCCGCATCGTCGTGGACGACAATCGGTTTGGCCGTCGCCCGCGCCAGGATTTGCAGGAGGCTGTTCAAGTCGCGGTTCTCGGCGGCCAGCCGCGTCAACTGCCGTTGAATCTCGATGGCGCGCTGGGTAAGCTGCGCCGTCCGGTTGACAATTAGTGTGTTGACTGCGCGCTCGAGCCGGGTCAGGCTGCTGTCCGCCGGCAGGGCAAGCAATCCGACCTGACAGTCAGTGGCTGTTTGGATGGCCTCGTCATTCACGTCATCGCTCGCTGCAACCGCATGAACGCCGACGGCTGCCAGCCCGCGTATCACTTCGGCCAGCGTGATTCGACTGTTGTAGCTGCGCAAGACATCCATCGAAACCAGCGCCAGTTCGCCGCCGTGTATGTCGGGGAAGGCTGGGGGCTGGGCGCGCACCGTCACCGCCCAGTTGATGGTCGTCTCCGGCGAGCCAGTCAACAGCGTTGTCCCCAACGGCAGCGCAAACTGGAGCAGCGCTTGGAGGGTGGCAGTCTGATTGTCCGTCATCCAGTCATCCTACTCAATCGCAGAGGCCGGCAGCCCTCCGGTTAAAGTTAAGCAAGCCTCCTACAAGCGAGCCGGCATAAGCGAATGTTACAATTACATGATCCCACTTTAATGGAGGAGCGATTGTAGTGAGCTGTTTACAAGAACTCTATGAATACTTCTGACAACCGCAAGGGATACATTTTGTTGAATATTGCTAAAAATATAGCAAAAAAAGCAAAAATAAACAGAGCAGGTGGAATTCATTTACCTGCTCTGCTCATGTTTCCTGTCGGTTTTTGCCAATTAGCCGCTCATGCGTTTGACGCCTAATGATAGGGTTTCACCGTCAAACTGGAAGTCCTCACGATGAAAGCCGTTTGCCGGTTCGCCCTTCTGTAGCGACTGGCTCAACGTCTCGGCGCGAATGTAATCCGCATACTGCTCGATGGCCTTCGCCAGCCGCTCGCTGGCGACGTAGGTGATGGTGATGGTGTCGTCAATGTTAAAGTCGGCGTCCTTGCGCATGGTCTGGACACGGCGCACGACCTCACGCGCCAGCCCTTCCATAATGAGTTCTTCGGTCAGCTTTGTATCCAGCGCTGCCAGATAGCCATTTTCTTCGGCAACGGCGAAGCCTTCCGCCGACTGCTGCTGGACTTCGACTTCCTCCGGCGTCATCTCAAACGTCTGGCCGTCGAGTTCAAGGCTGATGTTCTGGCCGTTCAGCAGCGTGGTCGCCCAACGGCGCACGTCGTCCTGTTTGCCCTCACGCAGCGCCGCCTGCACGCGCGGGAAGTCCTTACCAAATTTCTTGCCCAGCAGACGCGGTAGAGGGTTCAGGCGATACCGCACCACGTCGCTTGCGCTTGTCAGTATCTGCACCTGCTTGACGTTGAGTTCGCTCTGGATGAGGTCGGCCAGCCGGCTAACGGCTTCCGCCTCTGAGGCTTCGCGCGTGACAAACTGCGCAACGGCAAGCGGCTGGCGGACGCGGATACCGGCGCTTTCGCGCGCGGCGCGCCCCAGACTGACCAGACGCTCCACCAACCGCATTTCGTTGACAAGCTGCTCGTCAATCAGAGCTGCGTCGTAGGCTGGCCAGCGCGATAGGTGAACGCTGATCGGCGCGCTGTCGTCAACCGCAGGGACAAGGTTGCGGTACAGCGCCTCGCTCAGGAAGGGCATGGTTGGCGCGATCAGCTTCGAGAGCGTGACCAGACATTCGTACAACGTGGCATACGCGCCCAGCTTCTCAGCGTCATTCTCGCTTTTCCAGAAGCGGCGGCGGCTCAGACGCACGTACCAGTTGCTCAGGGCTTCGACAAACGCCTGGATAGGTCGCGTCGCCCCTATGGCATCGTAATTCTCGTAAGCCTCCGTCACCTCCTTGACCAACTGGTGCAGTTCGGCCAGCGCCCAACGATCGAGCGAGTCGCGCTCGGCAACCGGCGGCTGGGGACTGTTGGGCGTCCAGCCGTCAATGTTGGCGTAGGTCACGAAGAAGCTGTAGGTGTTCCACAGCGTTGACCAGAACTTGCTCACCACCTCGCCCACCAGGTCTACCGAGAAGCGACGTGGCTCTCCGGGCGGCGCGGAGGTGTACAGATACCAGCGGAAGGCATCCGCGCCATGTGCGTTCAGCACCTCCCAGGGGTCAACAATGTTGCCTTTGCTCTTGGACATCTTCTCGCCGTTCTCGTCGAGAATCAGCCCCAGGCAAATGACGTTCTTATACGACACCTGCTCAAAGAGCATGGTGCTGATGGCGTGCAAGCTGTAAAACCAGCCGCGCGTCTGGTCAACCGCTTCGCAGATGTAGTCCGCCGGGAACTGCTGCTCGAAGATGTCCTGGTTGTAGAAGGGATAGCCCCACTGCGCCACCGGCATCGCGCCACTGTCGAACCATACGTCTATCAACTCTGGCACGCGGCGCATCGTCCCGCCCTTGCCGTTCGGATTGGGGAAGGTGATTTCGTCCACGTAGGGGCGATGCAAATCGAGGTTGGACAGGTCGCGCCCGGCCAGCCGGCTCAGCTCCTCGACACCGCCAATGCACAGGGCTTCTCCCGTCTGGTCATCTTTCCAGACCGGAAGCGGCGTGCCCCAGAAGCGCTCACGGCCCAACGCCCAATCCTTGACTTCTTCCAGCCAGTTGCCGAAGCGCCCATCTTTGACGTGCTTTGGCACCCAATTGATTGTTTGGTTCAGAGCGACCAGCTTATCCCGGTAAGCAGTCGTTCGGATGAACCACGTGTCGCGCGCGTAGTAGAGCAGCGGCGTGCCGCAGCGCCAGCAGAACGGGTAGCTGTGTTCGTAGAGTCCCGACTTGTAGAGCAAGCCGCGCTGCTTGAGATCGTGTATGATTTCGGGGTCGGCGTCCTTCACCCACAGGCCGCGAAACTCGGTCACGGCGTCAATGAAGCGGCCATTGGGCGCGACGGTGCGCAGCACCGGCAGGTCGTACTGGCGCGCCATCTCCATGTCGTCTGCGCCAAACGCCGGCGCGATATGGACGATGCCCGTACCATCGTCGGTACTGACAAAATCGCCCGCGACGACATAGGCGTGATCCTGCTCCACCGGCAGGAAGGTATACAGCGGGTTATAGTGCTGGCCAACAAGCTGCTTGCCCTTAAAGCGCTTGACGACGTTGTACGCTGCCGGGTTGACCAGTACGCGCTCGACCAGCGCTTCGGCCAGAATCAGATTCTCACGCCCCTCCCCATCGGGCAGGGGGCCTTCGACCTGTACGTAATCAATGTTCTCGCCCACCGCCAGCGCCACGTTACCGGGCAGCGTCCAGGGCGTGGTCGTCCACACCAGAAAATAGACGCCCGGCTTGTCGCGCAGCGGAAAGCGCACGAACACGCTGGGGTCTTTCACGTCCTCGTAACCCTGCGAAACTTCGTGGCTGCTCAACGGTGTGCCACAGCGAGGGCAGTAAGGAACAACCTTCAAGCCCTCGTAAAGCAACCCTTTCTCCCAGAACTGCTTGAGTATCCACCAGACGCTCTGGATATAGTCGTTGCTGAACGTGACGTAAGCGTTGTCAAGGTCGAGCCAGAAGGCGATACGCTCTGACAGCTTCTCCCAATCGGCGATGTAGCGAAAGACGCTCTGGCGGCACTTCTCGTTGAATTGGGCGATGCCGTAGGTTTCGATGTCCTGCTTGTTCTTGAAACCGAGTTCTTTTTCGACCTCGATCTCGACGGGAAGGCCATGCGTGTCCCAGCCGCCTTTGCGCAGGCAGTAATAGCCCTGCATCACTTTGTAGCGGGGGAACATGTCTTTGAAGGCGCGCGCCAGCACGTGATGGCTACCGGGGCGGCCATTGGCGGTGGGCGGGCCTTCGTAGAAAACGTAAGTGGGACCGCCTTCGCGCTCCTTCATCGTGCGCTCGAAGATGCGGTTTTCGCGCCAGAAGTTGAGCTGGTCGCGTTCAAGCTTTTGGATGTCGAACTTAGGACTGACTGCCTTGAACATGGTTATCTCCATGATAGTCTGAAACGGACGATGCTGCGTTTAGCGGCGACGGCATATTCGTCTCAGATGGGCAATCAGCCGCGGCGTGAGTGCATCCCTCACCACCACGGTAACACCTCCTCAGCGATTAGCAGTTGGCAATTCGCAAAAGATTGAAGAGTCCACTACGGCGCAGCGTGGTTGCCTGGCTTCAGCGTATGGGTCTTCATCGTTTTGCTGAGAACGATTTAATTATCATCCAAATCTTCTGATTCGGGTAGGGGAAACTCGCGGGGCGGAACCGCTCCCGTCCAGAACACCTCGCGCGAAAGCTCGATTTCGGTCATGTAACCGCGAGCGCCGCTGACGATGAGCGCATCCCAGCGCATGGCAAATATCGAGAATGTCGTCTCCCCGGAGCAGCGCGCTACCGGTACTTGCGGGGCAATGATCGAGCTGCCTTCTCCCTGGCACTGGCTTGAGTCCAGGGTGCAGGTTGCGCCGATTTCCTGGTAATAGGCGACTGCGTCACAGGGGGATTGCACCCGGCTGGCATAAACCCAATCGTCCACGCCGTATTCGCTGCTGCGATGCTGGATGGATGCCATGTCGGGGGGCAGCGGCGGGACGGGCGGAAAAAGGATGGCAACAAACACGCCCAACACCTGCGTGCCGATATAGAGCGCCAGCAGCACGCCGACGATGCCCAGGGCAAGAATAGTCCAGGGAAGGCGCGCGCCTTCCCTGCGGGCGGCTGCCCGTTCATTAGGGCTGCCAGTGCTGCTCGTACTCAACGACGACCATCCCTTCCGTATCACGCGCTTCAATGCCCGGCTCAATGGTTACTTTCGTGAACTGGGAGATATACAGGCCGGAGCGATCAAACAGACAGATGTAGCGATAGGGTGGCACTTCCGGGTCGCCGTCGTTATATTCCGGGAAAAAGTCGGAAGGGCTTTGGATGCCCGGATCATAATCGGGCGGGAAGCGTTCGCACTGCTCACGGTTGGGATCGGTGGTGTTGTTGCCATAATGCTCGTCCAGTTTTTGCTGGTAGAACGCGGCAACGTCATCTGCCGAAGCGCCCTCGATGAGATAAAAGAGGCTGCGCACGGAATTGGCGCGCACAACCTCGCCGGCAGGCCGCGCGCCCGGATAGGTGGCAATATCCAGCGGTACCTGATGGGAAGCGCGTTCGATGAAGAACCCAACCACACCCAGGATGACGACCAACACGCCGGCAAGCGCGGCCAGCGTCCCGATGCGGAGCAACGAAATTTTCCCGTCGCGTCCATAAATGTTAAACATCTGCTGGACCTCCTCCAAGTGTCTGCAAACGGCGAACATCGTCGGCCAGCGCCTGACCATAGGGAGTCAGGCGAAAGCGTTCGACTTCGGCGCGCCAGTATGGCAATCCAGCCTCAATCAACGCTTCCGAAGGCGGCTCCCCATGATCGAGGCGGTAGAGCAAATAATCGGCCATCAAGCGGCGGTGCGCCGCTTCAACCAGAGACGTTACCTCTTCAAGCGCCGCGCGCGCCTCGTCCCATAATCCCTGACGGTAGTAGGCTTCGCCAAGGTCAACCTGTACCACCGAGGGCGCGCCGGCGGCCAGCGCCCGCGAGATGGCGTCTGCTGCTTCGGTGTATTTTCCCTGTACAAGTAGTGTACGCCCAAAACCGTAAAGAGAAAAATGGTGATTTGGTTGCAAACGTAAGGCTTCTGTCAGAACTTCTTCACTTAAATTCACTTCCCCTAGCTGGCGATAGATGTTGCCCAGCAGGGTCAATTCCCGGAAGTCGGCTTTACCGCTGGCGCGCACGCCCTCTAAAAGCTGCCGCGCCGTCTCAAAGTCCTCGTCCAGATAGGCGCGCTGCGCTTTAGTGTAGGGCGTTACCATACCCCGATTGCCCCAGAGAATAATCAATTGCGTGATGATAAGCAGCCCACCCGCGCCGATGAGAGCCGGTTGTCTCAGTTCCGGGGGGCCAAAGGCAGCCACCAGGAGCATGACGACGAGCAGCGCCAGCGCCAGGGCAAGCGCGACCTGTGACGGCTTATCCCACTGACGGACTGCTTGCAGCAGACGCGCCGTGAATCGCCCCATCCCCTACCCCAGATTGCCTGCGTCGGCGTCGGCGATGGCCTGCTCAATGGCAGTGATTTCGTAGCGCAACGCCTGTCCATAGACTGTTCCTTCGAGGGCATTCAGCCCGGATTTCCAGACCTTGAGGCCATCGCGCGCGCTCATCATCTTGGCAATTGCCTGCATCGCCTGTTTGGTTTGCCCGGCTGCCTGGTATGCCTGGGCGAGATGATAGTACACACGCACGCCGTAGCTGGCGGGCATTGCATGTGACGCCGCCTGTTGGAACGACTCCAGCGCCGCTTTCGCATCGCCCGCAAAGCGCTGGACAAAGCCTAGCTCGGCCCAGATGACCGGCTGGTTGGGGTCTAATTCTGCCGCCTTCGTCAGAGCGCGGGCGGCTTCATCGTAGGCAGCCTGCAAACGATAACCATTGGCAAGGGTGATATACGAGCCGGGGTCGTTGGGGAATAACTGCACCGCCCGGTCTGCGGTGGCCTGCGCCTTGCCCAACTGCCCCGCGTAGGCATAAGCGCTGGTAAGCAGCATCAACACTTCTGACGTTTCTTTACCCTCTCTGATCGAGCGTTCCAGGAGTGGGATGGCTTCGCGGAAGCGGAAGGATTCGATCAAGCGGTAGGCATCGCCATAGCCCGACCCCTGCTGGCGAGTCTGGCGCGCGAGCAAAATGCCGATGAAAATGAACCAGAGCAGAAACATAAACGCGGCCAGGCACAGACCGCCCAGCGCCACTTGAACGGAAGGTGAGAGGTCTTCGGTCAGGGGAAGCTGGTGGGTCGAAAATACCTCAATTGCTAGCCCGCTAATAAACAACACGACGCCGAAGATGGCGAGGGCAAACGTGCCATAGAGGGCGAACTGACGAAATCGGCTATCCATGCGCCAATGCCATCACGTCGAGTTTACCGTCGGCGAGGTCTTGCGCGGCCTGCACGTCGTCCCCCAGGATCGCGCGCAGGGTTTCAGCCTGATCGCTTTCCAGGATAATTCGCCATTCTTCGAGGCCGCCTTTGCGCCGCCGGATGGCTTTCACTTCCTCTTGCGCGGCATCCACATTCCCCAGACGGCTGTAGGCGCGCGCGAGATAGAGATGGATAAGCAGAAGGTGGCGCGCGTCGGGCACTTTCAGCGCCAGGGCTTGCTTCAGGTGTTCGATGACCTGTTCGGAGCATTGAAGGCGATCTTCGATCATGCCCAGATTATAAGCGGTAACCCAATCCTGTGGGGCGAGTTCGCGCGCCTTTTGCGCGGCTTCCTGCGCGCGAGCATAGTCGCCCATCTGCAAGTAGACCTCGGCCAACCCGTTGTAGGCAACAGCCGAGTCAGGAGCAAGCTGCGTCATTTTCTCGTAATCCCGGCGCGCGCGATCCAGCTTGCCCCACAGGCGCAGAATCTCGGCGCGGAAGCGGTAGTGATTCGGCTGCTTCGGCTCTTCCTTAATCACCCTATCCATAACCTTCACCGCTTCTTCGTACTCGTTCTTGCGCAGATGTTTGATCGCCTCACGGTACTGCATGGGCATCCGGCTGCGCGTAAGGAACAGCCCCCCCGCTATCCAGCCTACCCCCGCGCCGACGAGAGGCGCACGCAGTTGGGGGAAGAAAAAGATACCGAGCACGATTGCCAGCAGCGCCGGGCCAAGAATCGCCAACCAGCGCTTGCGCTCATCCGGGTCGAGCCGCCCGCCGACGATGAACGCCGCGCCGACGATAAAGGCGACGACCAGCAGCGATTGGACGAGGCGCACCCAATCGGCTTCGACGGCGTTCAGGACGAGGCTTGCGATGCCCGTTCCCGCCAGGAGTAGGAACAGGGCGCGCAGGCGGGTGGGGCCGAGGAAGAGTTGTAAACGTCGAAGAATACGCTCAATCATGACTTTGGTGGTTCAGGGCGGCGGGCGTATTGAGTGAGCAAAACTGTGACAATACCTGGACTGGATTCACTCTTTAGGACAATATGATGTTCGTCGAGCCAAACTAGGGGTTGCTTTTCTAAATCCACGTTCTCTTCCTGAGCAGCAGAAGAGCACGGATAATTTAAGAGGTAGCCTTGTGCTCGAACCGACTTACCCGCAATAGTAACGACCTCAGTTTCACGTATCACTGCGCCAAGTGTCTCCACTTTAGCATCAAAGGACAGAAAGGGCCAACATTCACAAACTGGCACACATTGCCCAAGTTCCCTAACCGCTTTTGCCAGAGTAAACCCTAGGAACAGTGTCGAATTCGTAGATAGAACGCAATTTGTGGGCAAGTCCACTTCGTCTTGATGAAGCATATCATCAACGATGTAGCTGACCCGAACTTGATTAGATTCAAGCAGGTAGGTCGCCTTACCTTTTTTTCCATCACGTCTAAA
>FLYN01004264.1_pt1 | contig 17449 bp, 15 predicted proteins | sample 1122621 | NCBI WGS metagenome assembly FLYN01 (sample SAMEA4346792, study PRJEB14843) | hot springs metagenome | biome: Terrestrial Biome; feature: Habitat; material: Sediment | place: India | collected 2012-06-12 | depth 1760 m
GGCAACCGCCTCGCAGTGAGCGATGTCGGCGTCGCCGTGCTGCTCGTGCAGGCGGCGGTGCCGGCGGCGCTGCTCAATGTCGAAGTCAACCTGGCGGCGCTCGAAGATCAGCTCTTCGTCCGCCAGGCGCGTGCCCAGATCGAGGATCTAACGATCGGGCTCGACGAGGAGGCCGAAGGGGTGCTGGCGCTGGTGCGCGAGCAGATCGCCCGCTAGGATCTGTCGGAAGCTCACCACAAAGACCCAAAGAGTATCACGGTGAACTTGCTTGCGTGCTTTGGGGCCTTTGTGGTGATGTTCGTTGTCACCTGTTTGCGCTTCCCCGGGATGAAGCTACCGGCACCGGCTGGCCGCGTCGCGCCGCCTGCTCGACATAGGAGCTGTATCCGCCCTCGTAGATGCGCAGCTCGCCGTCGCGTAGCTCGAAGATCCGGTCGACGAGCCGGTCGAGCAAATAGCGATCGTGCCCGATCACCACGATCGTTCCGGTGAACTCCTCCAGTGCCTGCTCCAGCACCTCGACCGAGGGAATGTCCAGGTTGTTGGTCGGCTCGTCGAGTAGCAGGCAGTTTGCACCACTGAGCATCAACCGCGCCAGCTGGACGCGGCTTTTCTCGCCGCCGCTGAGCTGGGCGATCGGCTGCGTGCAGGCCGCATACGGGATCAAGAAGCGCCCGAGCTTCGCTACCGCCTCGCTATCGTACATCGGACGGATCGCTCGCAGCGCTTCGATCGGCGTCTGGGCCATGTCGAGGGTCTCGTGCTGCTGAGCGTAGTAGCCGGGCTGGATGCTTGGCCCGACCCAGATTGTGCCGCCATCCGGCGCGATCTGCCCCAGGATCATCCGCAGCAACACCGACTTGCCCGCGCCGTTGGACCCGATGATGCCGATCCGCTCGCCGTTCATGATCGTCGCCTGTGCACCTTTCAGGATGATGCGGTCGCCAAAGGCCTTGGCGACGCCGTGTAGCTCGATCGCCTTCGCGCCGCCGCGGACGCGCGGCCGCAGCTCCAGGGCCATCTTCCGCCGCTCCAACACCGGTCGTTCGACCTTTTCCATCCGCTCGATCTGGCGCTGCTTGGTGAGGATGCGCGTTTTATGGCGCCTGTCGAGCGAGATGTTGAGCCATACGCGGAAGCGGGCGATCGCCGCTTCCAGGCGCGGGGTGAAGGGTTATGGGTGAGTGTTGCGCTTTGCTCAAACCTCGCCCTTAACCCTTCTCATGACCGACTTGACGCCCCCCTGCACGGCATGCTATGATCAAAGCAGCAGTTTGATAGCGAAAAATCTGCGTTGACGAGGACGAGTAGCCAGGCTCCAGCCGTCAGGGAGGGCGCGCCACCGACTGCGAGCGCGCCCGGCCATGGGCCCGGCGAACACCACCTCCGAGCCGCTTCCGGAACGCCGCTGGCAAGTATGGAGGCGCGGGTGGCGCCCGATATCAGCCTGAACAAGGGATCTGCGATCGCCGATCTGGATGCAATCGTGCATCGCAGTTCCGAACTTGGGTGGAACCACGGAGCAACCCTTCGTCCCATGCGGGCGAAGGGTTTTTAGTTGTAGGAGCAAACGATGAGCTATCGCTACGAGCGGCACCGCAGTCGGATCGGCTGCCTTGCCTGGCTGGTCGCGATCGTCTGGATTCTGTTGCTGGCGTTGCTGGCCTACCGCTTTTTGCTGCGCGAACAGGTGAGCCGGTTCATCGGCCAACAGATCGGCCAGCAGCTCCGCAGCAATATCGCTGCCCCGCCGGGAGGGCAGATCCCGCAGGGCGCGGAAAACACGCTGCCAACCGTGATCGCCGGGCTGCCGGCAGGCCAGCTCCGGATCAGCGAAGCCCAGGCCAACGCCTACCTGGCCGCCAACGCCGATGCACTCCAGCCGATCGATTCGGCAACTGTCCGCTTCGTCCCTGGCGAGATCCAGGCCGATATCACCGCGCTGGGGACGACCAGCACGGCGCGGATGGGCGTGGCGGTGCAGGATGGCCGCCTGATCGCCGTGAACCCGCGCATCGATGGCCTGCTGGCCCAGTTCATCGCAGCCGATGACCTGACAAACGCGCTGGAGCGCCAGATCAACGACCAGCTCGCCGCGCAAGGGCGCCGCGCCACCGATGTGCGCGTCGAGCAAGGCCAGCTCATCGTGACGCTGGAAGGCTAAGCCGAAAGGAGGTTATATGCCCGTCTCCCCCGAGAAAGATCCCTACTATCGCCTGCGCCACTCCGCCGCGCACGTGATGGCCCAGGCAGTTCTCGAGCTCTTCCCTGAAGGCAAGATCGCTATTGGCCCGCCGATCGAGGACGGCTTCTACTACGACTTCGACCTGCCGCGCCCGCTCACGCCCGACGATCTGGCCGAGATCGAGGCCCGCATGCGGCGCATCATCGCGGGCGACTATCCGTTCCGCTATCGCGAGGTCAGCGCCGAGGAAGCGCGCGCGCTGTTCAAGGACCAGCCTTATAAGCTGGAGCTGATCGAGGGGCTGGAGAAAGGGCACGACGAGTATGGCGAGCGCGTCGGCTCAGCTGCTCCGGCTGGCGCCGGCCGCACGGTCATCTCGACGTACCGGCACGATACGTTCGAGGACCTCTGCCGCGGGCCGCACCTCGAGCGCACGGGGCAGATCCCGATCGACGCCTTCAAGCTGCTCCATGTCGCAGGCGCCTACTGGCGTGGCGACGAGACGCGCCCCATGCTCCAGCGCATCTACGGCACGGCCTGGAATAGCAAGGAGGAACTGGACGCCTACCTGCATCGGCTGGAGGAAGCGCGTCGGCGCGACCATCGCAAACTGGGCCGCGAGCTCGGATTGTTCTATTTCTCCGACGAGATCGGCCCTGGGCTGCCCTTGTTCACGCCCAAGGGCGAGATGCTGCGCCATATCATGGAGTCCTTCGTGCGCGAGACGCAGTCGCGTTATGGCTACCAGCACGTCTGGACCGGCCACCTGGTCAAAGAAAGCCTGTACCAGCGATCTGGGCATCTGGAGAACTATGGCGATGTGATGTTCCCGCCCATGGTCGATGAGAAACGGCAGGTCGTCTATCGGTTGAAGCCCATGAACTGCCCGTCGCATATGACGCTGTACAAAGAGATGGGCGTTCACTCCTATCGCGAGCTGCCGATCCGTTTCGCCGAGTTCGCCACGCTCTATCGCTACGAAGAGCAGGGCGCGCTGAGCGGGCTGACGCGCGTGCGCGCGCTCACGCAAGATGACTGCCATATCTTCTGTACGCCGGATCAGATTCAGGAGGAGTTCGGCCGCTGCCTGCAGCTCATCCGCGAGGTGCTGGCGGCCTACCAGATGACGGACTATCGCGTCCAGCTCTCGCTGCGCGGCGCGGAGGGCAAGTACGTCGCCGACGACGAGAAGTGGGCCCAGGCGACGGCAGCGCTCAAGGCCGCGCTCGATGCCAACAACGTGGAGTACGAGGCGGTCGAGGGCGAGGCGGCCTTCTATGGCCCGAAGGCCGATTTCATGGCCAGGGATGCGCTGGGCCGCGAGTGGCAGCTCTCGACGATTCAGATCGACTTTATTCAGCCTGCCCGACTTGGCGTGGAGTACATCGGCGAGGATGGCCAGCCCCATACGCCGGTGCTGATCCATCGCGCGGTGACGGGATCGACCGAGCGCTTCATGGCCATGATCATCGAGCACTTCGCCGGCGCCTTTCCGGCCTGGCTCGCTCCTGTACAGGCGGTGATCATCCCGATCTCCGACGAAAAGCACGGCGCCTACGGTCACGAGGTGTTGGGCCGCCTCAAGGAGGCCGGGCTGCGGGCCGAGCTCGACGATAGCAGGGATCGTATGCAGGCCAAGATTCGCCGCGCCCAGTTGCAGAAAGTCCCGTATATGCTTATAATCGGCGACAAAGAGCAGGCCGCCGGTGCGGTCGCGGTGCGCCTGCGCTCCGGTGAGGATCTGGGAGCGATGCCGGTTGAGGCGTTTATCGCCCGGGCACAGGCCGATATCGCAGCGCGCGTGTAAAACGAGGAGGAGCTATGCGCCCTTTTCTGCTCGGGTTTGTTATCGGCGCCGCGATCGGTGCAGCCGCCGTGATTATCGGCGCGCCGCGCTCGGGCTCCGCGCAGCGCGCGAGTATCAGCGACTTTTGGGCCAACTTGCTGGAAACGGCGCGCCATGCCGCCGCTGCCCGCGAGCAGGAGCTGTGGGCCGAGTTCCGCCAGCGCCTCAGAAGTGAGTGAGCCGTTGAACGCTGAGATCATCGCCATCGGCTCCGAGCTGCTGCTCGGCGAGACGATCGATACCAATAGTGCGTACCTCGCGCGCCAGCTCGCCGCCGTCGGCGTGGATGTGTTCCGTACCTCCGTCGTCGGCGACAACGAGGCGCGCATCGCAGCCGCGATCGTCGAGGCGCTCAGCCGGGCCAGCCTCGTCGTCTGCACCGGTGGCCTCGGCCCCACCGCCGACGACGTGACGCGCGAGGCGGTGGCACGCGCGCTGGGCCGCTCGCTGGTCTTCCACCAACACCTGCTCGATCAGATCGAAGCGCGCTTCCGCTCCTTCGGCCGCCCGATGAGCCCAAGCAATCGCCGCCAGGCCTACGTGCCCACGGGCGCGCGGATCATCGAGAACCCCCACGGCACCGCCCCGGCATTCATCGTTGAGGACGAACGCGGCACCGTCGCCGTGCTGCCCGGTGTGCCACACGAGATGCGCTATCTGACCGAACACGCGCTGGTGCCCTACCTGCGCAACGAACGCGGCCAGACCGGCGTCATCCTGGTGCGAACGCTCCACGCCGTTGGCCTCGGCGAGAGCGTGATCGGCGAACTGATCGCCGATTTGATGGTGCAGGAGAACCCGACGGTCGGGATCTCGGCCAAGCGCGCGCAGTACGAGCTGCGCATCGGTGCCAGGAGCGATAGTCGCGCCGGCGCCGAGGCGCTCATCGCGCAGGCCGAGGCGACAATTCGCGAGCGCCTTGGGAGCCATCTCGTCGGCGATGAGCCGCTGGTGCAGGCGGTGGTGCGGCTGCTCACGACGCGCGGCCTCTCGCTCGCCTTGTATGAGGGGACCAACTACGCGCCGGTCTATCGGGCGCTCGCTGCGACGACTGTTGGCCCCGATGTGCTGCGGGGTGTGCTCATCCATCCGCTCGATCGCCCGGCCGATGATGCGGCCGCCGAGAGCCTCGCCCGCGCCGGTGCGCTCGCGTGCCACGACCGCTGGCGGTCCAGTATTGCCCTCAGTGTGCAGCCCGCTTCCACCCCCGGCCCGGATGGTTTTACGGCGGTCTACGTCGCGCTGGCGCACGCCGCCGGTATCCAGACCTGGGTACGTCGCCATGACCTCGCGCTGGAGGATAGTTGGGGCTTCGTTGGGACGATGGCGTTGGATTGTTTGCGCCAGTATCTGCTGCACGAAAGCAGCAGTTGCTAATCCGCCTACCGATCGCTTCGATGTCGATCACCTGCCATCGCCACATCGCAGGTAACCTTGACTTGCAAGTGATGCGCGGGATGGGTGGTCGGTCAGCGGCGATCTGCGCTGGCTCCGGGCGATGATAGCGCCAGCATCGCCGGTCGTCGCTTCTCCATCGCTGTGAGTGGCTGGATGCTTTGCCGCCAGCATGCGCTATGGAATTACGCACCGCGCTTGCCAATATTCACCGCGACCCGCTGTGGTGGCGAAAAATGCTCGTCGGCGGGGCGTTGATGCTCAGCATCCTCGGTTACCCATGGGTCCAGGGGATGGTGATGGAGAGCCTCGATAATACCCGCAAAGGCTATCCTTCCCCCCTGCCGCCCTGGCACGATTGGTCCACCCGCTATATTATGGGGCTTTTTGCCCTGTTGATCGACTTTATTTTCTTTGTTTTGCCGCTTTTCGTCACCGGCCTCCTCTGTTTTTGTATCTCGATGGCGGCGCTGGTCTCCAACCGCAGCGAGATCATCACCTGGCTGATCCGGATCAGTACCGCAGCCCTCCTGCTGTGGGAGCTGGCGATGTTCGCTTCCAGCGTCGCGCCGGTGGGCCGCCTGATCTACGCTGACGAGGGCTCGCCGGAGGAGGCGATGAGCATGCGCGCGCTGAAAGCGGCGCTGCGCCCCGGCGCGCGCCGGGCCTATGCCCGCGCCCGGTTGCTGTCGTTGCCGGCCTATCTGCCGGCCGTGCTGCTCGGGTTTGCATCCTGGCTGGTCGTGCAGAGCCCGCTCCCCGGCGCGTTCCTGATCGCCCTGCTCCTGCTGTGGCTGGCATCCAGTGCGCTGCTGTATGCCCACCTGGTGGTGGCCCAAATCTACGCTGTTGCTGAGCGCAAAGCCGGCTCCGATCTGTATGATGAGGTCAAGCTATCCGGTCAGGGGTATCGCTGAATTGGGCCCGGATCATCGTTTGGATGAGTGACGTCTTTTCTTCTATGCACACAGAAAGGAAGCTCGCAATGGACATGGGTAAGGCCTTCGGCTTTGTGTTCCAGGATGAGAAATGGGTGACGAAAGTGTTGCTTGGCGGTGTGATGCTGCTGATCCCGATCGCTGGCATGCTCGCCGTCGCGGGCTATATCCTCAAGGTCGCGCGGAATGTAGCCCAGGGCAGCCTGTTGCCGCTCCCTGAGGTGTTCGACGATTTTGGCGGGAACATCATGCGCGGCCTGTACTATCTCGTGATCTCGATCGTCTATTTCATTCCATATATTGTTATCGCCCTCGTCTTCGGCTGCCTGGGCAGTTTGATCGGCGCAGCCAGCGGAGATAGCGAGAGCGCGAGCGCGATCGGTGCGCTCTTCGGTTGCATTCTGATCCCGATCTATTTGCTGGTGGCGTTTGGCTGCCTGATGCTCGCCTATGCCGGGCTGGCGCGCTATGTTGCGACCGATAGTCTCAGCGAGGCGCTTAAGTTCGGTGAGGTGATCGCCGCCGTCCGCAACAACCCACGCCCGTGGTTGATGCTATTGCTGGTCAATATCCTTTCCGGCCTGGTTGCCGGCCTCGGCATTATCGGGTGCGGCATCGGCGTGCTCTTTACCGCCTTCATCGCCTACTGCATCCAGGGGCACGCTCTGGGGCAGGTCGTGGCGCAGCAGGGGCTATCGGTCGGTGCCTACGCCCCCACTCCACCGCCGAGCTACGGCCCGCCGCCGACCTATTGATCCCTTAGCGGCTGGCAAAACGCTACATCGCGGGGGATGGGGCCTGGGGGCCCCACCAGCATCATTATAAGGTTCTTCTTGAGTCATCCCGAGTTCTAGGCTGGGCGATGATCGCTTTCTGCGCTCCTATCCCCCGCATCCCCTCCCCCGCTCTCCAGTGGGGAGGGGAAGAGAAGGCGTGTGGAGCGGAAGCAGGGGAGCTTACGAGGGAATTTTTCTTCACGCATCCGTCTGCCCGCGGCCCGCACCCCCTGCGCCTCCTCTGCACCCCCTCCCCCACGTGTGGGGAGGGGCAGGGGCTGGGGGCCACCGACACATGAGGGGGTCGGTAAAAAACCTACCCCCAAGCGGGCAGGGGCGGGGATGGTATATTCGGGATGACCCATGAACCACTCCGTTTCAGATAGGCTCTGAGAGCCGGAAAGAGCGGGGTGCGATTGCCCGCTTTTCCGGTATAATAGGTCGCATTCAATATGGAACATCGGTCTTGACCATGCCCGCGAAATTCCGCCACGCCTTCAAGCTGCGCGAGTTCGTCTACCCCTCCAATTTACTCACGATCGCGCGCTTGCTGATGCTGCCGGCGGCGCTGCGCTCCATGCGTCAGCCCGGCGATCGCTGGCGCGCGCTCGGTGCGCTTGGTATCGCCATGCTCACCGATGCCCTCGATGGCCCGATGGCCCGATGGCGGCACGAGGTTTCGCCGCTTGGCAAGGTGCTCGACCCGATCGCCGACAAGATCATGATCGATGCGACCGCGCTGATGCTGGCGCGAACGCGCGGTTTTCCACGGTGGGTGGTCGGTGGGCTGGTCGCCCGCGATCTCGCGATCGTCCTCGGATCGGTGCTGGTGTATCGCCGCCGCGCCGAGATCAGCGTCGCCCACCCGTCCGGTAAAGCGACGACCGCGGCGCTAACGATCGCAACGCTGTTGTACATCATCGATGGGCCGCGCCTTGGCCGCCTGGCGCTCTATGCGGCGCTGGTGCCGTTTACCATTTCATTGGCGATCTATATCCGCCAGTTCTGGCGAGTGATGCGCGCCGGTCATGAGGCGGAGGACCATGGATCATCACGGCGCCCGTGAGGCTCCCCTGCTGTGACACGGGCAGCAGATCCGAGCGCATAGAGCATTCGCGGTGACCATGCATGGCATAACTTTTGCTGCGTTCATGGGGCGAATTCTGGATCACGGTCAGCTTGCACCGGATCAGCCTGCGCCGAGCTGGCGGTGATTCCAAGTGCCTGCGGCTCTTCGATGGGAAGGACGCGAACTGGCCGGCACCGGCCGGACGTGTACCCGATCCCATGGAGTGGATTGAACGACTGTAGCGAGGAGGTTGCGCCATGGAACGCTGCCCCGTTTGTGACATGAAGGTCGACCCGCAGTCGGCGCCGAAGTCTGAGTATCAGGGCCAAACCTACTACTTCTGCTCTCTGCATTGCAAGCAGGCCTTCGACGAGAACCCGAAGGAATACATCGATAAGGAACGGTCGGCTGGGCGCTGAGGATGGCTGCCGACAGCGGGAGCGTCTTGAGCAACGGCGGATGAAGCGGGCCAACGTGCCCGCTTCATTTCATGCTGCCTATTCCTCCCCAGGCGATGGGCGGTTAAAGATGGTACAATGGGAGTGCTTTCGTGGTTCCCCACAATACAGGCAGTGTGCATTGAGGGAGGTACCGGATGCGGCCTCGTGAGCACTTTGATCACCAGCTTGGGACGTTGCACGCGGAGCTTCGGACCCTTGGTCAGATGGTTGTCGCCGCTATTACGCAGGCCGTCGATGCCCTCAGCCGTGGGGACAGCGATGCCGCCAGGCAAGTCATCGCTGCTGATCCAGAGATCGATCGCGCCCAATACACACTGGAGGAGCAGGTCTTGGTCGTGATGGCGACCCAGCAGCCGATGGCGGGCGACCTGCGCCGGCTCGTGGCAGCGATCGCGATCGCCAGCGAGCTGGAACGGATCGGCGATTACGCTAAGGGCATCGCCAAGATGGTGGCTCGTGGCGTGGATCAGTCGCTGATTCAATCGCTCGACGCGATCCACCATATGGCCGAGTTGGCCATTGAGATGCTCGGCAACGCGCTCGACGCCTTTGTTCGCCAGGACGCTGTGGCTGCCCGGCGTTTGGGCGAGGCCGACGATCGGGTCGACAGGCTCAGCAAGAGCGTTCGGGCTGAGTTGCTTGATCGCATGCGCCGCGAGCACGATTCCGTCGAGCGCGCCGTCGATCTGCTCTTTGTCGTGCATAATCTGGAACGCATCGCCGATCGCACCACAAATATCGCCGAACGAATCATCTTCATGGTCAGCGGCGAGGTCGTTGAGTTGAATCCCTGATGTAGTTGCGCAATCGTGTGATGCGTCCCGCTTGCTCCGCATTCCTCCACGGATTCGGAGCCGTTGCCGAAACGAAGAGCCTATCTGAAGAGGGGCAGCGGCATAGCCCCCGCTGACGCGACGAAACTGGCTGCTTGTGGGGCCGCAGGTCCCCATGGTGCAGCTTTGCAGCCAGCCTCTCAAGCCATTCAGGGGTCGTTCACGCTAGCAGGCCGCCTGCGCGGCCCGCTGCGATGGGTCCGTGCTGACGCACAGGCTGACAATTGCGGTAGAATACGCTGCGTTGTAGCTCTAAATGAAGGTGTTCCGCGGTCGGCGTGGTGCGCCCCACCTCGCACCGTGGGGCGGAGGGGCACCACCGCGGAAGCCTGTGAATGAAAGGGGACCTATGCGCTACCTCACCATCCCAGGCATCGACAAGCCGCTCTCGCGCCTGGCCCTGGGCACCGCCGGATTCTCCATCGACCGCTACGAGCAGGCTGCCGGGTTGCTGGATGCCTTTACCGAACTCGGCGGCACCGCCATCGACACCGCACATATCTATGGGCGGGGTGCCAGCGAACGCGCGATCGGTCGCTGGCTGCAGGCCCGGCAGAACCGTGAGGCCATCGTGCTGATCAGCAAGGGCTGCCACCCGATCGGCGAGAGTGGGCCGCGCGTGACGCCCCAGGCGATCCACGCCGATCTCGCCGAGAGCCTGGAACGACTGCAGACCGATTATATCGACCTGTATCTCCTGCATCGCGACAACGAGGAGGTGCCGGTCGGGCCGCTGATCGAGGCTTTGAACGAGGAACGCGCTGCCGGGCGGATCCGCGCCTTTGGCGCCTCGAACTGGCGCAGCGCTCGGATCGCCGAGGCCAACGCCTATGCAACCGCGCGGGGGCTCGCCGGTTTTATAGCCTCCAGTCCCAACCTGAGCCTGGCGCGCCCGAAAGAGCCGATGTGGGTCGGATGCCTGTCCGCCTCGGACGCTGACCGCGCCTGGCACACGGCCACCCAGCTCCCGCTCCTGTCCTGGTCGTCCCAGGCCGGCGGCTTTTTAAGCGGTCGTTTCACGCCTGAGGATACCAGCCACCCCGACATGGTGCGCGTCTGGTACTCCGACGAGAATTTCGAGCGCCTGCGCCGGGCTGCCGAGCTCGGGCGGCAGAAGGGCGCCAGCCCGATCCAGATCGCGCTCGCGTATGTCCTCAACCAGCCGTTCCCAACCGTAGCGCTGATCGGCCCGGCCACGGTCGCCGAGTTGCACGAGTCGCTTCCGGCCCTGGAGATCGCGCTGACGCCCCAGGAGCTTGCCTACCTCGATCTGCAGGCGTGATCCAACGACAGGATGCGCTGGCGCACGATGGGTACCACCTGGGCGCCGTGGCATCCTGTCACCCGGTCACCGATAACGCATCAGGCCAGCGCCAGCTCACGCCGCTTCTGCTCCCGTTTCCGCTCGTCGGCGTTCAGTATTCTCTTGCGCAGCCGGAAGCTTTTGGGGGTCACCTCGACCAGCTCGTCGTCGCCGATGTACTCGATCGCTTCGTCGAGGCTGAGGCTGCGCGGTGCCTCCAGGCGAAGCGCCTCCTCGGCGGTGGACGAGCGGATGTTGGTGAGGTGCTTGCGCTTGCAGACGTTCACCTCCAGGTCGCGGTCGCGCGCGTGTTGACCGACGATCATCCCCGCGTAGACCTCGGTGCCCGGCGTGATGAAGAGCTGTCCGCGCTCTTGAGCACTATGCAGCCCATACGTCGTCGCCACCCCCGATTCCGAGGCGATCAGCGAGCCGTTGGTGCGCGTGCTGATCTCGCCGACCAGCGGCTCGTACCCCAGAAACAAGGTGTTGAGCACGGCCTGGCCACGGGTGGCCGTCAGCAACTGCTGGCGCAAGCCCAGCAACCCCCGTGTCGGGACGTGGAAGACGAGCTGGATCGTGCCGTCGTCGCGCTGATGAAGGTCGCGCAGCAACCCATGCCGCTGACCGAGCAGCTCCATCACGGTGCCTTGATGGTGGGTAGCAACCTCGATCTCGACCTGCTCGATCGGCTCCATGCGCTGGCCATCTATATCTTTGTAGATCACCTCCGGGCGTGAGACCTGGAACTCGTAGCCCTCGCGGCGCATCGTCTCGATCAAAATCGTCAGATGGAGCTCGCCCCGCCCGCTCACTACGAAAGCGTCTGGCGTGGGGGTATCGGCCACACGCAATGCGACGTCGCGCTCGAGCTCCTGGTACAGCCGTTCGCGGAGCTTGCGCGACGTGACGTAGGTGCCCTCGCGCCCGGCGAACGGGCTGGTGTTGACGCTGAACGTCATGCGGACGGTCGGCTCTTCGACGGCGATGATCGGGAGCGGCTCAGGCTGCTCGGCGTCGGCGATCGTGTCGCCGATCGCGGCCTCGCCGACCCCAGCGATGGCGATGATATCACCGGCGTCGGCCTGTTCGACCTCGCGCCGCTCCAGCCCACTGAACACAAAGATCTGGCCGATCTTGGCCGCCGTGAGCGTACCGTCGTGGGCGATGCGCGTGACGGCCTGGCCGCGCCGGAGGGTGCCGCGCTGCAGGCGGCCGATCAGGAGCCTGCCACGATAATCGTCGTAGATCGTCGTCGTCACCAGCAATTGTGCCGGCCCATGGGGGTCGACATCGGGGGCCGGGATCTGATCGAGAATCGCTTCAAACAAAGGTTCCAGCGAGTCGTGGATCTTGAGCGGGGAGCGGCCGGCTACCCCGCGCAGTGCATCGGTATAAATCACCGCAAACTCGGCCTGCTCGTCGCTGGCGCCCAGGTCCACGAACAGATCGAAGGTCTCGTTCACGACGTGGTTCGGCCGCGCGTTCGGGCGGTCGATCTTGTTGATCACGACGAGCGCGCGGTGGCCAGCTTGCAGCGCTTTGCGCAGCACAAAGCGCGTCTGCGGCATGGGGCCGTCGACCGCATCCACCAGCAGCAGCACACCATCCACCATATTCATGACGCGTTCGACCTCGCCGCCGAAATCGGCGTGGCCGGGCGTATCCACGATGTTGATCTTCACCCCGCGGTAGGTGATCGCGGTATTTTTAGCCAGGATGGTGATCCCGCGCTCGCGCTCGAGCTCGTTCGAGTCCAGGATGCGCTCGGTAAGCGGTTGGTTCGCGCGGAAGATATGGCTTTGGCGCAGCATCGCGTCCACCAGCGTCGTTTTGCCGTGGTCCACGTGCGCGATGATCGCGATGTTCCGAATATCGGTTCGGCGCATGGTTGCAACACACACATACCGCCTCGCCCGCAGCGGGCCGAGGCGGTGCTCCGCATCAGATCGGCTTTTGAGTCTACCATAGACCGGCCCGGCCTGCAACTACTGTTCCTCGATCCGGTCGTGCTCCGGCGACATCGGGCAGCTTCGCCACCACCGGGATCTTGTGTGGGCCGCAGACCTATGGCCCCGAGCAGCGCCCGGTGGTTGGGCGAGGCGACCAACCCGGAGATGAAATCTTTTTAATCTTCGGAGAATCGCAGGAGCTACGAATCGCTTCAGGAGCGGGCAGAGCGGGCTGCGATCCTGGATCGTATGAGGGATCTGCGTAGCGCGTAGTATCCAATCAACACCTGGCTGCATTATTACATGTAACCAGCCCTTCGCCCGATCGCGTGGCAGGCTTCTCTACACCAGGCGCACCAGCAGGCGCCTGCTTGTTGTCTTTATCCGGTGATAGCTGGCGGCCTTCCTTGCCATAGAGCGGTGGTTTACTCGCACTGCTCGAGCTGGCAAGCGCATCGGCGCCCGAAGGCGTGCAGGCGTCCGGGAGTGGTAGCGCTCGTCGCGTTCCCCACCCGCCTGCAGGATGGGCTCCAGGTCTCGACCCATATCAGCGGTCGGTCGCGGATAGCCGATCGCCCTTGGAAGCCAACGGCCGATGAATAGATCGTCAGTGCTAACTCCATCTGCAGCCAGGGCTGGCCATGGCCTATCATAACGCCCCCAGCGTTCCACCTCCAGGCCATGCGCGCCTTCGGCAGCCCTCAGGGTGGGGGCTCGACGGTTGGCTGAGGGTAATGGCGCGCTTTACAGGCCGCAGAGACGCATGCGCCGGCAATGAAGGTTTTGTTATCTGATGGTCCCCGCGCTTCATATGAGATTTAGTTGTTAAGCCTATCCTAATCTGTAGCTAATCACGCTTTAACAGCATCTGAGGCTCTAAAAAGCGGAGACGAGCATAGGCTAGGGGGGCGGCGCGCTCGGAACGCTTGGTCGTGCTCATCTCGAGTGAGCGTTGCCGGAAGAGGAAGCAACCTATGAAGCAAATGCGATGGCGAGTGATCCTGTTGGCTCTGTGGCTGACGCTGCTGTTTAACATCGAACGAGTCGACATCGACAAAACATCGCCGGTCAACCTGGCTACTCCAGTGTACGTCCTGGCGATGGCGACCGTCGCTTTCTTCATGCTGGTGCCGCTGCGCCGGCGCCAGATGTACCTGGCTTCGATCGGGCTGCTGTCGGTGTACGCGATGTTCAAGGTGGTCCACGCTACGCCGTTCTTGACGGGTGTTCAGAAGTATCTGACGATTACCGAGGTCGTGGCGCTGCTGGTCACCGCCGGCCTCGCCTGGCTGGTCAGTCAGGCGTTGTACGATTTTGAGCAGGCGGTCGAGGCGATCTCGATGCCCGAAGGGCGCTCGCAGCTGCTCTCCTACGACAAGGTTCAGGAGCGCATCCGCGCCGAGATGGGGCGCGCCCGCCGGCACCAGCGCCCGATCAGCGTGGCGATGATTGATCTCGACCCTTCGACCTTTGAAGCCACGCTTCACCAGGCCGTGCGCGATGCTCAGGCCGCCATGGTCGAGCGCTACGTCCAGGTGCGGTTGGGGCTGTTTCTCACCAAGAATGTACGCGAGACCGATGTGATCGCCTATCAGGCCGAAGGTGGCCGCTTTCTCCTCGTCGCGCCTGAGACGCCAGCCGAGCAGACGGCGGCAATGTTGAAGCGGCTGGCACGGGTGGTCGAGGATCAGATGGGGATCCGGTTTCGTTACAGTATCGCCGATTTTCCAAAGGGCGCTCTGACCTCAGAAGAGCTGATCCGCAAAGTTACTGAGGATCTGAAAGCCGGCTCGTCAACGGTTGCTTATTCCTCGGGGGTGGAGGCCCAGCCAACAGCACCGGTAAACGGCACCCATCCGGATGCCGCTGCGGTGGTGGCCCATGCTGGTAAGGATGAGATGGTGCTCACGCACCTGATGAGCGATAAGGAGGCAGGAGATGGTACGCGATCTCACAACGGCAAACCGTCCAAGAATGGTGACTCCCTGGTACCTTGAGCTTGACCCACAACGCCGCCTGATCCAGGGGCAGGCCTATAGAGTGCTGAAACGGGCGATGGATCTCCTGCTGTGTCTGTTGATCTTGCCTCTGGTGTTGCCGCTCATGGCCTTGATCGCCCTGCTCATCTATATCGACTCGCCAGGGCCGATCTTTTTCAAGCAATTGCGGACCGGCAAGGGAGGTCGCCGCTTCCGCATGTATAAGTTTCGAACTATGGTGCCCAATGCGGAGGAGCTGAAGCTGGTGTATGCGCATCTGAACGAGCTGACCTGGCCCGATTTCAAGATCACCGATGATCCGCGGGTTACGCGCGTTGGGCGCATCCTCCGCAAGACGAGCCTGGATGAGCTGCCGCAGTTGCTCAATGTGATCAAAGGCGATATGAGCATTGTCGGCCCGCGCCCGACTTCGTTCTCGCCCGAAACATATCGGCTTTGGCATACGGAGCGCCTGGAGGTCTTGCCGGGGATCACCGGGCTCTGGCAAGTGAATGGGCGCAGCAACCTGGATTTCGATGAGCGACTGAAACTCGATATCGCGTATATCGAGCGCCAAAGCCTCTGGATGGATATCCAAATCATTGTACGGACGATCGGGCAGGTCTTCGTTGGAGAGGGCGCATATTAAATGGTGCCGGCGCTGCAAGGTGCAGCGCCCGGCTTTTCTCACAGCCTGGCTGGAATGGGCGCCGCGCGCTCGCCAAGGCCTGCGGTCCCTCTCGTCAAGACGCGGCGGATGCCGATCTACTGGAGGGGGTGCGAAGCCACCCGCTGTGGCTTTTGCCCCAGCACTATGGAGGGTCTACGGTCATGGAGCTTAAGCACTATCTCGTCATCCTGCGGCGGTGGGGATGGATCATGCTGCTGTGCACGGTCCTGGCTAGCGTCGCCAGCTACTGGTTCTCGTCCCAACAGCCACCCGTCTATGAAGCACGGGCGCGCTATCTGGTTGGGCCGGCGATCGATAGCCCGAACGTCGATAGCAACGATCTGCGTGCGAGCAGCCAGATCGGGCAAACCTACGCCGAACTGGTGACGACCCGGCCGATCGTGGAGAGCGTGATCAAGAAGCTGAATTTGAACGTCAACCCGGACACTGTCGCCAGCAACGTGACCGCGACCTGGATCGATACCACGCAGATCTTGAGCATCCGTGTGCGCGCTTCCGATCCCCAAATGGCCGCCGATCTCGCGAATGCTTTGGGCGATACGCTGATCGCGCGGAGCCCGGGCGGGCCACAAAGCTTGCAGGCGCAGAAGCGCCAGGAGGCGATGGACCAGATCGCACGGCTCCAGGAGAGTATTCGTGCCACCGAAGCCGAGATCGATCAGCTCACCAATCAGATTCAGCAAACGACCGACCAGGTGAGCCAGCGGGCGCTGATCGTGCGCTTGGACCAGCGGCGCGCCCAGCTTGCGGCTTCCCAGCGGGCACTTGCCGACCAGTACGAGATCGTCCAGAACAGCGGTGCTAATCAGATCTCGGTGATGGAGCCTGCGGTCCCCGATCCGACGCCGATCGCTCCCGAGATCCAGCGCAACGTGCTGGCCGCGCTGATCGCTGGCCTGGTGCTCGGCCTGGCCGCAATGCTGCTCTTCGAGTACTTCACCGACGTGATCTACACGCCCGAGGAGCTGCGCAAAGCGACGGGCCTGGCCTATCTGGGTGGGATCGCTCGCCATAAGCGGCTGCGTGGCTCCGATGGGTCCCAACTGGTGGTCCAGGCGCGGCCCGAGTCGCTGGCTGCCGAGAGCTATCGCATGTTGCGCGCAAACCTGCGTATGGCTGGCAACGATATTCATTTGCCTTCGTTGCTGATCACCAGCCCTTCACGTGGCGATGGCAAGACCGAGATCGCAGCCAATCTGGCGGTCTCGCTCGCCCAGGCCGGCAAGCAGGTGATCCTGATCGATGCCAACTTGCGGCGGCCACGCCTCGCGGCACTCTTCGGGCTGCCGGAGGATCATGGGCTCGCGAATCTGCTCGATACCCCAGGCCCGGTGATCGAGCCGGTGCCGATCGAGTCGATCCCCGGGTTGGCGGTGCTTCCTGCCGGGACACCGGCGCTGAACTCCTCGGAGATCCTTGGTTCGCCGCGGATGCATCGGCTGCTACAGGATTTGAAGGCCCAGGCCGATGTGATCATCCTCGATAGCCCGCCGCTGCTGTATTCGGACGCCCTCACGCTCGCGCAGCAGGTCGACGGCGTGCTGCTGGTGGCCAATAGCGGTACGACCGGTCGCGAGCACACGATCAACGCCGTCGAAAGCCTGCGCCTGGTCGGTGCCAACCTGATCGGAGCGGTGTTAAACCGGGTGAAGCCAGGGCCGGCTTACTCCTATTACCCATCGCATCTGGCGAAGCGCCCGCTGGCACTCACCGCACCGGCCGCTGCGCCGGCTCTGAGTGCACCGAGCAGCGGTCAGGAGGATCATGAGCACGTAACCCGGGCCCTGGAAGCGCCATCCGAGCCGCGCGACGACCGGTCGGCTACAGCTGGCGCTGGCCAGGTGGTCGCATCAACGCGCCATGAAGCAGCGCTGGAGGTCGCCGGGGATGCTGTGACCGAGGCGCAGGCCGATTCTGGAGCGGAGGACGAGGCGGTCGATGCTCCAGCACTGACCGCCCATACCAACGGGCGCGGCCTGGCTAAGGATTCCTTCGATCATCCCCGTCCCGGGCCGCGCAAC
>FLYN01022437.1_pt2 | contig 17366 bp, 16 predicted proteins | sample 1122621 | NCBI WGS metagenome assembly FLYN01 (sample SAMEA4346792, study PRJEB14843) | hot springs metagenome | biome: Terrestrial Biome; feature: Habitat; material: Sediment | place: India | collected 2012-06-12 | depth 1760 m
CGTTGGCGCCGGCAATGGGAAGCCAAGAAAGCGACCTCCAGAACACGCTTCTGGAGCTACAACCAGAACGTTCCCACAAACAGAACTTGCCCGTGTCCGTGTCAAGCTTCATCGGGCGCGAACCGGAATTGCGCGCGATTCGGCAGTGCTTGCGCGAGCATCGGCTCATCACACTGACGGGGTCGGGCGGAACCGGAAAGACTCGGCTTGCGCTCGAGGCGGCCGCTGCCGAACTGGGCCACTTCGCCGATGGCGTGTGGCTGGTTGAATTAGCCGGGCTTCCCACATCAGACCTGGTGATCCAAACCATCGCCAATGTGTTCGCGCTGCCCGAGACGCCTGATCTCACGCCACTCGAACGACTTGGCGCGTTTCTCCATGCGCGGCACCTGCTGCTGGTGCTGGACAACTGTGAACATGTGATTGAGGAATGCGCCCGCATCGCCGCCTTCCTGCTGGCGCGCTGCCCACACCTGGCGCTGCTTGTGACCAGCCGCGAGCCGCTCGCACTTAACGGCGAAGTGGTCATGCGCGTCCCGCCGTTGAGCCTCCCCGATCCCACGCAGCCAGTAGCGTGGGACAGCTTGCTCCACTACGATGCCATTCGTCTGTTTGTCGAACGGGCGCAGGCTGCTGAACCCGCGTTTCAGTTGTCGGCGAGCAATGCGGAAGCAGTGATCGATATCTGCCGGCGGCTGGATGGGCTGCCTCTGGCGCTGGAACTCGCCAGCGCCCGGGTGAATGTGTTGACCGTGCAAGAAATCGCGGCGCATCTCAACGACCGATTCGCCTTCCTTACCTCCAGTCAGCGGAGTGGCCTCGAGCCGCGCCACCACACCCTGCGCGCGGCAATCGACTGGAGTTACGCGCTGCTGACGGCTGAGGAGCAGACGTTGTTCCGTCGTCTGGCGGTGTTTCGGCGGGCTTCACCCTCGACACCGCCGAGGCCGTCTGCTCAGGGGAGGGCATCGAAGCAGAGCACATGCTTGATGTGCTCTCGTCGCTGGTGCATAAGTCGCTGGTCGTGGCGGAAACAACCAGCCGTGCCCAGGCGCGCTACCGCCTGCTCGAAACGATCCGCCAGTACGCACAGGAAAAGCTCAAAGCGTCACACGACTGGATTTCAGTCCATGATCACTATCTGGCGTGCTACGTGCGCCTTACCGAGGAAGTTGCCCCCAGGTTGCGAGAACAGTATCAGCAGTTGTGGTTCAACTGGCTGGAAACTGAACACGACAACATTCGAGCGGCGCTGGCCTGGGCAGTCGAACACGGGCGGATCGAGGAAGGCTTGCGCATCGGCACCGCACTGTTCGCCTTCTGGCAAATGCGCGCCTATGCGCGTGAAGGGAGCGCTTGGTTCGAACGCCTGCTGCAGCAAGCCGATGACAGCGTTACGCTCGCCGCGCGTGTGAACGCCCTGACGTGGCTCTCGGTGCTGACGGCCATGGCGGGCGACATGCAGGCATCCACCGCGCGGGGCGAAGAGGCCATGGCGCTGTGCAAGGCAGCTGGCGAAGAGAATAAGCACTTGCTGAAGGTCGCGCTCATCGGCGCAGCCACAGCCGCGCGATCGGCGGGCGACTACGAAACGACCTATGCGCTTGGCAGGCCAATTATAGAGCTATACCGTGAGCTGGGTGACACGATGTCTGTCAGAACCGGGACGTTGGTTGCAGGCCAAATGGCGACGGCGCTGGGCAAATATGGCGAGGCGCATGCGCTGCTCGATGAAAGTCTGGCGCTCGCCCGCACGGCCACGGACACTGTTCTCGTTGGATTGGCGCTGCAATCGCTGGGTGACCTGGCCCGCTGCGAAGGGCGCTTCGTTCGGGCGGGTGTGTATTACGAGGAGAGCCTGTTGCGCTTGCGCGAGGTCGGCGCGGCGCATGAGATGGCGGTCGCACAGCATGGCCTGGCACATGCCTTATTGCATCAAGGCCATGTTGAACGCGCGCTGGCGCTATTCCGCGAAAGTCTGACGGTCATGCGCATGCAGGAAGATCGCGAGGGCGTATTGAAATGCCTGATAGGTTTCGCGGCGCTGGCTGCGGCGACAGGCTTGGCGAGCGACAGCGCACGCTTGTATGCGGCAGCAATGGCGAACGAGGGCGGAAAGTCTGCGGCACGTTGGCCGCCGGATAAGCTTGAGTATGAGCATTATCTTGGGCAAGTTCGGGCAACGTTGAGCGACGCAGCATTCGAGTCCGAGCAATCCGCCGGGCGGGCGCTCTCGCTCGAACAGGCGGTCGCATACGCACAACATCTTCCATTCATCTCGATCGTTACGCCAGCGATCAAGAAAACGTCGGACGATTTGACCATGCGCGAGCGCGAAGTCGCTGTGCTGATCGCGCAGGGTAAGTCGAACGGCGAGATTGCCGGGGAGTTGGTGTTGAGCAAGCGCACCGTCGAGAAGCATATTGCCAATATCTTGTCCAAACTGGGATTCACCAGCCGCGCCCAGATCGTGCGCTGGGCGATCGAGCATGGCCTGACGCAAGCCTCCGTGTCGTAGCACACCCCATTCTCCTTGAGCAGCGGCCACGCCCTGAGCGTGGCGTTTTGTGTGTACGTATGCCCAAGATACGTATGCAGATACGTGCATGCACCCATGACAACGCAGTTCGATCGTGCCATCATGTCGGTGTTGCGAGAAATACATCCGGTCAATATCAGAAGGAGCAATCAGCATGGTTCATGTCGAAATGAGCATTATCATCCATCGCCCCGTCGAGGATGTCTTTGCCTTCGTGGGCGACCAGAGGAATGCCCCGCAGTGGCAGCATGGACTGCTGGAAGTACGGCGAACGACCGAAGGCCCGCCGGGTATCGGCACAAAGCATACCTTTGTGCGCAAATTCATGGGCCGCAAGCTGGAGGCGAGCAATGAGTACGTAGCGTACGAGCCAGATAAGCTCATCGCCTTCAAAAGTACCTCAGGCCCGATGGACTTCGAGGCATCGTACCGTACCGAGTCTGTGGCGGAAGGCACCAGACTTACCTCCATAATTGAGATGCAGCCGGGCCGCTTTATTAGCCTGGCGGAGCCACTGATTGCCGCTAGCCTTCGACGTGAGATGGAGGCCGGCCTCGGCGAACTGAAGGACTTGCTCGAAAGCGGGGTTGCGGCGAATCCGTCCTGAGGAGGCTGCCTGTGTCAACTGATCAAACTGATTCGCTCATCCGCCGCATGTTTGCCGTTGCCTTCAACCAGGGCATGTTTGCGGTCGTGGATGAGCTGGTCGCGCCCAACGGCATCACCCATTCCGTGGCCTGGGGCATGCCCAATAATCGGGAGGGCATCAAGCAGTTGATCACCCTGTTGCGCTCGGCCTTCCCCGATCTGCACTGTACCGTCGAGGACGAAATCAGCGTGGGTGACAAGGTTGCAGCACATTGGACGATGCGCGGCACGCACACAGGACCGTTCCTGGGCAACCCGCCCACGAATAAGCCGATCGTGGCTCAGGGGATCAGCTTCGCCCGCATCGAAAACGGCCAGCTCGCTGAAGACTGGACCCTGCTCGACCAGATCGGCATATTGCAGCAGCTTGGCATCATTCCACCGCCAAGGCGTTGAGTCAGGGTATTCTGATTCATTTCAAATACGGATCGGTCTTCTTACAATAGTGGTTGCTTTTGATGGTGCAGCCCAACACGTCGATGCACCTTATGCGCAACGCGGACTACGTTCCGCATCACATTCCCTGATCTCAAAGGAAGGGAAAAGGTCTATTTCACGGCCAACGTATGCCTGAGGGAGCACCTGATGCAAATGTCTCGAGTTCACGCGGCCATCCTGGGCGCGTCCCTGACTGTGCTGGCGTTAGTTGGCGGCTTGATGATCGGTGTGCTGGCAGGCACCTTTATCTTTGGCGCGCTGGAGGGAAATCTGCCGGCTCCGCTGACCTATACGCTCGCGGGCATAGCGTTTGGGGCGGGCATGCTGGGCGGCAGCGCGCTGTGGGGTATGGGGATGGCACGCTTGGCGCGCATGCAGGTATCGCGCCGGGCAGCCTGGGCAGGCATCCTTGGCTTCATGCCAATCACCTTGCTTCTTGCGATCGTGCTGCGGGTCAGTGAACCGATCGCCCTCGCAGTCAACTTGCCACTGCACCGGCTGTTCACGCTCCTATTTGTCCCGTCGGCGTTGTTGATTGCGGGCGCAAGCAGCCTGGCGCTGGGATGGGCGCTGGGGTGGGGCCGGGTGGCGCTCGCGTTGGCACTGCGCGGGGACCTTACGGCAGCACTGGCCTTCCTGATGGTCAATCTCAGCATGGAAGCCTTGGGCTGGCAGGTTGGTGGGCCGCGAGCGGCGGAACGCTTGACGATGCTGACGGTGTTATTCGTCAGTAATCTGGGTGCTGCACTGGCGGGCGGGGCCATGCTCGGCATAACGCTGGCCCAACGGCATCGAAATCATTCGCATCACGACATTGTTGTGGCGCAGTAAGCAATGGCGTTGGGCGCCTTATTTGTACGGAGGAACCGCATGAGCACACCACTTGTCGCAACGCGCACGCAGGAGCGGAGGCGTCTCTCTCCGCTGCGCATGGTTATGATCGCCGGGCTGGTCGGCAATGTCCTGGTGAACATCGTTTTGCAGGTGCTGGTTGTCCGAGAGCTGATCGTGCCGCTGTCGATCATCCTGGCGCTGACATTGGCCATCGCCGGTATCGTCGCGAGTCGTTGGCGCTGGGCGCCGCTGCTGGCCGTTCTCTGGTGTATCGTCTCGGTCATCCCCGGCCTGGAGCCGTATACCTATAACCTGACTCACCCGTCGGAAACCGGCAAGTTCATCGCCACGCTGCTGGGCCTGTCGCTGCTGCTCGTCACGGTCGTCGCCGGCGTGGCTGCGACGGTCGCTGGCGAGCGACGGGCGCCGGCGGGCAGCGCGCCGCGCTGGCTGAGCGGCTTCCTGGTCGGTATGGCCGCGTTTGTGGTCGGCGGGAGCCTGGTCGCGACAGTTCCGCCGCCGGACGTGACGGCCGGGGTCAGCGCCGAGGCGCTCGCACAGCTGCCCGAGCTGGGTGCGAGCCACGACGCATTCGATCAAAAGGAACTGCGCGCCAAGGCTGGCGAGGTCGTCACGCTGCGACTGGAGAACAGCGACGCGATCGGGCACTACTTCGACATCGACGAACTGAATGTCCACGTTGCGATGCCGTCGGGCAAGCCGGCCATCGCGCTCTTCAAGCCGACGACACCCGGCACCTACACCTTCTACTGCCGAGTCCCCGGCCACCGCGAAGCCGGCATGGTCGGCACGCTGATCGTCGAGCCGTAGCTGGTGGTACGTAGCATTAGGCAATCAGGGGTATGTGATGCTCGATCCACGGTTTTGGAGCATGGTACGCGTCGCCGGCCTGCTCCTGGTGCTGGGCGACATCGTGGTTCTCCCCGGCCTGCTGATGTTCACGTTTCGCGACGGGCAGCGCGGCGGCGCCCCGCCGAGCGCCGCATACTATGCGTGGGAGCGTGGCCTCGTCCTGGCGGTCATCGTTCCGACCGCGATCGGGTTTGTGCTGCTCGAGGCGCAGCTTGAAGCCAGCGCCGGCCGCGCCCTGGCGCGCACGGGCGCCAACGTGTACCCGTTCGCCGGAGTTTTGGGAGTGACGGCCGAGGCGCTCAGCCTGCGCCTGGGCTACGCGCAGACCTACCCGCTGATTGTCGCCTATGTCGTTGTCGCATTTCTGGGGCAGGCCGCGATCGGCGGCGCGCTGCTCCAATCCGGGCTGCTGGCCGCCTGGATCGGCTGGGCAACGATTCTGTGGAACCTCGCCTGGCTGGTCGTGCTTCCGCTGATCACGCCGCGCGATATCTACTTTCCAGCACTGCATCATGTCGCCCCTCTGCTGATCGGTATCGCATTGCTGTGGAGCGCAGCGTAATTGTGTATCCTATCGCAGTAGACAGGGCAATGGGATACGCCTATTCTGCATGAACGAGGTGCCTTCATGACCGTCAGACGCTTTCTCGCCCTGGCCAAAGGCGGCGTCGCCCGAGCCGAGCGCACACTTGACGGCCAGTGGACGGTGGAGCGGGTGCTGACCGGCCAGGACGTGCGCAGCCTGGAAGTCGACCCGCTGAACCCGGAGGTGGTCTACGCCGGCACGCAGGGCCAGGGGGTGTTCCGCTCGGAGGACGGCGGCCGAAGCTGGCGGCGGGTGGGCCTGCAGGGGGTGATCGTCAAGTCGCTGGCTGCCAGCCCGCACCAACCGGGTGTCGTCTACGCCGGGACCAAGAGTCCTCCGCTGATGTACCGCGCCCAGGATGGCGGCGCCAACTGGGAGGAGCTGGCCGGCTTCCGGCGCGTGCGCGGGCGCTGGTGGTGGTGGTCGCCGGCCGAACCCCCGTTTAGCGCCTATGTGCTTGCGCTGGCGATCTCGCCCAGCGATCCCAATGTGATCCTGGCCGGGGTCGAGCTGGGCGCGGTGGTGCGCAGCGCCGACGGCGGCTGGACCTGGAGCAATCATCGCCCGGGGGCTGGCCGCGACTGCCATCAGCTGCGTTTCCATCCCCACGCGCCCGAGTGGGCCTACCAGGCCCATGGCGGAGGGCCGGCCGTCAGCCGCGACGGCGGCCTGACCTGGACGCAGCCCAAAGCAGGGCTGGACCGGCGCTACTGCTTCAACGTGGCCGCTGATGCCGAGCGGCCGGACATCTGGTACGCGGTGGTGGCGCCGATTTTCAAGGCCCACAGTGCCAATTCGCACGCGATCGTGGTGCGCTTGGCCAGCGGCGCCTCCTGGCAGAAGCTCGGCGACGGCCTGCCAGAGTCCTTTGACCGCCTGCCGTTACTGGCTAGCGATCCGGTCGCGCCGGGCCAGCTCTATCTGGCCAGCGCCCATGGCGTGGTCTGGCATTCCGCCGATTACGGCGATACCTGGCGGCAGCTGCCGCTCAATTTAGGTGAGATCTGGTTCAGACTGATCGTGTCGTAGCGAGGAGGATGTCGTCCAACACCCGCACGGCTCAGCGGACTTCCCATGCCCCACCATAGGTTTGTCGACCTGGGCGACCCACCGCAGCACGAGCCGCAGATGGATAAAAGGAGACACCATGCGCTTCCGAACGCTCAGGCTGTTGATCGTCGTATTGGTGTACGCCGCGTCTGCCCTCGCGCCCGTGGCAAAGGCCGCACCAGCGCCAACAGGTAACCTCGCGCCACAGTTCCTGCGCGACGTGCCCGAACTGCAAGGGCAGATCGACGACGCCGACTTCTGGACGATCGGCGGTGGCTATCTGTACTGGTCGCACTGCGCCTTCAACCCCGACCCGCACCCAGGCGGCTACCTGCGGCGCTGGCCGCTGCAGGGCGGGAGCGTCGTCACGCTCTCCAACGAGCCGTTCTGCAGCCCACAATTCAAGTACTGGGTCGCCGATGACAGTGGGCTGTACTACTGGGCCGATGATTATATCTACCGACGGAGTGTGAACGACCCAACCAACCCGGTCGCCGTGCAGGAGAGCTTCGAACCAGAAGTGCCGCTGGTGCTGGACGGCGACACCATGTACTGGGTCGCCAACAACACCATCTACACCATCCCCAAAACGGCCACCTGGGATCCCGACCCGCGCTACAACAGCCCGATCAGCACTATTACGACTGTTGGACCAGAGAGTCGGCCCACTGACTATCTGGTCGTCAGCGGTGACTACCTCTACTTTGGATACTACGTGTCGCGGATTCCTAAGACGTGCCGCGGTGAATGCACCGCGACCCGCATAGCATTCGATGCACACGCCTTGGTCGTCGATGCAACGTACACTCTGCAGGACACCATCGCCACTCCGCTCTGGATCATGGAAGGAGATCTGGGCCATCCCCAGATGCAGGCGCCCGAAATTCGCGGCTACAGCTGTTTCTGGCAATCCTCAGGCAGAGTGTGCGGCGCTAGCACACTCTATGTCGCGCCAAACCGCAGCCCTTTTCTCTCCAACGGCCCGCTTGCTACGGACGGGCAGTATCTCTATTGGATTCAAAACACTCAGATATGCGCCGACAACGCCACTTTCCCGTCCTGCGTATGGAGCGACGAGGGTAAGCTGATGCGTTGGAACCTACGCCCCTCGCTGTTACAAACCGACCCATTCGATGAACCGCAACCAATAGCATGTAAGAACTGCAGCGGGAGCTATGTGATCCAGCACCGCAACCGCATCGCCGTGGTCGATGGCTGGGTCTATTTCGACACCTCGAATGGCATCAGCCGTGTGCTGGTTGATCTCTCGACCTTGCCAATTGGATCGGGGAGCACCACGATCTACCTGCCAGTTGTAGAGCGATGAGGGGGAGATTGTTATGTGTGCAAAAGTCCTTCTTCGCCGTCTGCTCGCCGTATGCCTCTTGGTCGTGCTCGTAGCGTTGCCAGCCCGAGCGGCGCCGGAGTCTGTCACGCCGGCCACCAGCTCGACCTCCTTCCCCTTCGCGTGCCCGACGGGCCCCGTCCCACCATTAGCCTGAGCGCGAGCAGCGGCTACGCCGCTCAGGAGATCACCGTGAGCGGGCAAGGCGTCGCCGGCTACCCTGGCGTGCGCCTGGCCTGGGCGCTCGACGATACGACCCTGACCCTGGCCGACGATGGGCGCTACCAGGCGACGATCGTGGTGCCCAGCCATCTGCCCGCCGGCCCGGCCAAGGTTTGCGCGGCGGTCAGCGACGCGGCCGCGGCCTCGTTCGCCTGTGCCGACTTCACCGTCACCGACCCGCCGCCGGTCCAGATCAGCGGCAGCATCCCGCTGAGCGCTGGGCCAACCGCCGCCAGCGCCGCGCCGGCCGCCGTCAATGCCGAGTTTCGCCTGCTCAACGCCGCCGGTGCGACCGTCGCCAGCGTGCCGATCGATGCCAACGGCCACTTCACCATGCTCGGGGTGCGCCCTGGCACCTACCGCTACGCCGTGACTGGCGCCGTGCCCGTGGCGCTCGCCAGCGGCGTCTATGAAGCGATGTCCGGCTCAAACCACCTCAAGCTCCAAACGACCGTCGGCTCGATCGAGCGTTGTACTGCTGTGACCATCGTCGCCACGGCGGCCATGCCGATCTCCGCCGACCCCTCGCGCCTGGAGTTCGAGCCCGCTATCGTGGGCGGTGGCGGATTGGACAAACAGATCGCGTTCACGCCGCTCGACGTTCACTTTGGCACCTATGTCAGCGGCGTGGATCTGCCGGTGACCTTCGGGACCGTGCCGCAGACCCTCACTGGCCAGACCGTCACGGCGGTTGAGTTCAGCATTGACCCGCCTGGCCCCGCCCCGGAGATCGTGATCGGGACGGACACGACCGCGCCCTACCAGGTGGTCTACAATGTTAAGAATCTGCCGCCTGGTCGCTCGACCATCTACGCCCGGCCGATCATCCCCGGTGCAGCCTGCCCGGCGATCGGCGCTCGGGCGATCGACGTCATCGCCGACCCCATGCAATCGCCGGTCATTCAGCCCGGCACTGGGCAGACTCGCTGGAATGCCGCCAAGTCGCGCTACGACTTCTCGGGCGTGATCCCGACGGTCAAAAGTGGCAACACGCAACTGCTGCCGGCCGAGTTCGACACGCCGAATCTGCCCTGCCTGGGCGTGCTCCACAACCGCCTTTCGGCGGGCATCCGCGTCGACGGCAGCATGGAGCTCGATGGCACGGCGCGGATCCGGATGATCGCGCTGACCGCTGAGGCCCGCGTGCTCGACCAAACGATCCTACCGCCCGGCACCGGCTTCGATTTCTCACCCAACGGGATCGAGCATACCACCTTCCCCAGCCAGGATCTGCGCACTACCAGCATCGACCTGGGGCGGCAGACCCTGGGCGACGAGTTCTACAAGGAATTTCCGGTCTACAACGGGCCGGTCGCCACCTTCTTCGGCATCATCAGCGATCCGCCAATGTGCGCGTCGCCATTGGCGGATCGCTGATCTTCGAAGCGACGCTGCGCACGTTCCGCCCAGCCCTCGACGCGACCATGACCGCCACCGGCCAGGCCAGCCTGGTGCTGGGCGTCTCGCTCGACCTGCTCGCCGGTGTGGCCGATGCCGGGGCCGACGCCCGGCTCTCGTCGGGCGTGTCACTGCCGCTGGTGTTCAGCATCGGGGATGCTGCCGACATCCATTTTGCCGATCCCTGCGTGGCCGTGAAGTTCACGGTACGGGCCTGGTACTCGGCGCTCTGGGGGCTTGCAGGTGACGACGATTCAAAGGTGGTGATCGACGAGCGTGCGGTAGTGCGCGGGTGTGGCACAATAGCGCGTCACATGCTCGTGCTTGGCCACTGCCAGGATCTCTTCGACGGGCTGCGAATCGGGGACGATCACCAGCTCGGCGCCCAGCGCCAGCGGGCAGAGCACGCCCGCCTGCAAGCCATAGATCTCGTGAAAGGGAACCGCCGAGAGTACACGCTCGCGGTCGTAGAGGTTGGCGCCATGAAAGACCGCTTCGAGACATTGCAGCGCGTTGCTCACGAGATTGGCATGCGTCAGCGTGATCGCCCTTTGCCAGGTATCCGGGCAGCCGGTGTACTGCAACAGGGCCGGATCGCCGGGTGCGATCGCGATCGGCGGTGCTGGCGGATACTGAAAGCGCAGCATCTCACTGAAGAAAGCGATATGGTCATCCCACGGCACCTCGGCCGAGCGCAGCGTGCGGTGCGGCGCAGAGGGGAGCAGTTGGCGGTCGAGCCAGGGTAGCGTATCGTCGAGCGCAGCCACAACCGCTCGTTTGAGCGCGGTCGTGTGCCGGATCCGTTGCGGGAGCGGCCAGAGCGTGTCAAGCAGCACGATCGTCTCGGCGCCCGAGTCAGACAGCCGATAGGCAGTCTCGTCGTCGGGTGCGGCGGGGTTGCAGTTGACCACGATCGCGCCGAGCTGCACGGCGCCGAAGAACGCGATGATGTATTGTGGCGAGGAGGGTAGCATGAGGGCCACACGATCGCCTTTGCGCACGCCAAGCTGGTAGAGGGCGTTGGCGAAGCGCTCGATGTGGCGGCACAGCTGCCAGTAATCCAGCTTGCCACCGAGGCGTTGCCGCCCCTCCCACAGATAGCCGAGCACGGAGCTCGTGGCGGTTTGGGAGGCATGCTGGCGCAGAGAGGCGTCGAGGAGGTCGTTGAGCGTCCGCATGGGGGAGCGCACCAACGGTGCGACGCCAAACTCGTCATGCGTTTGATAGAGGGTAGACATTATCGTTCTCCTTTATGCCTGATCGAGCCGGCGGGGCCCGCATCAGCCAAATGGTCGAGCACGTCGTCCAAGCTTAGCTCCTCGCGCGTAACCGCGAGCAACGGGAGGGCCAGGTCGCGGACTTTGCCGATCAGGCCATGCAGCGCAGCTTGATCCACGATCGTCCCGCGCAGGATGGTCTCGTCGCCCTCGGCCGGCAGCACCGTCAAACCGTCAAACCATTCCGACCACTGGCTGCCCAGCTGGCCCTTGACCCGGATGTGATACTGATTGCCCCGTAGCATGGTGCGCAGCTCAGCCGTTGTGAGATCGGCCACCAGACGGCCCTGCCGCAGCAGCACCACGCGATCACAGATCGCGCTTGCAAGATTCGGCTGGGACATCGTCAGCAGCACGGTTTTGCCCTGCTCATGGGCCAGGTCCGCGATCCACTGCTCTACGGCGCGTGCCGCTCGCTCGTCGAACGCCAGCGTCGGCTCATCGAACACGACAATGGGCGGGTCGGCGAGCAGCGCGCGCGCCAGGGCGACTTTTCGCTGCATCGTGCTGGAATACGTATGCAGCGGCTCATCACGTCGTTCCCAAAGATCGAGGTCGTGCAGCAGCTGCGTGGCGCGCTCCATCAGTTCCAGCCCCCCGATATTCATCCGCTCGCCCCAGTGCAGCAGGTGCGTCCAGACCGATACCTGGCTGCGCCGCGGTGGCCCGGCTTCGAGCGCCACGCCGAGCTGGCGCAGCGCGAGCGCGCGTTCACGCACCACGTCATGACCCTGCACCTGTACCTGCCCCGCGGTGGGGCGCACCATTCCAGCGATCAGCTTGAGCAGCGTTGTTTTGCCGGCCGCGCTCGGGCCGAGGACGCCGACCACCTGACCGGCCGGCACCGACAGCGTGAGATGCACCAGCGTATGCACCGGAGCGCTGGCCTGCGGACGGTAGGTTTTGCTGAGACCATCAATCTCAATAGCGGGTGAGCGCTCGGTTTTGCTGAGGCCATCAATCTCAATGGCGGTTGACGTGTTTACTTCCATGTCAGGCAAGCTCCAGTTAGCAGCGATAGTTGGCTGTGATGACACAATCACTCTAGCAGTAGAGTGGGTGAGCAAGCATCCTCCACCTAGAGGATGGTGGTAGGGGATTGTCGCGATGTATCGTAGCTGGTACCGGATGCACATCGGGTTCAGCATGGCTGGTCAGAAGGATAGGATCGGCTTGAGGCAGATCTCGTGCTGCCACAGTCCGTGGAACTCATACTCATAACAACAGAAGAGCAGTTGCTCGGGGTGCAGTATCGATGGGTAATTTTGGGGTTCGAGTGGCAGTGATCGCGGGCGCCTGTCCGATATCCGACCGCTGGTGGGCGCCGCGCTGCGCTCCAGGCCGTATCCATGCGGGCAGTTCTTCCATCCCCATAATCCCCTACGAGCATCCCCTACGTAGGGGACGAGCGCTCACCCACTCCGCTGCTAGACTCACGGCGTCACCGAAGCAGATATCACTGTCAGCGCGACGACGCAACCGCTGCAACGCTACGACATTCTCGATGACACGGACATATCGGACATGAACGAAAGGAAACCTGATCATGATGAGCACTCTAATTCTCGCCCTCAAGATCGTTGTCACACTCGTGTTTGTCGCCGCCGCAGTGCTGAAGTTCAGCGGCAAGAATGCGCCAGAGTGGGAGCGCTGGGGCTACTCGCGACAGTTCATGTACGCGACCGGCGTCGCTGAGATCGCCAGCGTGGCGCTGCTCTGGTGGCCGGGGCTCCAGTTCGTCGGCGCCGTGCTGATGGCCCTGGTGCTGCTCGGCGCGCTCGCGACGCTGGTGCGGCACCATGAGTCTGCATCACATATCGCCGTGCCCGCGCTGACCCTGGCCGCGGTGCTGGCGATCCTGGTTCTGTCATACAGCGCGGGAGGGTCGTCGATCGCGGGGGCCGGCGGCATCGTACCGGCTGCTTTGCTGCAGACTCAGAAGTGATACCAAGTTCGGATAAAGGGTTATGAAAGGGTTTTCTTGGAGGGGCATGCTGCCCCTCCAAACCTCCCCGCTTTTCGTGACACTCCCGCCCCAACACGCTCAAGGGGGCGGGCTTCTGGCGGCGTTAGCGCCGCGCAGCAACAGGGGGCGAACCCCTGGCCCGTGTCCAAGGCGCTACGACATGACACGCATGCCGATTCTATCAGAAAATGTGTTCTCTTTCAAGTCGTTTATCGTATTGGGACGTGCTGCGCGGGCTTTCGCCCGCCTCTTTCTGTAACAGGAGCCCTGACAATGAACCAGCTTATCACCGCCTTCCGCACGGCCATGCCCGTCATGGTCGACGAGTTGACCGCGACGCTGATTGATGAACAGGTCCAGCCATACGTCTCCCTCGAGCGCACCCAGCTCCACGAACTGGCCACCGCCGTTCTCACCTCCGTCGAGCAGGATCTGGAGACTGGCCGCGCCACGCACTTCTCCGCCTATTGGGAGCACGTCGCCAGGGTGCGGGCCGAGCAGGGCGGCGAGGTCACGGAGATCCTCAAGGGTGTCTCGGTCGGCGAGCGGGTGATGGACACACATATGCGCGCCGCCTTCGCCGACGACCCCGAGCTGCGCGCCTGCTGGGCCTATCGTCTGCACGACATCCTCTACCACGGCGTTGTCGTGCTGTCGGGGGTCTTCATCGAGACCCACGAGCGCATGATCCAGACCCAGGCGCTCCAGATCCGCGAGCTCTCCACGCCGCTGATCCCCCTGCACGCAGGCATCCTGGCCTTGCCGCTCGTCGGCACCATCGACTCCTACCGCGCCAGCCAGATCATGGAGACGCTGCTGGAGGGGATCGCCCGGCAGCAGGCCGATGTGGTGATCATGGATATTACGGGGGTGCCCATGGTCGACACCGCCGTCGGCAACCACCTGCTGCAGGCGGCCCAGGCCGCCGAGCTGCTCGGCGCCCGAGTGATCCTGGTCGGGATCAGCGCGGAGGTCGCGCAGACCATGGTGCAGCTCGGCATCAACCTATCCCGGATCGTCACGCTCGCGACTTTGCAGGCCGGCATTGAGTACGCGCTCGGGCTTCAGGGCCTTGCGATCGCGCGTCGTCAGACCCGTGCCATGACATAGTAGCTCGAGCTGGACGATCCTGCCCAGAGCCACGCCTTCACGACGCGCGGCCCTTTGTTCGCAGCCGATGGGTGTACGATGATAGTGGCTGCAGATGTGACCATAGCGTGCGCGTGCTGAGGTCGTCATGGCATAGGTCAAGATCTACCGGTTGCAGAGCAGCTGCCCTGCGGGCCGCTCTGGGACAAATGTCAGGCCAACCTGGCGGCGAAGCGACTCTGCAACAACGAGAACCGCATTCACACGGCGCAGGGCAAAGAGAAGTGGGTCTGGGATCAGGCTCACGGCATCTATGCGCCAGATGGCCAGCAGCTGGCCATCGAGGGGATCATGATGGACAATACCGAGCACAAGCAGGCAGAGGCTGCGCTGCGGCAACTCGCTGCTTTTGTCGGGTCGTCAGGCTATGCGATTATCCGCCTGGACTTGAACGGCACAATCCTGAGCTGGAACGCCGGCGCGGAGCGACTCTCCGGGTACAGCGCCGACGAGATGCTCGGGCGACCGGTCACGCTGCTGCTGCCGCCTGACCGCCCCAATGAAGTCGCGCACATCCACGAGAAGCTCAAGCGTGGGGAGCCGGTCGAGCATGTCGAGACCGTCCGCGTGCGCAAGGATGGCACACACCTCGATGTCTCGTTGACCATTTTGCCGATCCGCGACGAATCTGGCACGCCGATCGGCGCCTCGGTGATCGCGCATGATATCAGCGCCCGCAAGCAGCTCGAAGCGCAGTATTTGCACATCCAGAAACTGGACAGCCTCGGCCGGCTTGCCGGCGCTATCGCGCATGATTTCAACAACCTGTTGGCGGCGATTGTCGGCAACGCCGATCTGGGAATTGAGGCGATCAGATCGGGGAATACAGCCCGCCAGGAGCTGGAGGAGATACGCAAGATCGCCCTCCGAGCGGCGAATCTCACCCGCCAGTTGCTGGCCTTCGCCCGCCAGCAGGCGCTTGATCTGCAAGCGGTGAAGATCGACGACCTGATCCGCGACATGGAGGCTATGCTGCGGCAGCTGATCGACCCACAGATTGAGCTGAGCCTGTCCCTGGCGGCCGAGCCTGGTCGGATCACAGCGTACCCTGGGCACATCGAACAGCTGCTGGTCAATCTGGTGGTCAACGCACGCGATGCTCTGAGTGACGGTGGTACGCTGACGATCGCGACAGCAATAGTGCCAGGCGCAGGGTTGGTGCCCGGTCGAGGTGCAGACAGGCAAGCAGGCCAGTTTGTTCGACTCATCGTCGCCGATACCGGCAGCGGTATGAGCGAAGAGGTCAAGCGGCATCTGTTCGAGCCGTTTTTCACGACCAAGGCGCCCGGGAAGGGGGTCGGGCTGGGGCTTGCGACGTGCTTCGCCATTGTGAAGCAGTATGCTGGCTCGATTTCTATCGACAGCGCGCCTGGCCAAGGCACAACCGTCAGGGTCTACTTCCCGTGCATTGACTAGGCGATTCTGAAAGCCCTTCCCGTTCGTTGATGATGTGCGTGTATCGCATGCGGGATAACGGCCGGAGGGTTCCCAGCGAAACGGGTGGTGAACACATCGACCCGATCTCTCTGGACGCCGGCTTGGAGGCCGGGTTGAGCCGGCGACGCGCCGCCTGGACCGCCTGAAGGTCGGTCTGTTCCGCTGCCACGCTGTCCTGGTCAGGCGGCCCCTGGATCTTCACCACATGCGCCGCACGTCAGCGCCGCACGTCACACGTCCGGCCATTCTGGCTAGCAGCCGCGTGGTCAGCGTTTCAGGTGCTTCCCAGTGCTGCTCGGCGCGCAGCACCACATCGATTGTGTGGTGCTGCCTGTAGTAGGACCATTCCCAACATTCGTGCCCTAGAGCGCAATAAACGAAACCGTGTGCGCTATGCTGCCACGAACACGTCGACTTCACCCGCCTCCAAGCGGTACCGGATGACACTTCCACCTTCCGACGATGAAGCGCGATCGCAGCTCACGAGTTTCCCTCTTACCGTTTCTAAGGTCGATGTATGGACATCAACGGGATGACGTGTGTATGGCGTCGGGGCGGCCCCCGCCTTCATCGGCCAGGCGACGGGACTCCGAATCCTGCATCCGCCAGGCGACGACGACCAGCCAGATCATCCACACCACGTCCAGGACCTCGGCCAGCACGATTGCGTTCGACATCAGTGACGAGAATCCCTCGGAGCCGACCACCCAGCCCTGCACCAGGTAGGTGAGGCCGGAGAGCCCCATCAGGTAGGCTATCGGCCGCGGGACCCAAGCCGTTCGCACGACCGCGACCGCGAACAGGAGCAAAGCGAGGCCCAGTGTGAAGGCCTGGTAGCTCCTCATCCCCCACTCGATCCAACGGACTACCTCGGCGCTCGCGAAGCGCGCCGCCTTCTCGGCGTCCGGGGCGCTCACCCACGCGACATCGGCCAGCTTGTTGGCGACCCCGTCCACCGCCTGGAGGGCACCGTACAGCGCCAGCGCGGCTACCGCCGAAGCGGCACCGAATCGACCGGCCCATCTCGCCGTTCCATCCTGAACGTCCAGAGCGAAGAACAGGGCGAGCAGCCCGGAGAGCAAGATCGCCATGGCCGCGAACTGGCCGAGGTGGTCGGCCGTCCAGGTCCCGCTGGCAGCATACGCGGCGAAAATGACGGGGTGGTTATTCGCGTCCCCACCGGTGTGGAACAGGGTGATCACGATGTACAGGAGTTGTCCCACGAGCAGCAGCATGGCGGACAGGCGTAGCGACTGGCGGAGAGTGCTGTTGTCCATGACCATGCTCCTCGTCTGATTGACCGAGCGACGTCGACGTGCACTAGACGAGCAGGCCGTGAAAGGCCGCGCTCGAGCTGCACCAATTCGATCACTGCGGTTCGTCTCAAATTCAAGGTCCTCTGTCTTGATGGGCAATCGACACGGACGACCGAATTGCCATTGACTACGAATGCGGTGCCCCATGCCACCCACGCAGCACTTCGAGAAATGGTTGCTTTTCAGTTTCCCCGTGCTGAGGCTCCGACAACCTCGCTCAGTCGATCGTCGGGCGCTAACCCGACGGGCGACCTGCCGAGTCATCCAAAAGATTGAGTGGCCACGAAA
>FLYN01002015.1_pt1 | contig 17205 bp, 12 predicted proteins | sample 1122621 | NCBI WGS metagenome assembly FLYN01 (sample SAMEA4346792, study PRJEB14843) | hot springs metagenome | biome: Terrestrial Biome; feature: Habitat; material: Sediment | place: India | collected 2012-06-12 | depth 1760 m
TGCCGGGCATCTACGTCGAGCGTAAGGACGCCGCGACTCCGCAGGTTGTCGAGCAGAAGGCGGCGCTCGTCAATGAGTTGTTCGGCAACCGCGCGGCGGTAGACCGCCTCAGACGTGTTGGGCGTCTGCTTCGCCTCCTGGTCAAGCGCCGGGTCACGGATGGTGACAAGCAGCGGTAAATGCTGGGGTGTCAGGCGGGGCATGTGCGTCAGCAGCGTCTCGGAGGCGCGCGCGCCGCTCAAATCGGTAAACAGTATGATGAGTGCCCGTTTCTTCTGCCGGGCGCGCAGAAAGCTAATGGCGCGGGCATAGTCGGCCTCGACGGGTTCGCTCCCCAGCGCGTACATGGCCTCCAGCAGCTTGTGAAAATGGGCGCTTCCAGGCTCCGGCGGGATATACTGCTTTACCTGATCGGCAAAGACCAGCAGCCCCACCTGATCTCCTTTGCGGCTCGCCACGTAGGTCAGCAGGAGAATGCTGTTGATAACAAAATCCACCTTCGCCATGTTCCACGACACGCCGCCAGGGTCGTCTACACGAATAGCGCTGCGCATCATCCGCCCCACGTCGAGCATGATGAGGACGCGCTGGTTGCGCTCCGGCTCGTAATCGGTGCTGATCGGCTTGCCCCGCCGGGCGGTGGCTTTCCAGTTGATCGAGCGGTACGGGTCGTCGGGCGTGTAGTCACGTAGGCTCTCGAACATCGTCCCCTGGTGGCGCAGGCGCACGTTGTGCAGCCCCATCTCGGAAAGCTGGTCACGCCGCACCAGCAGATCGTACTGGCGTATCTCGTAGATATTGGGGTAAACCTTGACCGTCTCGGCGGCCTTGACGACGGCTTGCCGGACGAACAGGCGCAGCGGCCCCATCCAGCGCAGGTTGATGTCGCCAAAGCCAAAGTCGCCGCGCTGTAAAGGGCGCACGTGGTATGTAAGCGACAGCTTCTCGCGCGGCGTGATGGTCGCTATCTGTGTGGCCGAGTCAGTGATGACGAACCCCAACGGCGGCTCGTCGTGGATGGTGATGTCAAGTGGGCGTGTCGCGCGGGATTCGATTTCGAGGGTCACTGGATTGGGAACGCCGAGCGACAGTTTCAGGTCATGCTGGCGCATGACGCGAAACTGGCCGGCTTCACCTGCGCTGTGCCGATCCAGCCACGTCAGCAAGAGCAGTCCGAGGCCGTAGAACAGCGTGGGAAGAACCAGAAACGGCAGAATGGTGGATAAGAGCAGCAGACCAGGGACAACCAGCGCGAGTAGATACCAGCGCAGCGTGAGCATGGTTAGCGCGGTACTTCCACTTTTGCCAGGATGCGGCGGAACACGGCGTCGGCGTCCAGCCCTTCGACCTCGGCTTCAGGGCGCAACGAGACACGGTGGCGGAGCACGGGCGGCACGAGCGCTTTGATGTCGTCGGGCGAAACGTAATCCCGCCCCCGCAGCGCGGCGAAGGTCTTGGAGGCCAGCAGCAGCGCCACGCCCGCGCGCGTGCTTGCGCCCAGCGAAATATCCGGGCTGCGGCGGGTGGCGTCGGTGATGGCCGCGATGTAGTTGAGTATCCCATCTTCGACGTGCACCGACTGGATAACCTGCCGGATTTGCGCCAGATGTTGTGGGTGCACGACCGGCGACAGCCCCGCCGATGCCAGGTCGTGAGCGTCGAAGCCGCTGTGGTAGCGGCGCAGTACTTCGACCTCTTCCGGCTGCGATAGGTAGTTGATCTTGAGCTTGAACAGGAAACGGTCAAGCTGGGCTTCCGGCAGTGGGTACGTGCCGTCCATCTCGACGGGATTTTGGGTGGCAATCACCATGAACGGGTCCGGCAGAGGCAGGGTGTCGCCTTCGATGCTGACCTGGCGTTCCTCCATCGCTTCCAGCAGCGCGGCCTGCGTTTTGGCGGGGGCGCGGTTAATTTCATCTGCCAGCAGAATCTGGGTGAAAATGGGGCCGCGTTTCAGATTGAAGCGGCTCGATTGGATGTCGAACACGACGGTGCCGATCACGTCGGATGGCATCAGGTCCGGCGTGAACTGGATGCGCCGGTACTGGGCGTGGACGAGGTGCGCCAGCAACTTCGCCATCAGCGTCTTGGCCGTGCCGGGGACGCCTTCCAGCAGCACGTGGCCGCGCGTGAACAGCGCCACCAGCAGGAGTTCGACGGCGTCTTCCTGCCCGACGAGCACCTTCGCCGTTTCTTCACGGATGCTCTGGGTAATGGGTTGCAACATGACGCTGGGTCGGCTCTGGGTAGTCAACGGATGCTCCTTTTGCGGGTGAATTTAGACCTTGCGGCTAGAGTTGCGATAAAAATTTATCCACGTCGGATGCCGTCTTAATCAAGTCCTGTTCGCTCGCCTTCTTTTGCGACAGCCGCCGCATCAGGTCGCGCAGCACGGCTTCGTCCAGCGACGGGTCGAGGTAAACAACCGTTTTTACGAACTCGACGGTATCTAGCTTCGGGTCAACGGCATAGCGTTCGGACAGACGCCGGCGCAGTTGATCGTGGTAGTGGCGTAGAAGCTCGCTGCGCTGGCCGGAGCGTCGAAACAGCGTCGCCATTGCATGGATGTATTCGACAGACTCACGGCGCAGGCGCTCATCAGGCAGCGGAACGGCGCGGCCAAAGCGTCGCCCTCGTGTCGCCAAGTAGACCATCGTCACAACCAGCGCCAGCACAACGCCCCAACCCGGCGCTGTCCCAAACAGCCAGCCGGAGAGACTCTGTCGCGTGGGGTCGCCATAGCCGTGCGCAGCTTCGTCAAAGCCGACGGTGAACGTGGTTGGGATGTCGGCGAGCAGATTTGCGATCAGGCGAGCGCTGCCCGGTTCTCGCAAGCCCTGATTGGTAAACGGACGCAGCGCGCCCGACACCCATAGGCGGCCAGCGCCCTGCTCCGCCGACACGAGCACCGGCTGATTCCCGCTAAAGAGATGGGGTACGACATCATCCCGCCCGGTCCCTATCATTGCAACGGCTTCGGCATGAACGGCGCTGAACGGCGGCGAGACCAGCGACGGCGCGGCAGGCAACAGAATTTCGCTGCTTTCAGGCAGGAAGTTGAGCGACAGGTCGAAGGGGCTGAGCAGCGTGTTGGCGGCGAGGGGCGTGCCAGCGACGATGAGCGTGTGGCCATCCTCGACCCAGCGTTTTACGCGCTCGGCGTCATCATTGGAGAAGATGAACAGCCCTGGCTCCAACACGAAGAGCACGTCCACGCTGTCAAGCTCGTCATAGGAAAGCACCTCGCGCACGTCATAACCGCTGCGCCGCAGCCACATCTGGAGCGCCAGCGCGCCGTCGCGGCCCGCGCTGCGCACGCTCAACGGTGGTGCTTCGGGCGGCGGGGCGATAGACACGGCGACAGCTGCCAGAATCACCAGCGCAATCAACGACACGACGAGGATTTTTGCATCGGTCATGGGACAAACTGCCAGAGCTGGTGAATGTGCTGGAGATACTGCTGGTAGAACGCTTCGTCTACCGGCGCGTAGCCGTACCATACATCCTCAAACACGTTGACGATGCGGCGCAGCAGCTCGTGAAGCTGTGGCCGATCATGCACTTGGCGCAGATGCTCGCGGTTGGTGAGCGTCGAGTCGTAGTGAATAACGCTGCGCTCATCCAACAGCAGCAGGCTCGACAGGTAGAGGTAGCGGATGGCACTGCGGTAATCACGCGCCTGCGCATGGCTGGCGGCCAGATCAACGGCGGCTGTGGAAGACGTTGGCTCGTCGGGGGAAGCAGTATCTTCCAGCGAAACCGGCTGGATTTGCAGGCTGCGGATGAAGTACAGGAAGATCGCAATCACGGCAGCCACCCCGGCGACGACGAGCAAGATTTGGCTGAGTTCGGGCGAGAAGCCAGGTTCGAGGTCAAGCGCCGGCATCTGCGTTGGGATGGGAGTCGGCGTGACATCGGCGTATTGGAATCGTGGGTCGCGCAGGACTTCGTCGAGCGCAGGAAGAGACGCGCCGCCATTTGCGCCCGCAACACGCCGCGCCTGATAGTCCAGCAGCGCGCTTACCTGCTGGCGAAGCCGTTCCAGCGCTGTCGCATCGCCGGTAGATAGCGGCTCGACCATCCAGCGGGTATCCACCTCGATCACCGAATCGGCCAGGCGCACCTGCCGGACGTTCTGCCAGAGTTGAAGCGCCTGCGCCCGAATTGGCGAGGGGTCGGGCTGCTCAAGCGCCAGCTCCAAGAGCGCGTCGGTTTGCCGCATTAACGCCCAGAACTGAGCCTCGTCAAGAGAAACATCCTGGGCGTGGACGATGCCAGGAAGCATCCCCAGGAGCAGCAGCCACCAGCAGCGCTTTATCATCGCGGCACAGGAAATCCACCCGTCGGCATGAAGGTGTTGATGAGCGAGATCAGTGCTGCGCCCGCCAGCAATCCGATGACGAGCGAGCCTACCGTCAGAATGGCGATGTTCGCCCAGTCCTTCGAGGTCAGACCCGCTCCCCCGGCGGGTGAGGTCACGTCCCAGGGACGGGCGTCGGGTCTGCCCAGGGCTTGAAGGGCGATGTCTAGACCTTCGTAACGTGTGCGGGTGTCGTAGTACAGCAGTGTGAGGGCGATGGGCAGCAGCGGGACGATGAACAGGTTGACAAATGTCGTGAGCACCGTGTTAATCACCTGCGACGTGGTGGGGGATATGGTGGGAGGCATCGCCTGGAAGAAGATCCATTCGACGGCGGCGGTAAAGCCAACGGTGATGACTAACGAAATCACGGCCAGGGCGGCCCACACGCCGACGATCATCCAGAAGCGCGCCTTGCCCAGCGACCACGCCCGGTTGATGCCATACGATGTGCCGACATCTTCCAGAACCAGGACCGGCGCGAGAAAGGCATAAGTCGAGAGATAGATGTAACCGACAATGCCAATGGTGGCGAAGGCCGGCGGGCAGATCACACCTATAAGTCCTACCGCAACCGCAAAGGCTATCAGGACGACGCCCAGGAGGATAATACCGAATGCCAGGTTAGAGAAACGCGAACGGGTAGCGCTGAATGCCTCGCCGATGGATACCCGGCGGCCTAGCTGGTTTTCCGAGGCGATATAGGTGATGGGCGCATTGATGAGGACAAATTGCAGCAGCCCTATGACCGCCGAAACCAGGTAAAACATGCAAATCGCAGACGTGAACTGTGGCGAACTTCCACGCTGCCCAAAGGTCGAAAAAGCGGTTGTCGAACCGATGACCGTCAGGGAAACTATCAGATCAATTACCGTGAGCGGGATTGTGACGAGCGCCACCAAGCCAACGAGCGTCAGGAAATTCTCTCGATAAATGCGAAACGTCCGGTCAAGTAGCTCCAGAAAGGTGAAGGACATGGCGGGCCTGCCCGCAGTAGCGTCCATGACTGTCTCCTCCAAGTCCGTGTTGATTCCATTATATGTGGGAAACCGGCAGCGCGATACTTCACCGGGCAGAGATTTCATCGCTGGCAAAGCGGACAAGCGTGTACAATACAGAGTGTACATCACTCTGGAGAGCGACAGCCATGAGCCGCATTTTTATCAATTACCGGCGCCAGGACAGCGAGGGCTACGTAGGGCGGCTGTACGACCACCTGACGCGGCACTTCAAGCGCGAAGATGTCTTCATGGATGTGGACAGCATTCCGCCGGGCGCGGACTTTATGCAGGTGTTGGAAGACGCCGTCGCCGCCTGCCAGGTGTTCATAGCAGTGATCGGCCCCAACTGGCTGCACATGCAGGACGAAGCGGGCAACCGCCGGCTCGACCAGTGGAACGATTTCGTGCGCATCGAAATCGCCAGCGCGCTCAAAACCAATAAGCTGGTGATTCCGGTGCTGGTTGGGCGAGCCAGGATGCCTTCACCCCAGGAACTTCCAGAAGAGATTGCGGCGCTGGCGCGGCGCAACGCCTTTGAACTCAGTCACACGCACTTCGCGTTCGACATTGATAAGCTGGTCAGCGCGATTCAAAGCGTCATCCTGCCGCAGGCGACGGCCAAACCCTTTGCCGACAGCGAAACGCTGCGCAAGAAACAGGCCGCGCTCAAGGCGGTGCGTGACGATCTGGTGAACGCGACGAACTCCCCGCTGTACCAGTACCGCGTTGAAAATCGTTATTTTCCGGTGCTGGGAGAAGGCAATCCAGATGCGCGCATTCTGTTCATCGGCGAAGCGCCGGGTCAGAAGGAAGTGGAGCAGGGACGGCCTTTCTGTGGCCCATCCGGCGAAGTGCTGGACGAAATGTTACGCAGCATCAACCTCGCCCGTGAGGACGTTTACCTAACCAATATTTTGATGGATCGCCCGCCAGAGAAACGCGACCCAAATCAGGCTGAGATTGCCTTTTATACCCCCTTCGTAGACCGCATTATTGACATTATCCAGCCGACGGTGATTGCGCCCCTGGGACGGTTCGCCATGGAATATCTGCTAAAAAAGCTCGACCTTCCTGAAAAGAATGGCAAGATCAGCCAGCTACACGGCAGGCTCATTAAAGCCCGCATTCATTACGGCGAAATCCACGTCGTACCGCTGTACCATCCCGCCGTCGTCTTGTACAGCGCCGGCGCGAAAGACACGCTGCGCAAGGATTTCCAGAAGTTGAAGTTGTTCATCTGAGATGCTGACATATGGCTGTCAGTCCAGGAGAATATGCTTCTATTACCGTAACATGAATCAAAGAGGGCTGTCTGATGACCAACCGTTGCGCCTGGGCCGGCATCTCCGACCCGTTGTATCTGGCCTACCACGATGAAGAATGGGGCGTGCCCATTCACGATGATCGTTTGCTGTTTGAATTCCTGGTGCTGGAAGGCGCGCAGGCTGGATTGAGTTGGAGCACTATCCTGAAGAAGCGGGACAACTACCGCCAGGCGTTTGACCACTTCGACGCCGAAAAAGTGGCCGCCTATGACGAACAGAAAATCGCCGAACTGCTGTCCAACCCCGGCATTGTACGGAATAAGCTCAAGATTCACGCCGCCATTCAGAATGCGAACGCGTTCTTGGCGGTCAGGCAAGCGTTTGGCAGTTTCGACGCCTACATCTGGCAGTTTGTAGGCGGGAAACCGAAAATCAACGCCTGGAAAACGCTGCGCGACATTCCCGCTGAGACCGACGAATCGCGGGCGATGAGCAAAGACCTGCTCAAGCGCGGCTTCAAGTTCGTCGGGCCAACCATCTGCTATGCGTTCATGCAAGCCGTTGGATTGGTGAACGACCATACCGTAGACTGCTTTCGCTATACGGAGGTCGCGCGGCTATCTGCGAATTCAACCACCTCTCCCCACCACCGTTAGATAAAAACCCGCTCCGTCAGCTTGAGCGGGAACTGCTTCCCCCGCCACCGCAATAATCAGAGGCTTGTGGGGACTCAGCGCGCTGAGTCCCTAAAAAACCCACCTGACACCACTTCCAGGTTTCTTTATCTCCCATGATTTCGCCTTCATAACCTGCGCCTTCCATACGATTTTGTAAGGATACTTGTCAGTATTTCGAATCGTCTGTAGTATCGCCCCGTTACAAAAATTGAAACTTTTTGAGGAAACTTGGCGTAGTTATTGTACGTAGTAGAAATCTGACAGGGATTCAGTCAAGGAGAGCGATGTATGCGAGCGGCCAGATATATGCTTTTCATGATGGCGGCGACCCTACTGTTATCGGGCATGATGATGGCAGCGCAAAGCAACAATATTGTGCTGACCCTCGCCGTCCCCGAATGGATGAACGATGTCTTTGACGAAGAGTTGTTTGACGCTTTTGAAGCAGAAAATCCTGGCGTCGTTGTGCACGTCAAGGCTAGTGGCGATGAAGCCTTCTTTGGCGGCGCGGCTTACAGCCCTGAGGAGTTCTTTGAAAATTCCCAGGCCTTTGCCAGCAGCGCCGACGTGCTCCCTGTCAGTTCGTGGAATCTGACGGTTGAAGCCACGCGCGCCGGACATTTCCTCGATCTGGCCCCGCTCGTCAGCGGCGACCCGACGCTCAACGAGAGCGACTTTTTCCCGGCGATCTGGGAGTCGGTGCAGTGGGATAACGGTATCTGGATGCTGCCGGTATCCGCCGACATCGAGCTGCTGATTTACGATCAAACGGCATTTGACGAAGCCGGGCTTGCCTATCCCGATCCGTCGTGGACGTTAGATGATCTCGCCAATGCTGCGCGTACCCTGACCGAGCGAAACGCCGAGGGTGAAGTGACGCTTCCGGGCATGACGCTGTTTAATCCCGCCGCGTTGTTCGCCAGCCTGCTGGGTCACGGCTTTCACGACTCCAGCGTGATTCCCAATACGCCCCAGCTTGCCACGCCGGAACTTGAGGAACTACTCACACAATGGATGGAACTTGAAGAAGAGGGCATTACCGGCATGGGCTTCGAGGGCGACTGGGAGGCCGTGCCCATCAAGATTGAAGGCGCGTGGCGGCTGTGGCAGCCCGCGTTCGACATGGACGGTGAAGAAAACCCCGACGACCCCGTATGGGCGGGGTCCTTGCTCCCCGGCGGCAGAGCGGGGCTGACCATCCAGGGCTTTGCTGTCAGCGCCGGCACCGCCTACCGCGAGCAGGCCTACGCACTGGCGAAGTTCCTTACCAGCAACCCGGAGGTGGTCAATCGCTTCTTCGGCAGCACGCCCGCGCGGCAGAGCATGGTTGGGATAGAGACCGAAGACACGGCGTTCTTCCCCGATATTCCTGCGGATGTACAGGCGCTCATTGACGAAGCCGTTGCCAATGCGATACCCATTTCGGAGCTTCGCTTTGCCGAGTACGTCAACGTGGCGTTGAACAAGATGCGCGACGAGGAAAACCCGCTCGATGCGGCGACGGCCCTGCAAGAAGCCGAAAACGAAGCGCTTGACAATCTCGCTGCGGCGGAGGAGCACCGCAACACCACGACGGTTTTCGTGGCGACCCCAGTCCCCACGCCGGTGTTGGCCGCCGGCGAAACGGCGCTGGACTTCGCCTTTACGTCCATGATCTCCCCGATGCCCCACCGCGAAGAGCTGGAGGCATTGATTGACGAATTTGTGACAAGCGACCCGCAAGTCGGCCAGATCGTGCTGGAAACCGGCTTCCAGCAGGATTACAGCGAAGCATTTGACTGCTACTACCTGCCCTACAATGCCGTGCCGGGCGCTGACCTGACCACCCTTCTCAATCTCGACCCGTTCATGAGCGCCGACCCGGCCTTCGACCCCAACGATTTCGTGGGCAACAGCCTGTCGCAGGTGCAGCGCGACAATCTGACGTGGGCGTATCCGCTTGTCATTCAGCCGGCGGTTCTGTGGTATCACAGTGAGAAATTCGCCGAATCCGGCGCGATTGAGCCAGACGGCGGCTGGACGATAGACGAGTTCAACGATGCGATTGAGATGCTGCATGTAGACCCGGACGACCCCGCGCCGTTCCAGCCGCAGAGCTTCGGCAGCACCGATTTGCTCCTGCTCATCGCAGCCTATGGCGGCGTGCCGCTGGATTACCGTACCATTCCGCCGACTATTAACTATACGGACCCGGCCTCAGTAGACGCCATCCGCCAGGTGCTCGACCTGGCTAAAGCCGGTTACATCGAGTACCGCGAGCTGGCGAATTTCAGCGGCGGGAGCGGCAGTTTCGCGGAAGCGGCCATCCTGACTGATTCGCTGAACGCCATGAACTGGCGCTTGCAGAACATGACCAACCTGGAAATAACTGCCAGCAGCGACTACGTTGACCCCTACCGTCTCACCACGTATCCGGTGGGCAGCCAGTACACGCCCGTGTCTTACGACATCGGCGCGGCGTACATCAGCGCCAACGCTGAGAACCCGGAGGCGTGTTATCGCTGGATAACGGCGCTGGCACAGCATCCTGAGATTTTCAGCGCCATGCCGGCGCGCCGCTCGCTCCTGGATGCGGCCAACGTGACCCTGTCGCAGGGGCAGGATTTGGTGGATTTCTACCGTCAGATTGATGAGCTGATGCAGCAGCCCAACGCCATGATCTTCCCCTCTCAATTCAGCGGCGGGGACAACACGCCGAATGCTTTCATCGTGCAGTTCTGGCTGAACCGCGCGTTTGACCGCTACGTGCTGGAGGACGCCGATCTGGAAGCCGAGCTTGCCGAGGCCGAGTCGAACGCGCTGGCCTACCTGGAATGCGCGGCCAACATCCCGCCGTTTGACCCGGCTCAGTACGAAACGCAGGCGCAGCAGGTCGAGTACTTCCGCCAGTTCGGCGACTGCGCGACGGCGATAGACCCGTCGCTTGAGCCGCTGTTCAGCTTCGGCGAGGAGGAATAGCGCCAGGTTACGAGTCCGTAATCGCCGCGTAATCGCTGCGAAACCCGCAGCGGATACAGTGGCGACGTTGTGCGGCTCTTACCGTTATGTGAGCGATGCTTCGACTGCTCGATTCTCTCCTGTTTACGATAGAGCGCCTGTGGCAGCACCGGGCGCTCGTGCTGTGGGCGCTAGTGGGGTTGTCGGCGGCAACCACGCTGGCGCTCAGCCTGTCGCTGTACGTGGATGCGGTCAACACGGGGCTGCTCGAATCGCGCCTGTCTGACCCGCCCTATGCCTTTCGCTTCCGCTACCAGGGCAGTTGGGAGGGGAATATCACGCAGGCGGACGTTGCCAGTTCCGCCGGGGCGATCTTCGACAGTTTCCCGGCAACGATTGGCCTGCCTACCGCTCGCCAAGTGCTCTACGTGCGCGCCGGCACCTGGACGCTGCGCACGGATAGCGGGGTGAATCTGGGCCCGTTTGGCGTGGGGCTGCTGGAAGGCGCGGACGACCAGATTACGATTGTGGCCGGAGAGCGGGATTTCGGCGACGCCGCCACCTCCTCGTCATTGGAGACTGACCCCAATACCGCTTCGGACAGCGTTGAGGTTGTGCTGCCGGTCATGGCGTCGGAACGTTTGCTGTACGAGTCGGGCGTGCAGGTGGGCGACAGGCTGACGGCGGCGCGCGCCGGCGCGAGTCCCGTGACGCTGGAAGTGGTCGCGCTGTGGCGTCCAGCCAATGTCAACGATCCGCAGTGGATATTCAGCGGCGCGCCGCAGTTCTTCGATAACGTTCTGCTTGCGCCGCCCGATGCCCTCTGGCAGACGTTAGAAGGCGTGGAGCGCCCGGTGGAAGAAGCGGCCTGGTATGTCGTGTTTGATGGACAGACCGTGCGCACGTCCGACGTGGACAATCTGCTGGCAAGCATGGTAGATGGCGAGCGCAACGTCGGCGCGGCGCTGCCCGGAATCCGGCTGGACATCACACCCGTCGAGGAGCTGACCGCCTTCAGCGAAGAAGTGTACCGTTTGTGGCAGCAGTTGGTCTTGATGATCCTGCCGATTGCCGGGCTGGTGCTGTACTTCGTGTCGCTGGTGGCGGGACTGCTGGTAAGTCGCCAGCAGCAGGAGGATGTGACGCTGCGCAGCCGGGGCATGAGCCGGGGCGCGCTTGTGTGGATTCACTTCCTGATGTGGCTGCTGCTGGCGGCGATGGCACTTGTCATAGCCGTTGCTCTATCGCCCTCGGTGGTGGAGCTTGTCGGACGAACGACTTCATTCTTGCGCTTTGAGGATACCAATACGCTCGCGCCCGTGTTGACCCTGGAGAGCATCGGGCTGGGCGCGCTGACGAGTCTGGTCGCTGCCAGCAGCGGCCTCTTTCTGGCCTGGCGCACGACTCGCCAGACGATTACCAGCTTCAAGCGCAGCGCCGGGCGCGCTTCAAAGGCCTGGTGGCAGCGCATGTACCTCGACGTGCTGGTGCTCATCCCGGCGGTCTACGTACTGTATACGCTGTGGGCGCAGGGCGGGCTGGTCAACAGCGCCGAAGACCCCTTCCAAGACCCGATCACGTTTCTTGGCCCGACCCTATTTTCTCTGGGGCTGACGCTGATGTTTCTGCGCCTGCTGCCGTTCACCCTGAATATCCTCGCAGGCGTGCTGGCCTACACCGACAGCGTGCCGCTGTTGATGGCGCTGCGCGAGCTGACGCGCTCCATCGGGCGCTATCGCGGCATTCTGCTGATGATGGCCTTCACGCTCAGCCTGACCGGGTATACCGCTTCGATGGCAAGCACGATTGACCGCAGCCTAGAAGATTCGGTGAACTACAGCATCGGCGCTGATGCGGTGATTGTCACGGCGGCTGATGCGCAAACCGAACAGGGCGAGACCGACGAGGAGACGGGCCAGACTACCCAGACGGTGACCGGATTCAACACCCTGCCGGTCAGCGACTTGTTGGCAATCGAGGAGGTGGCGCAGGCGTCTCCTGTCGGGCGCTATCCCGCCCGCCTGGTGCTGCGTTCGCAGCGGGTGGATGGCGTCGTGCTGGGTGTAGACCGCGCGGCGATGGCTGCCGTCGCCCGCTCTCGCCCGGATTACGCCGATTCGTCGTTTGCCGATCTGTTCAACCAGCTTGCCGGCAGGCGCAACGGCATTCTGTTAAGCGAGAAAACCGCGCGCGATTACAACCTGCTGATCGGCCAGGAAGTCGAGGTGCAGATTTCAGCGCTGGGCGCGTGGTACGACATGACCGTGCCCATCGTGGGCGTACTCGATTATTTCCCGACGCTCAATCCCAACGAAGGTTTCTTTGCCATTACGAACCTGCAACCCATCTTCGAGACGGTAGGCACGCAGCTTCCCCACAACATCTGGTTAAGCCTGAAGCCGGATGCCGACCCGGCGAAAGTGCGTGAGGAAGTGCGCAACCTGGGCTACCCCATCCTGGAATGGAAGGATCCCCAGACGGCGCTCCAGCAGGCGCGCGCTGTTCCGTCGCGTCGTGGCGTGCTCGGCTTTCTATCGGTAGGCTTTGTCGCCTCCATTACCCTCACGCTGGTGGGCGCGATCATCCAGAGCACGGCATCCTTCCGGGCGCAGGTGACGCAGTTGGGGACACTGCGGGCCATGGGGTTGAGCGGGCTGGCAATTGCCATGTACCTGATCTTCTTACAGGGGATTGCCGCCAGCAGCGGCATCCTGGGCGGGACGGGCATCGGGCTGGCGACGACCCGGCTGTTCCTCCCCCTGCTGGATTTCAGCAACGGCCTGCCGCCCTATCTGGTGCGGGTGGCCTGGGATGAGATTACCAACGTATATCTGATTTTCGCGGGAGTGTTGATGCTGGTCGCCATCCTCTCGATTATCCTGTTGAGCCGCGAGAGTCTTTCGACGGTGATTAAATTAGGGGACGTGTAATTACCCGCCCCGATGCGCCAACCATTTCGGAGCAACCATGCCTTTCGTCAAGCTCGTGTTCATCCTGTTGCTGATGGTAATTGCTGGCTGCGCAGCGGATCCGCAGGGCGGTGCGCCGCCGGCTCAAGATGCGCCGACCTCCACGCCGATACCGACCGCGCCGGCGGTTGCCCGCCCAACCTATGTGGTGCAGCGTGGGGATGTGCAGGAAGTCCTGGAATTCAGCGGGCGCTGGCTGCCGCGCGATCAGGCGTCGCTGGCATTCGAGATCGGGGGCACGGTGCGGCAGGTCACGGTACGGCGCGGCGACACGGTGACGGCTGGGCAGCTTCTCGCCGATTACGAAATCACCGATCTGGAAGACCAGCTCGCCAGCGCGCAGCTTGAACTGGAAACGGCGCTGGCAAATCTGAACGCGAACACTGAAGGCGGCGTGCAGTCGGTTGAAGACCTGGAAGTGCAGCTGGCAAACGCGCGGCTCAGCCTGGAACGGACGCGCATGGGCAGCCCCTGGCAGCAGTTGGAGCAGGCGCGAGTGGCGCTGGCGCAGGCCGAGCAAGACCTGGAAAATGCGCAGCGCAATTACGACGAAGCAATCAGCCGCCCGGAAGAACCCGGCTCGGCCCAGACGGTAGACGCGGCTTATGAGGCATTGCAAGACGCCCGCGCCGGACTGAGAAATGCGGAGATGAGCTATTTTTCGTCGGCAGCCAACTTTAACAGCTACCAGCTTCAAATTGCCGAGGCGGAAAACGCCGTGATTTCGGCTGAGATTGCCCTGGCGCGCGCCCGCAGCGGCAGCGCCAATCCGGAGGGCGAGGCGGCAGTGCGTTCGGCTCAGCTCAACATAGACCAGATCCGAGCGGACATTGCTCGCTCGTCGCTGTATTCGCCGATTGACGGCGTGGTGCTGGAGGTGAATATCCAGCCGGGCGACCAGGTGGAGCCATTCACCACCGTGATTGTCGTTGGCCTGCCGGAGCCGCACGAGATTATCGCCAGCCTTGCCTTCGGCGACGCGCAGCGCTTGAGCGTCGGCCTGGTCGGGACGTGCAACGTGCTCAACCGCCCGGAAACGGCGGTGCAGTGCATCGTGCGCCAGCTTCCCCTCAGCGCCAGGGACGCCGATCAGACGACGCGCATTGCCGCCTCGCTGGAGGACGTGGCGACCGACGGCGCGGTGATTGAAGTGCAGATGCCGTTGCAAGTGCGCGAGGATGTGCTGTGGCTGCCCCCGGTGGCAATCCGCACGTTCCAGAACCGCACGTTCGTTGTCTTGCAGACGCCCGATGGCCCGCGCAGTGTAGACGTGCAGATCGGCCTGCAAACCGACGAGCGCGTGGAGATTGTGAGCGGGGTGAATGAGGGCGATGTGGTGGAAGCGCCATGATAGCGATTAGCCATTAGCAATTAGCTTTTGGTGCTTTTCAGAAATGGCATAAGGACAGTAATGACTCCTTTCATAGTTTGCAAGCAGGTAGTCAAAGTTTACAAAATCGACTCGCACGAAATTGTAGCCCTCCGGGGAATCGACTTCGAGATGGAGCGCGGCGAGTGCGTGGCAATCATCGGGCCAAGCGGCGCGGGCAAAAGCTCGCTGCTCAATCTGCTGGGTGGGCTGGATACGCCGACGGCAGGGCAGCTTATTGTAGATGGGCTGAACCTGCTGGAACTGAAGGGGCGCGCGCTGGCTGAATATCGTTTGCGGAAGGTTGGCTTCCTGTGGCAGCAGGTCGAACGCAATCTCCTGCCTCACCGTTCGGCGCTTGGCAATGTCACCCTGCCCATGATGCTGGCCGGCGTGCCCTTCTGGAAGCGCGGGAAACAGGCGCGGGAATTGCTGGATGCGGTTGGACTCACGGAACACGCGCACAAGCGTCCGGCGGCGCTCTCCGGCGGCCAGCAGCAGCGCACGGCGATTGCGGTAGCGCTGGCAAACCATCCGCCTCTGCTTCTGGCCGACGAACCCACCGGCGCGCTGGACCGGCAAAGCGCGGCGCAGGCGATGGCGCTGCTGACCGACCTGCGCCAGCGCTATGGCCTCACGCTGCTGATGGTAACGCACGACCTGGAAATCGCGCGCTATGCGGATCGCGTCCTGACCCTGCGCGACGGCGCGCTGGGACAGGACCTGTCGGGTATGGGCGACGAAGGCCCGATGCTGGACGATGGCGGGCGCATCCAACTGCCCGAAGCCGTGCGCAAGCAGCTGGCAGAGGCCGCCCGCATTTCCGTTGAGATTCGACCAGAAGGCGTGCTGTTACGCCCGGAGCTCGAACAGGCCGACGATACCCAGGCGGCGCTGCAAGAGATGCTGCCCCAGGACGCGCCGCCTGAACGCAAACGATGGTTCCGGCGCACGAAAAAGGTGAGGCCATGAGCGAGCCAGATGTGCGTGTCCGCGTCGAGGGGGTCGAGCGCACCTTCGGAACTGGGGAAACGGCATCCCGTGTCCTGCGCGGCGTAGACCTCACCGTAAGGGCAGGCGAATTGATTGCCCTCTACGGACCGTCGGGGAGCGGCAAGACGACACTGCTCAACCTGATCGGCGCGCTGGATCGTCCGACGGCCGGCTCGATTGAGGTCTGTGGGCAGGATATTTTACGCATGAGCGACGCCGCCCGCGCCCGGCTGCGCCGCAGGCACATTGGCTTTATCTTCCAGAGCGCCACCCTGCTGCCAACCTACACGGCTGCCGAGAACATTGACCTGGCGCTGCGCCTGCCCTACCTGCCTTTCTGGGAGCGGCGACGCCGGGTAAAGGCTTCACTGGAAGCGCTGGGCTTGAGCGCGTGGGCGAACCATCTGCCAGAGGAGTTGAGCGGCGGCCAGCGGCAGCGAGTCGCCATTGCGCGAGCGCTGGCGCTGCGCCCGGCGCTGGTGCTGGCAGATGAGCCGACGAGTGGGGTAGACACGCGCACGACGCGGCGCATCATGGCGCTGTTTCAAGGTATCGCCCAACGGCAGGGCACAACGTTTATCATCGTGTCGCATGATCCGATGATTGTGGAGTTTGTGGACAGGTCATACGATTTACACGACGGCAAGCTCGTCCCCCACCAGACGTTTCATGTGGACGGCGCAGGAAAGCAGAGGGAGCACGCTTGAAACGGACATCATGGCTGACCACTGGAATGCTTATGCTCGTAGCGTTGTTGCTGGGCGCGGTGCTGGCGCGCCTCTCAATGTCGCCGACAAATACCCTACCTCTTGCGCAGGAAGCGACAGCCATATCGTCCACGCCTGAGGTGACTGCAACGACGACGGAAACCATTCCGCCGAACACGCCGCTGGCGACGCTCACCCCATCCAACACCCTGCGCCCACCGCCCACCTTCGAGCCGCCGACAGCGACCCGCCCGCCGACCTTAACGCCCAGCGTCACGCCGACGGCGACGATTAACCTCGACATCTCCATCCCCGGCTTGCGCGGCGCAGAGACCGCCACGCCGACCTCCACGCCAGGCTGTACCCCGCGCGACGACTGGCATTTACGTTATACCGTCCAGCGTGACGACGCGCTGGCGCGCATTGCCCAACTGTACAACACGACGGTTGCCGAACTGGTGGAGGGGAACTGCCTGTCCGATCCGAACTTGATTCGTGTTGACCAGGTATTGCGCGTTCCCGGCGATGCGCCCCCCAATATCCCTCAGTACGACTGCACGTGGGAAGTGATGACCCCGTTTGACGGCACGCTGGCGATTCCCGAAACCGGCGAGATTGTGTTCAACTGGCGTGGGCCGCGCGCGCACTTCAACCTGATCCGCATTATCCGCCCGGACAACAGCGTTTACGAGCGTGTGATCGAGCTGCGACAGAACGAGTCCATTAACGTGGTGGAGCACCTCAATATGGGCGGGACGTATCGCTGGCTCGTCTTCCCGCTGGACGAGAACTTTGTCCAGATTCCCTGCAAGGAGGGCGGCCCCTGGACGTTTACCAAACCGCAATCGCCCACGCCCACGCCTACCCTCAGCGAGCCTGCCATGCAATAAGCATGGACGACCTGGCAGGTCGCCCATGCTCAGAAAT
>FLYN01002695.1_pt1 | contig 17088 bp, 20 predicted proteins | sample 1122621 | NCBI WGS metagenome assembly FLYN01 (sample SAMEA4346792, study PRJEB14843) | hot springs metagenome | biome: Terrestrial Biome; feature: Habitat; material: Sediment | place: India | collected 2012-06-12 | depth 1760 m
CGTCCAGCAGAGCTGGGCCGGCGCAGCGCCCGAGCCGTTTCAACTGGTGATCCTGGCGCTGTACTCCGTGATCCTCGGCGTGGCCGCCGTGTCGCTGTTTCGGTGGGAGTAAGGATGGCAAACCGAATCCCAGCAGATGTCGCGCACACGCGTTGGTGGCAGACCTTCGAGGTGGTCTTTGGCATCCCTTTCCTAGCTGGCATCGCCCTGCAGCTGGCTGTGCCGGTCTCATTCCCAGGCACCTTCGTCACGCTAGCCATCATCCCTGGCGGCGCAGCCCTCATCATCGTGGGCGTGGCACTCGTCATCCTTGCCCGTCGGGAGTTTGCCCAGCATCGTCAGCCCACCGACCCAGGACGCCCCACAAGCAAGCTGGTGACCAGAGGTGTTTTCTCGGTCTCAAGGAATCCCCTCTACCTTGGCGGCGTTTGCATTCTGGGAGGGATTGCGCTGGCTTTCAATCTCCCCTGGGTGTTCGCGCTGCTCCTGCCGGCGCTCGTCGCTTGCCACTACGTGCTCATCGCGCCGGAAGAAAGGTATCTCGCCGCCAGGTTCGGCGAGGAATACCATTTGTACACCGCAACCGTCCATCGTTGGATTGGTCACAAACGAATTTTTCGCTAACGGTAGGGCTCAATTGGGCCGGGGGCGCCTCGTAAGAACAGAAACTGCCCAGCCCACTTAGAGTGAGGTGATGAGAATGACGAGCTCACAGCTCTTCCGAATCAGCGGATCTGCCCTTGTGGCTGGCGCCGTCCTATTCATTGTTCATCTCATGGCACGCTCCGTGATGACTGCCGGTCCAGACCTGGCTACCGTCGCAAGGGAAGGTCTCTGGGTACCGATCAACACACTCGGTGTGATCGGTGCCGCGCTGGTGCTCCTGGGACTACCGGCGATGTTCGCCAGGATAGCCCGCCCAACCGGCGTCCTCGGCTTGATCGGCGTGGTGCTGATCGCTCTGGCATGGATGTTTTTTGGTGTGTTCCTGAGTCTCTACAGCGTGCTCGTGGTGCCGTGGTTGGCCGAGAAAGCCCCCTCGCTGGTCTCCGCCGCTGTGTCGCTCCCTGCGAGCATCATCATCGCCTTCATCATCGGGCTACTTGCTGAGTTCGGCGGGAGCGTGCTACTCGCGATCCCCTTTATGCGGGGCCGCGTGCAGCCGCGCTGGGTCGGCCCCATGCTGCCCGCCGCAACGATTCTGAGGGTCGTCGGGAACTTCATTGCGCCAAGCGGCCCGGCAACCAACCTGGCAATTAACCTGCTTTCGAACCTGGGGCCGATCCTGCTCTTGGCTACGCTCGGGTACATTGGTTCGCGGATGTGGTTGAAGCATGCTGCAGCAGGCCAAGCCGGAGAGGCACTGGAACGAGTCGCCGGAAGCCCGTGAACGGCGGGTTCGGCTGCAATAGCGCTCTGACTACTGGCTACGGACCGCCGACTGCTACTGGTATACGCCCCGCCGGTGATTGTGCGTGTCGTTGGCAGAACGTGGTGATTGTTGTGAGTGAAGAAGCGAGAACCGTCGCGCGCGCTCCATGCTCGGAGCAGCGGCTGGAGCAATGGGAACAATGGCTGGGCACCGCGGGCGCCACCGTACCGTATGGCCTGCTCGCGGCGGCGACGTTGCTCGCCGGGCTGATGGGCGGCTGGTCGTGGCGCGCGTGGCTGATCACGCTCGGTCTGGCCCTGCTGACCGCCGGCTGGATGCTGTGGTTCGTGACGCTGCACCCGGCCTGGGTCGAGCGACGGCGGCTGATGGCGCTCTACTACACGGGTCTCGTGGTGTTGATCGGCATGCTGATGACCCGCAGCCCGTGGTTCGGCCTGTTCGCGTTTACCGGCTACCTGCACGCCTGGCAGTTGCTGCACGGCGGGTGGCGGCTGCTCGGTGTGACGGCGACGGCGCTGCTGGCGACCACCTGGCCGACCGGCGGCCTTCCCCGCGCAGACCTGCCGGCCATCGCCACCTATCTCGTCATCGTCGCGGTCACCGTGGCGCTGGTGATCCTGTTCAGTCTGGTGGGCGAGGTGACGGCCGCGCAGAGCCAGCAGCGGCAGCAGATGATCGACGAACTGGCGGAAGCGAACCGCCGTCTTGAGGAAGCCCTGCGGGAGAACGCCACGCTTCAGGCCAGGCTGCTGGCGCAGGCCCGCGCGGCCGGGGTGCTCGACGAACGCCAGCGGCTGGCCGGCGAGATCCACGACACCCTCGCGCAGGGCCTGGCGGGAATCATCACGCAACTTGAGGCCGCCGAACACGCCGCCCATCATCCCGAGCAGTGGCGACGCCACCTCCATAACGCCCGGGCGCTCGCGCGGTCCAGCCTGACCGAGGCGCGTCGCTCGGTTGAGGCGCTCCGCCCCGCGCCGCTGGAGCGCGACCCGCTACCGGAGGCGCTTGCCACACTCGCGCGCGAATGGTCCCGTGATGCCGGAGTTGCGGTGCAGGTCACGATCACTGGCGCGCCCCAGCCGCTGCTGCCCGAGATCGAAGCCACCCTGTTCCGCGTCGCGCAGGAGGCGCTGACGAACATCGGCCGCCACGCCCGGGCGACGCGCGCAGGGCTGACGCTCTCGTACATGGGCGATGTCGCCGTGCTGGACGTGCGCGATGACGGGATCGGCTTCGACGCCGCGCGGATGGGGGACAACGCCACGAAGAGTGGCGAGCACGGCGTCGGCCTGCACGGAATGGCCCAGCGCTTGCGGCGGGTGGCCGGCAGCCTGACGATCGAGAGCGCGCCAGGCGGCGGGACGGCGATCAGCGCGAGCGTTCCGGCGATTGGAGCAGGAGAACGAAGAGGCACACAATGAGCATCCCCATCCGGCTCCTCCTGGTGGACGATCACCCGGTCGTCCGTGACGGGCTGCGCGGGATCTTCGCGGATGACCCGGAGATCACCGTGGTCGGCGAGGCAGCGGACGGCGCCGAAGCGCTGGAGCTGGTGCGCCGCACGCAGGTGGACGTCGTGCTGATGGATCTGCGCATGCCGGGGATGGCCGGCGTCGAGGCGATTCGGCAACTCCGGCAGCACAGCCCCGCGACCCGGGTGCTGGTGCTGACGACCTACGACACCGATCGCGATGTGCTGCCGGCGATCGAAGCCGGGGCGACCGGGTACCTGCTCAAGGACGCGCCGCGCGACGAACTGGTGCGGGCGGTGCGGGCAACGGCCCGCGGCGAAGCGGTGCTGTCGCCGGCGGTCGCGAGCCGCCTGATCGGGCAGATCCGCGGCCCGGCCAGCGAGCCCTTGAGTGCGCGCGAGCACGAGGTGCTGACGCTGATCGCCAGGGGCGCCTCGAACAGTGAGATCGCGGCGGCGCTGTTCATCAGCGAAGCGACGGTCAAGACGCACCTGCTCCATCTCTACGCCAAGCTTGGCGCGCGGGATCGAGCTGGTGCGGTGGGCGAAGCCTACCGCCGCGGCCTGCTCAGTTGACCGGCTGCGGTTGCGGAACATACGCCTGACCGCGGGCCGACTTGGGCGCGTGCGCGGCCTGTCCGAACGCCGCCCATCTCCATAGGGAAGAAACGATGAGCATGCGGATGTTTTCCGTGATCTTGCTGGTGGCAATCAGTGTGATGTCGCCGCACACCGGCGTTGCGGTGCAGCTCGACACCAGCGCCATCGACCAGTTTTTGACGACCCAACTGGCCGCGCAACGCGTACCCGGACTCGCCCTGGCGGTTGTGCAGGCTGACCAGGTGGTCTACCTCAAGGGGTATGGCACAGCGGGCAACGGCGCGCCTGTGACGCCACACACCCAGTTTTTCATCGCATCGGTGAGCAAATCGATCACCGCGCTCGCGGTGATCCAGTTGGTCGAGGCTCACACGATCGACCTTGATGCACCGGTACAGCGGTATCTACCAGACTTTACCCTCGCCGACGCGGATCACGCGGCGCGGCTCACCGTGCGGCAGGTGCTGAACCAGGTCAGCGGCCTTGCCGATGCGGGCTTTCCCGAAAGCATGCTGCCACAACCGGCGACCATTGCGGAGCGTGTGCAGAGCCTCCGGGATGCGCGCCCGGTCGCGCCACCCGGCGCCGAGTTTCACTACTTCAACCCGAACTACGCACTGCTGGCGCGGCTGGTCGAGGTGGTCAGCGGGCAACCATTCGCGGAGTACCTGCACACCCATGTCTTCACACCGCTTGAAATGAACGAGAGCTTTGCTGCACTGACATCAGCACAGGCGATTGAGCAAGCCGAGAATCTTGCCCAAGGGCATATCGTTGTGTTTGGCATGCCGCTGCCGGCGCGCGAAATGGATGGCTTTCTAGGCGGCAGTGGTGGCGTCGTTTCAACCGCGGCCGACATGGCGCATTTTTTGATCGCCCAACTGCAAGCCGGGCGCTTCAAGGGTCACTCGCTTGCGTCGCCGGAAGCGTTCGCCGCGATGCACACCCCGCCGCCCTATTCGACCAGCCACTATGCGATGGGGTGGTTCGCCCAACAACAGAACGGTACGCGCACGGTCGAACACAACGGCGTGCTTTCAACCTTTTACAGCGAAGCGGTGTTGTTGCCCGACAAGGGATATGGCTTTGTGCTGCTGGCAAATGCGAACGGCGCAACCTCGGCGTTTTTGGGGTATCAGCAGATCAAGCGTGGGCTGATCGACCTGTTGAGCGGCAAACAACCCTCGGTAAGCCCCGGAACCGTCGGACGTATTGGGATGGGGATGGGAGTGCTGACCGTGGTGGGCGTGGTGCTCGCGCTGCGGAGCCTGTGGCGCCTGCCGCGCTGGAAGCAGCAGCAGGGCCAACGCTCGGCGTGGCGGTCGGTTCCCGGCATCGTTTGTGCGTTTACGCCCGGCGTTGTGTTGCTCGCGCTGCCCACCCTCCTCATGCCACTGGCCGACCGGGCATTTGACCACGCGACCCTCGCGCGCTCCATGCCCGACATCGTGATCTGGCTCGGCGCAACCGGCCTGCTTGGGGCAATCAATGGCGCAGTACGCCTGGTTTGGGTTGGGCAACGATTCGGGCGTTGACTAGTGGGTCATTTGACATGCGTATCGTGATTGTGTCCAGGTCAGATATACTGGTTGGCATGTGATCGGCATTGTATGCTCAGGAGCCAGACTATGTCGCGCCGCCAGAAAGACCCGCTTCGGCCACTCACCGATGAAGAACGCACTTTCCTGACCCAGATCAGTCGTGCCCAGAGCGAGCCAGCTAGTCACGTCGCACGGGCCAAGATCCCGCTGGCCGTGGCAGCGGGTCTGTCCTATCAGCCGGCTGCCCACACAGCCGGGCGCAAGTCGGGCGAGGCCGTCGCGCACTTGGTGGCGCGCTTCAATCGCGAAGGGCTGGCGGCCATCGAGCCCGGCCATGCCGGCGGGCCGACCACCAACTATGGGGTGGCCGAGCGTGAGCGGATTCGCGCCGAAGCGCAACGGCTGCCAGATCGCGAACAGGATGGCACGGCCACTTGGTCGCGCAGTATGTTGCGTCAGGCCTTGCGGACCGCCGAAGATGGCTTGCCGCATGGCAGCACCTTTACGATCTGGGTCGTCCTGCGCGAAGCTGGCTGGAGTTGGCAACACAGTCGCACCTGGTGTCACACCGGCACTGTCACGCGCAAACGCAAACACGGGCGGGTCGACGTGACTGATCCCGATGCGGAGGCAAAAAAACGTTGCTTGAAGACGCCTACCGCAGCGGCGAAAGCCTGGGCCTGAGCGTCTGGACCCAAGACGAGGCCGGCCCGTTCCAGACCGTGCCCTACGACGGGGACGACTGGCAGCCCGAGGGGCAGCCCAAACGGCAACCGCATGAGTATGTCCGCGATGGAACGGCAAAATGCTTAACCTTATGTCATCCCGCCAGCGGGCAGGTGCGGGTGCATGGCGTTACCCAGGCGCCCAATCGCGTCTTACATGCCTGGTTGCAACAGGAACTCAGCGCCATCCTGGCGAGCCTCCCGCCGCCGCACCTAGAGTTGGATCCCAACACGAACCGTGCGCTGTGGGAGCGCTGGTGTGCTGCGCTCGAGGCGCCGCCACCTTTGCCGGAGGAGCTGCCGCCGCTGCGCATGCTGTTGATTTGGGACAACCTAAAAGGCCATAAAACGCCGGCCATGGTCAGCTGGCTGATCGCGCAGGGGATTATGCCGTTGTATACGCCCTTAGGCGGCTCCTGGTTGAATATGGCCGAGTCCATTCAGCGCATTCTCAAGCGCCGCGCGCGCTCTGGCCAGCATCCGCAGACGACGGACGAGATCATCGCCTGGATCGAGGCCGTCGGGCGCGCCTGGAACAGGAAGCCGACCCCGTTTGTCTGGGGCGGCAAACGGGCCGCGCGGCGGGCCCGCAGTCGCCAACGCCGCCATGCACTCGGTGGGTCGGGTGCCTGCACCCGGCGTCCCGTCCGCCGCTTGCGACGAACCAAACTGGAAGAATACCGATCGTCATGTCAAATGACCCACTAGTATTACAACGTGAGTTGCTCATGTGGCTCACCACAAAGACACAAAGGACACCAAGCTTATTGTGGTCTTTGTGCCCTTTGTGCCTTTGTGATGCGATTACGGCCCGCTCAAGTCACGTTTGACCAGATGAAAGCTTTGGAGCCGATCGCAGAGATTCTTGAGCGTGCGGATCTGCTCATCATCCAGGGCACGCGGTTCGAGCGGCGGCAAGCCGAGGTCGCTGATGCCCTTGGCGGGATCGCCGGCGGGAAAGAGGTGTGGCGCGGGCGTGTGAATCCAGGTCGTACACGCGGAAAGGGAGGCCAGGTGGTTGTTAATCGTTGCCGCCGCCAGCCCCTGGGCGATGAGAGCGTGCTGTCAGGCCTGCACATCGCGACGCAGGCAAGCCGTGATTCGTTCGTGCCCATAGCTTTCGAGAAAGAAGGCCCGAAAGCGGTCAAGGTGGAGGGCGATCTTCTGCACGCCAGCGCCCGAGCGCACACCCATGACCGCCAGCTGTTGGTAGTGGCGAAACCAGGCGTCGAGGCTATCCGTAGGCGGATCGGCATGGGCCGCCATGCGGGTATTCCTTTCGTGACGTGTTTTTGCGGCGATACGGGTCGTGTTGGAAGCGTTGTTGGGGCCGATTATACCACAGTCACGACACAGAAGAGCCATTTCCTGACGTAGATCGACTCTTGATCTGCCGCAAGGGGGAGCGGCAGACGCTCCCCAAAAAGCACCACTGATTCTCACCGCGCCACTCCCAACCCGACAGATCTGTTCCTCTCGCCGCCCTTAACCTCATACCTTCTTCAGAACCTGCCGAGATAGGACATATTGTCCTGCTCAAGAGGGGGCACTGGCCCCGTGACAGCCCGCACAGTAACAGTGTAGGATGAGCGCACACCAGATCGAAGTTTTCTCCAGTTCAGGAACGCAGTGTTCCACATTCAAGGAGGCGCCCATGAGCGGATCAGCGATTCTAACACATACACATCGGTCATACGCACGGCCAACCCTCCGCATAATCACCGTGGTTGCGCTAGTGATCAATGCCCTGCTCTGGTTGTTCGACGTTTTCTCGAACGGCCCGGATTCGCTCAACTTGACCCACGTTATTATCCCGCTCGTCGTTGCTGGTATTGTGGTCTGGCGGCGGCGCTGGACGCCCGCACTTGGCGCGCTCCTCGGCGCAATGCTGCTGCTGGAAGGGTACATATTTATCCGCGATATGCTCACTCAGCCGGCAACCGCTCGGGACTTTGCCGACGCCGCCATCTTCTTTGCCACGGCACTCGTTGGGCTAGCCGCCGGCATCGGGTCTACCGTGCAGAATTATCGCGCGCCGCCCAGCCGCCCCCTCGTGGATCAGCCTGCGCCGGGCTGGATCTATCCGGCCCTGCTTGCGCTCGCCGCGCTGGTTCTCGGCGGTATCCTGACGACGGCGATCCAGCCACGCGCCGATGCTCCCGGTGTGACTTCCGACACGCTGGCCGCGCTCCCAGCGCTCGCGGCCAAGGACTATCTGTTCGACCAGCCCACAATTACCGTGAAGGTCGGCGAGACAGTGGCGCTCCGGCTCGACAACGCCGATACTGCGACCCATTATCTGGATATCGACGAGTTCAACGTGCATGTGCTTATGCCGGCCGGTAAGAGCAGCGTTGCGATCTTCAAGCCCACGCAGCCGGGCACCTATACTTTCTACTGCCGCCCGCATGCTGACAAAACCGCCCGCACCGGCATGGTTGGCACGCTGGTTGTCGAGCAGTAATGCCAGCGCCAATCGTGCGAATGGAGGTCGCTATGGTTGAACTCGATACAGAACTGGTTCGGCGCTACGAATCGCCAGCGCGCACCGAAAAAATCGTGCAGGTAACGCTTGTGAAAGCGACGCTGTTCGGCGCAACGCTAGGCCTGACATGGGGCGCGGGATTGCGCGGGCTGATGGCCGTCTTCGCTGGGCGAGATTCGAGCTTTAGCTGGTCGGGAACGTTCGTGGCGATCCTGTTGCCAGCTACATTGGTAGGCGCTGCGTTAGGCTGGGCCGAGTATGCCCGGCGCACTGGCGGAAAGGGTGGGTGGCGCTGGACCACACTGGCGCCGCTGCTGTTCCTGGTGATACCGGCGCTGGTCCTGGACGATTTTGTGACGGCGTTGTTGACGACAGGTATTGGAGGTGGAGCTGTCGCGATCCCGCTGATTGGAATGCTGGGCGGTTATGCGATCGCGGGGCGAGGGCCGAGGTGGGGGCGCTGGCTGGCGCGCATGTTTATTGGGGCGTTTACAGTGTTTGTGATCGTGGGCGCATGGGCGGCGCCTTTTGGTCAGCGATTGGCTCCAACCGCCCCTGCGGGAGCTTACACCCTGCTCACATTCATTCTATTCTGTGGACTGTTCGCCGGAGCGTGCGCCATTCCGCACCTGCCCGCGCTGCACGAAAATGCCCCAGATACGTAATGGTTGGTACGCTGATTGTCGCGCCATAGGAGGAAGAACAATGGCGACCGTGAACAATTCCGCAACTGCCCCTCGCTTGCGCAGTGGTGCGACAACTGTGGTAGCGATCCTGTACTCCTGGTAAGGAGATATCGTATGTCAACTACCCTCAATGCCGGTCAGGATATACGCTTCAAGTCCGGGTGGATCATCCTCCTGATCGCCGCTGGTCTGATGACGCTTAACCATGTTTCGGGGATCTTCTATCTGGGTATCCGGTTCTGTTCCTGGGCTACGCCGCCTTCACCGCGTATGCCCTCGTGGTGATCGCCCTCCCGTTCCGCCGACGTGAGCAATGGGCTTGGTACACGACCTGGCTGCTTCCGATCGGGTTGGCTGCTCCCGCCGCACTTACCAACGATCCCACTCTTGTCGCCTTGTATGGTGCTTTTGCTGCACTGTGCGTGCTGGGGTTGCTGCTGACAATGCGGGGCTTTTTCGTGGCTGATCGCCGGGTCGCACAGCGTGTTCCGCGATAAGGAGGGCGATCATGTTCGATTTTGTCGGTGTCGGCCTGCTCGTCATCTTGCTGATTGTCTTCGGCGCGCTGACAGTGCGGGCGCTGCGAGCGCGACGACGCTGGGTCAAACTTGTCGGCGGCATCGTCGCCGGGCTGTTGACGCTCGCCGTCGGCGCGATCACAACCGCAGCGCTGGTTGGCTTTTACCGGCTGAATGCGGTGCGTCCAAACCCGGTTCGCGACTTCACTGTCGTCAGCACGCCAGAGCGGATCGCGCGCGGCGAGAGGTTCGCGCGCGTCTGCGCCGGCTGCCACGCTGCCAACGGGCAGCTTCCGCTGACCGGCCAGGACTTTATGGAAGGCGCGCCCTTTGGCACGTTCTACGCGCCCAACCTCACCCAGGCGCATCTGAAGGATTGGAGCGACGGCGAGATCGCGCGGGCCATCCGCGAGGGGGTGCATAAGAGCGGGCGCTCGCTCCTGATTATGCCGTCGAACGCGTTCCACGCGATGAGCGACGAAGACGTGCAGGCGGTGATTGCGTACCTGCGCTCGCAGCCAACCGATGCGCCGAACACCCCGCCAAACGCGCTCAACACCCTTGGCGCGATCATGTTTGTCGGGCTCAGCGATGCGCGAACAGCACAACCGCCGATCAGCGGCCCGGTCACTGCGCCGCCCGAAGGCGCGACGCCCGCATACGGCGGCTACCTGCTGCGTGTGAGTGGCTGCCGCGACTGCCACGGCGAAAACCTCACCGGAGGCGGTGTGAGTCACGATACCGGCGAGACGATACCGAGCTTGATTCCGGTTGGCGCGACATGGAGCGAAGCGGATTTCATCAAGGCTATCCGCACCGGCGTGAAACCCGATGGGACACACCTGAGTGAAGGGATGCCCTGGAAGGAGTTCGAAAAGCTCAGCGACGACAACCTCCGCGCGATCTATCTGCACCTGCAAAGCTTGAAGTAGGCAAGAGGCGCATTCATGGCGAACGTTTCCCAGACGCAACATATCGCGCCGGTATCTCGCATTCGAGCAGCCACCCTGGGCGCAGCCCTGAGCGTGCTAGCGCTGGCAGGTGGCATGATCGCCGGTGCCATGGTCGCCTCCGTTACCTTTCAGGCGCTCTCTGGCAGGGTGCCAGGCTGGCTCACCGAGCCGCTCGCCATGCTCGTGTTTAGCGCGAGCACGCTGTTCGGCAGCGCGCTGTGGGGCGTGGGGATGGCCCGTCTGGCGCGGGTTCCGGCATCGCGGCGCGCGGCCCTGACCGGCAGTCTTGGCTTTGTGCCGATCACCTTGCTGCTGAGTTTCGGGCTGAGGGCCGCCGAGCCGATCGTCTTTCGCACGAACCTGCCGCTGCATCGGCTGTTCACGGTGCTGTTTGTCCCCTCGGCTGGCCTGATTGCCGCCACGAGCAGCCTCGCGTTGGCATGGGCGCTGGGGTGGGGCAGGGCTGCGCCCGCGCTGGCGTTGCGCGTTGGCCTCACGGCAGCGCTGGCCTTCCTGGCCGTCAATCTTGGTATGGAAGCGCTGGGTTGGCAGGTCGGCGGGCCAGGCGCCGCAGAGCGCATGACGATGCTGACGGTGTTGTTCGTCAGCAACCTGGGGGCGGCGCTCGCGGGCGGGGCGATGCTGGGTATGACACTGGCCCAGCGGCATTGAATCTCTTCGCAGACTTGCAACCGCGAGCTTCGCTTGCAAGGAGGAATGACATGGGCACACCACTCGTTGCGACACGGACCTGAAGCCTGAAGCCGCTTGGCGCACTGCGCCTCTGGACCATCGTCGGGCTCCTCGGCAGCATATCGATGTTAATCTACATCCAGCTACACCTTCTACTGCGGCATCCCCGGCCACCGCGAAGCCGGCATGGTCGGCACGCTGCTCGTCGAGCCCTGATACTGACGGCAAGCCCGACGGAGCTGGCCTGGCATCTCCTCGCCAGCCTGGTCTACTCGCCGCCCACCAGGTTCAACTGATACGGTGAGGAGATGTGGATCAATGACAACAGCACGAGCAGAACAAACCCACCCTGGCGGGAGCCTTTGGCTGAGGTGGATCGTGGCAACCACCGCCAGTTATGCCATTGGTGTCGCCATCAACGGAGCAATGGGCGAGGTCGTCGGTGAAGCACTGGGCGGGGAAGTACTCCACAAACTCGGCCATACGGTCGGTATGGGTCTCTTCGGGGCAATTGTTGTGCTTGCCCAATGGCCGGTGTTGCAGCAGCAGGTTGACTGGGCTGGCTGGTGGGCCGTGGCGACCATCATGGGTTATACGCTGGGCGTACTCGTGTACGGCCTTGTCCTCGTGTTTGCGCCCAGAGCTACACCCGTCGAGGTTGAGTTAGCCCTGACGACCTTTGTGCCGCTGGCTGGAGCCGCGCTCGCCCAATGGCTGGCCTTGCGCCAGCAGGTCGCCGGTGCTGGCCGCTGGGCGTTTGCCTATGTGGCAATGTTTCTGGTGGGCTGGATCGTCATTTGGTTGCTCATCGGAGGTGTCGCCGGGCTCGCCGCCGACAGCCTGTATCCGATCGTGGATAGTGCGGTACGCTATGCGCTGCGCCAGATTCCAAGCGGTCTGGTAGGCGGATCAGTCTTTGGAGCCACTTCAGGAGCTTGGTTGATCTGGCTGCTGCGCCAACCTACTCCACGCTATGCCCATTGATGCGTTCGCGAGCTATTTAGTGGAATGGACAGATTATGGCTGGTCACGCTACTTGATCTGATCCACAGTGTGCTTGAACAACACCTGCACAAGGAGACGTTCATGACAAAATCACAGGCTATCAAGCTGAGCGGCTGGGCGTTTATGCTGGCATCGTTTGGTTTCATCGCTGTCCTGAATGAGTCAGCGAGCCTCATCGCTCTGGTGATCAGTTCAATCCTGCTGCTGGTTGGGATGCTGGGCTTGCGCGCCGGGTATGCCGACCGAGTCGGTGGTGTTGGCAGGAATATATTGCTTGTGGGTGTGCTCGGTATGGTGCTCGCATTTGTATGCGGCGGTGTCCTGTATCGGCTCCAACCCGAGATTCAGATCGGAAACGCCAGGATTGAAACATGGTATCTGTTGTATGCAGGCCCGGCCATCGGGTTGCTCGGCCTGGCATTGTATGGCCTGGCTGCCCTAGGCAGGAAACCAATGGCAGGGTTGAATTGGCTTCCCCTTGCAACCGCGGTCTGGTACCCGGCTGCCTACTTCTTCTTCTTCTTCTACTTCGTCTCACACAATGGGGTATGGTATGCCGTTGAGCAAATTTATTGGCTATTTAGCCTGATGATCATCATGCAGTTCGCCACCTTGTGCCTGTTCGGTTTTATCCTGAGCGCCGATACGCGAGAGGAAATGGCAACGGTCTAGCACGAAAACGGGTGCGTGTGGCTGGGCCGTCTGCTGGCATCGAACAGCGTGACGATGCGCGTTACCCCACAGGCTTGAGCATTGAATCCATTCGTAACACTTCGAGATCGACGCGAAGGAGCAAAAACCTATGGCAACGCTGAAGCATGCGACAACTGCCAGCCAGCGGCGGAGTGGCCCGATCACACTGGCAGCCATCCTGTATAGTTGGTTTGGCTTTGCATTCCTCATCTCAAGCCTGCTGATTACCGTCTATACGCTGCGGAACGGTCGTTTGCCCGTGGTGTTCGGCATCGACATGCTCGCCGGTCCCTTTTCGGAACGGCTTGGAGTGAATGCCGCAATCGCCAGCACTGTGCCCTGGGGAGTTGTGAATGCCCTTGAGATGCTCGCGGGCTACTGGCTCTGGAAATCACGCAAGTCGGGCGGCGTGCTGGGTCTCTTGCTGTTCCCAGCGGGCATAATTTTCTGGATCGGCTATGCACTGCCGATTATGGTCGTGATCGGTCCACTCAGAGTGTTACTGCTGGCGTCGGGATGGAAAACCTTGCGCTAGAGCGTTATTGAGATTACTGGACAAGAAGCAAGGAAGCCAGCTATGAGCAAGTCACCTTATTCTCGTCTGAGGAGGAAATCGATGAATGAACAAGGGTATTGGCGCATGGAACGCGCCGCCGGCTTGTTCCTGGTGCTGGCCTTCGTCACGAATATCGCCGGTGTCGTGATGTTTAGCATTCGCGATGGAGCCGGTGGCGGCGCCCCACCCAGCCACACCTTTTTCGTATGGGAACGGGGCTTCTTTATGGCAGCCGTCGTGCTCACCGCCATCGGCTTCGTGTTGCTTGAAGAACACCTTCGCTCTACCCATGGCTACGTTCTGGCGCGAACTGGCGCAACAACGTACCTGTTCGCGGGCATCCTGGTGGTGGTAGCCGAGGGCCTCATTCTGAGTGCGGGACTTGGCGGGCAGCAAGTTCTGGCGCTCATCAACATCTACGTTGTCCTGGCGTTTCTGGGGCAGGCCGCCATCGGCGGCGCCGTGCTCCAATCCCGGGCGTTGCCTGCTTGGATCGGGTGGGCGACAATGATCTGGAACATCGCGTGCCTGGTCACGCTTCCCCTGATCACGCCGCACGACATCTGGTTTCCTGTGCTGCATCATTTCCTGCTGCCGCTGATCGGTGTCCCATTGCTGCGGAGTGCGCCGTTATCGCAATCCCCAACGCGGCGCATCGGGCGACAGGAAGCTGGTATTCCGCACTGACGAGATAGTTCATAATCAAGAGATGCTTTCTCACCCTGACCGACAGTGGATAACGCACCAGACGTTGGGCGCACAAAACGAGCATGACGAAAAGGCAGGCGGAGCAATGACGACGGTAGTGCCTAAAGTTCCAGCTTGGCTGGGCCTCAATGTGGCGGTCCTCATGGCTAGCTTGGCCCACGGCTTCATCGATGCTCACTTAGGGTTGTTTGGCACCTCATCTTCGATCATGTCTGCATTGCAAGCAGGGAATATCCTGCTGATCTGTTCGGTAATCGCATGCTGGAGCCTGTCACTCGCTACAGCCCAGTCGGGAACGCGGCCCGGCCTCTCTGGTGCGTTCACGCTCGCGATTGGTTGGGCAATGTTGGGGAAGGGCGCCGCATTCGTATTGGCGCCACCCCCAGCTCCTGCATTTCCCTATCAAGACATTGCCCACTTCAACAGCTTGATCTTCGGTGGCTTAGCGGCATACACGACATCGCAGGAGCTCAAGAAGCCCGAGGTCGCCATGAGTTGGCGGTTTATCGGTATGGCTGTCGTGCTCATGCTGGCTTCATTTGTCCTACAATCTCTCTTGAGGCAGGTGAATGGATAGTTTCTTGGGGTTGGAAAAGCGCTATGCAGCGGCCAAGATGAGGATGATGGACGTACTCGACGATCACCTTCTCCTTGTTCGGCCGCTCAGCTCCAGGAGGTGAAGTGTGCGTTCTCCATGGGTAAAAGCCCTGACAGCCCTTGTCCTGGTCGACGCGCTCGGCTGGGCAGTCGGAGTCCTCCTCACGCTGAATTACATCTTTGCCTACCGAACCCTTCCAATCTTCGCAGGGATCAGACTGATGAGCGGGCCATTCGAGACCCTGGGCATCGATACCATGTTCGTCGCCGGCCTTCTCTTCGTGGTCGTGAGTGCGCTAAAGCTCCTGGCAGCATACTGGATCTGGAATCTCAGAATGGACGGCGTCGTGCTCCAGTTCATACTGCTTGCCCTCAGTGCGATCTTCTGGTATGGCTTCGCGCTGCCGTTTGGCCCGCCTGGAGCGCTTCTGCAGCTCATTGCCGTAGCGCTGGCCTGGAGCAACTTCAGCTCGGTCGGCGCACCGGAACGGCCATTCTGGAGCTGAGCAGCCTCACACCTCGCTGGACAGATCTGGATCGAGCACCATATCCGTCATTGCACCACGATCTATAATAGGCTTGACCTAATCGCCCTCAACCTTTTCCGTGAAGGATGCCCGGATGAAGCCGCTTGAGCGAGCCAGTCTTTCTGTTCTCCTGGTTGCCGGCGTGACGATCTCCCTCGCGGCAGGCTTTCTGTGGTTGCATCTGGCAATGCCCTTCGACGGCGTGCGTCTCCAGCCAGGCGCGCAGGTCTGGCAGCCCAACGGCGTTGTGGTGACGCCGCTCGACGAGCAGGCGGAAGGCTTGCGTGCAGGCGATTTGGTTGTAGCCATCGATGGGCGCCGCATGGAGGCGTGGGCGCAGTTGCTCTTTCAGATCGGCGCCCAACGCCCACGATGGCAGGTCGGTCAGACCGTTACTTACACTGTCCAACGCGACGGACAGCTTGTTGATCTGCCGATTACCTTCGTACCGTATCCGCTCCGAACGGCGCTCGCGCGCGGGTGGGGGACGTGGCTCTTCGGCCTGCTCAACCTGCTCGTTGTCGGCTTCGTCTTCTTCAAACGTCCCAGCGAAGGTGCCGCGCGCGTGCTGCTGGTCGGTGCAGCGGCCGTATTCAGCGCGACGACGTGGCTGGGCCTGCATATCACCGATATCATCAGCGGGATCGGTTTCTGGCTTTTCCTGGCGACGACCATCGGTGTGTACATGCTCGGCTTGACATCGGCGCTGCATTTTGTGCTTATTTTTCCGCGCCCAGAGCCATTGATCGAGCGCCAGCGCTGGCTGATCCCGCTGATCTACGCTTCAGCGTACGTGCTTCTTAGCGTGCTGATCGCGGTTGCGTGGGTACAGGCGCAGAGTGCGTTGGAGTGGCTTGGAAACGTCAACAACGTGGTTGGCCCGGTACAGGGCGTTTATCTGCTCCTGCTGCTGGTTGGCAGCGTTCGAGCCTATCGTCGGGCGCGCGATCCGGTGAGCCGATTACAGATGCGCTGGATCATGCTGGCGCTGGTGCTCATCAGCGGATTCTCAATCGGGCTGGGCGTGCTGCCCGAGATCATACGGGGCGAGGCGCTCGTGAGCTGGAACATTCTTGCATTGAGCGGCTTAGCGCTGCCTTTGGCACTCGCGATCGCCATCGTGCGCCATCAACTCTTCGATATCGATAGGATTCTCTCCCGCACGTTGGTGTACGGCGGCCTCACCTCGTGCATCGTCGGCATCTATGTGCTGATCGTCGGTTATCTCGGCGCGGTGTTCAATGCACGCGGCAACCTGGCGATCTCATTGATCGCAACCGGAGTCGTCGCCGTCCTGTTCCAGCCGCTGCGCGAACGGCTCCAACGCGGCATCAATCGCCTGATGTATGGTCAGCGTGACGAGCCATATGCGGTGATCTCGCGAATGGGCCAGCGGCTTGAGGCAACCATTGCACCCGACGCCGTGCTGCATACGATTGTCGAAACTATCCGTGAGTCGCTGAAGCTGCCATACGTAGCGATCGCGCTGACACATGAGGACGAACCTGGGATTGCGGCTGAGGTCGGAGACAGGGAGAGCGGACGACAAGGAGACACCGAGTCTCGATCGGTCTCCCCCTCTCCCCCTCTCCTTGTCTCCCTGCCTCTCACATACCAGCACGAATCGGTCGGTCAGTTGCTCCTGGCACCACGCGATCCCGATGAGTCGTTCTCGGCGGCAGATCGGCGGCTGCTCGACGATCTGGCGCGCCAGGCGGGTATCGTGGTCTATGCGGTGCGACTCACGCGTGAGCTACAGCGCTCACGCGAGCGGCTGGTCACGGCGCGGGAAGAGGAGCGCCGGCGCTTGCGGCGCGACCTGCACGACGGGCTGGGACCGCAGCTCGCCAGCCTGAGGCTGACGCTCGCCGCGGCGCTTGAACTGCTTCGGCACGACGTCGATGCGGCGGAGCGGCTGCTCCAGGAGCTGGCCC
>FLYN01000092.1_pt1 | contig 17078 bp, 11 predicted proteins | sample 1122621 | NCBI WGS metagenome assembly FLYN01 (sample SAMEA4346792, study PRJEB14843) | hot springs metagenome | biome: Terrestrial Biome; feature: Habitat; material: Sediment | place: India | collected 2012-06-12 | depth 1760 m
GCTGGACGGCGCCGGCCCGCTGGTCGCCGGTCGCCGGTTGCTGGCGGCGGGGCTGCGCGACCTCTGGGACGTGCTCAAGGCCTGGCGACGCCGTGCGCTGATCGAGGAGGCGCTGTTCCTGGGTGCGTTCGCGCTCATGCTGGCGATGCGGGCGCTGAACCCCGATCTGTGGCAGCCGTTCTGGGGTGGCGAGAAGCCGTTCGAGTTCGGGCTGCTCAACGCCATCCTGCGCAGCCCGGTGATGCCGCCGTATAGCCCGTTCTTCAGCGATGGGATCCTCAATTATTACTACTACGGCTTGTTCCTGGTCTCGCTGCCGGTCAAGGCGACCGGGATCACACCGGCGGTGGCGTTCAACCTGATCGTTCCGCTGGTCTTCGCGCTCACGGTGGTCGGTGTCTTCAACCTGCTCACGCATCTGACCGGGCGCATGGGGCTTGGCCTGGCCGGCGTCGCGTTCGTCGCACTGCTCGGCAACCTGGCAGCAGCGTTCGCAGTCGGCTGGTCGCAGGGGCTGGCGCCGGTGTGGAGCGCGCTGGGGGGCGGCCTGGCCGGCTTTGGCACACGCCTGGATAGCTGGTTCGTCGGCCCGAGCCGCATCATCCCCAATACGATCAACGAGTTCCCCTACTGGAGCTTTCTGTTCGCCGATCTGCATCCACACCTGATCGCCCTGCCGATCACGATCCTGGTGATCGCGCTGGCGTACCAGCTCTTTCAGGGCACACAACGGGCACCCGATCGACGAAGGCCGGTGAGTTGGGGCCGGTGGGGGCTGCTGGCGCTGGCGTTGGGCGCGCTGGCGGTGACAAATTCGTGGGATTTTCCGACCTATAGCTTGCTGCTCGGTGGGGCGCTGCTCGGGCGCGCCTGGCGTGAGCGGCACCGTTCGGGGCGCCAACTGGCGATCGCGCTGGCGCGGGCGGCGATCGCAACCCTGGTGGTCGCTGCCGGGGCGCTGCTGCTGTATCTGCCTTTCTTTCAGAACTTCGTAGCCCTGGTGCGCGGCATCGACCGGGTGCGCGACGGCACCACGCTCGGCGATTATATCTTGCTCTACGGGCTCTTCCTGGCGGTGCTGGTTCCGGTGGTCTTCGGCGCGACGTGGCGGTTGTTGCACCATCACGAGCGCGTGGCGCGCCGCGCGCGCCAGGGCAAGCCCTTCGGGGAGCCGAGCGAGGCCACACCCATCGTCGGCATCGTCGCGCCGCCTGCCCAGGGCAACGTGCACCAGCGCCTGCGCATGGCCGTGATCGTAACCCCCATGCTGCTGGTGGTCATCGCGCTGACCCAACCGGCATTGGGGTTGAAGCTGTGGCTGGGTGCGCTGATCGTGATCGGTCTGGCTATCCTGCTCTCACGGCGCGTGTCCGCGGAAACCTGGTACCTGGTGTGGCTCGCGGTGGTCGCCTGGGCGGTGTCGCTGGGCATCGAGCTGGTGTATGTGCGCGATCATCTGGCCGGCGGCGAGTGGTACCGCATGAATACCGTCTTCAAGTTCGGCTTTCAGGTGTGGGTGCTGCTGGCGCTAGCAGCGGCGGCGGCGTTGCCGCTCCTGGCGCGCGGGCTGCAGCGCATGGGCATCCTGGCCGAAAGCGTGGGCTGGGCGCTCTTCGCGACGCTGATGGGACTGGCACTGATCTTCCCGCTGGTCGGCACACCGAGCCGGCTGGCCTACCGCTTCCCAGAAACGACCGGGCCGACGCTCGATGGTCTGGCGTTTCTGGAACGCGCAAGCTACGACTGGAATGGCAACCAGATCAGCCTGCGCGCCGACGGCGAGGCGATCCGCTGGCTGAACCAGCACATCCGCGGCACACCGGTGGTGCTCCAGTCGAGCCTGGAGTTCTATCGCGCCTACGGCGTGCGCGTGGCCGCCAACACCGGGCTGCCGACGGTCGTCAGCCCGTTGCACGAGAACGAGCAGCGCGACCCGAGCCTGGTCGCCGAGCGCGATGCCGAGGTGCAGCGCATCTACAGCACGCCCGACCTGGGCGAGGCGCTGCGGCTGTTGTCGAAATATCACGTCGGGTACGTCTATGTCGGCCCGATCGAGCGCATCGCCTATGGCCAGGCCGGCACGGCCAAGTTCGACCAAATGGTCGGCGCTTATCTGGAGCTGGTCTACAGCAACGATGCGGTCAAGATCTATCAGGTCAAAGAAAGCGTTCTGAGCATCCCACCGCTGCCGGCGGTCGAAGCGCCACCCGCCACCGGCGCTCCAGCGCCGGCAACGGAGTCGGAGCTGGCAGCGCTCGAGCGCCAGGTCGCAGCGAACCCGACCGCAGCAGCCCCGGCGTTTGGGCTGGCGCAGCGCTACCGTGATATGGGCCGACTCGAACAGGCGGCTGTCGTGCTGGAGCCGGCGGTCCGCGCCAACCCGCAGGACATCGCGCTGCATCATCTGTGGGGCGACATCCTGCGCGACCTGGGGCGCTACGATGAGGCCGAGGCGGCCTATCGCGCGGCGGCCGCAGCCGGCCCGACAGCAGGCAATTACAACAAGCTTGGTGCCGAACTGCTGAAGATGGGCCGAGTCGATCGGGCCATGGCGGCCCTGCTCCAGGCGATCGCGATCGACAGCAGCGCCCCCGAACCGCACTTCCACCTGGGACAGGCTTACGAGCAGCAGGGCCAGAACGACCGTGCGCTCGAGGAATATCGGACCTATCTGGAGCTGGCGCCGCCTGATGGTGTATTCCGGGCCCAGGCGAGCGAGGCGATCAGCCGTTTAGCTGGTAATGGGCGATGAAGCGCCCAGGCGTTCATCGTCTACGGCGACAGGAAGCTGCGTGGCACGTGAGATCTTGATCTGGTGGCTGGTTGTGCAGGCGCTCGGCCTGGCCGGGCTGCCGTTGGCCTCTGTGCTGTTCCGGGCGCTGCCAGGCCACGGCTACGCCTTCGGTAAGCCGCTTGGGCTGTTGCTGACCGGCTACCTGGCCTGGCTGATCGCGATGCTCGGCCTGGCGCCGTTCGGGCGCGGGTTGATCGTTGTCTGTGCGCTGGCGCTCGGGCTGGGGGGGCTGCTGCTGAAGCGCCGTCCCGGCGACAACCCATCCACCCGTGCAGGCGACCCGGCCAGCCTGGGCATCGCTGCCACGCCGGCCCAGCCGACCTTCGCGTTTGCCGCGCTCCGTGGGGCGCTGATCTCTTGGATCCGCGAACACTGGCGCATGGCACTCGGCTACGAGCTGCTCTTCGCGCTGGCGCTGGTCTTCCTGGCGCTGCTGCGGAGCCACGACTACGGCTTCGTGGGACCGAACCCGTGGGGCACCGAGCGGCCCATGGACTACGCCCTGTTCAATGCCATCCAGCGCAGCCCGAACTTCCCACCGCACGACCCCTGGCTGTCGGGCTACAGCATCAACTACTATTACTTCGGCTACCTGCTGATGGCCGTGGTGGCACTGCTGAGCGGCCTCGAACCGGCGGTGGCCTACAACCTGGCGCTGGCGCTGATCTTCGCGCTCACCGCCCTGGGCAGCGCCGGCATCGTCGCCAGCCTGATCGCGCTGACGCCTCATGCTGCACAGGAGGCGCGAACGCATCGCAGCGGGCGCGTATCGGCCGCCCTCCGGACGTTCGTCACCCTGCTCACTGTTGTGATAGTCCTGGTGGCCGGCAACCAGGCGGGTGCGTTGCAAGTGATCGTCGGCGACAACCGGGTCGTCGCCCTCGATGGGCGCCAGCTCGCGGCGGCGATCGGGCAGGCGCTCAGCGGCAAACAGACGATCGCGCTGCCCTCTCCGGCGAGCACATCCGATTTCGATACCTTCTCGACCCTGGAGCGGAAGGACCGCATCGCCGAGTTCGACTGGTGGTGGCCATCGCGAGTGGTGTGGGACGACTACACGCGGCGCGGCGATCCACGACGGCACTACACGATCACCGAGTTCCCATTCTTCTCGTTCTGGCTCGGCGACATGCACCCGCATGTGATGGCGCTGCCGTTTGGGTTGCTGGCACTGGCGCTGGCGCTCCAGACGGCCGCGCGCCCGACCGCGCCGGCTTTCACGCTCGGACAGCGCGGCTGGTTCGAGCTGGCGCTCACCGGCATCGTCCTCGGCAGCCTGTATGTGATCAATAGCTGGGACTTTCCGACCTACGTTCTGCTGTTCCTGGGCGCATTGCTGCTGCTGTACGTCCGGCTCGGAAATGCAGGCCAGGAGCGGAGCGAGACAGAAGACGGCGCACCCAACCCACCGCCCGTTGATCGCTTTGCTGTGCTGGATCGGGTCTGGTGGCGGCACTACCTGAGCCAGGCGGCGCTGGCGCTGATCGCAGCGCTGGTGCTATTCACGCCGTTCCATCTGACGTTCCGCTCGCTCGTGGGCGGGAAGGATCCGCTGGTCGATCTACCGGTGCTCGCAACGATCACCCGAACGCTCGGGGTGGTCTCCTGGTCGAAGACCGGGCTGCATAGCTTTCTGATCATCTTCGGGCTGTTTTTGCTGCCGCTGGTCGCGTATGTCGTTTTACAAGGGCGAGCCGGCAAGCTCAGGAGGTCAGCAGCGCTGGAGACCGAGGCCGACCAGGGCGGCCCCTCGCTGCCGGTCTCCTCGCCAGGCGCGCGGCTGTGGGCGATGCTGGCCGTGCTCGCGCTCGGCCTGCTGATCGGCTTCCCGCTGCTGGTGCTGCTACCACTGGGGCTGTACGCCGCGATGCTTGCGCTCGAGCGCGCCGATCGGCTGGCGGAAGCGTTTGTGCTGTGGGCGTTTGGTCTGGGGTGCCTGATCTGCTTTGGCACCGAGATCGTTTATATCCGTGATGTGTTCGAGTCACGGATGAACACGATCTTCAAGTTCTACTACCAGGCCTGGCTGATCTGGGGCGTGCTGGCGGGGTATGCATTGTGGTGGCTCGCTCGATCGCTGATGACCGGTGCCGGATCCTTCACGTATGCTCAGGACGAGCGATGGACCCTGCGCATGCCCCTTCCGCTTCGGGCTCCGCTCGCAGGGTCAGGGCATGGCTCAGGACAGGCGATCGACGACGGACGACGGACAACGGATGGTGGCTCGCAATGGCATCGTCTCACATCTCGCATCTCGCGCCTCGCGTCGCTCGCCCTGACTGCCCTCTTCTGCACCCTGCTGGCCGGCGCGCTGGTCTACCCCTGGCTGACGGCGGGCAAGGCCTTCCGCGAGGGGCATGCGGTTGGGCTGCACGGCACAACCCCGCGCGAGCGGACGCCCGAGGGCGCGGCAGCGATCGCCTGGCTGCGCACCCACGCGCCCAGCAACGCCGTGGTCCTCGAGGCGGCCGGCGAGAGCTCTTACGAGGCCTATGATGGTCGTGGCCTGGGCATCGGCGGCGTCTCAGCGAGCACCGGGCTGGCAACGGTGATCGGCTGGGCCGGCCACGAGCGGCAATGGCGCGGCGGCGACCCGGCCGTGTACGCGCAGATCGAGCAGCGCTACAACGATGTCACCACGATCTACCGCACGACCGATGTGGCACAGGCGCGCGAGCTACTCCGCAGGTACGCGGTCGATTATATCTACGTCGGCGCAGCCGAGCGCGCGCTCTACCCACCGGAAGGGCTGGCGAAGCTCGCGCAGCTCGGAGTGCCGGTGTTCCAGCAGGGCGAGGTGACGATCTACCAGGTTGGCTAACGATATCCCTCGGCCTGCAGCGTGAACAACCGCGCGTAGGTGCCTCCCTGCGCCACCAGCTCATCGTGCGAGCCGATCTCGCTGATCTGGCCGTTCTCGATCACTGCGATCCGGTCGGCCATGCGCACGGTGCTGAAGCGATGCGAGATCAACACCGCGATCTTGCCATCGGTCAGCGCGCGGAAGCGCTGGAAGATCTCGTACTCGCGCTCGGCGTCCAGCGCTGCTGTGGGCTCGTCGAGCACCAGTACCTCGCCGTCGCGCATAAACGCCCGCCCAAGTGCGATCTTCTGCCACTGCCCGCCGGAGAGCTCGTGGCCGCGCTCGAACCAGCGCCCCAGCATGGTCTCGATCCCCTGCGGCAGCCTGGCCACGACCTCGTCGGCGCCACCGCGCTCGGCCGCATCCCAGACCCGCGCATCATCGTGCAGGGCCGTGATCTGCCCGAAGCCGATGTTCTCGCGAACCGTCAGATGATACCTGACGAAGTCCTGGAAGATCACGCCGATCCGCTGGCGCAGCTCATCCGGATCGTACTCGCGCAAGTCGACCCCGTCGAGCAAGATCTGGCCCTCGGTCGGATCGTAGAGCCGGGTGAGCAACTTGATCAGCGTCGTCTTGCCGGCGCCGTTCGGGCCGACCAGCGCCAGCTTCTCGCCCGGCGCGATCGTGAGGTTCACATCGCGGAGCGCCCACTCCTCGCGGCCCGGGTAGCGGAACCAGACGTGCCGAAACTCGATGCCGCGCTGGAAGTGCGGCGGCATGGGCGCCGGTCGCTCCGCCCGTGCCATCTGAGGAGTCAGCTTGAGGAAGCTGAACAGGTTGTCCATAAACAGGCCGTTCTCGTACAGCCGGTTGACCGTATCGAACAGCCCCTGGAAGGTCCCCTGGCTCTGGCGGAACAGCGTCAGATAGAACGTCATGAGGCCAAGGGTAATCGCGCCACCGGCCGCCTGGTAGATGATCCAGGCGTAGGCAGCATAGTAACTCGCCGAAGCTAGCAGGCCCCATCCCAGGCTGATCAGCGAGCGCCGTCGCGCCAGATGCTCGTCCTCGGCGAAGAACTTCCAGAACAGCTCGTTGTAGCGCTGAAGGAGCGGCTCGCCCAGGCCGAACAACTTGACCTCCTTGACCGCGTCATCGACCGTCAGTACGCGCTCCAGGTACTGCATGCGGCGCGCCTCGGGCGCGCGCCAGGTGAGCAGCCGGAAGTACAGGCTGCTATACTTGCTCTGCGCGATGAACGACGGGATGGTCGCGCCAAACAGGATCAAGGCGATCAGCGGGCTGAAGGCCAGCAGGATCACAGCGAACGAGCCCAGCGTGATGATGTTCTGCACCAGCAGGAAACCGCCGTTGATGATCCCGAGGGCGCGAAAATCGGCCTCGTGCCGTGCGTTCTGCAGTTTGTCGTAGAACCGGGCGTCCTCGAAGTAGTGCAGATCCAGCGTCAGCGCCTTGCGGATGATCGCGCTGTTGATGTGATGCCCGAGCCGGGCGTTGAGCACGTGCTCGGCCAGCCGGCGCAGCTGCGAGATCACTGCGCTAGCCATCAGCAGGCTGAATTCGAGCGCCAGGTAGGGAAGCGCGGCCCGCAGGCCGACCGCCGCGCCGACGCCGCCGGTGATCGAGTGGACGACCGAGTCGACGATCAGCTTACCGGCCCAGGCCTGCGACGCCGGCAGCGCCGCGCTGAGCAGCGTCAGCACGGCCATCACGATCGTGCTGCGCCGGTCGGCGCCCCAGACCAATCGGAACGCACCGGGGATATTGCCGTAGGCAGTGCGGACGTCGCGCAGCCGCTCGCGCCAGGGCTTCGGTGGCTCGGGCCGATCGGCGGGACCCCGCGCGCGAAAGTGTGGGTATGAAACGATCATAGAACTCCATGCCGTACGATAAATACTGCGAGCGCCGGGCGCGGCGCTCAGCGAGCTGCGGCAGAGCACCACCAAGGCACCAATGATACCACAATGTATGTAATCATGTAACCAGCGCCTGCTATTCCGCGGGGTCCCAAACGCTTGCCTTCAGGCGCGGCAGCCCAGTACGGACACGTTCGGGACGTGCCCCCTCAGCCTCCGCCGGGGGAAGCGCCCTCCTGACCCGGAGTCCAGCCGAAGGAGAAGGATCGAGCGGCTTGCGCCCACGGTTGTCATGCCGCGTGCTGCCTATGGCCTTTGGAATCCGGTCTCAGGCCGCGTCGGCAGCCTGCGCCGCCGGGCGGTGGGGCCGGTGGTCGGGGGCCATGACCACAACGCGACCCGGGAGTGCGGCATGCAGGCCCTGGTCGCAATGCCGGCTGTGGGCGTACCTTTTGCCATCGACAACGAGTTATATCGAGTAGCGACAAGCGTTCGACCACACCTGCAGGAGCCCAAGCAGGACACCATCCACTCCGCTCCCAGAGACTGAGCTGCTGCAAGCGCACCTCAAAGCCACCAACCAGCTCAATAGCGGCGCCGCCTGGCTCTATTGGGTGGCCGGCTTGTCGCTGATCAACTCGCTGATCCTCCTGGCCGGTTCGGACTGGAGCTTCCTGATCGGCCTGGGCATCACCCAAGTCATCGATGCCCTGGCAAGCGCGTTGGCAGAAGAGATAGCCCCTACGAGTGGTCTAATCATCAAGGCGGTGGCTTTTGCGCTCGATCTCGCTGTAGCCGGGATCTTCGTGCTGTTCGGCTGGCTGTCCAGGAAGCGCCTGATATGGAGTTTCATTGTTGGGATGATCCTGTATGCTCTGGATGGGCTGATCTTTGTGTTGGTGAGCAGTTGGCTCAGCGTTGGCTTCCATATTTTCGCCTTGGTGGGAAGGTACAGCGGCCTTAAAGCCCTTTTGACATTGCGTCGACTGCCACCGCTGCCAGCGATTGGAAGTTGATGGCCCATCCTGTCGAGGCGGTAGGACCACACTAAACCCTGCCTGGCTGAGCTCATCAGGTTCACCAGGCTGGCCGGCACGCCTACGCCGACGCACCCGAGTAGTGCCGCACACCGACCTTCCAGAACCAGCGCGAGAAAGCGAGCAGCGCCAGCGCCAGCGCCACGGCGCCCGCCAGCGTCTGCCAGGTCAGGCGGCCGGACAGCGCCTCGGCAGGCACGGTGATCGCAAACGCGATCGGCACCAGGAAGGTCAGCGTCAGCCGCAGCCATTGAGGATAAATACCCACGGGCCAGCGCCCCGCCTCGTACATGCTCTGGAAGATCACCAGGATGTTCTCCACGCGCACAAACCAGAACGAGCAGGTCGCCAGCGCCAGCAGGAAGCTATAGACGATCGCCCCACCGGCCAGCAGCGCCGTAACGAACGCGAGCGCGTGCCATCCGCCGATATCGGCGCGCAGACGAATGAGCGCAGTCGCCAGCACCACCAGGCCCATCAACACATCGACCAGCTTCCAGATCTCGACCCGCCCGACACTCACCAGGATCTGCGAGTCCTCCGGCTTGGTGAGCGTGAAATCCAGCGTCCCCTGGCGTACATCGGCCATAAAGCGCTCCATGCTCGGCCGCATCACCAGATTGATCCCACCGCCCACCAGGAAGAAGACTCCCAACACCGCCAGCAACTCGTCCGCACGCCAACCGCCCAGGGTCTCGGTGTGCGCGAACACCACCGCCAGCCCGGCCAGCGAATAAACCAGCCCGATCAACGATTGGAACATCTGCACGAAGAAATTGGCGCGATATTGCAGCTCGCTCAACGCGCCAAGCCGGAAGAAGACCCACAGCAGGCGTAGATAGGTCATGTGTCACCGTGTATTATGTAAAACCGTGAACGGAATACGGAATACAGAACGCAGAACGCGGAATGCACAATGGAGAAGATATTCACCATTCAGCATTCAACATTATGCGCCGACCGCCGAATAACGACGCACCCCCGCACGCCAGACGGCCGTCATCACCCCCAGACTCAGCAGCAGCCACACCGCCTGCGCAGCGAACCCAAGCAGCGTTTCACGCAGCGTCAGGCGCCCGAGCAGCACCTCCACCGGAAACGCCACCGTCCACCGAAACGGCAGCACGGTCGCCAGCGTCTGGATCGGCGGCGGCAAGAGCGACAGCGGCGCCATCTGGCCTGAGAGGAACAGCGACACCAGGTAGTATAGGCTGTTGAGCGCGCTCACGCGGGTCGTCCAGAACGCGGCCATCGCCAGCGCCCATTCGATCATGAAGCGCAGTGCGAAGGCCAACACCAGCGCTGGCACGAACGCCGCGATCGCCCACGGGGCCGGGCGCAGGGCGACCTGGAAATAAAGGCCCAGCCCCACCGCTATCGGGAGCATGACCGACAGCGTCAGCAGCTTATAGGAGAGGTTTTCGGCAATATCGCGGTGAATGGGATGGATCGGTCGCAGCAGCACCGGCGAGAGCGTCCCCTCGCGGATGCGATACTCATATTCCCACATGATCCAGGTGAAGGTGGCGTGGTTCACCAACATCAGCACCAGGAAATAGGCGGCGAAATCGCCGGCGCTGTAGCCACCCACCTGCCCGCCGCTCGATCGTGCGACCGTCGACCAGACGATCAGGTAGATGACCGGCTCCAGCACCATGCCGAGCAGCCAGATCACCAGCGCGGCGCGGTATTGCAATTGCAGCGCGATCCAGGTCTTGAAGTTCGCGCGGTAGATCTCCAGCAAGCCGTTCATGCCACCTCCTGCGCGAACACTTGCTCGATCACGTCCTCGATCGGCGGGTCCTCCACCGTCAGGTCGGCGATCGGCAGGTCGGCCAGCAAGCGCCCGGTGACGCTCGCCGTCTCAGATTTCGGGACACGCAGCGTCACCCGGCCATCGGTGCGGGCCACCACCTCGCCATACGCCGCCAGATCGACCCTCTCGTCCTCCAGCTCGACCACGATCGTCTTGTGGGGCGAGAAATGCTGCACCAGGCTGGCGAGGTCGCCGTCGAAGAGCAGCCTGCCGTGGTGGATGACGATCACGCGCCGGCACAGCGCCTCGACATCGGCCATATAATGGCTGGTCAGCAGCACTGTGGCCTCGTAGCGCCGGTTGTACTCGGCGATGAACGCGCGGATGCGGCGCTGCATCGTCACGTCCAGGCCGATCGTTGGCTCGTCGAGGAACAATACCTGCGGGCGATGCAACAGCGCCGCGGCGATCTCGCATTTCATGCGTTCGCCGAGCGACAGGTTGCGCACCGGCTTATGCAGCAGCGGCCCCAGCTCTAGCAGGTCGACCAGCTCATCGAGCGTGCGTCGGTACTCGGCGGTCGGGATGCGGTAGATCGCCCGGTTGAGCTCGAACGAGTCGATCGCCGGGATGTCCCAGACCAACTGGTTGCGGTTGCCCATCACCAGCGTGATCCGTCGTAGGAACGCTCGCTCGCGTCGCCAGGGGACGTGGCCCAACACCGTGACCTCGCCCGAGGTCGGGTAGAGCAGGCCCGCGAGCATCTTGAGTGTGGTCGTTTTGCCGGCGCCGTTGGGCCCCAGGAACCCGACGATCTCACCGGGCGCCACATCGAACGTGATGCCATCGACGGCCGGCACCTGGCGCGAACGGCGGTGCACCAGGCTCCGCAGCGCAGCCAGCAGCCCGGCCTCGCGCTCGGGAACGACGTAGACCTTGCGCAAGTCGCGCACATGAATGGTCCAGATCATATACGATTCTCACGACTACAACTCCGGAACACCCTTTATTGTAGCAGGCAACTATTTACAATTCAATACTACTTTTGGCCGACATGAAAAGATATTATTTTTTATTTTGATAGTATTTTCTCAAGGTGGCAGTGGCTTCTCGCAACATGGTTCCAGTGGGGAGTGCAGGTTCAGCCACGGGCCGCCAGCATCCTCCCCTCGTTTATCTCATGAGCCAACTGGCAGCGCGCAGGTTCCTTGCAGCCGCAAGCACCTGTGGGTTGGTCGGGCACACCGGCACACGAAGCTACAGAGGCGCAGGGACGAACGCAGCGCTCGTCTCTGCGTCTCTGTGGTTGCTACATACAGCGGGAGAACAGGATAGGGGCGAGAGCACGGAGCAAAACGATCGACGCCTACCGGGCCAATTGCGCGCGCTCCTCGGGCGTGATCGGCTGGAACTGGCCATCCTTGTTGAGGTAGACGATCTCTTCGTTTTTTACGCTGACGATCAGATCGCGTGCGCCGTCGCGGTTGAGGTCGTCGAGCCGCAGCAGCACCGGTGTCTTGTCTTCCCCGGCACCGAAGAGATAGGGGCCGACAAGCGTACGAACCTTGCTCGGGTCACCGCCGGGGATCTCGATCACGACGACCTGGCGGTTGAGGTTCATGGCGACGAAGTGCGTCGGCGTCCCGGCGCCATCCTCGTGGCCGACCACCGCGTCCAGATGGAACGTCCGCGTCGGGCCGTAGCGCAGATCGTTCAGGCGATCGGTGCCCCAACTCACCACGTTCCCCATGATCGCGTAGATCGCCAGCAGCGCCAGCAGGCCGGTCACGAGATAGGCGAGGGTATGGAAGCTAATCGCAGGAGCGATGATCAGCTGGCGTGGGTGAACGCTTCCGTTACGGGCGATATTGCGCATCTCCTGGCTGCGTACTCCCATCGCTGGTTCCTCCTCTTCCGGCGTTCGCACGCCTAAGATCACGGCGGTTCCCGCCCGATAGGTTATCGCGTCACGATCCAGCGTATCGAAACACATGTTCTAATTGATCGGGCTTCCGCAAGTATATCAGAACATGTGTTCCACGTCAAGAGGGATTTTAAACGCTCCGAGCCGCGTTATACGCCTGCCTGCCTGCGCTGAACTGCGCCGGGTACCCTTCCACTTGGCACCCGGTTCGCCGGCTTGACGCTTGCAAGCGAAGGGCTATACTGGGCTGGTTCGATCCGCAAGCGCGCCCAGAGCGTAGAAGGAGCCGATATGGCGACGCGCGCCCGTGTTGCGCTGATCCGCACCAGCCCCGAAACGGTGCTGCAGGACTACGAGCGGCTTATGGAGCTGGCCGGGTTGCGCACACAGCTTGACCCCTCGGCCATCACGATCCTCAAAGCTGTAGTCAGCCGCTTCTTCCCGTTCCCGGGCGCCAATACTACGCCCTGGCAGCTCGAAGGCACGATCCGCGCACTGCAACGCGCCGGCTACCGCGACCTCGGCTACATCCAGGTCGATGTCAGGCAGATCGATCGGTTCACCGATCCCGATCTGAACGGCTACCAGCCGATCCTGTGCGCTGCCGCGGTCACGATCTACCGCCGCCGCGATCTGCGCTGGATCCACTACAAACCCAGAAGGCCACTGTTGATCCTGAACCGCCTCTGCGAGCAGGGGATCAGCGTGCCGGAGATATTGCTGGGGGCGAACGTGGTTCATCTACCAACGATCAGGGGAGATAGAACCACCAGGATCGCCGGTGCGATCCGCAGCGCCGGCGATGGACTGCTGAGCTTCTGCCATCAGCCGGTCACCCCGCTGGCTCCCGAACTGCTGATCGACCTGCTGGCCGTCCAGCAGGAGATCCTCGCTGGGGTCTTCGCCGTTATGGACGGCACGACGGCTGGCGATGGGCCGGGGCCACGCCGGCTGCGCCCGGAGGTCAAGAACGCCCTCCTGGCATCAGCCGACCCGGTAGCGCTCGATGCGGTCGCTGCCAAGCTGATGGGCCTGGACCCGCTGCGCGATCTGGGCTATGTGCGGCTGGCTCACGAGCGCGGCCTGGGCATCGGCGACGTGCGCGCGATCGCCCTGGTGGGCGACGTCGACCTGGCGCGAGAGAACTGGCGCTTCAGCCTCGGCGGAGGTAGCACCGGCATACTCCACCGCCTGCTGCGGTCGTGGCCGCTCGCGTCGGTGGCGTGCACCGACGCCCGCATGCCCTTGATGCGTCTGTTGGAGCGCACCCTGGAGCTCTACGACGGCTGGTACCGCTGGCCGGCCCGCGATCGCCAGGTGTTCGAGGGCTGGCTGCGCGGCACGCGCTGGGGCCAGTTATTCCAGCGCTACCAGCGCCTGCACCTACTGTCCCAAAGGCCGTAGGCGGCTGCAGGACTTTCTGCTACATTATGCCCGGCGTTTCGACAACAGCGAGGGAGTCTTCCGATGGCAACGACGACGCAGCCGCGTGCAGCGGCTACCCAACCGACCATGACGTTGCGGCGGCGGGTGTTGGTGCTGGCGCTGCCCACGGTGGGCGAGCAAGTGTTGAACACACTGGTCGGCCTGGCCGACACCTTCCTGGTTGGCCACCTCAGCCACGCCACCGCTGCACAGCTCGGCTACAGCAGCGCAGAGGCATTGGCCGGCGTCGGCCTGGCCAACTGGATCGTCTGGCTGATCACGGTTTTCTTCATCGCCGCCAGCGTCGGCAGCACGGCGCTGATCGCCCGGGCCAGAGGGGCGGGCGATCTGGAGGGCGCCAACCGTGTGCTGCGCCAATCGCTGATCGTCGGCCTGGCGATGGGTGCGGTGGCAAGCGCCTGTGGGCTGCTCCTCGCCGCGCCCGCCATGCAGTTGCTGGGCGCCGCGCCGGATGTGCTGCCGCTCGGCATGCTGTTCCTGCGCATCGTGGCGCTGACGCTCGTGCCAGCTGCGTTGCTATTCATCGGCGCAGCGGCGCTGCGCGGCGCCGGCGATACCCGCACGCCGCTATACGTCATGCTGGGCGTGAATGCCGTCAACATCCTCCTCTCGTGGCTGCTGGTGAACGGCAACCTCGGCGCGCCGATGTTGGGTGTGGCCGGGTCGGCGATCGGCGCGGCAGTCGCACGGGGCAGCGGTGGGCTGGTGCTGATCGGCCTGCTGCTGCGCGGGCGCTCCGGCTTGAAACTCGCGCTCGATCTGCGGCCCGACCGGGAGATCCTCTGGCGGATCGTACGCATCGGCGCGCCCAGCGGCGCCGAGCAATTAGTGTTCCAAAGCGCGCTGCTGATCTTTGTGCGTTTCGTGACTGGCCTGGGGACGGTGGCCTACGCCGCGCATAATGTTGTGCTCAATATCGAGTCGCTGTCGTTCTTGCCCGGCATGGGCTATGCCGTGGCGGCCTCCACCCTGGTCGGGCAAAGCCTGGGTGCCGGGCGCCCCGACGAAGCTGCGGCCAGCGCCTACGAGGCGCTGCGCCAGGGCGGGCTGATGATGACGGCGCTTGGGGTGGTTATGCTGCTGTTCCCGCACGCCCTGATCACGCTGTTCGTCCCCGACCCGGAGGTCGCCGCCAGCGGCGCAGCCGCAATGCGGATCGCCGGGCTGTTCCAGCCGCTACTGGCGATCAACTTCGTGATGTCGGGCGGGTTGCGCGGGGCGGGCGATACGCGCTGGCCGCTTTATACCAAGATCATCAGCACCTGGGGCGTGCGGTTGCCCGCGGTTTGGCTGCTGCTCCAGCTCGGGCTGGGGCTGACGGGGGTCTGGATCGCGATGTCGGCTGATTTCGCGGTGCAGGCGCTGCTTGCGCTCTGGCGCTTCCGGAGCGGGCAATGGAAGACCGTGCAGGTCTGAACGCCTCCAGCGCTTCCACCATGGAGCCCGGCGATCACAGAGCTACGCTCGCACGATCGGAAGATACTGCAGATCAAACTCGGCGCTCGATTCGGCCACCACCAGCCTGACCGTGCTCACGGTCTGGCCCAGGATCGTCCCTGTGGCCAGCGTGCCGACCCCTTCCTCCAACACCGTCGTCGCACCGATCGCCAGCCGCGCACTGGCAGCGAACTGGCCGGGCGGCACGGCAATCTCCAGGTCAACCAGGTCACCCGGCTGTACCATCCCGGCGCGGATGCGCCAGTGGGTGCCGGTGTGCGTGCCGGACTGCGCGCCCCCCGGCGGGAGCGGCTGCCAGGCCAGTGGCTGCACTTCCAGCGGGGCCACCGCCCCGCTCTCCTCGGTCACGTACGATACCGACCAGGTTGCCCCGCTGCCCCGGGCGATCGTCACATCCCAGAGCGGGCCGTCCGGCGTCTCGATACGCCACGCGGATACCCACGCCGGCGTCGTATCGGTGAGCACCGCGGCGATAGCAAACCAATGGTGATCGTAATCGTTCGCCGCCTGTGTCGGCGCTCTCGTTAGCGGTGGGGCCGGGCGCAGCCCCTGCATATCGAGCCTGGCGAACCCTTTGGACTGCTGGCCGATCACCACATCAACCCAATCAGCATAGTAATCCGAATCGACCTGGAAGCCCAGCACCTGGCCCACGCTGATCACGCCGTCGCCGCCTTCGCTGATCAGAGCGCCCTGCGGCTGGAGCACAACGTTCGACAACGTTAGCTCAGGTGTCGTGACCGTCAACCGGTACACCTGCGACGCCTGATCCAGTTGCCAGATCGCCAGCGTCTGACCATCGGCGACGAAGGTGTAGGTACCCGAGGATGACTCATAGGTCATGGCTCCCGCATACGACTTCCCGGCAAATGCCCGGGCGCCGCTAAAATCCTGCCGTTGGACCAGCAACTCCTGCTCACCGCGCACGCGCAGATCGGTGAGCGAGACGATGAAGCCATAATCCTGCGTCGCATCGGTCAGGCGCCCGGCGAGGTAGCGCCATTCGACGGCCAGGAACGGTTGTGAGCTTGGCGCCCACGCCGCCATGCGGTCGATCGCCGCGACCGCCGTGCGCGGCCGAGGCAACGGCATCCTCGCAAGGGACCACGCCGTTGCACCGCACGCCCATGCCAGAAAGGTCCTCCGGTTCATAAGCTCCTGCGTATTCAGACCATGACGCGTATTCCGCGGCGAAGGTTCGGAGAGGATTGGCTCCCTCACCCTCGCAGCCCCTCCGCGCCGCACCAATCACTGCGTGGCGGGCTGCCCGCCCATCACATCCCTCCGCTGGAAGGCGACCGCAGAAGGGGTGACCATATGCCCTGCCACCGGCGGGGGATCGTATATAATTGGCACCACCTGCCAGGCACAGGCACGGACAGCACGAAAGCTATGCGTATGCCGACGATCGACCTGGCCCCCCACAATCCCTACGGCCTGGCGCTAAAGAGCCCGGTGCTGACGGCGGCGGGCTGCTTCGGCTATGGCGTGGAATACACAGGGCTGGTCGATCTCGAACCGATCGGCGCGATCGTCACGCGCACCACCACGTTGCACCGGCGGCGCACCGCTCACCCACCCCGACTCGTCGAGACCCCGGCCGGGGTGCTCAGCGTCGGGCCGTGGCCCAACCCTGGCCTGGCCTATGTTGTCGAGCACTATGCGCCGCGCTGGGCCACCTGGCCGACGCCAGTGCTGCTCAGCGTGGTCGGCGAGGCGCCCGCCGAGTATGCCGCCATCGCCGCGGCGCTCGAAGGGGTCGCCGGGATCGCCGGCCTCGAGCTGAACGTCGCGGACGACCCGGCGCATGCCGCGGCGATCACCGCGGCGACGCGCGCCGTGACGCTGCTGCCGCTGCTGGTCAAGCTGCCACCGCTCAGCACCGGCCTGGCCGAGCTGGCGCGCGCGGTGGTCGATGCCGGCGCTGATGCACTCACCGTGAGCGCGCCGCCGCCTGCGCTGGTCGTCGATCCGCAGCGC
>FLYN01012082.1_pt3 | contig 16876 bp, 10 predicted proteins | sample 1122621 | NCBI WGS metagenome assembly FLYN01 (sample SAMEA4346792, study PRJEB14843) | hot springs metagenome | biome: Terrestrial Biome; feature: Habitat; material: Sediment | place: India | collected 2012-06-12 | depth 1760 m
GCCGAGCATCCCCTTATCCACATCGGCGATATGCATCGAGCCACCCTTGCCCTTGCAGGCTCCGGTTGCCTTGCCGTAGATCTCGGCCATCATCGAGCGGATATCGACGCCTTTGGCGATACAGTGACCATGGCCGCGATGGGTGCTGGTGATGAAGTCATCGTCGGTCAGGTGCGCACACAAGCCAACGGCCACCGCCTCCTCACCGGCGTACAAATGGACGAAGCCGGGAATTTTGCCGGCAGCGAAATCGGCATGGAGCCGCTCCTCGAACTCACGGATCAGGCGCATCCGCTCGTAAGCCCAGAGCAACCTATCCTTGCTGATGTCCATAGGTGAGCCTCCTTATTGCAGTCGCGATCATCCGGCCGTCCGCTGAATCACGACCGTCGGCACCGTTCCTGCCTATCACCTCCTTCCCAGGGTACACGAGTCCGAGTCCGGCAGCCGGCGAGCAAATCTGGCCAGTCTACGGCAGCGTACGTTCGCTCCTGGTTGCCTGCGGGCGTGTGCCTGCCAGGACGCAAGGCGCGAAGCGCACCTCCGTACAGCGTACTAGGGGTTCGTCGGCGGGTGGAAGGTTGGCGGCAGAGGCTGCGAGGGGCGGCAGGCAAGGCGATAAGGCAGCCCACTGGCCTATCGCCATCATATGACAAACGAATGTGGAAGTCAAGCCCAGGGCGATATGCTCAGGAAGGTGCTCCTGACGCCGCGTCGGTATGCGTTCAGTACGGCGTTGTCTCCGCGCAAGGCCCGGATCGTCGAGCAGGTTGTAGCCGGCGCCAGCAACCGCGCGATTGCCGCCCCCTGGTGCGCGCGGTCAAGCCTGTCGAGAGCCACCTACGGCACATCTGCGCCAAGGCCGCGGCGCTGGCGGCGTGGTGGATGCAGCGCGCCGTGGCACTGCGGGGCAGCGGCGATCTGGCCGGCGACGGCCCACGCCGACCGTGCAATGCCAGGCGCCGGTCGCGCTGGCGCGTCCTGGAGAAAACGCGATCCCGCTCAATGCTTCCCACGTGCTCCTGCGGCGTTCGCCCGCCCCCGGCGCTGCCGTGCCACCCCCACGTTGGGAGCGGGGGCAGGGGGCGAGGGATCGCGTAGAGTGCGTCCCACGAGTGTTTGATCGTAGCACAGAGACGCAGCGAACCCGTCCCCGGGGTCGCTGCGTCTTTGCGCCTCTGCGGTTCAAAACGAAATCCGCCCCCGCTCTACCCGCGCGGTGCCACCGGGACCACGATCGGCCCGCCCGGCTCCTCCATGTTCCACCCCTGGTAGGTCGGGTCGACCTCGGTCGCGCAGGTTGCCGGCTTGCCACCCTTGAGCTGGCACTCGATAAACGCCGTCGTGGTCTTCTGCGCCGCGGCCAGCCCGACGCCGAGATCGGCCTCGCCTTTCAGCGCATCGTCGATCGCCTTCCAGAACCAGTACAGATCCATCTTCTGGCTGTACAGCGCGTTGGGATCATCGCCGGGCTGGCCTTCGTGCTTGAGCGCTTCGGTGTAAGCCTGATAGATCTCGACCATCCCGGGCTGCGCGAGTTTGACAAATTCTTCGGATTGGGCGACCGAGGTGCGTGCCGGGATGCTCCCTTGCAGATTGCTGACATCGCCGGAGAGGAACTTCAGCCACTCCCAACACGCCTGCGCCTGCTGGGTCTGGGCGGAGATATGGAACCCGCGCACGTACAGCTCGCTGCTGCGCAGGCCGCCGCCGCCGATCGGTAGCGGCGCGACCCCGACCTCGAAGTTCGGCTGTGGGCCACCCTCGCCTTTGATCCCCCCGAACATGCCGTAGCCCTGGTCGAACCACATCGCCGCGTGTCCGTTCTGGATCAGCTCGTAGGACCGATCCTCGACGGGGGGCGCGTCGCGCCGGTAAGAGAGCGCGATCGGCGGCATCACCTTGTGGACCGTCGCCAGGTCGAGGTACCACTGGATCGCCTCGGCGACCTTGGGGTCGTCGAAGTTGGGCCGCAGCGCATCACCGCTGCCCCGGGTGAGCCGGGCGCCGAACTGGCCGATGAAGAAGAACATGTCGGCCTGAATGCCACCGAGCGGCACGTACCCGTACTGCTTCTGCTCGCCCTCGCCTTTGGTCAGCGCCTGGGCCGCCGCCAGGAAGTCGGATGGCTTCCAGGCGTAGGTCGGCAGCGCGACGCCAGCGGCTTCGAAAGCGGTGCGATTGTAGGTCAGCGTGCGCACATTGAACGCATACGGCAGACCGTACAGCCCGCCCTCGCGCCGGTAGGGCGCCAGCAGCGCGGGCGGGTAATCGCTCTGCGGGAAGGACGCGTCGGCATCGAACAGCGGCTGGAGATCGAGCAGCGCCGCGAAATCAGCGTCGCTCTGCGGCGGCGCCCACCAGGTGAAGCAGTCGCTGATCCTGGCGACATCTTTCAGCTCCATCGGTCCGGTGAAGATGTCGGTCGAAGTGATCTTGACAAAAAACTCCGGGTGCTGCTCGCGGAACGCCCGCGCGAGCCGGCGCATCTCCGCGGTGCCATAGCCGGGCACCGCGAACGTCACCGCCGTGGCTCCCTCCGGCGCTTCCTGCGGCTCGGGCGTGGCGACCAGCACCGGGCTGGTGTCGGGGGTTGGCGTCGGCGTGAGCTGCACCTGGGCGACCTGCTCCTGGAGCTGTTTCTGGGCCTCGGCCAGCACCTTGCGCGGATCCTGATCCTCGTTGACCACCTGCGAGAGCGCCTGCGAGAGCGCGCCGAAGGCCAGGTAGTCGGGCGTGTGGGTGGGCTGCTTCGGCGGATGCGCGATCGCCCAGCGGTACGCCACGGCGGTCTGTTCGTCGATGTTCTTCCAGAAGCCGGTCTGCTCGGCCAGCGACTGGCGCGCCGGGATGCGGCCAGGGAATTGTGCGTCGATCGGGACGCCCGGGCCGGCCTGCTCGATCGGCTGGCGCGAGAGGAACTCGATCCACTTCCAGGCTTCGTTGGGGTGCTCGGTGCCGGCGCTGATGATGTAGCCCTCGCCGCCGCCGTAGAAGTTGGCAGCCAGGCTCGGGTAGGGCACCTTGCCGATCGCGAAGCCGTAGGAATCAGACGGCGGCCGGCAGCCGGGGCCATCGCAGGGAGCGGCCATGAAATCGGCGGGCCAGATGCCAACCCGCCCGTCGCGGATGAGCTGCCACGGGTCCACGCCTGGATCGCCCTCGACCTTGTATTTGGGCAGGAACAGCGTGCCGTTTTTGCCCATCTCGCGCACGCGCTCGACCGCTGCTATGATCTCGGGGCGGTCGAGCTGCACCTCCTGGGCGGGCGTGGTGAGCAGATCGATCCCCTGGGCTTCCAGAATCGCCAGCAGCGAGGTAAATCCGCTGCTCGGATCGAAGAACCCGTAGGTGTCGACGACGCTGCCATTGGCCCTGGCCAGTTGCTCGGCGGCGCCAAACAGATCGTTCCATGTCCAGCCCGGCTGTGGCTCGGGTAGGTTGGCAAGTTTGAAGAGGTCTTGGTTGTAGGTCAGGATCTGCACGTTCAAGGAGCGCGGGAGCACCCAGGTACCGCCATTGACAGTGTAGAGATCCAGCGCACCGGGGTAAAAATCGTCGCGCTGGAAGCTGGCATCGGCCTCCATCAGCGGCGCCAGGTCCAGCAGCAAATTGCTGCCCAATGCCTCGGGCGCGACAAAAAACATCGGCGCGGTGTCGGCCCCTGAGACGACGCGCCGCAGCGCGGCCAACGGGTTATACGGGCCTTCCGGCTCCTGGACGTTCACCAGGTCGTCCAGCGGCACCAGCACGACGCTGATATGCGGGTTCTCGGCCATAAACTTCTGCGCCAGCGGTTCGTAGACCTGCCGCTCGTACTCCCAGACGGCATACGAGATCGTCACCGGCCCTTCATCGGCTGGTGATGCGGTGCCCACCTCTACGGGGGCGGTAGATGGTTCAGGTTCGACGCCGAGATCGGCTTCGTCGGGCGGGTTGATGGGGCTGCTGCAGGCAGCCAGCAGCGCGAGCACCAGCAACCAGGGCACAAAACGTCGCATCGATATCTCCCTCACGACTACTTGGTAGCGACCTGCGCCACTATAACACACAGCGGGCACGGTGTCGGCCACCGAAAGTTCGGTTGATGCATCCTTCTGACGGTGGATGCTCTGCTGAAGTTCCTCAGCGGGAGCTGTTCAGACCGCTTCTTCGTACGACGGTTGTCGTTCCTCTGGGGCCATGCTCCAGACCCCATCGGCCCACCCCCCCACCCCTCGCCCGCTGGGAGCAGGGGACATTATGCTGACGGCGGAACGCCTGTTATGAATCAAGACGGCCAGGCACCTGCGATCGTAGCATACAGCGTCCTGACGGCCGGATGAGGGGTTGCTGAGATCGTTCCTCGATGGCAACGCCGCCATCCTATTTCTATGGCCTTCACCAAGCCCCGCTCAGAGAGCAAAAGATCTGGATCTGGCACGCTGAGTGCGGGCGGAGCGATCGGGCATGCCCGGGCGCGTGCCCGACTGGCACACTCCTTGCTATGAGACCAGCGTTCCACATAGTGGTCCACCACGCTGAGAGTGCGGGGAAGCGCAGAGGAGGCGTGTGCCCTCCTTTGCTCCCGCCGCACGGCCGCTGGCGTGGACCAACAGGTGGATCGAGCACAGGAAACTGTCTGAGAAGCAAGCTGCTGGTGGGGGACGCAGGCCCGCACGAGCCCTTCTGCCCCACCCGCGCCGGACAACGGAGCGGATCCCATCAAACGGGGCAGGCAGGGCAACGGATGGGGCGAGCGCCTCCGCGCTCTTTTCAGACAGGCCATGAGAGAATGAGGAGGAGATCCATGAAAACTGTCGTCGGCCTGTTCGAAAACTACCGGGACGCGGACCGCGCGGTCCAGGAGCTGAACGCACGTGGTTTCACGCGCGAGGAGATCAGCGTGGCAGCGCGCGAGAACGTCCTCGGCGAGCGCGAAGTCGCCAGGGATGCCCGCGAGGAGGTCGTGGCCGAGAGCGCGGGGGCTGGCGCCGTCGGTGGGGCGGCGGTCGGTGGCATCGCCGGCCTGCTGGTCGGGCTCGGCGCGCTGACGATCCCGGGCATCGGACCGGTGCTTGCGGCCGGGACGCTGGCGACAACGCTCGGCTCGACCGCAGCGGGCGCCGGGATCGGCGCGGCGGCCGGTGGCCTGATCGGTGCGCTGGTCGGCCTGGGCATCCCCGAGGAGGACGCACAGTTCTACGCCGAGGGCGTGAAGCGCGGTGGCGTGCTGGTGACGGTGCAGACCAGCGACGACCGGGCGATGGAGGCGCTGAACGTGATGCGCCAGGCCAACGCCGTAGACGTCGATACGCAGCGCCGGGCCTGGATGGAGAGCGGCTGGAGTCGCTTCGATGAGGCCAGCTACCCGGACGAGAGCTACCCGCGCTTCTCGACGCGCCCGCGGACGTATTGATAGCCATCCGGGTTGCCGCCCCTCCCCACGCCCCGCTCCCAGCGGGAGAAGGAGTGGGGCCACCGGCCCGTGGGGCGGTCGGCGCACACCCCACCCCCCTCCCCGCCCGCGGGGAGGGGACAAAGATAAGGCACCGGGATGCGGGTGCTGCGCGCCCCAATCCCGGTGCCCATCACATCCTCCCCTCTCCCAGCAGGAAAGGGGGTGCGGGTAAGGGCAGATGGCATTGGAATGCTCCAGGAACACCATACCTGCTCTTGTCAGGCGAGAGCAGCGGGTGCGGAGGGCACCACTACGGAAGGCCTTTGAACCGGAAGGGTTGGGGAGGACGTTTGGTTCTCCCCACTAGCGAGGCACAGACGTGCCTTCTTCCCATGAAGGAGCAAAACCATGACAACGATCCTGGGCGTCTTTGACGACCCGATCGCTGCGCGGCGGGCGATGGACGACCTGCGGGCGAGCGGGCTGGCGCTGGACGATGTGTCGATTATTTCGCGCGCGACCGAGAGCGGCGCGGCGGTCGAGAGCGATGAGCATCTCTCGGCCGGCGAGGGTGCGGCGATCGGCGCGGTGTGGGGCGGATTGGTCGGGCTGGCGGCGCTGTTGATCCCGGGCGTAGGGCCGTTCATCGCCGGCGGTGCGCTGGCAGCCGCGCTGACCGGTGCAGCCGCTGGTGCAGTGGTCGGCGGCATCGCCGGTGCGCTGATCGACAGCACCGGTATCTCGGAAGAGGAGGCCCGCCGCTATGAGGCGATGGTGCACGAGGGCAAGACGCTGGTCGCCGTGCGGGCGCGCGAGGAGGATGCGCCCGAGGTGCGGCGCATCCTGGCGAGCGCCGGCGCCGACGCGCTGCGCGAAGACCAGGCCGGAGTTCCCGCCGCGCCGGTGCACGTCGCGATGTACGACGAACAGGGCCGACGCGTCGATTATGAGGCGGAGTACGGTGCGCACGAATCCTCGGCGGCGGCCGCCATGGCCGCCGATCCGTGGGTGGGCGATATGCGATCGGTGCGCGGCATCTACGATGCACCGGAGCCCAGTCCTGCCGATCCCTACGCGACGCGTGAATTACCACCACGAGAGCGTCGCACCGATGAGCGGTGAGCGCGGCCCTCACCCCCGCCCCTCCCTGTCTTTCTGCCTGCTGGGGAGGTCATGAGTCATCCCGGATATTTTATCCCCCCGCTCATGCCCCTCCCCACGCGCGTGAGAGCGGACGGCTCGCCTGCTCCCCCTCCTCCCTCCTCCTTCCTGCCCGCGGGGAGGGGGAGCAGAACTACGGCGAATCGTGCTGCGACCTCATCCTGCCCCACCCTGCTTGGGGAGTGCTCCCGATGGAAGGATAACTGGAGCCCTAGTCCACGGCGGCGGTTCGCCACTGGTTGCACGCGGGCTTGCGCCCGCCAGGGAGCCGTGCGCGACGCGCACCAACGAACGCTCGAGCGTACTAGATCAGGCGCGCCAGGTATACGAGCATATCGTTGACCATGATCCGGGCGACCGGGTTGGTCGCCAGATGCTCGCGCAGGCAGAACGTCGAGATCAGCAGCCGCCCCCGCCCGATCCGCCGCTCCGCGACCAGCGCCACCGGATGATGCAGCCAGCCCACAAACAGGCCGGCGTGGACGTCGGCCTCGAAGGCGCGCGGGCGCAATCCGACGATCACGTGGTCGGGGGTCAGATCGGCGAACGCGAAATCGACGCTGCCGTCGGTCGGGATCTCCTGGAACATCCGATCCTGCCGGATCCAGCTAAAGGTACTGGCCCAATCGCCCTGCCAGCTATGGCCCTTGCGGGGGACGATGTTCAGCGCGCCCAAGTGGGTCTGCCTGGAATCGCTGTCCTCGGCCAGCCAGAGCGCGCGCCCGCCGTTCTGCACATACCAGCGCAGCTCGTCGGTCAGTGTGCCGGCCACCGCCAGCTCGGCGTGGGCCAGGTTATCGACCAGGAGATAGCCCAGCTCGCGCAGCCGCGGGGCCAGCTCTGGCGCGTAGAGGCGGAGCCGGGGCGGCTGTGCCAGCCGGTGTGGAAAGAAATACAGTTCCTGGAAGTTGCTGGCCACCACCTCGCCGCGGGCATCGCGGAGCCGCATCTCCAACCGTGCCCGCGCGCTGCGCTCCAGCGGTGGCACGTCGAAAGCGACCGTGCCGACGACGGACGCCTGGGCCGGCTGCAGCATCAATCCCTCGAAAGCACCCCTGATCTCCGGCCACTGATCCACCCACCACTCCAGCCGACTGCCGCGGAGATCGACATCCGAGAAGTGCGACAACGCCAGGCGCACCTCGCAGCGCTCGCCCTCCCAAAAGACTACCCGATCCCAATCCGGCACGATCACATCAGCGCTGTTGATCGCGCCGATCGTGTCATAGAACACCTTCGGGTTGCGACACATGTCCAGCAGGCCGTTGCACTCCCAATGCACGTCGGTGAACTCGGTGATGATGTAGCCGACGATAGCGGGATGGCGACGGATCTGCTCGATCTCGTACTTCAGCGCCACGAACTGCATGCGCTGGCTCGCCGCCACCAGGTCGCCGATGGTCGGGAAGACCTTATCCAGGTGGAAGGTCTTAAAGCGCTGCTCGATGCCGTGGGGATAGACAACACCCTCGCCCCACTCCCAGCCGGTCTCGAACCACCAGGGATCGTGGCCGCCGTAGCACGCGCGCAGCTTCGCCACATCGGGCAGGCCCCAGTTGCCGAACTCCGACACGACCAGCGGCTCGTTGCCGCGGCGGCGCACCTCCGGCGCGGGCGTGCGCGGCCGCCGGCTCCAGGGGTCGCGCATGGCGGCACGCCAGGCTTCGATCCCTTCGTAGACGTGAGCGAACGTCCAGGGCGGGCGGGCGGCGAAGGCTTCGACCCAGGCCCGCCACTGGCGGTAGTGATCCGGGACGGCGTAGTAGTTGTGGAAGTCTTCGATATCGGTGACGACGTGAAAGTTGCCCAGGCAGGGCGAATTGCCCACCACCAGCCGGTGCGGATCGAGCTGCTTGAGGTAGGCGTAGGTCTCGGCCAGCCAGGCGCGATGTTCGGAGTTCATGGCCAGGTCGACCCCCCAGCCCTCGTTGATGATCGTCCAGATAATGATCGAGGGATGGTTCCAGTCGCGCTCGACCATGCCCGTGAGCGTTTCGCGGGCGCGCTGCCTGGCGGCATCGGTGAGCTGCTCCCAGTTGGGCAATTCGGTCCAGATCAGCAGCCCGGCGCGGTCGGCGGCATCATAATAGCGCGGATCGGTGATCTTGATGTGGGTGCGCAGGCAATTGAGCCCCATGTGCTTTGCCTTCGCGAACTGATCCTCCAGCTCGGCGTCGCTGAACGGTGTGTAGATTAACTGTGGGTAGTAATCCTGGTCGAGCGCACCGCGCAGGTAGATGATGCGCCCGTTCAGCAGGAGGTGGCCCTCTGGCGAGGTGGCGATCGTGCGCATGCCGAAGGTCGCAGCCAACGAGTCGAGCGCGGTGAACCGATCATCGGCCGGCTCAGGGCCCGCGCTTCCTGGTGCCGCCGAAGCCAGCGTGGCCTCGAGCCGGTACAGGTGCGGGCTGTGCGTGTCCCACAACAGCGGCTCCGGTATTGGCACCACGGTCGCATAGCGCTGCGTGCCCGCATTCAGGGCGTGCTGATGCGATGTTATCTGTCCGCGCGGATCGGTCACCGCGAGCACCAGCCGGGCTGGCTGTTCGAGCGGCCGGCTCAGGTAGGCCGTCACGTGGGCTCGCTCGCCGGGCACATCCGGCGTGATCTGGAGTCGGGTGATATGGGTGGCGCTGCGCGCTTCCAGATAGACGCTCTGCCAGATGCCACCGATCGGGCCGTACCAGCTCTGCTTGCCGTGGGGGATCTCGGCGAACGGGAACTGCGGAAAGCGCCCGGGGTCGGCGCCCGGGTCGATCACACAGACGACCAGTTCGTTCGGTCCATCGAGGCGCAGGGCGGCGTCGAGCACGAACTCGAACGGCAGATAGCCGCCTTCGTGCTCGCCGAGCAGCTTCCCGTTCAGCCAGACCCGCGCATAATAATCCACCGCCCCGAAGTGCACGACATGAACGATCGACGACAGACGCAGGGCGGCGGACGAGGCATCATCGAGCAGCGGCTGACCATCGTTCGTCATCTCTGGAAGCTCGAACGCGCGCCGATACCACGCCACCCCGCTGTAATCGCGCAGGTCGTCGAACTGGGCCTGCCAGGGGCCGGGGACCCTGATCTGGCGGGGCGGCCCCGCGCGCTCCAGGTTCTGCGGGTCGAGGCGCTGATCTGGGTCGGGGAAAAAATCCCAGGTGCCATCCAGGCTGATGCGGCGTCGGACCATACGTGCTCCTGCTGAACGTTCAGTTCTCAACGCGGAACGCCGCGCGGTAGTGCTGCTCGGGCAACCCGCGCAGCCGCTCGGCGGCGTGCTCGGGGGTGATATCGCGCTGCGGCTCGCCCAGCATCTCGAAGCCGACCATAAACTTGCGGACCGTGGCCGAGCGCAGCAGCGGCGGGTAGAAGTGGGCGTGCAGATGCCAGGCCGGGTGCTCCGCCCCGTCGGTGGGTCGCTGGTGGAAGCCCATCGAGTAGGGGAACGCGGTCTGGAACAGGTTGTCGTAGCGCGTGATCAGTCGCTTGAGGATATCGGCCAGCGCCGTGCGCCCGGCGCCGTCGAGGTCGGGCAGCGCGCCGATGGGCTGCCGGCTGATCACCAGCGTCTCGAACGGCCAGAGCGCCCAGAAGGGGACCAGGGCGACGAACTGGTCGTTGGCGCAGACCAGCCGCGTGCCAGCGCGCAGCTCCAGGTCGAGATAATCGGCCAGCAACGTGCGCCCATGGGCGGCGTAGTATGCACGCTGGGCCTCGTGCTCGCGCGCGACGTGGTGCGGCAGGTGCTCGATCGCCCAGATCTGGCCGTGGGGATGCGGATTGCTGGCGCCCATCATCGCGCCGCGGTTTTCGAAGATCTGCACGTAGTTGAACAACGGGTGCGCGCCGAGCTCGGCGTATTGCTCGGCCCACACGTCCACCACGGCGCGGATATTCTCCAGGTCCATTTCGGCCAGGGTCAGGTCGTGGCGCGGCGAGAAACAGATCACCCGGCACGTGCCGCGCACGCTCATAGCTCGCAGGAGCGGCGACCCACCATGCCCGTCGGCGCCGGCCTCGAACGTGCCCGCGGGAGTGTCGGGCAGCAACGCGGCGTAATCGTTGGTGAAGACGAACGTCTGCTCGTAGCGCGGGTTCACCGCCCCACCGGCGCGGGTGTTGCCGGGGCACAGATAGCACTGCGGGTCGTAGGCCGGGCGCTGTTCCGAAGCGATCTGCTCGACCTGCCCCTGCCAGGGGCGCTGGGTACGATGCGGCGACACCAGCACCCACTCGCCGCTGAGCGGGTTGTAGCGGCGGTGCGGATGGTCGCTCAGAGTGAACATGGCTCCCCTCCCACATGCACGACGAAGGCGCAGCGTGATCTGGGCGGCGTGGAGCACGCCACCTGCCACGAGCGGATAGGGTGGTACCGTTTCGCTCGCCGTCTCCGCAGCCCGACAGTGCTACTCCGTCACTAATACGGTGAACGACAGCGGCGGCAGATCGAGCGTCACAGCGCCGTCGGCCACCGGCATGCCTGCGAGCGCCTGGACACCGATCGTGTCGGGACGATCGAAGGTATTGGCGGCCTTGGGGTCGTCCCCGGCCACCCGATAGATCGCCGCGACCCGCTGCGGCGCCCCGCTCTGCCAGCGGACCTCGACCGGCAGCGGGGCGGCCTGGCTGCGATTGACCAGGAACACGGCACCGGTGCTGGCAGCCTCGTCGAAGCTGGCGGCAACGTCCAGCAGCGGCACCTCGCCAAAGAGCCGGGTCGGATAAATCGGTGCCTGGACCAACACGTCCAGCGACTTTCCGGCGGCGTAGCGGCTGAAGAGCGCGAGCGGGTAATAGATCGTTTGCTTGAGCAGGCCATCGCGGGTCGTCAGGATTGGCGCGATCACGTTCACGATCTGAGCCAGGCAGGCGATCTTCAGCACATCGCAGCGGCGCAGGAACACATTCAGCCACTGCGCCACCACCAGCGCGTCCTCCAGATTATAGATCTCTTCGGCCAGATGTGGTGCGATCGTCCAGCGCTCCGGCGGCGGCGTCTGCTTGTAGGCGACGTTCCATTCGTCCCAAGCCAGATACACATCGTGCTGCGAGCGCAGGCGGGCTTTCACATAGCGCAGCACCGCTGCCAGGGTATCCACGTGGCGCTCGAACTGCCGGGCCAGCGCCAGGAAGCTGGCAGTGTCGTCGTCGCGATTGGAGGCGTAGTAGTGCATCGAAAGGTAGTCGACGTGCTCCCAGCACAGCTCCAGTACCACGCGATCCCACTCCGGATAGGTAGGCATGGTCGACGAGGAGGATCCGCACAGCACGAGTTCGATCGATGGATCGTGCCATTTCATCAGTTTGGCGGCTTCGAGGGCTTTGCGTCCATACTCATAAGCCTCCAGATGCCCGATCTGCCAGGGGCCGTCCATCTCGTTGCCCAGGCACCAGTAGCGCACCCCATACGGCTCGCGCTGCCCGTGCGCCGCGCGCAGGTCGGCATAATAGGTGCCGGGAGGCGCGTTGCAGTACTCGACCAGGTTTGCTGCGTCCTGGATCGTGCCGGTCCCCAGGTTCACACCGAGCATGGGCAGCGTGTTCAGCTCCCGGCACAACAGCATAAACTCATCGGTACCGAACTGGTTGGTCTCGATCGCCTGCCAGGCCAGGTCGCGCCGGCGCGGGCGCTGCGCGCGCGGCCCGATGCCATCCAGCCAGTTGTAGCCGCTCAGGAAGTTGCCGCCAGGGTAGCGGATGATGCGGAAATTCAGCTCACGCAACGCCGCCAGCACATCGCGCCGGAAGCCGTGCGCATCGGCGTGTGGCGAACCCGGATCGTAGATGCCTTCGTAGATGCAGCGGCCCATGTGCTCGGCGAACCCGCCGAACAGCAGCGGCGAGATGTCGCCGATCGCCCGGTTGGTATCGATATACACGCGCGCGCCCTGCGCAGCCTGGGGGGTGTTGGGCATAGCGTACTCCTCTCACGGCTTCGGCTGCGGTCCTTTGTCTGGCCCCTTGACCACCGGCGTATTGCCTTCCCACACCAGCTCGTCGAGCATCAGCCGGCGATACGAGGCGGTCGGGTCCCACGAATGATACAGTATCCAGGTGTCGCCCTCGTTGTCGAGGACGATATCCTGCCCGCCCGGACCGATCGCCGCGCCGGTTTTCATGTCGGTGGCCAGCAGCGGCGTGCTGACAGGCTTGGTGTACGGCCCGGTGGGCCTGTCGGCGATGGCATAGCCGATCGCGTAGTCGACACCGGCGTAGCTGTTGGCCGAGTAGAACAAATAGTACTTGCCGTTGTGCTTCCAGAGCGTCGGTGCCTCGACCAGCCCACCCTCCCAGACCTGGTCGTTGGTGATCAGGCGGGTCGGCTCGCCCTCCAAGCTTAGCCCATCTGCTGCGACCTCTTGGATGTAGATAAAGGTTTTGAAGCCGCAGCAGTTGCCGTCGTTCTTCCAGAGCAGATAGCGCTTACCGTCCTCGTCCAGAAATGCGCTGGCATCGATCGAGCCGCCCTGGTCGGCCTGGCAGATGAGCGCCTGTTGCGCGTCCGATGCAAATGGCCCTTCGGGGCGCATGCTGGTCGCCGTGCCGATGCATTGCCGATCGCTTGCGGCATCGCGTGCCGTGAAGTACATCACGAATGTCCGCCCGCCGTCCCAGCTCGTGACCTCGGGCGCCCAGGTGAATCCGGGCCTGGCCCAGGGTGGCAGCGCGGGCAGCGCATCACCGAGCAACGTCCAGGTGACGAGATCGGGCGATCGGGCGCTCTGGATGTTGACGCCGCCGGAGTTGGTGGCGTACACATAATAGGTCGCGCCGGCCTTGAGCGCGTCGGGGTCGGGGAAATCGCGGTCGATGACCGGATTGACGAACTCGTTGGGGCCCGGGGTTGGCATGCTGGTCGGGCTGGGCCGAGGCGTTGGTTGCGGCGTATGAGCCGGCGCGGTGGCTGCGGGGGAAGGAGCCACCGCGGCCAGGGGGCTGGTCGGGCCAGGCGAGGGCGCTGTGCCCTGCTGGGCTGCGCCGCAGCCGGCCAGCAACACGAGCGCTATGAGGAGCAGGATTCGCCGTGTGTGATATCGCATCTCCGTCCTTATCGCTGGTGCCCATCGGCTGCCAGCACCGAATGACACTTATCGATCCCGGCTGCAGCGTACTAGCCTTTCAAGCCGGTCATGGCCACGCTCTGCACGATATAGCGCTGCAGGAAGACATAGATGATCAGCACCGGCACCGCGGTCACCGCCGCACCGGCCATCAGCTTTCCATAATCGAAGGTATACTGGCCCTGGAGCGTCGCCAGCCCCACCGGCAGCGTCTGCTTCTCGCGGTCGTTCAGGATCAGCAGCGGCCAGAGGAAATCGTTCCAGGAGGCCATAAACGTGATGACCGCCAGCGTCGCCAGCGCGCCGGCCGAGAGCGGCAACGCGATGCGATAGAACGTCGTCCAGACGCCGGCGCCGTCCATCACCGCTGCCTCCTCCAGCTCCCTGGGGAGGCCCTGGAAGAACTGGCGCAGGAAGAAGACGCCGAAGACGCCGGCCAGGCCGGGGACGATCACGCCCTGGTAGGCGTTCAGCCAGCCCAGGCGCGTCACGGTGATGTAGTTGGGGATCAGGAACATCAACCCGGGCATCACCAGCGTGGCCAGCAGCAACCCAAAGAGCGCGTTGCGCCCCGGAAACTCCATCCGCGCGTAGGCGTAGGCGGCGGTCGCGTCGACGATCAGCGTCAGGATGGTGAAGGCGGTGGCGATCAGCAGGCTATTGACAAACCAGCGCAACGCGGGGATGGAGGGGTCGATAAAGATCGAGCGGAAGTTCTCGAGCGTTGGCTCGCGGGGAATCCAGTTCGGTTGCAGCCATTCCTGGAACGGCTTGAACGCCGTGGCGAACATCCACAACAGGGGCAACAGGAAAAAGAGCCCGATCAACACCAGCACAAGGTACAACAGGATCCGCTGCACAAGGCTCACGCCGGCCTGGCTGCTGGCCGTGCGCCTGGTTGGTGCGGTTATCGCTGCCATGGCATCCACTCCTCTCTACGGCGCTGCCCGTGCGCCCTCAGCGCGGCTCGGAGCGCCCGAAGACCCGGAAGTTGAGTGCGGTCAGCGCCAGCAGGATCGCGGCGACGAAGACTGACATCGCCGCGGCGCTGCCCATACGGTTCTGCTGGATGCCCTCGTTGAAGATCCGCATCATCACCGGCTCGGTCTGCTGCACCGGGCCGCCGCCGGTCATGATGTAGGGCTGGCCGAACAGGTTGGCGGAGGCCAGCAGCGTGATCGTGATCACGAACACCAGCACCGGGCGCAGCATGGGGATCGTGACATAGAAGAACTGCTGGGTCGCGTTCGCGCCGTCGATCGCCGCTGCCTCGTACAGCTCCCCCGGGATCTCCTGCAGCGCCGCCAGGAAGATCACGGTGTTGAACCCGATCGTCCACCACACCGTCGCGATCGTGATCGCGACCCAGGCCCAGGGCATCGAGCCGAGCCACGCGATCTGGGGCAGGCCGAGCTCGCCCATGTAGAAATTGATCAGCCCGCCCTGCTCGAAGATCCAGCGCCACAGCACCGCAGCGACGGTCACCGAGAGCGCGTAGGGGGCGAAGTAGAGCGCGCGGAAGAAGTTGCGCCCGAAGTAGCGCCCGTTCAGCAGCACAGCCAGCAGCAGCGCCAGGCATACCAGCGGTGGCACGCTGTAGAGGATGAAGATGCCGGTGTTCTTCATCGCGCGCCAGAAATCCTCGTACTGGATGCTCGACCGATCGATCAGGATATTGGAGTAATTCTGCAGGCCGACGAAGGGCCGGTATTCGGGCCGCAGGAAGTCGAAATCGAAAAGACTGATGTAGATGCCATAGAAGAACGGCCAGGCGAGGAACGCGCTGAAGAAGATCAGATGCGGCAGGATGAAAAGATAGGGCGCCCAACGGAACCGCCGGCCTGCGATCGCGCGCGCAACCGCCGCCGTCCGTGCCTGGTCCGCAGTAGTCATAGCGCACCTGCCTTTCGGGGTTAAGGGTTAGGGGGTAAAGGTGCACAACCAACACGCTGATCTCTAGCCCCTAACCCCTACTCCCTAACACTCACCTCACTGGCCGCCGTAGCGCTGCCGGTTCTGCTCGATGATCTGGTTCGATTTGGCCGCCGCCTGGTCCAGCCCCGCCTTGATGTCGGTCTGCTGGCCGAGCAAGACGGCATCGACCACCGGGCCGAACCCTTCGCCCCACACTGCGCCTTCCAGGCCGGGGACCGGCGGCAGCAGGATCACGTCGTCGGCCTCGGCCTTGATCGCGTGGATCGCCGGCGCGATCGACTGCAGCTCGGCCTGCTCGCGCACAGAATTACGAATCGGAACCAGGCCAGCCTTGGCCCACTGCGCCGAGTTCGCCGAGAGCCAGCCGATCCAGCAAGCAGCCGCTGCCTGGCGGGCCGGGTCGTCGGTGGTCAGCGCCAACTGGTGCGATCCGCCCCAGACGGCGTATTGGTCGCCGATCTGCGGCACCGGCGCGAAGCCCACGAACGGCAGCTTCAGCATATCGCTGATATGCCAGGGGCCGTGCATCACCATTGCGGCCTTGCCCTGCTGGAAGATCTTGACCTCGGGGTCGCCAGCGCCGCTGACCTGCGGCGAGTATTGTTGCTTGAGGTCGCGCAGGTAGGTCAGCGCCTCCACGCCAGCTTCACTGTTGTAGGTAGCCTGCGTGCCGTCCTGGTTGACCAGGCTGCCGCCGAACTGCCGGATGAGCTGCTGGAAGAGCGCGCCGGCCTGGAAGGCAGTGCCGATCGCCACGCCCATCACGCCGTCCTTATTGGTCGCCTGGGCGGCCTGCTCGAACTGCTCGCGGGTCATCGGTTGATCGCCCGGCGCAGGGATGCCGGCCTGCTGGAACAGATCTTTGTTGTAGTACAACACCAGCGGGTGCACATCCAGCGGGAACGCGTAGCGCTGGCCGCGATATTCCCCGGCCCGCCAGACCTGCGCAGGGAAGTCGCTCTGGATGCCCTCACCGGCGATCGCGTTCAGAACCTCGTCGGACATCGGGCGCAGGACGTTGCGCGCCGCCATCTCGGCGATGTCGGTCGCACGGATGATCGTCAGATCCGGCAGGTTCCCCCCAGCAGCAGCGGTGTTCAGCTTCTGCAGGTAATCCGGCTGCGGGAGATGCGTGACTTTGATGCCCTGCGGGTTCTCCTGGCTGTACTGGTTGGCGAGCGCGGTCATCTCGTCGCCGTCGGGCCCGGTGAGCGGGCTCCACATGGTGATCTGCTGGCCCTTCGCCGTGTCTGGGCACGTGCCGGCGGCCGGGGCAGCACCGGGGGCCGGTGCCGCTGTCGCCTCCGCGGCCGGTGCCGCTGTCGCCTCCGCGGCTGGTGCCGCTGTCGGT
>FLYN01017287.1_pt3 | contig 16817 bp, 13 predicted proteins | sample 1122621 | NCBI WGS metagenome assembly FLYN01 (sample SAMEA4346792, study PRJEB14843) | hot springs metagenome | biome: Terrestrial Biome; feature: Habitat; material: Sediment | place: India | collected 2012-06-12 | depth 1760 m
GGGCCGCTGCCCAGGGTCGTTCCGCCCATGCCGGCGGTTGAGGAGGACGACGACCTGTGGGACGATGAGGAGCAGCCGGGGGACGATGCCTACTTGACGGTTGAGGACGAGACGATCGAGAACCAGCCGAAGAACAAAGCGCGCGTCTTCCGCATCCGCTCGCTCGACCAGATGGTCGACGAGGCCGACCGGCTCGCGCGCGCCTACGCCGAGGGCGATCTGGTCAGGTGGGTCAAGGCTGACGAAGGCGCCCCCTTCAAGGTGCGGCTCTTGCTCAAGCAGCTCGAGAGCCTCGCCCGCGCGCTGCGCGAGGTGGCACGCCAGCAGGGATGGATGGTGGAGGAGTGAGAACGCGGTCGAATCGTGGGCCGTCAAAGGCGACAGCCTGCGGCATGTCCGCTGACTATCAACGCAGTCGGGTGGATCGACCGAGGTGAGCCGCCGTGCGGTGGCGATCACGGCGGGCAGTGCTCCGAAGGGCACGACGAACCGTGCGCGCCAGCGCCGCACATCCCGGCGCGATGAAGAGGACCAGCATCCCACCCCGGTTCACATGGCCCAGAAAGCCCAGACCGATCGCTTCCCCGGCCCAGAGCGCGGGGAGGAGCGCGGTGATGCAGCCGGTGACGAAGGCCGCGCCCAGACCGTGCAGCCCACCCAAGCGTTGTATCCACACCGCGACAACCACTGCCGCGACGATCGGGGCCAGGATTGCTCCCCATCCGAGCAGACCGATGGGGTTCTGCCCAGTGCGTGCCAGCGTCATGGCACCGATGAAGAGCAGGATTCCAGCAACGGCGCCCCAGCCCAGGCCAACCGCGAGCGCCAGCCATGGGCGTAGCGGCGGTTGGCGCGGCAGAGCCAACCCACGGGCCGGTTGATCCAGGAAGGCCCACGCTGCACCACTGGCAGGCGCAACTCGCTCGCGCCAGAATCCAGGCGCCAGCGGGAAGGCCCATAGGATGACCAGCGCCAGCGTAGTAAACGGGCTGAGAGCCAGGCCGTTGATGAAGAAGCTGACGATCTGGCCCGGCGCTATATCGCCTGCAGCCAGGTTCAGTGCACCAGCGATCGCGTACAGGGGGCCTTGAAAGATAAGCAGGAAAAGCAGCGCGGCGATTGTCAGGCCCACACGGTAGAACCAGCGCGGCGAGCGGCTGGCTGCTGCAACCTCCAGCCAGGTCGATACCCCAGCGGCGATCCAGCGGAAGAAGCAGGTCAGCACAATCAACCACAGACCTGCTGCGGGCAACACCGCGATCAGGAAGACGATCCCGCCGAAGCGGAGAAAACTAGCGCCATACGTGGAGAGCGCCAGCCCCATCAGCATCCCGAGACCCAGCCCGAAGCCCAGCCGGCCTGCGCCGCGTACGGGCTCGCCGCACGCCGTTGCTGCGAACACCGTGCGCCAGACCCCAGCGCCGGCGATGCCGATCGCCAGCGGCGCGAAGGCGAGCGCGGCGCCGAAGATCGGATAGCGGTACCACTGTGGCGAGACGGGGCTGAGCAGCACGATAATCAGCAGAACCACGTTGATCATCGAGATCGTCGCCGCCATTCCAGTCGCGACCGCGTCACCAACACGCATACGCAGCAGCGGCGTTGGGTCGTCGAGCAGCGCCCTGCGCTGGCGAGGATCGGGATGCAGCGACCAGAACGACCTCCAGGGGCCTCCGCTCAGCCGTGGCAGCGCCTCCAGGCGGTGCCGTAATCGGCCATCCGGTCCGTCCCAAACCGAGGCGCGCACATCGGCGTAATATTCGCGGGCGCGCAACACTCCGTTGCGGGTGAGATAGACCAGCCCGGCCAGGGCCAGGAAGCTCCAGAGCAGCTTGAGGACGCGATCCGGCTGACTCTGCACCAGGGTGAGAACGAAGGGCGGCAGCGCCGTCGCCAGGAAGGCCCACCAGACGGCGATCGCGAAATAGGTCTTATCGAGGTCGGCGTTGCGGATATGGGCCAGCTCGTGCAGCACCACCGCCCGAAAGCCAGGTCGATCGGTAGCGAACAGATCCACCAGCCCGCGGGTGAGCAAGACGTAGGCGCGACGGAGGCGCCCGAATGCCGATCCGTTCACGCTGCGGTCGAGCGGGTTCCAGAGAAAGGTTGGCGAGCGGAGCAGCTCGGCCTCGCGGCACAGCATGTCCAGGTAGGCTGCAACCTCCGGCAGATCGTCGGCGCGCAGGGGTAGCATACCAGCACGGCGAATCTTCCATCCCGGGCTGAGCCAGTAGATGATCGTCGCGACTCCGAACAGCAGCGCGGTCCCGCTGAGCATTGCGATGGCGAACCCTGGCGCCGCCGCTGGCTGGAGGAAGAGCGTGTTATACAGATCGGCATAGACGAACATACTGGTGCCGGCGACCGCCACAATCAGGAGCGCGAAACGTAAGTCGGTATCGGACGGGAACGCAAACGGGTTGAGGCGCGGCGCGGCTGGTGCTGGAAGCGGATGGAGCGCTGCACCGCCGCAGTGCTGGCAATACTGGGATCCCATGGTCGTGGGGAATCCTCCTTGTCTACGCACACCGGCGAGCGAGCCACCTGAACGCTGGCGGACCGGGCAGCGCACGCCAGCCGCCGTAGATCGCCGCTGCGGAGAGATTATGCTGGCGCTAGCGTCAGGTTCATGAGCACCGAGTCGACCACCAGCGCCGCCTGATCCTCCGGGAGCTTGAGCGCGCGCGCAACCTGCATCCCCCGCTCGCGGGCCTCGCGCAGCCGCGCCGGCGTCAGCCCGGCAGGTGCTGGCGACTGTGTGGGCGCTGGTGCAGATGATGTGGGACGGGACCGCTTCAGGAGCTGCTTAAACAAGTCGCCGATCAACTCGGCCAGGCTCGTCTTAACCGGTTCAAGGACGAACTTGACCACTTCGGTCGTGATAATCAGCACGACCGGCGTCGCCACCGCCGCCACTTCGCCCACACCAAAGGCCAACGGACCGCCCGACTCGACCTGGCGCCTGCGCGCCTGCTTGGGGTTACGGAAGTATGCATGCCTGGTGATGTCGAAGAGCGGTAGTTCGTGCGGCGCGATGGAGGCGACGACCTTACGTGATACGCTGGTAATGAGTTGTTCCTGGCTCGTCATAGCCTTGTCTCATCCTCCTGCAGCCGACGGCTTTTACATCGAAGGGTTCTACAGTGGGGACGGCGCCGCCGCCCGCACTCCCCCGTCCCCTCTCGCCAGGACAGGAACATAGCGGGCCGTAGCGCGGCCACATGCCGTGCCAGACTGCCGCGCGGGTAACGACTGCAAACCGTTCTGTTAGATGCGCAGGAGTTACGCAGTTGCCCTTCCGGATGCGGGTATGGCCTTCGGCAGAGCGGTACGAGATAGCCCCTCTGCTAACCAAACGATTCAGAGGCTGGATTTAGGCATGTAGTTGTGGCGAATCCGCATCCGTCAGGACGGAGGGGTGGGTTGACCTGGGTTGATTCTGGGGTGGAGCGGCGTGCGACAAGCACAACCCCCTCCACGTCCCTCCCACTCCACTCAGTCTGACGGCCTCACCGATAAACTAACATGAGCCGAGTATGTTATGATTATGCGCGTTTGCGATTCGGTACCTCGCCAGGCGGGAACGCTATGCCCTTTCACTTCCAGGTGCAGGCCCGCGATCCGCACACCCGCGCGCGCACCGGGCTGATCACCACGCCGCACGGCGCCATTGAGACGCCGGTGTTCATGCCGGTCGGCACCCGCGGCACGGTCAAATCGCTGACCCCCGATGAACTCAAAGCCCACGATGCGCAGATCATCCTGGGCAACACGTATCATCTCTACCTGCAACCGGGGCACGAACTAATCGCCCGCATGGGTGGGCTGCATCGTTTCATGGCCTGGGACGGGCCGATCCTCACCGACAGCGGCGGCTTCCAGGTCTTCAGCCTGATCTACGGCGGGATCGCCGACGAGGTCAAGGGCCGCCGCCCGGCCCACCCGCGCACCCATCCCGACATGGTCAGGGTCACCGAGGATGCGGTGATCTTCCGCTCGTATATCGACGGCTCGACCCACGTCTTCACCCCCGAGCGCAGCATCGAGGTCCAAAAGGCCATCGGCGCCGATATCATCCTGTGTTTCGACGAGCTGCCGCCGTTCCACGCCGGCTACGAGTACACGGCGCGCTCGCTGGCACGGACGCACCGCTGGGCCGCGCGTTGCCTGGCCTACCACCAGCAGCATCCCACCGACCAGGCGCTGTTCGGGATCGTCCACGGTGGTGTATTCCCCGACCTGCGCCGCGCCAGCGCCGAGTACGTCAGCAGCCTGCCGTTCAATGGGCTGGCGATCGGTGGGTCGCTGGGCGCGAACAAAACCCAGATCGCCGAAGTGGTGGACATGACCGTCCCCTATCTGCCGGAGCATCTGCCGCGCCATCTGCTGGGGATCGGCGATGTCGACGACCTGATCGAGGGCGTCGCGCGGGGGATCGACATGTTCGATTGTGTCACCCCGACCCGGCTGGGGCGCCACGGCGCGGCGCTGGTGCGCGATCCCGCCCGGCGCTGGAAGCTCAACATCCTCAACGCGGCGTTGCGCGAGGACCCCGGCCCACTCGACCCGACATGCGGCTGCTATACCTGCCAGCACTACTCGCGCGCCTACATCCATCACCTGTTTCGCGCCCAGGAGCTGCTGGGCATCCGGCTGGTCAGCCTGCACAACGTGGCCTTCCTGCTCGACCTGATGCGGCAGATCCGTGCAAGCATCGCCCGAGGATGCTTCCGCGAGCTGCGCGCCGCCTGGCTCGGTGGGGTGGCGACACCGTAGCTGCCCCTGGTCTGTCGCTTGTCTGACCACTAAGGCACGAAGGTACAAAAAATCGAGAAGGCCTTGTACCCCTGTTTCCTGGTATAGGCTTCCAACAGCAAACGGGGAGGGCGCAGGACCCTTACGGGGGTAGGTTGTTCGCTTGGTGCATCAGGCCGCCCGCCCCCTCATCCCCTCTCCCGCTTGCGGGAGAGCGGATCGTGCCCCCCATCACCCCCTCGCCCACGTGGGGGCGGAGGCAGGGGATGGAGGCCACCGGCACATGGCGTGGTCGGCAAAAAACCTACCCCCAAAAGGGCGCAGGCCCCCATGCCGCCGCGGTGCAGCGTTTCAGACAGCCTCTGAAGGTCTAGAGTTTCCGGATGAGATCCCGGTAGTTTGTCACAAAAACGTTGGTGTGCTATAATGATGGCTCCTAATTAGTGTCAAAATGACACAAGTCGTTTGTGGAGCTGGATTCGGTTGTGCGATCGTATCAGACGCAAGGAGGACTCGAATGGACACCACCCGGCGCGGCGGGCTGAGCAGCACCGCTCTGGCGATGATTCCGATCGCGATCGCGATCAACATCGCGCTTGGCCACCTGGTGCAAAATGTGCTCAAGCTCCCGATCTATCTCGACTCGATCGGCACGGTGTTGGTCGGTATCTTGCTTGGGCCGCTGGCCGGCGCGATCACCGGGCTGCTGGCCAATATCATCTGGGGGGTGACGCTGGCGCCCGTATTATTGCCATTTGCGACGGTAGCTGCGGTGATCGGCGTGGTGGCCGGGTATGCCGGTCAGTACGGTGCGCTGCGGCGCTGGTGGACGATGGCGCTCAGCGGGGTGCTCACCGGCATCATCGCCGCGACGGTCTCAGCACCGATCGCTGCCTATGTCTTTGGTGGGGTCACCGGCGGCGGCACCGATGTGCTGGTGGCGACGTTTCGGAACATGGGCGCCAGCCTGCTCGGCGCGACCTTCGCCCAGGGAGCGGTCTCCGATCCCCTCGATAAGCTGATCACCTACATGGTCGTCTGGGGGATCGTCCAGGCGTTGCCGCGCCGCTTCCTGGCCCAATTCCCGAACGCACGCGCAGCGCAGGAGCCTGAGCTCGAGGCGCGCGATCTGCCCGCCGGCACGCGCTAACGGCCGCCGCTATGAGCCGGACTGGCTTCTACGTCGAACGGGCCGGCGTCATCCATGAGCTGAACCCGATGACCAAGCTCGCGGCGGCAGGGTTGCTGCTGGCGGCGACGTTCCTGATCCCTGGTATCCTGGTGGGGCCGCTGATCTTTGCGGCCCTGCTCGTCCCCACCAGCTTCCTGGCCGGCGTCGGACGCCCGTTCCTGAACGTTGTCTTCAAGGGGCTGTTGCCGATCGCGATCTCGCTCGTGCTCGTGAATGGGCTGTTCTTCCCCATCCCGAACCCGACGCCGATCCCGATCGGCCCGCTTGTCTTTAGCCGTGAAGGGTTGCTCTTCGCCGCTCAGACTGCCGGGCGGTTGCTCGTCCTGGCGAGTGTGCCGTTGCTGGTCTTTCAAACAACCCACCCCGCCGACCTGGTTCAGGCGCTGACCGAGCGCGGCGTACCTCGATCGCTCGGCTACATTTTGCTGGTAGCTCTTCAACTGGTGCCCTCGATGGCCGAGCGTGCCAGCGCGGTGGCTGATGCCCAGCGCTCGCGTGGGCTGGAGACGCAAGGCACCCTGATCCGGCGCGCGCGCGGATTGCTGCCGCTGATTAGCCCGCTGGTCATCGGCGCGCTGCTGGAAGTCGAGGAGCGTGCCATGGCGCTCGAGTCGCGCGCGTTTCTCGCCAGCGGCCCAAAGACCACCCTGCGCGACCTGCCCGACTCACCGGCCCAGCGTCGCGCCCGCCAGGGCATGCTCCTGGCCCTGGTGGCGCTGATCGCCGGGGCGCTCATGCGCACACTGTTCTGATAGCGGAGGCTCGTGTTGCCATGCCGCCGATCATCGCGCTCGATAACGTCACCTTCACCTACGCGATCGCCAGCCGGCCCGCGCTGCGCCAGGTGTCGCTCGCAGTGCCGCCCGGCCAAATCTGTGGTGTGGTCGGGCGGGCCGGCGCCGGCAAGACCACGCTGTGTGTGCTGTGTGCCGGCTTCATCCCGAACTTCTATCAGGGGCGGTTCAGCGGCAGCGCCTCCGTCGATAGCCAGGACGTCATCCAGAAGCCGGTGGCCGAGCTGGTGCGGCACGTCAGCCTGGTTGGTAGCAACCCGTTCAGCCAGATCTCGGGCGCCCGCTTCACGGTCTTCGGCGAGGTTGGCTTTGGCCTGGAGAACTTGGGAGTGCCGCGCGCAGAGATGATCGAACGGATCGAGTGGGCCTTGCGGGTGATGCAGCTCGAGGACCTGCGCGACCGCTCGCCCTACGCGCTCTCGGGCGGGCAGCAGCAGCGGCTGGTGCTCGCCACCGCGCTGGCGCTCCGCCCGCCGGTGCTGGTGCTCGATGAGCCGACCGCCCAGCTCGACCCGCCATCGACTGCCCAGCTCGCCGCGCTCCTGCGCGATCTCGCCCGCCAGGGCACGACGATCTTGTTCTCCGAGCACCGGCTGGAGTGGGCCGCCGAACTGGCCGACCGGATCGTGGTGCTCGACGATGGCCGGTTGATCGCCGATGGCGCGCCGGAGGCCGTGTTGACCGATCCCCAGCTGCTCGAGCGCGGGATCGGCTGGCCGCGCCCGGCGCTGCTCGCCGCCCGCACCCACGCCGCCGGGCTGTGGCCGGACGACCGCCCGCTCCCGGCGACGTTCGACGGCCTGGTAGCAGGGTTGCGAGAGCCGAGAGCCGGGAACCGAGAACAAAGAACAAAGAACCGAGAACAAAGAACGAGGAACGAGGAGCGAGGCACGAGGGACGACGAACGAGGAACGAGGAACGGAGAGCAAGGAACAAACGGCGGGGTGGTGCGCACGCACGACGTAACACCCGGCACGCCAGACGCAAGACATGTCCTCGCTCGTGAGCACAACGCAGGGGTGGAACGACCAAGGCCGATCGTTCAGCTCGAAGATGTTCGCTTCACCTACCCGAGCGGCGTCGAAGCGCTGCGTGGGGTCTCGCTGACGATCGGCGCGGGCGAGCCGGTAGCGTTGCTCGGGCGCAACGGCGCCGGCAAAAGCACGCTCGTGCGCCATCTGAACGGCCTGCTGCGGCCCTCGTCGGGGCGGGTGCTGGTGGCCGGCACCGATACGCGCACAACGACCGTGGCCCGCTGTGCGCGGCACGTCGGGCTGGTCTTTCAGGATATTCGCAACCAGCTCTTCGCCCGCACTGTGCGCGACGAGCTGCGCTTCGGGCCGCGCAATCTCGGCTACGACCAGGCGCGGGTTGAATGGCTGGTCGACCGATCGCTCGAAGCGCTGGGGCTGGCGGAGGTCGCCGCCGAGCACCCCTACGACCTGCCGGCCGCCCAGCGCCGCCTGGTGGCGATCGCGGCCGTGCTGGCGATGGACTCGGACGTGCTGGTGCTCGACGAACCGACCGCCGGGCTGGACCATGCGGCCATCGCCCGGCTGACCAGCCTGGTGCGTCAGTTGGTGGCCCAGGGCAAGAGCGTGATCGTCGTCAGCCACGACCTCGACTTTTGCTTCGATGTGCTGGAGCGGGTGATCTTGCTGCGCGACGGGCGGATCGTGCTTGATGGTCGCTGGGAAACGATCGATAGCCAGGCACTCGCGGAGGAGGTCGGGCTGCCGCTGTCGTTGCATGTAGCCCGCGCGCTCGATCTTCCACGGGATTCGGAGCTGGCGACCCTGCTGGCGGCGCCGCTCGATACGCAGGCGGTCTGGAGCACGGCTGCGCCGCAACCGTAAAGCACGAGCGATACCGCGTGCGGGCCGCGCATGCTGCGCCTCTCAGTTCTCGTCGCTTGTCCACTCCCCCGGCCCAGGCACATGTGCTATACTGGCAGCGAGCTATCCCCTCGTGGTTGCTAACCGCCCGTCCCGGCGACAGGGTGGGGAATGAAGCCGGTCTGAGGGGGCTGTGGCAGCCCCCAGGCGCGATCGGCGCCCGTGCCCTGCATGCGGGAAGTGGAGCGGGCAGGGCAAAGGGTGGACGTGGAGAGCAACGCCCTCCACACTGCACCTTTTCAGACAGGCGCTCAAACCTGAAGCGTCAGCGATCTCGCGAACCTGGTATGCTATCGATGGTGCATGGCGGAGCCTCCGCATGACCTCGCCGACGGGTCCATCCCTACCGCCGCCGCCACAGATCGGGCGCACCGGCGCGGCGCTCGACCGCGATGACGACCAGAGCGGGCTGTGGTCGCAATTGCTCGCCGTCTTCCGCGACCTGGGCGGCGCCTTCGATCCGTTCGCCAACGACGCTGACGCGCAGGTCCGCGCGTTGGGGCGGCTGGCGCGGCGGCGCCATCCCCCGCAGGCCGACGATTACTTCGCGCTGGGCGATCTGTGCGCCCGGCTGACGTTGCAGAACACCTCGCTGAGCGATGCGTATGCCGCCAAGACGATCGCCGCGTATGTGCGCGGCGCCGCGCTTGCCCCGGGCGAGGCGCGGACTGCCCGGGCGGCGCTGGTGGCCTTCGCGCGCTGGGTCGCCCAGGTGGCGGGCGCACTCGGCAACGACGAAGCGCTGAAGGTCGGCATGCTGGTGTGTGAACGGGTGCGGCAGATCGCGTTGGTGGCCCGGAATCGCCGCGCCAGCGAGCAGGTGCGCGCGGCGGAAGCGCGCTTGCGCGACCAGCTCGGCCGCTGGATCGAGGATGAACAGACCACGGCGGCGCGCGATCCGACCGTGGCGGCGCGCGAAAGCCGCCTGCTCTGCGACCGGGGCCAGATGCTCCTGCGCCAGAGCCAAGCGGCCCAGGCGCTGGCGCTCTTCGAGCGCGCGCTGCAGATCGACGGGCAGAACCATACCGCCTGGCTCTGGCGTGCGATGGCGCTCACCGATCTGGGGCGCTTCGATGCCGCGCTGGCCAGCTACGATCGGGCGCTGGCCCTCGATCCGGAGAACGCCGGAGTGTGGAACAGCAAGGGCGCGTTATTGATGGAGCTGGGCCGTGTCGAGCCGGCGCTGGAGTGTTTCGAGCGTGCGATCGCGCTGGGCGATGCCGCCGGCATGGCCAGAGCGATCTACTGGCTGAACAAGGGCAAGGCGCTGTTCCGGCTCGGGCGCTATCAGGAGGCCCTGCTGGCGCTTGAATGTGCGCACCAACTGGAACCGGCCCCTGAAAGCGCCGCCGGTATCGCTGCATCGCGCGAGCGCCTCGCGCTGCAGGCTGGCTGTTGACCAGGCGCTGCCATCGACAGCGCGCACACGTTCGTGGCGGGCCCGGACCTCCACGTTTCCCCGCCTGTTCGCCAGAAATCAACGGCCTGAGCGGCTCTAGCGCAGTTCAGTTGCGGATTCGCACGTCCGGTGCTATAGTTAAGCTACATTTCGAGCAGCCAACCCCGGCGATGGGCGGCGCCGTGGGCTGGCTTCTTTGCAAACGTTGTTGGGAATAGCACTTTGACAACGAAATAGTTCCATGGATCGATCCGTCGCAGCGCCGAATCGACACCCCAGCTGCGCGGCTGGGGCCCGATGCGCCTGGCCTCCCGCCGGCGCTCGAGGCGCGCGACCTCCGGGGCTGTGGCTCGCTCAACGCACGGTTGGATGTGGTACAGATAGCCTAAAGCGCGATACGCCATTCAGCCGTGCGGAGCGTTGTCTGGCTTCGGTATATCGATTCGTGAGCACATTCGCTGTCCCTATCTCACAAGGAGTAGATCAGACAACCAATGCCAAACGAGAGTAATCGACCTGACGTTGCAGTATTCATCGACTTCGAGAACGTCTACGTCAGCGTCCGTGACAAGCTGGACGCGAATCCGAATTTCGAATCGATCATGGATCGCTGCGAGGATTTCGGGCGCGTGGTCATCGCTCGCGCCTATGCGGACTGGTACCGGTATCCTCGCGTCACCAGCGCCCTCTACGCCAACGGCATCGAGCCGATGTACGTGCCGACCTACTACTATGATCGCGAGATGGGCCGCACCGGCCGCGCGATCAAAAACAGCGTCGACATGAACTTGTGCATCGATGCCATGAAGACCCTCTTCACCCATCCGAATATCGCCAAATTCGTGCTGGCGACCGGCGACCGCGACTTTATTCCGCTGGTCAACAGCATCCGCCAGCAGGGGAAAGAGGTGATCATCATCGGCGTCGGCGGCGCTGCATCGGCACACCTGGCTCAGAGCGCCGACGAGTTCATTTTCTACGAATCGCTGGTTGGCAAGAAACCATCCGAGCTCCAGCAGGATCAGCCGCGCGCCAAGATGCCCGAGAAAGGCCGCGAGCAGCCCGAGGCTGAAGACCTGCCGGACCGTGGCCGGGAGCGCGAGGGAGCGCGCGAGAAGGAGGCCACGCCGGACGTGTACGACATCCTGGTGCAGGCGATCCATCTGGCGCGCGAGCGGGGGTACGTCTGCTCGTTCGGCTCGCTCAAGCTGCTCATGAAAGAGTTGATGGGCGGCGATTTCAAAGAGGGCCGCTACAAGGACGCCAGCGGCAAGCCGTTCGCGAAATTCAAGGATTTCGTGCTGGAGGCCGAGCGCCGTGGCAAAGTGCAGGTCTTTACCAGCGGTACGATCAACGAGGTGTTTCTGCCGGGCGAGGATCCCTATAAGCTGTCGCAATTCGCCCAGGAGTTGAAGGAGGAGCCCGCCCCAGAGTTGCTCGAGGCGCCGCCGCTGGATGTACGCCCCGAGCAGCGCGTCGCCACGGCGTCCAACGGTCGCCGCCGCCGCCGCCGCCCACGCGGCGGGCAACGCCCTGGCTTGGTACATCCCGAGGAGGCCGCGCAGCTCGAGGCAGCGCCTGATATCGACGAGGAAGAGGCTGCAGCGCTCGAGTACGCCCCGCCAGACGAGGCGACCCTGGCGCCCGACCTGATCGATGAAGAGCAGGCCGAGGCCGTGTTCGACGAGTTGCTGGACCGGATCGAGGCCGAAGATGTCGAAAGCCAGGCGCTGGCCGCGCTCGATCCGCTGGAGGTGCTGGCGGCGCCGCTGCCTGACGACGCGATCGCCTCTCTGGAGGAGGAGGCGCCAGCGGAGCCCAGCCTGCCTGCGTTTACCGAGCAGGAATGGCAGTTGCTGCGCGAGGTCGTCGCCCGCCACGAGCGCCCGCTCTCCTTCGCCCATATCCACGCCGCGCTGCGCGAGGCGCGCAAGAATGCCGGGATCGAACGCACCAACGAGGAGCTGCGGACGTTGATCAAGCAGGCGATCAACAGCGGCATGCTCGAGCGGCGCGGCAAGGGCAACCGGGCGACCTATCGTCTCGCGCCATCGCCCGCGGCGGTGGCTGAGGAAGCAGCCGACCAGGCCACGGTGATCGCGCCCCCCGTAGACCAACCCGAGCACACTGAGCCCGCCGAGCGCGTCGCAGAGCCGGCAGAAGAGCCACCTGCATTCTATACCCCTGAAGCGGCAGCGCAGGCCGAGCTGGCAGCGGCACCAGCGGCGGAGCCGATCGAGGTGATCACCGCTGCGGAGCCTGCTGTTGAAGCATCTGCGCAGCCACCAGCGAAGCGTACGCGGGCGCGCCGCAAACCGGCCGTCGAGCCGGGCCCGGAGCAGTCGGCTGCGGCGACGGAGGCGAAACCGAAGCGCACACGGGCGCGCAAGGCGTCTTCCGAGGAGTCGGGCGAGCCCGCCGCGACGCCCTCCAAGCGCACACGCCGGAAGCGAACTGACGATACGGCCTAAGCACGGCAGGCGCACAGACGGGGCCTGATACAGTAGGACGGCGCACACGACGTATGACGATCGTCAAGATCTGTGGGCTGCGCAGCGTTGCGCATGCGCTGGCTGCAGTCGCCGCAGGTGCCGATCTGCTTGGTCTTATCTTCGCCCCGGCGCGTCGCCAGGTGAGCCCGGAGCAGGCCGCCGCGATCGCTGGTGCGGTGCGCGCTGCGACCGCGCGCGATGGCCGGCGGGTGGGCCTGGTCGGTGTGTTTGTCAACGAGACGCCCGCGCGCATGGAGATGCTCGCGCGCCAGTGCACCCTCGATGCACTGCAGTTGAGCGGCGACGAGGATGTGGATGTGTTGGGTGCATTATCGCCCGATCGCATGGTGATCAAGGCGGTCCGGCTCACCGGAGCGCCGGCCGAGCAGGGCTGGCTGGCTGCCGAGGCACCGCACCTGCGCCTGCTGGTCGATTCCCACGTGGCCGGCAGCTATGGCGGGGCCGGCGTGCTGGCCGATTGGGATCGAGCAGCCGATCTGGCGCGGCAGCGGTCGGTGATCCTGGCCGGCGGGCTGAGCGCCGATAACGTTGCCGCAGCGATCGCGCGGGTACGCCCATGGGGGGTAGACGTCAGCAGCGGGGTCGAGACCGCGGGCGTCAAGGATACCGCCAAGATTCAATCGTTTGTCGCCGCCGTGCGCGCGGCGGATCAGCAGCGCTGTGGGTAAACTCCAGAGGGGTGTACATTGGGCGATCCAGGCGATCGCTGCACTGATTGTGCTGCGCTGGGCGCTTATCCGGTTCCGCCCTGTGATTCTGCTGCCGACCGGCGATTCAACGGCGCCGCTTGGGCCGGCGGATGTGCTGCCCGGCATGCGCCGGCTGATCGTCAGCGATTTGCACATGGGCGGTGGAGATCGGCTGGACGATTTCGACGCCGACGAGGAGTTGGTTACGTTTATCCGCACGTACGCCACGCGTGGGGAGCCGACCGAGCTGATCCTGGCGGGCGATACGTTCGAGTTCCTGCAACTACGCCTGCCCGGCCTGGGGGACTACGAGTGGTCGGGGGCTGCGGCGGCGCAGCGTCTGCGCGCGATCCTGGCAGCCCACCCCGAGCCGATCGCGGCGCTGCGCGCCTTTGTGGCCCAACCGCACAACCAGCTTACGCTGCTGATCGGTAATCATGACTTCGAGCTGCACTACGCTGCGGCCAAACAGGTGTTGTATCAGGCGCTGGGGGTCGATGAGCGCGAGGGACGGCTGCGGTTCGGGATCAGCTACGAGGGCGGCGGCATCTATCTCGAGCATGGCAATCAGTATGACCCCTGGAATCGCTTCGTCCATTTCGGTGGGATCAGCAAACCGTTCGAAGTGGTCCGCGGGACGCGGGTGGTCAAGGATGTGATCAACCCACTCGAGGACGATCCGCTGGAGGTCGCGCCGCTGATCGACAACGTCAAGCCGACCTCCGCTTTTTTCTGGTATATGCTCTCGCTGCCGCGCCTGCGCAACCCGGCAGCGCGCCGCTTTGTGGTACGTGGGTTGCTGCGCTTGTTCCGGAGTGTGGCCCTGCCGCGCGTGTACCATACGCCGGTGTTGGCGGTGCGCGAGGAGTTGCTCGGCCCGCCGGGCGAGACCTTGCAGCGCGAACTGGCGCTTCAGGCGGTCTACGAACTCGACCCGGACCTGCGCCGGGCGGCGGCGGCCGATCACGGCGGCGTGGCACCACAGGTTCGGCTCCGCCGGCGCCCCCCCGAGCGGTCACCAGAGGTGGTCCCGATGTTCGTGCAGCATTCCGGCCCCGGACGCAGGCCGTCGGAGGAGGCGCTGGCCCAGATCGAGCAGGAGGCCAAGCGCCAACTGCGACGCGAAATACGTGAGTTCAAAGATGCGCTGCTCCAGGCCATGGCGCAGATCGCTACAAGCCCCGATCATAGCCAGAATACGTTGTTCGTGTGTGGCCATACCCATCTGGCCCAAGTCGTCGCCTTGAACGAGCGGCAAACCTATATCAATACTGGGACCTGGACGACGGTCATCCACGATTTGCTGACCAACCGCCGGCAGGAGCAGCGGTTTCCGTTTCTGGAGGTGGGGTATCCTGATGGGGATGCCAGGCCGCAAGGGCGCCTGCTGGTGTGGTATGGGGCAGACGTGGAGCCGCGGCCATGGTTAGAGAGCGCGAGTTAAAGGAGGAGCAGCTATGAAAGGGTTCTTACGCCTGCTAGGAATCGCAGCACTGGTTGGGTTCGCGGTGGTCGTCTATCGGGCGATTCGACAGTACCGCGAAGACAGCGTCTTCGACCTGGGGGCTGCCAGTGCGCCGCGTGGCAGCCTCAACAGTGGTGAGCGGCGCAGCATCAGCCCTGAGTTGTTGGAGATCCTGGCCGATCCGGGCGATAAGGGCCCGGTCGAGCTGATGACCGACGCGGATGGCAGGGAGTGGCTGGTCAACCGGCGTAACGGCTATCGCTACCCGATTGAAGACGGCATCCCGATTATGCTTCTTGAGGAAGGTGAGAAGCACAAGGACGAGAGTTTGATCATCCGCTAGGAAGGGCGCAGCCACTCCAGATCCGCTCTGGCGCGAGCCGCATCGAGCGGTTGACGGTCGACGGCATCGCCGGCTTCGAGGTCCCGCACACCTCCGCCCGGGCAGGGAGGGACGAGCATCCGAAGCTCCATCCCTCCCTGCCATGGTGAGGGGGCGAACGAAGGGGGCAGGCGGCAGCCGGGGAACAACCTACCCCGCAGGTAAGCGGGGACGGGCCCCGCGGTGACTGTGGTGCAACCATGGGTTCGGTCCGCCCTTGAGCCCAGAGGGGCAGTACCCTCCAGGAATCATTACAAGAACGGCCAGAGCGGGCTGAGGATCAGTTCGCTGACCCTGGCATACCACGGGCGACGCAACCAGTGCTCCAGCGTCAGCTCGAAGGCGTTGGTCAGATCGATCGCGAAGATACGCTCCATCTCGGCTGCGAACCCGGCGTCGAGGATCTCCACATTGATCTCGTAGTTGCCGGCCAGGCTCAGGCGATCGAGGTTGGCGGTGCCGATGGTTGACCAGATGCCATCGACTGTGGCGGTCTTGGCGTGGATCATGGCGTTTTGGTAGCCGAAGATGCGCACGCCGTTGCGCAGGCAGTCCTCAAAATAGCCCCGCGCGAGCCAGTCGGCAGTCACATGGTTCGATTCCCAAGGGATCAGCACGCGGACATCGACGCCGCGTTGCGCGGCAGCGATCAAGGCCGAGAGGATCACCCGGTCGGGGATGAAGTAGGCGTTGGTCACATAGATGTGGTGCCGGGCGCGATCGATCGCATCCAGATACATCGCCCGGATCGGAAAGACCAGCCGCGCCGGGTCATTCCGCTGTACCCGGATCGCGCCGGGCCAGGGACGCGCCGGGATGTGGGTGATCTTCGGGCGATGGCCGCGAATGGCGTTCCAGAAATCGGCGAAAGCGTAGGCCAGTTCGAGCGCTGCAGGGCCGCGGATGCGCAGGTGCGTATCGCGCCACTCGGTGGCGTAGAGCTTGCCGACGTTGTAACCCCCAACAAAGGCGATCGTGTTGTCGACTACCAGGAGCTTCCGGTGATCGCGGGCGTAGCGGCGCGGATCGAAAGCGTACCAGATCCGCTCGAGCGTCCGATATTCGATCACGTGCATCGTCTCTGGGAAGCGTTTGAACCAGGGCGGGACGACGAGATTGGCGAATCCATCGTAGATCGCGTAGACCTGGACGCCGGCAGCGGCTTTGCGACTGAGCCGCTCCTTGAATAATTGGCCGAGCGCGTCGCCCTTCCAGATGAAGGTCTCGAAAAAGATCGTTTCGCGCGCGCCGTCGATCGCGGCGATCATGGCATTGTAGAGGTCTTGCCCATAGGTATAGACGCGGATGTCGTTGCCGTCGACCTCGGTAACCAGGCGGTTGTCGTGGGGAAAGCCGACCGGAGGTGCGCGCCGCTTGCGCAGCTCGGCGACAGCTGCGAGAACGCTGATCACGAATGATTGCGCTCCGACGAGCGTGCCGATCAGCCAGAATAGAACTCGTCGCCACGAGATCGGTTGTCGCATAGAGACTCCGTCGTGCAGACCGATAGGGGGCGGCGAAGGGATGGCCAGGGGCCTGTCCCTTGCACTGCGATCTCCTGCTGGTGTGCAGTGCATCCCCCAACTTGCTCAGGCCGGCCTGATGCTATAATAGCAGATCATAGCCGCTACACCGAGCAAGCGATGGGGCAAGATGCGTCTTCGATCGAGCGACCCTACCGGACCGTCGACGTCGAGCGGCGGGGGTATGGCCGGCGTTATACCGGGCTCCCC
>FLYN01001367.1_pt1 | contig 16795 bp, 15 predicted proteins | sample 1122621 | NCBI WGS metagenome assembly FLYN01 (sample SAMEA4346792, study PRJEB14843) | hot springs metagenome | biome: Terrestrial Biome; feature: Habitat; material: Sediment | place: India | collected 2012-06-12 | depth 1760 m
CCGTTCATCCCCGGCGCGTCGCTCAAGGGCGCGCTGCGGGCGCGCGCCGAGGCGCTGGTGCGCGCGGTGGGCCACCCGGCGCGCGACTTCCAGGAGCTGGAAGATGTGCTCCGCGATACTATCCAGCCGATTATTGCCGGCTCCAAAAAGGACTCAGACAAGGCACAGGAGATCTGGTCCAAATCCACGCTGATCGACCGCACCTTCGGCGCGCCATGGCTGGCCGGGCGGCTGTATGTGCGCGATGCGCCGGTGCTCGCCGAAAGCTGGTTCGGTCAGCACGAAGTGCGCAACGGCGTTGGACTGAACCGCGATACCGAAACTGCCGAGGAGAATATTCTTTACAACTACGAAGTGACCCCTGCCGGCACGCAGTTCGATTTTCGCCTGACGCTGGAAAACGCCGAAGACTGGCAGCGCGGGCTGGTGCTGCTGCTGCTCAAACCGTTCGAACGCGGCGAGGCGGTGATCGGCGGCTTCCGCTCGCGTGGCCTGGGGCAGGTGCAGCTCGAACAGGTGACGCGCCGCTATGTTGATGTGACCGACGTGGCATCGGCGCTCAGTCTGCTGCGCGACGACCCGCTCGAGGCCGGGGTGGCGGTGGACGATGCGCAGGCGCAGGCATGGATCGCGGCGCTCGAAACCAAACTCACAGGGGAGGCGGCCCATGCATAAAGCGCTCTTTCTGGAAGGACGCATCCGGCTCACGCTGCGCCCGGACGGGCCGATCATGATCAAGGCCGGCGAGACCGGCGGCGCCGACCCGACCCGCCCGGACATGGAGTTCGTCCGCACGCACAGCCCGCGTGGCCAGATCTACATCCCCGGCCCGTCACTCAAAGGCGTCGTGCGCGCCCACGCCGAACGGATCTGCCGGACGATCGACAGCGGCGAGCGCAATCCCGACGCCGATAACCCGCCGCTCGCCGACAATCCGTTGGGAGCCGAGGCAGGCTACCGCGGCGTGGAGGACATGCGGTTCAACTCCGGTCGCTATGTTGAAAAGCACCGCGATGACTGGAAGGCGAAGACGGCCGGGTCTTGGACGGCAACGGTCTACCGCCGCTCGGCCTTCACTGCGCAACTCTTCGGGCACACCGCGCTGGCGGGGCGGGTGCGCTTCGCCGATGCCTACGGCGAGGGCGTGGTGATCGAGGAGCGCAACGGCGTGGCGATCGATCGGGTGTACGGCTCGGTGGCGGTCGGGCCGTTCAACTACGAAACGGTCGTCGCCGGCACGTTCCCCACCACGATTGACTTCCGCAATGTCACACTGGCGCAGTTGGGCTTGCTGGGATTGGTGCTGCGCGATCTGGCGGCGGGGCGGGTGGCGCTTGGCTTCGGCAAATCGCGCGGGCTGGGGCGCGTCACGGCAACCTTCGATGGCCTGACGCTGCGCTACCCGACCTGCGCGCGGCGTGACGGCAGGCTGACGCTGCTGAACGGAAGGGTAGTCACCGACCTCGGCAACCTGGCCGGGCTGGGCGCATTTCCCGTGGGTGAGGCCTACGGCCTGCACGACGACGATGTCGCGCCGCTGCCGGAGGGGCTGCGCTACAGCGACGACGACGAGACGGGCATCGGGGTCAAACTGGAGGTGCCCGGCGAGCAGGTGGTAGCGGTCTTCCGCGCCTGTATGCCGGCCTGGAAGCGACAGATTGGGTGGACGGCATGACGCAACGTGGCTACATCGCACGCCTGCGCGGCCTTGATCAGGAAGGCCTGCGCAAGCTGATCGGCGACGCTGTGGGCGAGGGCTATGCGTTCGCCGGCGACCAGGTGAAGCTCGCTCCACCGAAGGAATTCCGAGATACGCAAAGCCTCGTGCTCGACGGTGAGTTCGGCTATGCCTACGGTGCGCGGGCCGAGGTGCGCTGGCGGCGCGCGGAGGATGGTCGCTACGACACGCTGGTACTGACCGAAGATGCGCAGTACCTGCCGCAAAACGCGCAACAGCTCCCAGGCGACTGGCATGTGCGCGCGGCGCCAAAGGGCGTGTATGTGCGGCAGGTCGAAGGCAAGCCGGTGCGCTTGATCGAGTATCTGGATGGAGCCTATGCCGCGGTGGCGGCGTTCACGCGCTACGCGGAGGTGAAGTCATGAGCTTTCAACGCAACCGCGGCGGGCGCGGGCCGATGGAGCCACCGCTGCCCAAGCCCTACGCGTTCGTGCCGCTGGCACCTGGAGTCGACCACAGGGCGCCCGCCGGCCACCAGCGCCTGCAAAAGCTGAACGGTACACTCCACGCCACGCTAGAGGCCCGCTCGCCGGTGCATGTGGCATCCGGGTTGCTCGAACCCACGCGCGACCGGCAGTATCCACTGGTCAAGGCGCACTTCCGCGTCAACGGTCGGCTGGCCATCCCGGCCACCTCGCTCAAAGGGTGCATCCGCAGCATCCTGGAGGCGATCTCGCCTTCCGCCGTGGCGATCACCCGGGCGCGCCCGCTGCCGCGCGAGGCCGAGCCATCGCGGGCGGTGGACCGGCTCGACGTGGCGCAGCGCATCTTCGGCGCGCTCGGCTACCAGGGCCAGGTGCGCTTCAGCGACGCGCTGATCGAGCCCGAGAACCGGCAGCCCGAGATTGTACCATCCGTCCAGTTGTTCCGCCCGCGCCCCGAGTCAGTCAGCACCTACTTCGACGGCAGCCGGGTGAAAGGGCGCAAGTTCTACATGCACGGCAAACTGGCGAAAGGCGATCTGCCGCTGGAGGCCTGCCCGGCGGGGAGCCGCTTTACGTTCAGAGTGGACTTCACCAACCTGAGCGCCGGCGAGCTGGGGCTGCTGCTGATCGCGCTGGGGCTGGGCGAGCCGAGGCTGTGGCCGAAGCTGGGCGGCGGCAAACCGGCCTGCCTGGGTACGATCGAGGTCGTCGACGCGCGCGTCGAGACCATCGAGCCCCGCGCGGCCTACAGCGACTTCGACGTGGCGCCGCAGCCGCTGGCGATCGCGCCGCTGCTCCAGGCCGCGCGCGACGAGACGCTGGTGCTCGAGGAACAACTGCACCGATTGGCCGACGTGCTGCGCTGGCCGCGGGAGGACCGGGCGTGTCCGGATAGGAGTTATTGATGGAGTGCCGCCTTCAGGAGGTGAATAGCACCGCGTAAACGCGGCACTGTCTGCGTAAGAACCGTAGCGCCGCCTTCAGGCGGTACACCAATCGAACCTGCCGCGCGGCGCGACCAGTTTTGCAATGCATTCTTACCAAAAAGCATACTGTTTATATCCCTTAAGGAGAGTGCTTTGTCTACTAATACTGATACCGCCGCCCTCCTCGCCGCCGACCTGGCCGGCGCGCGCGTAGATATCAACGAGGCGCAGAAGGCGCTGGCCTACCTGCGTAAAGCCAGGACGCCAGCGCAGTTCTTCGACTATCTGCGCGCGATCGTGCGCGACGGGCGCGCGGTCATCCGCTCGAACCAGACCCTCGGCTACTACCGCGACCTGCTGGCCGCCTGCGAGCGCCACCTGCGCCCCGGTACGGGGGTGCGCGGCATGGACGTCGAGGAGATGGCGCAGACGCTCGGCTGGGCCATTCGGCTGCTGCGCTATTACCGTGCCTTTCCGCAGAACGCCCCTCGTCCGCAGCCTGCCGCGCCGCAGCCAGAACGCGCGCCTGTAGCGCAAAAACCTGCCGCACAACAAGCCGCGCCCCAGCCTGCCGCGCTGCAGCTCCCCGAAGTTGGCGATATCTTCGGCGGGCAGGTGCTGGCCGTCGACCCGCAGGGCGTGCGCGTCAAGGTCAAGAACCTGGGCGAAGACGTTGTGATCGGTGTGATCAAGGCCGAGGCATTGGCCGGCAAACAGTACCGCGTTGGCGACACCGCGCGCGTCGAGGTAATCGGCAAACGCACAATCAGCGGCGGGGTGGTGGTGCTCGATCTCAGGCCCGCGCCGAGGCGGCAGGGATGAGCGGTGTGGGGCTCGACCCGGCTGGGTGGGCTCTGTCCGGGATATTGCTGATGCGTTCTGGGCTGTGTCATGCTGAGCGGAGCGCCAGCGACGCGAAGGATCCCGGCTATGAATTGGTTTGGCCAGCGCGATAGCGTCACATGTGTGACAGGAGCGCGTGGTAGATTGTGCACAATCTCGGTGGGAAGGAGCAGGCCATGGCCAGACACCTCTTCCTGGCGACGCTCGGCCCGGTGCAGGAGTTCATCGCCGCGGCCCGGCGCACGCGCGACCTGTGGTTCGGCTCGTGGCTGTTGAGCGAGCTGTCACGCACTGCCGCGCAGACGGTGCAGCAGGCCAATGGTGAGTTGATCTTTCCCGGCACGTTGCCGACTGCGACGACCGAGGCGAATGTGGCCAACAAGATTCTGGCGGTGCTCGACCGCGATCCTGCCGAGCTGGGTGAGCGCGTGCAGCAGGCGGTCGCCGAGCGCCTGGCTCAGCTCTGGTCCGATGCGCAATCGCGGATCAAAGGACGGCTCGCTGACGAACCGGCGCTGGCACAGATCCGGGATCTGCCCGAAGTCTACTGGGCCGCGGTCGAACTATCTGATGGGGTACATTATGCTCAGGCCCGGCGGCGCGTCGAGGCGCTCATGGCGGCGCGCAAAACAACGCGCGATTTCGCGCCGGTGACATGGGGTGCTACGGTTCCGAAGTCCTCGATCGATGGCCAGCGCGAGTCGGTGATTCTGGAAACGGCCTATCCGCAAGGCCGCAACGACCCGCAGCGCCAGCAGAAGATCGATGACTTGTACCAGAAGTACGGTGCCGGTCCGGCGGAGCGGCTCTCCGGCGTTGATCTGCTCAAGCGCCACGGCCAGCCGGGCAACACGACTCTTGCCTTCGCCAGCACCTCGGATGTCGCTGTGCGGCCGTTGCTGTATCGGCTTGTTCAGCTTGATCAGCAGCAGGTGCGCCAGGCGTGGAAGGAGTATATCAGCGCGCTCAAGAGGTTGGCGGGCAATCGGCTGGACGAGGAGCGCACCGGTCGAGAGTCGCACTGGCTGCTCGGCCACTACGACGGTGGTTTGCTGATCGAGAGTGGGTTGAACGAATTGTTCGCCGAGAACGATGCGGGGCAGCAGCAGGCCGGCAAAGCGCTGGCTGCGTTTTACAAGGCAGTCGGCGTTGATCGCCCCGATCCTTATTACGCCATCCTGATCGCCGACGGCGATCGCATGGGCGCGACGATCGATCACCAGACCTCCATCGAGGCCCACCGTGAACTCTCGCAACGACAGAGCCGCTTCGCCCAGACGGCACGCACGATTGTGCAGCAGCATGACGGCAGCCTGGTGTATGCCGGTGGCGATGACGTGCTGGCCTTTCTGCCATTGCACACCCTGCTCCGATGCGCTCGGAAGCTGCACAACCGTTTCGAAGTCACCATCAATCCGCCTAACCAGGAGAAGTTGACCGACAGGGATGGAGAGCGTCCCACGCTCTCAGTGGGTATCGCGATTGTGCATCACCTTGAACCGTTGACCGATGCGCTGGCGCTGGCCCGCGCCGCCGAGCGCGCCGCCAAAGAGGTGCCCGGCAAGAACGCGCTGGCGATCACCCTGAGCAAGCGCAGCGGCGCGGATGTGACGGTGCGCGGGCATTGGGGCGAGCTTGACACGCGCCTGGAGCAATGTGTGACCATGCATCGCCTCGAGGCATTGCCGGACGGCGCTGCCTTCCAGTTGCGCGATCTGGCAGAACGACTCACGCCAAAACAGGGCAAGCCAACGCTGCCTGACGCGGCAGCGCTGGCCGAGGCCAAGCGGATCATCGGGCGCAAACAGCCGCGCCGAGGACAGGACGAGAAGCTGGCTGATAAGACGCGACAGGCCATCTCTGCTGCCTTGAATGCAGGGGCTGGTCACCCGCTGAAGACCATCCGCGCCGTCGCGGACGAGATGATCGTTGCCCGCCTGCTGGCGCGCGCTGCTGATCTGGCCGGGTTGCCATAGGGAGAGAGGTGCCTATGCCGATGTGGATCATCGAGCCCCGCGATCCGCTGATCGTGCGTGATGGGCGGCCGTTCGGCCCCGATCCGGGCGCGCGGGCGCGCTCGCTGCCCTTTCCGTTTCCATCAACCATCGCCGGCGCGCTGCGGCACAAGGCCGGTCTGACGGCGGTCGGTTCGTTCGATCAGGAGCGCGCCAGGCCCGAACACCCTGACAGCGTATTGAAGGTCGGCATGCGCGGACCGGTGCTGGTGGCGCTCGATGCGGCGGACCAGGTGATTGAATGCTTCGCGCCCGCGCCGGTGGACGCGCTGCTGCTCGGGGATGGTAGCGGCGCCGATGCGCAGCGGGTGCGTTTGCTGCCCCTTCAGCCGCCAGCCGAGAGCGCGTACCTGCCATTGCGTGGCGGGGAGCCGTTCCTCGCTGGGCCGCGTGTAGCATTCAGCGAGAAACCGTTCAATCAACCGCCGCGCTTTTGGCATTGGGCTGCCTTCGAACGCTGGCTGCTCGATCCGGAGGAAGGGCCCTGCCGAACGCGCGACCTCGGGATCCCCGGACCGCACAGCGAGAGCCGCATGCACGTCGGCATCCAGGCCGCGACGCAGACCGCCGAGGAGGGCCGCCTGTTCCAGACCAGCGGGCTAGAATTCACCGGCCCGTCATGGGAGCGCCTGGCCTTGGCGGTGGAGAGCGATCGGGAGTTCGCGCATTGGAACGGCGGACTCGCGCCGCTCGGCGGCGAACGGCGCCTGGTCGCCTGGCGTCCGGTGCAACTGGCCTGGCCCGCCTGCCCGCAGCAGGTGCGCGAGCGGATCGTCGCCGAGCGGGCCTGCCGGGTCGTCCTCCTCACGCCGGCGCACTTCACACAGGGCTACCGTCCAACGTGGCTGTTGGAGCCACGCTGTGGTGTGCAGCCGGCGTTGCAGGCGGCAGTTGTGGCGCGTCCTCAGGTCGTGTCGGGTTGGGATCTCAAGGCCGGCAGACCGAAACCAACGCGCCGGTTGGCCCCAGCCGGAAGTGTCTATTTTCTCAAGCTGACAGCCTCCGATGACGCGGCCATTCAGCAGTGGATCGACACGATCTGGCTGCACAACGTGAGCGATACTGCCCAGGATCGTCTCGATGGCTTCGGTCTGGCCGCGCTTGGTACATGGGATGGCCAGCCTGTAGCGATGGAGGTGCAGTAATGAGCCGTACACCACCGAAGGCGCCGCCAGCGTTGGCGCTGAAACCGAGTCCCTTCATCACTGAGGTGCGCGAGTACGCCGTGATCACGCCGCTCTTTGGCGGCGGCGTCGATCCGGCCAGCGCCGACCCGGTCACTGTGGTGCGCGCCAGCGAGGTGCGCGGCCAGCTCCGCTTCTGGTGGCGCGCCACCCGCGGCGGCCAGTTCGGCAATGACCTCAAAGCCATGCGCGATGCGGAAGAGGCGCTGTGGGGCGGCCCGGCGCGCGAGGAAAACGACAAGCCAGCCGGCGGGCAGTCAAGAGTGCAGGTGGTCATCACGGATTGGCGCGGTGGTACTCCGGATATCCCGTTTGAAATGAAAAACGAGCGTCTTCAACCACGGGAAGGCTCAGATGTACCGGCGTATGCTGCCTTTCCGCTGCAACCAGATAGCAAATCACAAAAGAAAGGCGTCGCGATCAAGCCCGTGCTTAAGGATGTACGCTTTACATTAGCTATTTCTTTTCCTGAAGAGCAACGAGCAGACGTTGCCGCCGCGCTCTGGGCCTGGGAGACCTTCGGCGGCATCGGCGCGCGCACACGACGGGGATTCGGAGCGCTGCGGCTGACGAGCATCAATGGGGTTGTGCCACAGAATCTACCACCTGCAGATCAGGCCCAGTTCAAGCAGTGGTTGTCTAAGCAACTTAGGCAACATATTCCCGCTGAGGCTTGGCCAACGGACGTGCCGCACCTCGCGCATGGGCTTCGGTTCGCCCTCAAAACGGGCAGTGATGCTACCGCTATTTGGAGAGCTTTGATCGATCGACTCCAAAAATTTCGCCAGCAACGCCGCGCCAATGACGGCAAGCTGAATAGATACGGTCATAGCGATTGGCCGGAGCCGAACGCGATCCGTGAACTCTTCAAGAAACGGCGCCGTGGCCCGCATGCACAACGCAAGATTATCAAGTTTCCACGGGCGTCTTTTGGGCTGCCGATCGTCTTCCATATGTACCACGATCCGGGGTTGGATGTCACGCTAGAGGGTGAGAACCATGCTCGCCTCGCCAGTCCACTGATCCTCAAGCCGGTTGCCTGTCGTGATGGCAAGGCCATCGGTTTGGGTGCCATCCTTGAGGGGGTGCGCCTTCCTGCACTCGCCCTCAAAGGAGAAGAAGTTTTTAAGGCTGAACTAATTAAGGCTGAACTAACCTCTCAAGAAGCAAACCAGATCCCGCCGCTTAAGGGTCAAACGGACGTGCTACAGGCGTTTCTGGATACGTTGTGAAACCCCATAAAGGGTCGTGGTGGCCAGATGCAGTCTAAAGGAGCATGGTGACCCATGACCGGGATTGGACACCTGCAATCAGGAGAGGATTGGTATGCCTACGTCACATCTCTACTTCATCCACGCGCTCTCGCCGCTGCACGCCGGCACGGGGCAGGGATCCGGCGTGATCGATCTGCCGATTGCGCGCGAGAAGGCCACTGGTATCCCCTACTTGCCCGGCTCGTCGGTGAAGGGCGTCCTGCGTGACAAGGCCGGTCAAGGCAGCCTGACGAATGCGCTGTTCGGGCCGCCGACCGAGAATGCCAGCGACCACGCCGGCTCGCTCCAGATCGCCGATGCGCGGCTGCTGCTGCTGCCGGTGCGCGCGCTGCGCGGAACGTTCGCCTGGGTCACCTCGCCCTATGTGTTGCGCCGCTTCGCGCGCGATGCCGCTGACGTTGGCTTCCCGGGCTTGCCCGCCATTCCATCCATCGCGGGGCAACAGTGCGATGTCGCCACCGATACGGCGCTGCAGGTTACCTGGAACCGGCAGGGCCAGTCGGTGACGCGCGTAGTGCTGGAAGATCTCGACCTCCAGCCGCAGCCACAGACCGCGGAGCAGTGGGCGGCGTGGCTGAGTTCGCGCATCTTTCCACCGGGCGACAAAGAATGGCCAGCCATGCTCGCGCAGCGTCTCTGCATCATCAGCGACGATGTCTTCTCCTTCTTGCTCACCACCGCGATCGAAGTCATTGCGCGCAATCGGCTTGGTGAGAACAAAACCGTGGAGCGCGGGGCGCTCTGGTACGAAGAAGCGCTACCGGCGGAGAGTGTGCTGTATGGCCTGGCAACGCTCACGCCGACGGCGAAGGTGCGGGAAACATACCAGGATGACGCTGCGCTGGTGGCGAAGCTGAACGACCTGGCGCAGGGTGCGCTCCAGTTCGGTGGTAAGGCGACGGTTGGGCGCGGTGTGTGCCGGATGCGCCTGCTGGCGAAGGAGTAGCTGCTATGCAAACGCGCGAACAACACTTCGCAGCCAGAGTCTATGAGCTGGTGAATGCACGCAACGGCCAGTACAACAAAGCCGACAAAAACAAATACGGCGCGATGGCGCATAAACTGCCGGTGCTGATCCGCAGCGCCGGGTTGGCACAGGCGCTGGAGTTTGCTGCGACACGCTCGGACGCGCAGAAGGACGTGTATGCGGATTTGGTGGCGGCACTCGACATGGGTGATCTACGCGAGCGTAGCCGCCAGGCGCATCTGGCCGAGTACATGGTGCTGACCGAGGAAGCATTGGCCGCGCTGCTCTGGTTCAAGCGCTACGCCGAGTCGGTGCTGGAGGTGACCGCCGAGGTGGAAGGAGGCAGCAATGCCTGACGTGAGCGGGCGACGGCAAGTGCTGGAAGGTGTGCTCCCGGAGCCGCGTCAGACGCACGCCGGTCTGTGGTTCGATCGCTATTTCAACGCGCGGGAAGGCAACGATGCCAAGCGCAAGCTGATGGAACAGACCGCGCAGATCGGCATTCCTAAGACCTACCGAGCGTTCTTCGACCACTACAAAGCGGCATTGCTGGAACAGACAGGTGTGCGCCTTGCCGTGGCCGAGGTCCAGGGGCGGATGGTGATCGGCACCGGCGACCAGGGCGTGGCCGAGGCCGGTATCACCCTGCACCACACCTACGGTGTGCCCTACATCCCCGGCAGCGCCTTGAAAGGGCTGGCGGCAGCCTACGCCCGCCGGCGGCTCGACGGAGACGGCTGGCGCGCGGGTGGAGACGATCACACCATCGTGTTTGGTACGACTGAGGCCGCCGGCTACATCACCTTTTTCGACGCGCTCTACCTTCCCGGTTCAGCGAAGGATGATCGGCCGCTAGCTCGGGACGTGATTACCGGCCATCACCTGGACTACTATGTCGGCGAAACGCCAGCGCCACCGGCGGATTGGGACAGCCCCAATCCAGTCCCGTTTCTGACCGCGACCGGGCGCTACCTGATCGCCGTAGCCGGCCCTGAGGAGTGGGCAAAGGCCGCGCTGCTGATCCTCGGCATGGCCCTGCGCGACATGGGCATCGGCGCCAAGACGGCGGCTGGCTATGGGCGCATGCGTCTGGTCGACATGGACGGCAGGCCGATCGTGCTTCCCGATGCGCCCAGCAGCCAGGTGGCAGCCAACGCAGACCGCATAGCGTCGGGGCCTGCAGCGCCGTCCGAGCCGCCACAGGTGGCCGCCTTCCGCCGGGACATTGCGCAGGCGCAGAAGAATACGATCGCGAACCTGATACCGCGGCTGGAACAACTCGACGTCGATCCACACCTCAAACGTGCATTGGCCGAGGCGTTGGAAGCGCGGGTGCAGGAGCTGAAAATGAACACTGCCGGAAAAGGTTGGTACGAACGCTTGCAGCGCCTGCGGGAGGAGTAGCCATGCCGTTCCATGCCAATTGCATCCTGTCGACCTGCGGTACCAGTCTGCTGGCCAATGGGCGCAGTGACGACGAGCGTCGCTTAGTGGTCAGGTATGCCAATTGCCAGACACGCGAGAAGGTGTGTGCGACATCAGAGGAGGATGTGCAGCGCCTGGATCAGCTCATTGCTGATGTGCAGCGCCAAATGCAGGATGCTACACCGGCGATCGCCAAGCGCCTCTCCGCCGAGCTCAACGGTCTGCTGACGTTTTATGGCGCTCAGCGGGTTCCGTCCGCCGATCAGCACCTGCTGCTCTGCACGGATACCTGGCTTGGAGAAGCGGCAGCCACCATCGCTGCCAACTGGCTGCGTGCGCAGGGCGGCCATGTCGAGGTCTGCCGGCAGCGTGATCTCCAGACCCAAGACCTGGAAAGCTTTCATCTAGCCCTGGCAGAGCTGGTCCGCTGGTGTGAGGATACGTTGCCGGGATATCGCCAGGCCGGCTACCGCATCGTCTTCAATCTGACAGGTGGCTTCAAGAGTGTGCAGGGCTTTATGCAAACGCTGGCGCTGTTTTACGCCGACGAGACCGTCTACATTTTTGAGTCCGGGCTATCACTGTTGCGCATTCCCCGCCTGCCGGTGCGCATGGCGGCGACGGATGAGGTCAGGGCGCACCTGCATGTCTTCCGCCGGTTGTCGCAACAGCTACCTGTTTCACAGGGCGAGCTCCAGCCGCTTGCGGAAACGTTGTTGATGCGCGTCAACGGTGAGTGTACCTTGTCACCCTGGGGCGAGCTTGTGTGGCAGCAGGCCAAACACGAGATCTACGCCGAACGCCTGTATCCACCACCCAGCGATCGAATCCGCTTCGGACCAAAGTTCGAAGAGAGCATACGCGGTCTGCCGCCCGATCGCTTGCGCCTGGTGAACGAACGCCTCGATGATCTGGCCGCCTGTCTGGAGCGTGGAGGAAACCCCAAGCGGTTGGATTTCAAGCCCTTGCGCGGTAACCCACGCCCACCATCCACCCACGAATGCGATGCCTGGGCCGATCAGGACGCACGGCGGATCTTTGGGCACTACGAGGGCAATGTGTTCGTGCTGGATGCGCTTGATAAGGGTCTGCACTAGCGGCGGCGGACACAGCGTGTATCGTCGTGCCGCTTTCCGGTGGTATCTGATCTGCAAGCGGAATCGCTTTAACGTGTTATACCAAATTCGGATGATGGGTTGCACAATGTCATGCTGAACGCAGTGAAGCATCTCTGCGTCGGAACGAGCGATTCTTCGCTTGGCTCAGAATGACAAAATGCAACTGTTTATCAAAAAAACCGATATGCCACCCGAAAACTGGACAGCCTGATATGTTAGAGTTCTCGCATCAATGGGAGGTATACAATGAAGGGCAGCCAGTTCACGGACGAGCAGATTGTCTAGATTTTGCAGGAAGCGGAGCGCGGCGAACGGTCGATTGGCGACATCTGCCGTGCCCATGGCGTTACCGAAACCCTATCGCTGGCGCCGCACGTTTGGTGGTATGACCGTCTCGGATGTCCAGCGGCTCAAGGACCTGGAGGCAGATTTCAAGCGCAATTGGCGCAACGACCAGTCATCGGCTCATGACTCTAACCTTTCCACTTGACCAGATCTTGGGGGCATGTCAAAAAAACCTGGTATTAGGAGACCCGCCATGCCAACCGCTATGATCGCGCTGGTCGGTGGGCAGCCACTCCCAAATCTGCTGCCCGTCAAACATTATCATCCGGATGCTCTTGTTCTGCTGTACACAGCGACAACCGAACCGGTGTATAACCGGTTGTGTCAAACTGTTCAGAAAACCACGCACGTTCGCCCACTCAAGGTCGATCCATACGACATTGTTGCTATCGAGACAGAGTTGCACAAGTGCTTGAATGCCGCGTTCGTATCGGGCTACCGGCTGCTGTTCAACCTGACCGGCGGCACCAAGGCGATGGCGCTCGCTGCGTATCGTGTGGCGGAGCAACGTCAGGCTGAAGTGCTGTATCTCGAGAGCGAGCGTGGGCAAAGCCTAGTCTATCGCTACGACTGGAGCGATCGATCGTTACAGGTGAAGCAGAAAGAGATGCTTCCGGCGTGCCTGACGTTGACCGACATGCTGAATGTCCACCTTGGACCAGGAGTATGGCAGGAACATAGACCCAACCGGCAGGAAGGCGGCCCGTTCGAGGAGGCGATCGCCGCCGCGCTCCGATCAGTACTGGATGAGGTGATGGTTGGAGTCAAGGCGCTGAATGGACAGATCGATCTCGATGTCGTGGTTCGGCTGGGGAATCAATACGGCATCATCGAAGCCAAGGCCGGTGGCAATGGCAAGCGGCTGGACGGCATCAAGCAGTTGAGCAATGCGGGGCGACATCTCGGAACCTATACCCAGCAGTTCTATGTGATCACCGTCGCGTGCAATGCTGCGCACCAGGCGCTGATCGATGCGTCGCGCATCCGGGTCGTCTCGCTTCCGGGATACAAGGCCGGTGACCGGGCGCTCACGCATGAAGACTCACAGGCGCTCGTGAACGCGGTGCGCGGGGCGTTGCAGGGTTAGCGATGCATCCGGTGCGTTTGTTGCCATGCTCAGCGCAGCCAACGCTTTGAGTGAGCCGAAGGGGAAGCATCTCCTCCTGAAGGTAATGATGCAGAGATCCTTTGCGGAGTTTAGCCTGAAGGGAGTGAAAGGGCTCAGGCTTCGCCCTGAGGGCTCAGCCCGAAGGGACAAACGCTGAGCGGTGCCGCAGGGCCAACGCCGCGCAGGGTCTCAGCATGCGGACAGCCGAGATGCTTCGCTGCGCTCAGCATGACAACCGGGTGGCGGATTTCCGCGCAGCCGAGATGCTTCGCTGCGCTCAGCATGACAACCCATTGGTGGTTTTCCACGCAAGTGGTGCTAGCCCTTGGGGCGCCCCTCGTCGGTGCGTCCTAACCCGCGCTGCCTGACCGAAGAGGCTGGGGCGTTGGTGTCGTGGACGCCATGAGGGTATCGGTTTATGCGAGCCATCTCGAACGTCTTGGCACCTCATGGATAGGCTGAAAGTGACTATTTGGGCGTAGTGGCTGACTGAGCGACGCAGGAACGACTATGACGACCAAAGCCATCTCCTTCCTGGGGTACACCAGACCGGACCAGCCCTATCGCAAAACCACGTATGTCTATCAGGGTCAGGAGTGCTCGACCGCGTTCATGGCTGAGGCAACGGCCCACTTCTTCCAACAAGAGATTAACGAGCTCCTGGTCATTGTTACCGAGGAAGCAAGGAAGCAAAATTTCGCTGCCCTCCAAAGCGCGCTGGCGGGGGTTGTCCCTATTCGTCCGATTCACATCCCCTCAGGCCGGAATGAAACCGAACTTTGGGAGATATTTGCCGCCATCGAGTGCGAGATCCAGTCCGGCGACCGGATCATCTTTGACATCACGAACGGCTTCCGTTCGCTCCCGGTGCTAGCGCTGCTCGCTGCATCCTTGGTGCGCGTCGTCCGCGGCGCTACCCTGGAACGTATGATCTACGGTGCCTATGATGCAACCCAGGAAGGTCGCACCCCGGTTTTCGACTTGACACCGTTTGTACGCTTGCTCGACTGGACAACCGCGACGGATGCCTTTCTGCGCTACGGCCGCGCTGACGTGCTGGCCGGCCTGGCCGGCGGCAAGGGCTTGGCCCAGCACCTGCGTCAGCTCACCGATGCGCTGCAGACCTCGCGCCCCGCCGAGGTGATGCAGACAGCGGACCATCTGAGAGCAGCGATCGCCGACGAGCACCGTACAGCGACGCCACAGCGGCAGCCATTCACCTTGCTGCTCGACCGGATCGACAAGGAGTATAGCGACTTCGGCCTATCCTGCCCACGAGATCAACAGAACGCCGCGACGGTGCTGCGCAAGCAGTTGGCGATGATCAGCTGGTATGTCAACAAGGGGTTGTACATTCAGGCGATGACCAGCGTGCGCGAGTGGATTGTCTCGCTCGTTGTTTGCCGGGCAGGCAGGAATCTGTTTGATAAGCGGGCGCGCAACGGTGCGGAGCGATTGCTTAACGATGATCCAAAACAACGATCGTCGACTGATTCGGCTGCCATCCCGCAATTAGAGGAGCTGCGCAAACTTTGGCGTGAGGTTCGTGAAGTGCGCAATTCGCTTGCCCACGCCGGCATGTCGCACGACGCGCCGCAGGCGAGTGAAATCATCCAACAGGTGAAAGCGGTCCATGCGCGTCTCGACGCGTTCCTTGGAACAAACGATGCCGCGCGCTAGTGCCTCACACCGTCTCATCCGGCGCGTCGGCGAAGAATGCACCGCGATGGTGGCCCGCACCGGCAGGATGGGCGAGCTGAGCTCGCCGTCGGGGGAGTGTGGGATAGTTGCTCAGGGTTGGGTCAGGCTGGCTGTGCACCCGACTAGCCTCATCAGAAAAGGAGACGGAATCGTCGTGCCGCCGGAAGGCAACACCAGACCTACGAGGGCAATCATGACTACACTGACCATGAGGTTCGAAGACCAACTCGCCGCCTTCCGCGCCCGCACCGCCAACCCGGGCTTTCACGGTCTGGTTCTGCTCGGCACTGGGCAGCCGATCACCGCAGCGCTGCTGATCGGGACGCTGCAGGTCGAACGGGTGGCCTTTCTGCTGACCAACCAGACGCGCAGCATGCCGGACGACGTTGCGGCGTTGCTCGGCTGTTCGCCGCAAGCCTGGCTGTGTCCAGAGGGTGACCATAGCACAACCCTCGCGGTCTATCAAGGCTTGCGCCAGGTGCTGGAGCAATGGGCGGATCTCGATCGCTCGAAGATCGCCGTGGACGTGACCGGTGGGCGGAAGCCGATGTCGGTCGGCCTGGAGAAGGCCGCGCACGTGCTGGGCTTGACGACGATCTACGTCGAGAGCGATTATGGCCCGTTGTCCGGTGGCAACATCGGTCCGATCCCCGGCACGCAGCGCCTGGTGATCCCCGAGGACCCGTACGTCGTCTTCGGCGATCTGGAGGCCGCCGAAGCGCAACGCCTGTATCGGAACCATGACTATGGCGGCGCGCAGCGCATCTTTGCTGCCTTGGCCGAGCGGGTGCCCGAACCAGAGCGCTCGCGCTATGCTGCGCTGGCCGGGCTGGCGGCCGCCTACGCCGCCTGGGATGCGTTCGATCTTGCCGTGGCTGAGCAGCGCCTGGCCGACCTGCTCGCCAGGCATGGCGGTCTGCTGGCAGGTGCGCAGCAGACGCTGGTAGCGCAGCGTGATGCGCTGCATCGGCTCAACCAGGCCGGAACGTCGCTCGACGCCGAGCAGCACCGGCTTGCGACGTTGCGTGATCACCAGACGGTGCTCGCCTTGCTTGGCTCGCTGCACGCCAACGCGCTGCGCCGCGCCAAGCAGGGGCGCTACGATGTCGCCGCGCTGCTGCGCTATCGCTGCCTGGAGCTGATCGCCCAGCAGCGCCTGGCGACCTATGGCATCCTGGCCGAGCGCCCGCGTTTCGGAGATCTCCGGCAACAGTATCCGGATCTCGAACAGCGGTACCAGGCAGTCCAGTGCGCACTGGGGCGCCAGCGGCCGTATCCATTGCCGGAGCGCGCGATCGGCCTGTTTGTCGGGTACATGCTGCTCGCGGCATTGGACGATCCGCTGGTGAGAGGGTTTGCACTTGACCGGATCGAGCAGCGCACCGCGGCGCGCAACACGAGCATCCTGGCGCACGGGTATCGCGTGATCACTGACGCAGAGTACCGCCAGTTCAGTGAGGTCGTGGATGAGCTTCTGGATCGGTATTTTGCGGCCCTCGATCAGGAGCGCCGGCAGTGGGAGGCGAGCTATCGCTTTGTTGCCTGCCGATCTGCGCTTACGCCGATGTCGAAGAGTTGAATGATGCGTAAGACCCAACGGTTGCGCAGCGGTGACGAGCGCAGGAGCTGGCACACTTTTATCGCCGCGACCGCGGCGGCGCCGCGCTGCAGGTGCTGCCCCGCCGGACCTACCCGCTGCGCTGGCGGCGGCGCCCGCGGGTAGCCC
>FLYN01036061.1_pt2 | contig 16783 bp, 12 predicted proteins | sample 1122621 | NCBI WGS metagenome assembly FLYN01 (sample SAMEA4346792, study PRJEB14843) | hot springs metagenome | biome: Terrestrial Biome; feature: Habitat; material: Sediment | place: India | collected 2012-06-12 | depth 1760 m
AGAGCACGTTTTTCCGGTGCGCGACGAGAACGGTGTCATCGTGCGCGGCGCGGCTATCGCAGAGGACATTACCGAACGCAAACGCGCCGAGACAGCTCTAAAGGAGAGCGAGCAGCAACTCCGGCTCATTACGGATGCCGCGCCCGTGTTTATCAATTATGTCGATTCGGACTTGCGTTACCGTTTCGTCAACAAGGCATTTGCCCGGCGTCACGAGCGCGCAGAAGCCGATATTCTGGGCAAGCATCTGGTCGAGGTGATGGGCGAGCGCATTTTTGACATCATTCAGCCTTACGTCGAGAAGACGCTGGCCGGACAGAGCGTGACGTTTGACGCTACTGTAACCTATCCGAATGTCGGCGTGCGTCATTTGCTCATTGCCTACGTTCCTGATTTTGATGACAACGGTAAGATCAGAGGATTTGTCGCTATCATCAACGACATCACAGAACGCGTGCGTGCGGAAGAAGCGCTGCGCCAGAGTGAGGCGCTTTACCGCACGTTGATGGAAGCCATGCCGCAGTTGGTCTGGTCTATCACCAACGATGGGGTGCTCACCTATGGCAACCGGCTCTGCCAGGAATACATGGGCGTTACCGTAGAGGAGATTAACAAACTCGGTTGGGGGCTGGTCATCCATCCTGACGACCTACCCGCCGTTTTCGAGGGGCTGCGCCAGTGGATGGAGAGCGGCGAGCCTCACGAAATGGAAGTGCGCATCCGCCGCGCAGATGGGGTGTACCGCTGGTTTGTCAACCGCGTCGTGCCGGTAATGGATGCCGAAGGCCGTATCCTGCATTGGGTGGGCACGTCAACCGACATTCACGAACGGAAGCTGGCGGAAGAGGATCGTGCGCGCCTGGTGTTGCAGTTGGAACAGCAGAGCCAGCGCTTGAATGACCTGATTGCCAACGTGCCGGGCGTAGTGTGGGAAGTGTGGGGTAAGACCGATCCCGGCGAGGGGAAGATCAATTTTGTCAGCGAATATATCGTCAGCCTGCTGGGCTACCCGCTCGAAAGCTGGCTGACGACGCCTGATTTTCATTACGCTGTCCTGCATCCCGATGATCGAGACCATTACATTTCGCAGGCGCGGGACATCTTTAACAGCGGCAAGGCGGGGGTCGTGCAGTTCCGCTGGCTGGCTCAGGATGGGCGCGAGGTGTGGGTCGCCTCCCACCAGATGCCTGTGTTGGATGAAGTCGGTAATCCGGTGGGCGTTCGCGGCGTTACCATTGACATCACGGCGCGCAAGCAAGCCGAAGAGCGCGTGCGAATGGTGCTCGAAAACATGCCGGTGATGCTCATTGCCACTGACGGGGCCGGCCACTGCGTCGTCTGGAATCAGGAGTGCGAGCGAGTGACCGGTTACAGCGCCGAGGAGATGCTTGGCATCCACAACTCGCTGCTGGTGAAGCGGCTGTACCCGGATGATGCGTACAGGCGACAGGTTACCCAACAGTGGGAGCAAACGTTCGGGAATTACCGGGATTGGGAACTTATGATTACCGCCAAAGATGGAGCGGCCCGTATCACCTCCTGGTCCGATATTTCTGCACAATTTCCGGTTCCAGGGTGGGCGAATTGGGCGGTAGGCGTTGACGTTACCGCTCGCAAGCGGGCTGAAGAGCGGGTTATCCGGCTGCAAACCATGATTGCGGCGCTGTCGCAAGCGTTGACGCCCGCTCAGGTGGCGGAAGTCATTTTGAAACAGGGAGCTGAAGCCCTGGGCATAAGCGGGGGAGTCGTGGTGCTGACGGTGGATCAAGGCAGGATGTTGGAGATTGCGCACAGCATCAGCTACGATGACGAGACAATACGGCCCTGGAAACGCTTTTCCATAGATGCGCCGGTGCCGATTGCCGAAACCGCGCGCAACGGCGCGCCGCTGTGGATTGAATCGCCTGAGAAATGGGATACGCTTTTCACGCAGATTTCAAGGGCGCAGACCGGAAGTCAGGCATGGGCTACGCTTCCACTCAAGGTTGAAGACCGCGTTCTGGGCGCAATCGGCTTCACCTTCAGCCAACCACGAGATTTCCCCGAGGACGAGCGCGCTTTTATGCTGGCGCTGGCGCAGCACTGCGCCCAGGCGTTTGAGCGCGCGCGTCTCTACGAGGCGGAGCAACAGGCGCGCACCGAGGCGGAGGCTGCCCGGCAGCGACTCCAGTTTCTGGCGGAGGCCAGCGCGCTGCTGGCGGCATCCTTAGATTATGAAGAGACGCTGGAGCGTGTGGCCCGGCTCGCCGTGGAAACCATAGCGGACTGGTGCGTCATAGACATTCTGGCAGAGGATGGGTCGCTGCGACGGGTTGCGGCTGCTCACAGCAATCCTGATAAACAGAACCTGATTCGCCAGTTACAGAGCCGCTATCCCTTGTTGAAGCCGGAGCAGAAGCATACCGCTTTACAGGTGGTGCGGGAGAATCGCTCCTGGTTAGATTCAGCAGTGTCGCAGACGCGGCTGGCGATGGAAGCGCGCGACGACGAGCATCTGCGCCTCCTGCAAACGCTGGGGTTCAAGTCGGAGATTGTGGTATCGCTGAATGCGCATGGCAAGCTGCTTGGCGCGATCACCCTGGTGCTGGGAGAGTCGGAACGGCGCTACAGCCAGCGCGATCTGGAGGTAGCTGAAGAGCTGGGTCGTCGGGCGGCGACGGCGATGGATAATGCCTGGCTTTACCGGCAGGCGCAGGAAGCGCGCGCCGATGCGGTGGCGGCGGCGGCGCGCACGGCCCGTTTGCAGGAGATCACCTCTGCCCTGTCAGAAGTCCTGACGGTGGAGCAGATGGCCGATGTCATCGTCGTGAAAATGGTGGATGCGATGGCAGCCGATTCCGGCTCGCTGGCGCTGTTGAGTGAAGATGGCGGAGAAATCGAAGTGGCGCGCGCCATTGGAATACCTACGGAGGATCTTGAAGCGCTGCGGCGCACGCCTCTCAGCCATCCCATTCCGTTAACTGACGCTGTGCGTACCGGGCAACCGGTTTGGATTGAATCTCTGGAGGAGTACCGCGCCGCCTATCCGCAGATGATGGAAGGCGAGCAGCCGAAAACCGGGACGCAGAGCGCGGCCTGCCTGCCGCTGGTTGTCGGCAATCGTGCGGTAGGCGCCATTGGAATCGGATTTACCCGAACTCGGTCGTTCAGCGAGGCGGACCGCGCCTTCATGACGGCGATTGCTCAACAGAGCGCTCAAGCATTGGAACGCGCGCGGCTGTATGAAGCGGAACTTCGGGCGCGTGAGCGAGCCGAGCGAGCAGCAAATCGTACCGCCCGTTTGCAGGCAGTCACGGCGGCGCTCTCCCAGGCGCTCACTACAGAAGCCATCGCCGACGTCATCATCAGTCAGGGGGTGAGCGCCCTGGGCGCCATTGCCGGCTCGATCTATATGCTGCGCGATACACAGCTTGAACTGGTGCGTGCAGTTGGCTACAGCCAGCCGCTCCTTGACCAGTGGCAGCGTTTTTCGCTGGATTCTTCAGTCCCGATTGCCGATGCGGTGCGCAGCGGCCAGGCGATGTGGCTTGAATCCGACGATGAGCGTGCATCTCAGTATCCGGAGATTGCCAAAACCGCCACCCGACGAGATGGCTCCTGGGCGGCGATCCCACTGGTCGTCAACGAACGCGCCATAGGGGGACTGGGGTTGAGCTTTGCCGCCCCTCGACGTTTTAACGACGAGGATAAGGCCTTTATGCTGGGGCTGGCCCAGCAGTGCGCCCAGGCGTTGGAGCGGGCGCGTCTCTACGAAATGGTGCAGCGCGACCAGCAGCGTCAGACCTTTCTGGCCGAAGCGACGGCCATGCTGGCCTCCTCACTGGATTATGAGTTGACGCTGCAAAGCGTGGCGTTCCTTGCAGTCCCTATCATTGCCGATTGGTGCAGCGTATACGTTGCCAGCGAAGATGGGGCGTCTATAGAGCAGCTGGCGGTTGCCCATCAGGACCCGGAGAAGGTAGCACGGATTCATGAGTTGCAGCGCCGGTATCCACCTGACCCGGATGCGCCGAGGGGCGTCTGGAATGTGCTTCGTACCGGACAGGCGGAGTTTTATCCACAGGTGACAGAGGAATTGCTGGCAGCCGTTGCGCGCAATGAAGAACATCTACGGCTGCTGAAGGAGATTGGCTTTACCTCAGCCATGATGGTGCCGCTCACTGCGCGCGGGCGGGTCATCGGCGCGATGTCGTTTATTGCAGCGGAATCAAGGCGCCGCTATGACCCTGAGGGCGATCTGACGCTTGCGCTGGAGCTGGCTCGCCGCGCAGCCATTGCGATAGACAACTCGCGTCTTTATCATCAGGTTCAGCAACAGCAGCTTCTTTCGGAGGCGCTGCGCGATACGGCGGTTGTGCTCAGCAGCACGCTGAATCTATCGGAGGTGCTCGACCAGATTCTTGACAGCCTGGGACGGGTAGTGCCGCATGACGTAGCCGACATCATGTTTATAGACGCGGGTATAGCGCGCATTGAACGCAGCAAAGGATATGTCGAGCATGGACTGGCCGATTCCGAGGACGAGGTGAGCCAACTGCGCCTGAAAGTTGCGGAGACACCCAATCTGCGCTGGATCATGGAGCATAAGCAGCCGCTGGCTATTGCTGACACCCAGGCTTATGAGGGGTGGGTGGTTGTTCACCGCTCGCACCAGATACGCTCGTCTCTCTGCGCGCCCATTCTGATTGAGGGGGAGGTGATCGGGTTTATCAATGTCAACAGTCTGACACCCGGATTTTTTACAACTCAGGGGGAGACGCTCCAGGCGTTTGCCAACCAGGCGGCAGTTGCCATTCGCAATGCCCGCCTCCACCAGCAGGCGCAGAAGCTGGCAGCCCTGGAAGAACGGCAGCGACTCGCCCGCGAGCTGCACGATGCGGTGAGCCAAACCCTGTTCTCTGCCAGTGTCATTGCCGAGTCCCTGCCGCGCCTGTGGGAGCGGGAGCCGGAGAAAGTGCTGCCCAAGCTCCTCCAGTTGAGCCGGCTCAACCGGGGGGCATTGGCCGAAATGCGAATGCTGCTGCTGGAACTGCGGCCCGCGGCGCTGCTCAACAGCAGCCTGGGCGATTTGGTCAACCAGCTGGCCGAAGCAGTCAAAGGACGCCGAGAAGTGGCGATTACGCTGGACATTCAAGATCAACAACCCCTGCCGCCCGATGTCCACATTGCACTCTACCGCATCATCCAGGAAGCGCTCAACAATATTCTGAAGCACGCCCAGGCATCAGAAATCAAAATCTATGTTCGCAGCAAACGGCGGCGTATCGAGGTGCGGATCAGCGACAATGGGCGGGGATTTGACGTAAAAGCAAAACCACAGGGCATGGGACTGGGGACGATGCGCGAGCGCGCCGACGCTATCGGCGCGACGTTGGAGGTGAGCAGCGAGGTCGGTAAGGGTACGGAGGTTTCGGTAGTCTGGAGCGCCGTTTCTGCGGCAAGCGCGTCCTGAGCAGTTCAGCTGCGCGCGCCGTTATGGTGCTCCATATCGAGCAGTGTATCGGCAACCGCTTCAATGGCGACGCGCTGCTTGCGATACAGATCAGGCTCGCTCATGGCAAGGCGGATGGCTACATCGCTCACTTTGAGCTTTTCGACATAGCGCAAATCCAGGATGTTGTAGATCGTCCACTCCGGACTGGTCATTTTGCGCTCGCCTTCCGGGCGTTGGTTCTCAATCGCCTGATGGAGGACAGACCGCAGCGCGCGAGCAGGATTATTGTCATTGTCTGGCAGGGCGCTCTGGACAACGTTGAGTTCGAGCAGGCGGCTGCTGGTCAGTCCAGGCCCGCCCCAATAGTGGCGCAGCGCCGCGCGCACCTGCTCGATGAACTGCTCGCGTTCGATGATGTTGTTTTCAGCGGCAACACCCGCATGTCCAGGACGGTATTCCACTTCGGCAGCGCGCGTGCGCGTTGTTGTGATCTGGGGCAATAATCCTTCCAACGCGGCGTAAATCTCGGCCTGTAATGCCATGTCGTCCAACGTTTGCGCAGCTCGCCGCACGAACACCTGGAACATATGCTGCTCATCCGTCGTCAAGTCTACGTGAGGCGAGCGCGCCTGAATGCCCATGAACCCGATCAGTGTTGGACTGCCGCTGCTGTCGTCGAGCCGCCTGCTATATAGCGGTACAATCCAGTAAGAATGCCATTTCTGAATGGGCAGCGGGGGGTCCTGGTTTACCGACGAGAGCAAGTTTCTCAAGGCAGCGCTTTCTTCCTCCAGCCAATTCTGAGTCGGGCGGCTTGGGCCAGTGGCCGCCGTGAGAGTCGGTTCTCCTCTGCCGAAATCCACAACAAATGCCGTTGTCACCTGAAGGTAATCGCAGGTTGCCGCCAGAATGGCCTCCAGCAATTGTTGCAAATCGGTGCGAGTCAACAGGCGCTCGCTCAAGTCCTGGAGCTTTTGCAGGTGATCTGAATCTTCGCCTGAATAAATCAGATGCCTTTCCAGCCAGGGAAGCGCCAGATGGACGCCCCATTGCCAGAGGAGAATGACGGCGACGACAGCAAAGGGGACAAAGTCCCCACCGGGCAGGCTCAAAATCTGCTGGACAGGTGAGATGAAGATGATGACCGCCAGCGCCAGCAGCGCCGTTCCAGGGCCGCGCAGCACGAAGCGCAGCAGCTCGCTTTTTACCACGCGATCCGGCACGCTAGAACCAAAGAACGAAAGTGGATAGGCGAGGAACAGCAGCATCAAGATGACGACCAGATTGGCCGCATTAATCAACACCAGCCCGGCCAGCCGGTATTCCTCGCCGTCGCCTAAAAAGACCGAGAAGGGAAAGACACCCAGCGGCGGCGTGAGCATGGCGATTTGCAAGTAACCCATACGCCGGCGCGTATCGCGCGTCAGGCAGCGCTGGCGGGCGCGCTGCACGTTGACGAAGGCCACTCCAATCGCAATGACGAAATGAAGCAGGTAGACCGGGAACACGGGCCCGGCTTGCAGCGTCACGACCTGTCCCTGGTGCATCGGTTGAATAAGGGCGTTGGAGAAGGCGGCGAGCACCAGCAGCAGGCCACTAATGAGGTACAGAATACGAATGACCCGCTTGCGCCGGCCACGCGACGGAAGGCCGGTAGTCGCCAGCAGCGCGTCGGAGAGGTGGAACATGGCGGCTGGCATGAAGGCGATGCCTACCCACTGCAAACGGAGCGTGGATTCGAAGGTTCGAGGGCTGGGGCCAAGCGCGATGAATACGTCGCATACGTAGACGACGGTCACGCAGGCCAGCACAATAGCCGACGTGCGCGCTACACGGTTGTGCAGATTGCGCGTCAGGTTGTACAGCAGCATGGAGGCGGCGACCACCACAATCGCAGCGGTCAGCGTCTCATTCGTGAGGCGTAGAAACGTAAATAACATGCCGTCCAAGCGCAGAACCTCTAACGCACAGACTGGCTGAAAAACACGGCAATGTCCTGGTTTGGAAACAGGCGGTCGTTGAAGCCACAGAACACAAAGCCACGCTGCTGGCAGAACATGATGCCAGGATAATTCTTTGTCTGGATTTCCATTGTCATCTGAGACAAACCGTGCTCGCGCGCCCACTGGCGGGCGATGTTGAGCAGCCGCGTGGCAATACGTTGATTCCGGTATTGGCGAGCGACGACCAGATCCATGACGCGCGCGACATAGTAGGCGGGATCGTTGCGCATCGTCAGGTAGCCCATTACCTCCGGCTCATCACGGCCAACTGCCACCAGGAAACATTGATCGGGCGGCAGCGACAGGCGCAGGCGTCTTTCGTCGAACGGATAGACCGTCTGCATCGTGCGGGGGAGACGATCTGGCTTGAACCGTACCTCCCACTGGCCGGCTTCCTCGCGGATATTCATCTGCCATACATAATCGGATTCGTAGGAATGGTCGAGCGCCAGGCAACCGCCGATGTCGCTTTCCAGGCCATCCCGGATGACAAAGCCGAACGTCGTAGACATGGCGCTGTCCCTAGGCGAGGTATAGGTCTCCAAACGTTCCGCTCACGTCAATTTCCACCAGTGGGGCGGCGGCGTCCGCGTCGCGGGCGACAAAGACGTTCGGCTCCGGTTGTTCGTAGCGGTGTTCGTCCACATGGCTGCCAAACATCCTGCCACCCCTGACTCGAATCTGCGTTCGATAGCCGGGCGGCGTCGTCACGTGAATGTTGCCCAGGGCAGAGCGCAGGCGCAGCGGGCCAAACGCTTCTGGTGGGCAGGTAAGGCGAATGTCGCCGATGCCGGTGGCGGCAATCACCTCCTGGATAATCAGGCCAGAAAGGTCGAGGCTGACCTGTCCGAGGTGCGCGCTCACCAGAATTTGCCAGGGGAGATCACGCGCCAGCCCCATCTCCCAATCGGCAAAAGACAGCCAGGGGGTACTGGCGCGATCCATTTTGATATGCGCCCGGGTATCGTTTACGGCCATCCCTGGGCGCGCCCCTGCCGCGTATTGCCCGGCGATGAGACGCCCCTCACGTTGGAGCGCGCGGATGTGCACATCAATCTCGCCGGCGCTGATTTCCAGCGCGCCGGCTTCAACGCTGCCGCGCGTGATGCCAAATGTCCTGGCCTCCTGGCTGGGCACGAGGTCGCCGCGCAGTAGAATCTGCGCCCCGGCCACCACCAGCAGCAGCGGCCAGAGCGCCGTCACATTGAAGTCGGCGAGCAGCAGAAAGTTATGGAGTAACAGCAGGACGCCAACTGCCGCCAGCGCCAGCGGCCACAGCCAGGGGCCTTTGGTGGACATCAATCCTCGTACAGATAATCCTTCAGGATGACATGGGCAGACGATTGGCGCAAGCGGTTAAGCGCCTGGGCTTCCAGTTGCCGCACACGCTCGCGCGTGACGCCAATGGCCTGACCCACTTCCTCTAATGTATACACGCGCCCGTCTTCGAGTCCGTAACGCAGCTTGAGGATTTGCGCCTCGCGCTTGGGCAAACGGTTCAGCGCCCGCTCAAGTTGTTCGTGCAGCAGGTGAGTCGCCACCTCCTCAGCCGGCGCGGGGCTGCCGGAATCTTCCACGAAGTCGCCGAAAGTGGAGTCGCCCTCTTCGTCAACTGGCGTCTCCAGGCTGACCGGATGGCGCGAGATTTCCATCAGATTTTCGATCTTATCCGGCGTCGTCTCCATGCCTTCCGCCAGTTCCTCGATGGTCGGGTCGCGGCCAAGCTCTTGCAGCAGTTGTAGTTGCACCCGGCGCAGCCGGTTCAACTGGTCGCCCATGTGCACCGGCACTCGAATGGTGCGCCCCTGGTCGGCCACCGCCCGGCTCACCGCCTGACGAATCCACCAGGTCGCATAGGTGCTGAACTTGTGCCCACGCCGGTACTCAAACTTATTGGTCGCGCGAATCAGGCCGATGTTGCCTTCCTGAATCAGGTCGAGGAAGGGCACGCCCCGGCCAATGTACTTCTTCGCTACGCTAATCACGAGCCGCGCGTTGGCGCGTACCAGGTGCTCCTGCGCCAACTGACCATCTTCGATCAGCTCGCGCAGCGTGTAGATGTCGTCGGGCGGCAGGCTGTCGCCGTACTCTTCTAACTGCTGCTGCGCCAGCTTGCCGCGCTCCATACGCTTCGCCAGCGCGACCTCTTCCTCGGCGGTGAGCAGGGGCACGCGGCCTGCCTCTTTCAGATACAGGCCGACCACGTCGTCACTGTCCAGCGCCTGCTGGTAGCCAATATCCTCAGACAGGTCGGAATCCAATAACGCCACGCCCTCGTCGCTATCCGGCGGTATATCGAAGCCATCTTCGGACGGCGGCGCGAAGTCGGACGGGAGTTCTTCACCCGGTTGTGCGCCGGGGATGACAGCCACGCCGGCATCAATCAGGTCGTCGAGGATGTCGTCCAACAGCGCAATATCACGCTCGGCCTCCGGCAGCAGCGCCAGGATGTCGTCGTAAGTGACAGCCCCCTGTTCCTGGGCTTTCTCGATAAGTTGAGCGCGAAGTTCCTCTTTCTGTCCCATTAGCATCAACATGATTCACACACGCAAACACACACTCCGCCTTGCCGCCAGTCTAGCAAGGCAATAGAAAATTACCGTTGGAATCACCCCTTTATGTATTATGACGCAAAATCCGGCGGTTGGCGATTTTACGAAGGGGATAACCGGAGCTAGAACACCATACAGTGCCAGACTATAAAGTAGCGCGCACTGTCTTAATTGTCAAGTTAACGGCGGCGATTCAAGGATGGTGAGCAGGTAAGACACCGCGCGCCCGTCCAGCAAGTAAATGGCATCTTGTTCGTCTACCAGCGCATAAAACGCTGCCTGAGAAGGGGTCAAATCGCCAACGGCGACAATATGGGTATTGCCATTCGACAATAAGACTTGAATCAATAGACGCGGGTCGGACTGAAAACCATACTCGGCTAAATCTAAGTCTTCGGTGAGAGTTATTGAGCTTTCATAGGGAAGCAGGACAATGGTTTGGGCGATCATCGTCGCCGCTTCCGTATCCAGCGCCAGTTCACTATCCGGCGCTGTCCACGTGCCATTCGAAGCGCGGCTGATGGTGAAGGTCTTGTCCGTCGCCGGGTTCTCCAGGCGGATCGCCTGAATATCGAGCACGGCCATCTGAGGGAAGAGCCGCCGATAGATGCCGGTGGGCACAGGCGTCGGCGAAGCGGCATCCAGCGCCAGCTGTTGGTTCTGCAACAGGGTGAGCGCCAGCAGACCAATAAAGACCAGTGCCAGGATCAGAAGGTTGCGCCGGCTGCTCATCGTCGGTTGCGCCGCCACCACACCGCCAGACCCGTCATGAGCACCACTCCGGGCAGAACGATTACCGTCAGGAAGGCAATCAGATCGAGCGTCTGGCCGCTGATGAAGATGAGCGGGCCAATGCTGTAAATCCCCGGCGGGAAACGGATTTCATCGCTCAAGCGCGTCAACCAGGAGAGCGCATCGGTGAACAGGATGGCGTTGCCAATCGGGCACGTTTCACACACGTAGCCGTTGGTTGCAAAGTCGCTGTCGCCGACCAGCACAATGCGCGCGTCGGTTTCCTGATCCCACGACCATGCAGCGATGTTAAGCGGGCCCGATATGTCCTGGCCTGAGTCAAATCCCCACGAGTTTGTCTCCATGACCGCCCGCAGATTTGTTTCGCCAAAGCTCTGCGGCGAAGACGCCAGAATCCAGCCATTGTTGGTCGGGGGGTTCTCGGTCTGCACCTCAACAGCGCGCGCGATGCGGAACAGGGTAGGCGAGCCGGAAGGGTCTAAGCGCTCGCCTAAATCCGTGCCGGTGGCGACGGCTGCGCCGATGATGTCCACCTCTGTACGCTGGCTGGCGCTGGGGTCTACCACAATAGCGTCCAGCACTCGCAGCCCATAATTTTCCCATAGATACTGGTTAAACGGGCTGTCTTGGCGCAGGAAAGCGTTTTCCGTCAAGACCGCGTCGGCCATGATGAACAGCGCGCCCCCGCGCTGAAGATAGGCATCTATCAGGGCAATTTCTGCGCCGGACAGGTCGGTAACAGGTCGCGCCATAATCAGCGCGGAGGCATCCTCCGGGATGTTGCCGCCTGCCGCAGCCAATTCCGCGAGATTCAGCGGCGCGCTGATCAGACCGCTTTCTTGAAGACCGGCGTTGATCCCATATAGCCCCTGCTGCGAGGCGTCAAGCGGATCCAGCTCGCCATGACCGGTCTCGAAGTAGACCTTGATGGTGCCGGACACCAGCAGGCGGGCGATGGCCTCCGTCATGTCGCGCTCCTGGCGCGCCCCGCGCGGCACGCGGGCGGCAGTGCTCAAGTCCGCATTTCCCTCAGCATCCACAAACGAGACAAATACGTCTCCGTCGGATAGACTGCCAAAGCGCTGCGCAAAATTCGCCGCGATGCCCGGCTCCTCGTCTGGATTTACATAGCGCCGGTGGATGCGGCCATTGCTGGCGACTTCATACAGTCGGAAAAACTGGTCGTCCACTTCCCTCAGCAGCAAGCCTCTGGTCGAGTAAAAGCCGGTAATTTGAATATCGCGGTCCACGCGGCGCAGCACGTCGAAGGTCGTCTGGCTGAGCGAGAAGCGCTGGTCGGCGGTCATATCGAGCGTCAGCACTGCGCGCTGGAGGATGACAAAGGCCAGGCTCACAATTCCGACCAGCAGCAGCGTCGAGAACACCGCCGATGTGCCATACAACACCTTTCGCCCGGTGACGAACCCGACGAACTCCTGCGGCGTCATCAGCGCCCACAGCGCAATGCCAACCGCGCCAATGACCAGGGTCGCCAGAATAAAGCTGCTCAGGCCGCCTTGCCAGATGAAGCCGAGGACGCCGATGAGCAGCGCCGCGCCGCCGATAAAACTGGCCCACTGGCCGACGTGATTTCGGGTGAGGATAACAGGCTCGTTACGCATTATCGCCACCTGTGGGATTCGACGATTCGAATTGCTACGAACAGCATGACCACGATAAGGCCAGCGTAATAGGCGACATCTTCCGCGCGCACCAATCCGACGGCGAACGACGTGGTGAAGTGCCCTGGAAGCGTCAGGGTGCGCAGCAGCCGGGCCAGATCAATATTCGATACGACCTGACCTGCCAGCTCGCCGAGCCAGAGGAACATCAGCGTCGTCCAGCTCAGGAAGGCGGCGATAATCTGGTTTTCGGTGAGCGACGAGAACACGAGACCGACGGCTAGCGTCGCGCCCCCGTACAGCCAGATGCCGATGTAGGCGCTCATCGCGTGGCCGAGATCCGGGCGGTTGCGCGTCGTGAAAAGCAGGACGAACTGGTACGACAGCGTGATGACCAGCAGCAGCGTGTAGTAAAACCACGCGCTGAGGAACTTGCCGAAAATGATGTCGCTGTCTTTGACCGGAGCGGTGAGCAGCAGTTCCAGCGTGCCCTCGCGCCGCTCTTCGGCCAGCAGGCGCATGGTGAGCAGCGGGGCGAAGAAGACCATCGCAAACGACAGAAACAGCGGAATCAGCGCCGGCTCTGCCGGTTTGTGGCTGACGCTGACCACCAGATCATTGTTGAAAATCAGCCCGGTCAGCAGCAAAAAGGCGAAGGCAATGAGGTAGGCTACCGGCGACGCAAAATACTGTGCGATTTCCCGTGAAAAGACAATCCAGGTGGCGCGCATAGGCTAACCCTCCCTGCCGACGATGTCCAGGAAGATGTCTTCCAGTGTCATCGCCACCGGGCGCAGTTCCAGCAGCGCATAGCCGTTCTGCATCACACAGGCGGAGACCTGAGCGCGAATGTCGGTTCCGGGCTGCGCGCGTATGGTGTATCCCTCGCCCTGTTTGCTGACGGCTTCCACGCCGGGAACGCTTTCCAGCAGGCGGAGCGCGGTTGGCTCATCCGCGCCGCCGATTTGCACGTAGAGGTGCGCGCCGGGCTGCAACTGATGGCGCAGTTCAGCCGGTTTGCCTTGCGCCACAATGCGCCCCTTGTGAATGATAATCACCCGGTCACAGACCTGTTCGGCTTCCGAAAGAATATGGGTGCTGAATAGGACAGTATGCTCCTGGCCGAGTTGTCGCACGGCCTCGCGGACTTCGATCACCTGCTGCGGGTCAATCCCAATCGTCGGCTCGTCTAGGATGACGACGTCGGGATTGTGGACGAGCGCTTGGGCGAGTCCCAAGCGCTGGCGCAGCCCCTTAGACAGATGGCGAATCAGGCTGTTGCGCCTGTCCGTCAACTGCACGCGCTCTAGCACAGCTTCCACCTGTTTGCGGGGATTCCGAACGCCGCGCAGCTTCGCCCAGAAGGTGACGTAGCCTTTCACCGTCATATCTGGATAAATCGGCACGCGCTCCGGCAAATAGCCGACGTGCTTGCGCACTTCCATCGAGTCCGTAAACACGTCATATCCGGCGATTTTCGCCTCGCCGCTGGTGGGCGGCATGAAGCCGGTCAACATGCGCATCGTCGTGGTTTTACCCGCGCCGTTCGGCCCCAGCAGGCCGACGATTTCTCCAGGGCGCGCGTCGAAGGATAGATCGTCAACGGCGAGATGCACACCGTAGTATTTGGTGAGGTTGCGAACTTCAATCATGTTGTTTCACGGTTAATATAAGGAGGAGGCAATCTCGCTGATCGCCGCTACCCCCATTCATGGATTGACAATGCGCTGAGCATTCTGCATCCTACTGCCGTGGCGCCTGCGCGTCAAGCAAGCGTAACAGTTTTCACACAAAGCGTTCACAATATGACCAAAAGGTTGACGAAACCAGACAAATCGCGTACACTCCTGCCTGTTATCGTATTCTAACCGGTAAAACAGATGCTATTACAATTGAGATGTGTCGAGCAATTGAATAGCCGCCGTAGCCGTCGCCCGCAGACCGAGGAGGTCATGGTGGGTATTTTGCGCTGGCGATAAAGCAGTCAGCATCCAGCAAGCAACCCCCTGACCTCCGAGGGTCAGGGGTTTTTATTTTCTACAGGAGATCGAGATGGGAGAACGAATCCGGGTTGGTGTGTACGGCGCAGCAGGGTACGCCGGGATGGATCTGGTCGAAATTCTGGTCAAGCACCCGTGTGTCGAAATGGTCTTTGCCACGTCGAACACGTTTCATGGCGATCCTGTTCCCGGCACCGATTTGCGCTATATTCCGTCTGAAGAAGCGCCACTAGAAACAGCAGACGCCGTGTTCCTCGCGCTGCCACACAAAGCCTCTGCGCCCGTCGCGGCGAAAGCGCTGGCGGCAGGGGTCAAGGTCGTTGACCTGTCGGCGGATTTGCGACTGGATACGCCGGAGTCCTATGAGAATTGGTATAAGACGCCGCATCCCAACCCGGAACTGCTGCCCGTTCCTTACGGTTTGCCGGAGATCAACCGGGATAAAATTCGGAACGCCAACCTCGTCGCTGCGCCTGGCTGCTACCCGACGACGACGCTGCTGGGCTTGTACCCGCTCTTGAAAGTCGGCGCGCTGGCGGGTGACGCTCCAATCATCGTAGATGCCAAATCCGGCGTTTCCGGCGCAGGGCGCGAGCCGAAGCAGAATACGCATTTCGTTGAGGTGTTCGGCAACTTCTCGCCCTATAATCCTGGCCGTTCGCACCGTCACGTCGGAGAAATGGAGCAGGAAATCCAGAAGATCAATCCGAATTCCGGCACGTTGATTTTCACCCCGCACCTGCTCCCTGTTGATCGAGGGCTGATGGCGAGCATTTACGTGTTTCTCAGCGACGCCTTTAATAGCGACCAGGCGCAAGGCCTGTACGAAGAAACCTATTGTGATGAGCCGTTAGTTCGGGTGCTGCCTTACGGACAACAGGCTACGCTTCGCCACGTCGTCCGCACGAATACCTGCGCCATCAGCCTGACGCCGGTTACCGACCGCTACCTGCACATCACGAGCGTTACCGATAATCTGCGTAAGGGCGCTTCCGGTCAGGCAGTACAGGATTTCAACCTCATGTTCGGCTTACCGGAAACGATGGCGCTTTTATAGAGGTGAACGATGGCTCTTGCGCCTGAACTGGCGGCAGTTGCATTCGGCTTATTCGCCTCGCTTTCGTGGGGCGTGAGCGATTTCAGCGGCGGCATGGCGACCAAGCGAATTTCTGTAATCGGCGTTGTGGCCGTTTCAAACGCGATTGGTCTGTTGCTGTTGATCGGGCTTGCCTTCGCAGCGCGTGAAATGGTTCCCCCAGTCGAAGATTTTGTGTGGGGCGCGTTTGCTGGCCTGGCCGGTCTTGTGGGTATCGCTTCGCTTTATCAGGCGCTCGCTGTCGGGCAGATGGGAATGGCTGCGCCGCTGTCGGCTGTACTGTCGGCGGTATTGTCGGTAGGGTTTGGTATTCTGATAGAGGGATTGCCCGCGCCCTCAAGGCTCGTAGGCTTTGGGCTTGGCGTCGCAAGCATCTGGTTTGTATCCTATTCGCGGGGCGCGGCACGTGAAACGAAAGGGCTGGGTTTTGCGGCGCTGGCCGGCGTTGGCTTTGCCGCCTTTCTGGTGTTTGTAGATCGGGTCAGTGAGGGCGCGGTGTTCTGGCCGCTGGTGGCCGCTCGCGCTACGTCGTCGGCTGTTATGCTGTCGGCTGCATTTTTCTCGCGCCGGCGCTGGACGCCACAGGGTAGAGTCGAGTGGACAACCGTGTTACTGGCCGGGCTGCTCGACGTGGCGGGAAACATTTTTTTCGTCATGTCAACCCAGGTCGGGCGGCTCGACGTCGCCGCCGTCGTGTCCTCATTGTATCCGGCGATAACGGTTCTCCTGGCGCGCTTCATCCTTAAGGAACGCATCACGCGCTTGCAGGCGTTGGGTCTCGGCGCGGCGCTGGCGGCGATTTCGCTCATCGCCATAGGGTAGGGGTCAATGCAGAAGCCGGTTGTCATCAAAGTCGGCGGCCACGAGGTTGAGGACTCGGTTTTTCTAACCGATCTCGCCAGCGCGATAAAGAGCATGAACATGCCTGTCGTGATCGTGCATGGCGGCGGCAAGGAAATCTCGACGCTGCAAGAGAAGCTGGGCATAGAGCCGCGCTATCTGGACGGCGTGCGCATCACCGACGCAGCCTCGCTATCTATCGTCGAAATGGTGCTGTGCGGCGCGGTCAACAAGCGGCTGGTGCGGTACCTGGTCGCAGGCGGCGTGGATGCGCTGGGCATCAGTGGGGTAGACCGAGGGCTGGTCTTCGCCACGAAGATGCAGCATCCCACCGTAGATATGGGCTTTACGGGCGCGGTGGCTGCGGTCCGTTACGACGTACTTTTCGATTTGCTGGAACGCGGCGTTACACCTGTCATTGCGCCTATCTGTTACGGCGCAGACAGCAATTACAACGTCAACGCCGATCATGTGGCGGGGGCG
>FLYN01000635.1_pt1 | contig 16737 bp, 12 predicted proteins | sample 1122621 | NCBI WGS metagenome assembly FLYN01 (sample SAMEA4346792, study PRJEB14843) | hot springs metagenome | biome: Terrestrial Biome; feature: Habitat; material: Sediment | place: India | collected 2012-06-12 | depth 1760 m
GCCCCAGCGCCACCCTATCAGCCCGCCCCCATGTGTGAGGACAGGGGCAGATACAGACCGACCCGCGCTATGCTGCGTTCCTCGACCACATCGTGCGATGTGAGGTGTTGGGGCTGACCCTGCCGGTCGCGCGCCTGGAAGATCTGCTCCGCGGCAAGATCTGGGCAGCGCAGGACCCGGCTCCCCGTCCGGGCAAGCGCCAGAAGGATCTGGCGGCCATTGCACGCTTGACCGAAGCCTGCCCCGCGTTGTGCCCACACGTTCCGGAGCACATCCGGGCGCGGCTGGTCTAGCCCGGTTCGCGCGTGAAGTAGACCGTGCGTTCGTCCTCGTAACGCACAGCCCACCCCGGCTTGCGGCGAACCGCCTCGATCAGCGGTGCCTGCCGCTCTTTGCTTAACAGCAACCCATCGATGGCGTATTTGTGCAGCAGCTCATCGACGTTGTTGGCTCGCCCAAGGTTGATGTAATCGATCCACTGATCGTAGGGATACAGCTCGATGCGCGGATCGATGAACACCGGCTGCTCCGGCGCGGCCCAGATCAGGTAGGATCCGTAACCCTCGGTATGGAACAGGTGCCGTGGGCGGTCGGGCAACTGTTGCATGGCGGCGACCGCTGCGACCGGCGTATCTTCGCTCAACAGCGCACCAACCGAAGGCGGCAACAGGTGCGGTTTGACCCACGGCAGCCCGATGACCAGCAGCAGCCCGAGCAGGCCGATCAGCGCGCCGTTGAGCATCGGCACGCCAGGGGAGCGGCGCGCGGGGGGCGGCAGCAGCGTCGCGGCCTGCACCACGAGCAGCGGGGTTGCCACGAAGCCAAACCAGACGATGTTGCGCACCGCGCCAAGGGCCAGCCAGAGGAAGGCGCCGAACACCAGCAGATCGGTGCGATCGGGCCGCCGACGGGCATAGATCAGAACCGTGCCGCAGCCGATCAGGAACAGGAAGAAGATCGCGCCATTGAGCTCGCGGATCGTCGGCGGCGCCCATTCCGTCACCAGCGTCGTCACGGCATTGCTGCCGAGCAGATTGCGCACGTAGCCCAGCACCCCGAGCCCGCGCGGGTTGAGCAACACCGCCAGGGCGGTGAGCGCCCCCCACCCGGCCAGCGAACCGAGCACTGAGAACCGAGAACCGGCCGGCTGCGCATCGGTGCCCGGTCCCTGGGGCTCAGTTCTGATCAGTAGCTTCAACACCTCGCCCACAAACGTGATCCCGATCAGCGCCAGGCCCAGGATGAAGGTCCCGTGGATGTTCACCCAGAGCGCCATGAGCGGCGGCAACAGCCAGAGCCAGCTCGCCCGCCCGAGGCGATGTTCGGTCAGGATCGTCAGAAAGCCGGCGAAGACCGGGAAGGCGTAGCTCTGCGGGCGCACCAGCCAGTTGTCGAACGAGATCGGCAGCGTCGTCAACAGCAGCAACGCAACGCTCAGCCGCAGCCGCCCGCTGCGCACGATACATAGCCTGAGCAGCAAGCCATAGGCGAGCGCGATCACCGCCGCCTGAACCAGCAGGATCAGCGGGAGGCCGCCGGCCTGATACAGCAGGTACATCAGGATCTGCGCCAGCCAGCCCTGGTTGTAAAATGGCCTGCCGGTCTGGGTATAGGAAAAGCTGTCGACGATGGGGATCGCGCCCTGCTCCACGATCTGCCGGCCGGTCGCCATGTGCCACCAGAAGTCGTTTGGCGGGATCGGGGTCAGCAAGGGGCGCAGCGCGATCAACATGAGTGCTGCCGCGAGCCAGACGTGGTCGAGCGTAAGGGTCAGGAGTTTTGCGGTGTGCGGTTTAAGATGGCCGGCTGCTCTGCCTTCAAGTGTCATGAGCGATCTCCCGACGATCATCATACCCCAGAACGGATCACTCGCGCCGGCGGTAGATCTGGGCCCGCTCGTCGGCGTATTCGCGCTCCCAGCGCGGGTCGTTCGCAAGCGCGGCAGCAAGGCGCGGCTGGCGGAGGCGATCGAGGAGCACGCGCTGTACGTCGTATTTATCGATCAACAGCGCGTTGTAATCGCGGCCCTCACCAATGGCCAGGTAATCGTTCCATAGCTCGATCGGGTACAGCTCGACGCGCGGGTCGACGAACACCTGTACCTCTGGATAGAGCGCCCAATCCAGGTATGAGCCGTAGCCCATGTCGTTGAACAGCCGGCCCGCGATCGGATGGCGGCGCAGGTATTCGGCCGCAGCGACGGGGGTATCGTCGCTGAAGAGCTCGGGCGCGCCCTGAAGCTCGACGAACAGCTCTTTGTAGGGCTGTGGCAACGGCAGTCGAGCTTTGAACGGTGGCTGGACTGCGATGAGCATGCCGATCAGCAGCAACGCGAGCAACGTGCTCGGCAGAGCCATAGGCGCGGTCTGGGGCGGGCGGGCGAAGGATGGGCGGGGAGCAGCCAGGCACTGCACCAGGATCGGCATTGCCAGCATGCCAAACCAGATCACATAGCGCTGGCCGCTCCATGCCAGCCAGAGGAACGCGCCCACTATCAGCAGGTCGGTCAGGCTGGGGCGCCGCCGCGCCAGCGCGAACGCTGCCAGCAGCGCCAGGACCGTCAGGTAGAAGATCGCACCGGCCAGGCTGCGGGTCGTCGGTGGCTGCCATTCACCCACCAGCCCCTGGCTGGGCGGGTCGGTCAACAATTTGGCGACATAGCCGAAGATGCCCGGCCCGAGCGGGTTCAAGAGCGTGGCGGCGAGGGAGGCAGCGGCGGCAAGGTAGAGCGCGCGCAATCGCTCCCAGGACAACGCGCGCGGCTGTCCCAAGAGCCGGCGGATGGTCTCACCACCGGCGACGAGCGCGATCAGCGCCAGCCCGAGCACGAAAGCGCCGTGGGCGTTGACCCAGAACGCCATCAGCGGTGGCAGCGCCAGCAATGCGCGCGGGCGTAGCTGGCCGCCCACATAGGCGCCCAGAATGAGCGCATAGAGACCGAACGGCACCCACGACCAGTTCTGGGTGCGGGTGGTCAGATTGTTGATCGCCGTTGCCCCGGCGAGCAACACGGCCAGCGCAGCCAGCCGCCACGAACCGCTGCGGCGCCGGGCCTCGATCGCCACGAGCGCGAAGCCGGTGAGCCCGAGCAGGTTGCGCGCCAGCACTGGCGCTCCCAGCCCGCCGAGCCGGTACACTGCGTAGAACAGCCACTCGCCGAGCCAGGTGGCATACATATACGGATGGTCGGCCGGTAGCGTCCAGGCGAACAGGTTGGTGGTGGGAATACCGCGCTCGGCCACGAGCTGGCCAGCTTTCAGATGCCACCAGAAATCGTGTGGCAGTGTCGGCACCAGCGCGATAAAGGCGCCCACGATCGTCAGGGTCAGGATCGCCCAAAGCTGCTCCAGCCCGGGCAGCACCCGTGCCAGCGCCCGCCGGCCGGTAACCTCGGCCTCGGTTGGGTCTGTGAGCGTATCGAGCGACAACCATGCCCCCTTTCTGAGCCGACCGCCACTGCAGGTTCGAAATCGATCCTCAATCGATCCAACCTCGGAAGCTGGTTGGAGAGTATAATACCGGAAACAGGCCCGCCCCGGCTAGCGGGAGGTGCATCAAAATATGATCAATTCGGAGATCGATCGGCATCCCTCCAGCGGACGAGCCATCGATGTGGCCGACTGTACGGTGGTCATCCCGACCTACAACGAGCGCGACAATATCGGCCAGTTGCTGCCGCAGATCCTGGCCTGGCCGCGCTTCCGGGTCCTGGTGGTCGACGATAGCTCGCCCGATGGCACGGCCGAGGTGGTGGCGCGCTATGCGCGCGACGAGCCGCGCATCGGCCTGCTGTCGCGGCCCGGCAAGCTGGGCCTGGGCACGGCCTACATCGCCGGCTTTCGGCGCGCGCTCGCCGCAGGCGCCGAGTATATCTGCGAGATGGACGCCGATTTCTCGCACGATCCGCGTTATCTGCCGGTGTTGCTCGAGGCCGCCGAGTCGCGCTACGACCTGGCGCTCGGCTCGCGCTATGTCGCCGGTGGAGGCACGACCGATTGGGGGATGCTGCGCAAGATCATCAGCCGCGGCGGCAACCTGTATGCACGCCTGATCCTGGGGCTGCCCGTGCGCGACGCCACCGGTGGGTTTCGTTGCTATCGGCGGCGCGTGCTCGAGTCGATCGACCTCGACACGATCCGCTCGAACGGGTATGCCTTTCAAATCGAACTGGTCTATCGCACGATGCGCGCCGGGTTCCGGATCGGCGAGGTGCCGATCATCTTCCCGGATCGGCGCGTGGGCCAGTCGAAGATGTCGCGGCGGATCGTGCTGGAGGCGCTCCTGACCGTCTGGCGGCTGCGCCTGGGGCGGTAGCTGTTGACGCGGGCCAGCGTGACCACGTATAATCTTTTGCAGACACGCGATCACGCGAGACGGCGCTCGGAACCGCCGCTGTGTGCCGCCGATCGCTGCTGGAGGCTTCTGAGGCTGTTTGCAAAGCATCCCTGGGGGTGGGGCCGCAGGTCCCATGAATGCCTCAGCCCCGCGCGGTGCGGCGTGGGCGAGGCCGAGGGTGAATGTGGAGGGCTGGGCCTTCCACGCCTCCCCCTTTTCAACAGGCTTTCAGATACAAGGGGGCGAACGTGGCTACGAGCGAAGCACAGGAGAAGCTGGCCGAACTACATAGCGCCGCCAATGCCGAGCTTGAGCGGGTGCGCCGCGAGTTGGCCGAGCTGGAACATCTGCTGCGGCAGACCAGCAATGAGGTCGAGAAGCTGGCCCAGCGCGAGCTGACGGTCTCGAACCGGCTGCGCGACCTGGAGGTGAACATCGATAAATACAGCAAGGCCGACATCAAGAACTTCTACACCTCGGCGCAGGAGGTGCAGATGCGCCTGCTGATGATGCGCGGGCAGCTCGAGCAACTGCAATTCCGCCAGCAGACGCTCAAGGCCCGCCAGAGCCAGCTTTTCGAGCTGGCCTCGGCGCTGGAGCCGCTGCTCAGTGCGAACCTCGGTGGTGGCCGGGCCGCCGACGACGGCGACGATATGATCGCCAACATCATCCAGGCCCAGGAGAAGGAACGCCTGCGTATCTCCTTGCAGATGCATGACGGCCCGGCGCAGTCGATGAGCAACCTGGTGTTGCGCGCCGAGATCTGCCAGCGCCTGCTCGACCGCGACCTGGAGCAGGCCCGCGCGGAGTTGAGCGGCCTCAAGAACGCGATCAACACTACGCTGCAGGATACCCGCCGCTTCATCTTCGATCTGCGCCCGATGATCCTCGACGACTTGGGGCTGGTGCCGACGTTGCGCCGCTATGTGCAGCAGTTCAGCGAGAAGAACAACCTCGAAGTCAACCTGATGGTCCAGAACATGGACAGCCGGCTGCCAACGCATTATGAGGTGGCGATCTTCCGCTTCATTCAGGAAGCGCTCAACAACGTCGCCAAGCACGCCAACGCGACCCAGGCCCGCGTGCTGCTCGAGGTCAGCGGTGGCCACATCCACATCTCGATCGAGGACGACGGCAGCGGCTTCCATATTGCCGAGGTGCTCTCCGATGAGAGTGGGCGGCGCAACCTGGGGATCGCCACGTTGCGCCAGCAGGCCGAGACGCTGCTGCGTGGCGAGTTCGGGATCGAGAGCGCCGTCGGGCGCGGCACGCGCGTCGCCGCGGTCGTGCCACTACCATAGACGGTGTTTGCGCATACGCTGCCGGAGTGCCGATACGCGTTGGCGCCCGCTCAACGCTGCGCGAGCGGCAGGTAGGCGAACCAGGCCGGCGCGCTGATCTGGTAGATCGTCCCACCATGATCAACCACGTAGATCTCGCCGAGCTGGTCTTCGCCGAACGTGCTGATCGCAGCGTCGGTGTCGAGCAGCGGGCTGGCGACCCACCTGCCGCTCTCGTCCGATCGCGCGCTCCAGATCTGCCCCGAGCAGTAATCCGCGTAGAGGTAGGCGCCGTAGAGTTGCGGTGCGCGCACGCCCCGGTAGCGGTAGCCCCCCGTGACGGCGCAGGTGCCGGTTTGGTGCGTGGCGTATTCGAGGATCGGCAAAGTCAACGAGCCGTCGTTGCACGCGCTGGGCGGGTTGAAGCACAGGCTGCCCTCCATGCGCCGCCAGCCATAGTTTGCGCCCCCTGCGCCGGCCGGCTGGAAGTCGATCTCCTCCCGGCTGCCCTGCCCCACATCCCCGATGAACATATCGCCGGTCTGCCGGTCGAAGCTGAAGCGCCACGGGTTGCGTAGCCCGTAGGCCCAGATCTCGGCGCGGGTGTTCGGGTCGTTATCGCCCGCGAACGGGTTGCCAGCGGGAATGTCGTAGGGCAGACCGTCGGCGGTGTTGGCGTTGTTTACGTCGATTCGCAGGATCTTCCCCAGCAGCGTGTTCAGATCCTGGCCGTTGCCGATCCCTGGAGTATGGCCCGTGCCTTCGTCGCCACCACCGCCGCCATCGCCCGTGGCGATGTACAGGTATCCGTCCGGCCCGAACTGAAGCTGGCCGCCGTTGTGGTTGGCCTGTGGCTGGGGGATGGTGAGCAATGTGCGCGCTGAATTCGGATCGGCGATGTTTGGGTTGGTGTTCGAGACCTGATAACGAGCGATCACAGTGTCGCCGGTCCCGCTCTTGCCAGTGTAGTTGACATAAAATAGACCGTTGGTCTGGTAGTCGGGGTGGAAGGCCAGGCCGAGCAGCCCTTGCTCGCTGCCGGATGCCTGGACCAGCGCCGTGAGGTCCAGGAAGGGTGTTGGCAGCACGCGGGTACCGTCGTAGATCTTAATCGTTCCACCCTGTTCAACGATAAACAGCCGGCCTGAGTCATCACCAGCGTGCACAATGCCCACCGGCCGCGCCAGGTCGGTGGCGATCGGTCTGAGCAGCACCTGGGCGATCTGCACAGCGCGCGCTGGCCCGGATGGCACAATGGCGCCCAGCGCTAACGCAAGCAACAGCGCGAGGCTGGCGCTAAGCGTGTGCAACGTTGGCATACGTGTCCTCCGCTTTTCTCTAGCGCTTCTCCAGAGCAGGGGCCCGATCGATATCGGGAGGTAGGGGAGGGTTTGTTCCCCGGCCCGCATCGCTGCGGTGATGGCGGCACGATCCTTGATTGTGGGGATCGGCGGCCTGCATGTTCCCGTTCGAGCCGTGGGCGTCCTGTCAGCAGGGCATTGTAGCACTCCCTGTGCGTGGTACAATAGCATATACTGGATCCCACATCGCACCACGATCTGCCGGCCGCCTTCGAAGCGCGTGTAGGAGGCGCCGTCGGCCCGGGCGGCGGCCGCAAGATCGGCGCTGCAAGACTGTAGCGACAAGGAGCGACCATGCCCAAGCTAACTGTCGATCAGATCTTCGAGTATCTGGAGCGCGTGATCGCCGAGGATCGCCTGTCAGGCAACCGCGCCGGGCTGAAGAACTCGCAGACCGCTGCTGGTTTCCTTATGGCCGCCGCCAACTACGCCGGCGACAAAGACAGCGCCTATCGGTTCCGCGTACTGGCTGCCGAGGCTGCCAACAAGCGCGAGGAGCTTGCGGGCGAGGACTAACCGTCAGCTGTAATCGCAATGGCTGTCACTCTCGCCGATATCCAGGCGGCGCGGCGGGCGTTGCGCGATGTGATCATCGCTACCCCGATCCTGCCGGCCGAGCGCTTGGCCGAAGACCTGGGCGCGCCGATCTATCTGAAAGCCGAGTGCACCCAGCGCAGCGGCTCGTTCAAGATTCGCGGCGCCTACAACAAGATCAGCTGCCTTTCGCCCGAGGAGCGCGCCCGTGGCGTGATCGCTCATTCGGCCGGCAACCACGCCCAAGGCGTCGCCCTCGCTGCGCGTCTACTCGGCGTCCCGGCGACGATCGTGATGCCCGAGCGCGCGCCGCTCACCAAGGTCGCGGCGACACGGCGGCTGGGCGCCGAGGTGATCCTGTACGGCGCGACGTTCGATGACGCGGGAGCCTACGCGCGCCAGCTCCAGCGCGAGCGGGGGCTGACGTATGTGCATGCTTTCAACGATGAGCTGGTGATCGCCGGCCAGGGCACGATCGGGCTCGAGATCGTCGAGGCGCTGCCCGAGCTGGCGCTGCTGGTGGTCGCGATCGGCGGCGGCGGGCTGATCAGCGGCATCGCGCTGGCCGTCAAGGCGCTCATGCCGGATGTGCGCATCGTTGGCGTGCAGGCCTCCGGCTGTTCCTCCATCCAGGCCTCGCTGGCGGCGGGCGCGCCGGTGGCTGCCCCCGAGGCGCGCACGATCGCCGATGGCATCGCCGTCAAGCGGCCCGGCGACCTGACGCTGCCGATCATCCGCGATCTGGTCGACGAGGTTGTGACGGTCGACGACGACGCGATCGCCCGTGGCATCGCCCATATCGTCCAGAATGCACATCTGGTCGTCGAGGGCGCCGGCGCGGCGGGGATCGCGGCGCTGCTAAGCGGCAAGATCGTTCCACGCAGCAGCGAGACCACCTGCGTCGTTCTGGGCGGGGGCAACATCGATGGCAACCTGCTGGCGCGCGTGATCGAGCAGGTGTTGGTCAAGCAGGGGCGCTACATCCTGCTGCGCACGACGGTGGACGACCGGCCCGGCAATCTCGCGCCGCTGATCAGCCGCGTCGCCGAGGCTGGCGCCAACGTGATCGATATCTTCCACCGCCGCGCCGTCTGGCTGGTCCCGGTCGATCGGGTGGGGATCGAGCTGGTGCTGGAGGTGCGCGACGAGGAGCACGGCCAGGAGGTTGTGCGCTATCTAACCGCGGCCGGCTATCACGTCGAGCGCGAGGGGCAGGGGGTGTGGCCGGGGTAGCCGGCTTCAGCGTGGGCGCAGTGCTTTGCCGCACCGTGGATCTTCCATGATCCGGCTCATCATCACCGATATCGACGGCACACTGCTCGACCGTTATGGCGATCTGCCGCCCGGCAACGCCAGCGCGCTGGCGGCTGCCGTGGGGCGCGGAGTGCGGCTGGTGCTGGCGACCGTCCGCAAGCACGATGCAGCCGAAGCCATCGCGCGCCAGCTCGAGGTGCCCTGCACGCTGGTGTGCCAGGGCGGTGCGACGATCTACGACGAGCATGGGGTGCAACTGCGCGCCATCAGCATCCCGCTCGAGCTGGCGCGGGCCATCGCAGCGCTGGCCGATGAGCACCAGCTCCCGCTGGTCACGACGATCGACGAGGTCAACTACTATACGCCCGGTTCACATCCGCCCGCATCGCTCGTTACGGCAGGGATCGACGTCCGGAGCGCCGGGGAGGTGTTGACGCGCCCGCCGACCCGCTTCATCGTCCGCGGCGAGCCGGGTGTTCAGCTGATGCTGGAAGCGTTCGCTGGCGTACCGCTGCGGATCGTTCGCCACTACGCCCCTGACGGCACGCTCTACGACGCGGTGATCACCCACGCCGAAGCAACCAAGGAGTCGGCGCTGGCCTTCCTGTGCCGGCGCTGGGGGATCGCTGCCGCCGATGCCCTGGCGTTGGGCGACTCCGAGTCCGATATCGAGATGATCCGCATGGCCGGCGTCGGTGTCGCGGTCGGCAACGCCCATCCGCTGGTTAAGGCCGCCGCCGATTGGGTCGCGCCCAGCGCCGCTGATGCTGGGGTGGCGGTGGCCGTGCGGCGGTTCGTCGTGAACGATGGCGGTTGAGCTTACCGGTTGGGCCGCCCGCTGAGCTGGCGATAGCGGCGCTGAGCGATCGGCCAGAGCAGGTGCCGAAACGCCAGCCCGCGGTACCAGCGGCGGGTGAGCGCCGGCAGGTCGGGCGAGGCCGCGAAGTGTCGGATCAAGGCGCGGTAGGTGCGGTCGCCGACCCAGTCGTACAGTGTGCGGTTGACCATCGACGAGCGGACCAACGGGCGGATCTCGCGCGCCACCAGCGCTTCGTAATCCAGGCCCTCGTGGATCGCGCGCGCCGCGAGATGCCCCGAGAACAGCGCGTAGCGGATCCCGAACCCCCACAGGAAGTCCTGGAATCCGGCCGCCTCGCCGACGACAATCGGGTTGGTGGCCGGCTGCCAGAACGCACTCGCCAGCCCACCGAAGCCCGAGGTCATGCGCACGTCGTCCATATCGAACGATTTAGCCTTGCGAAAGATCTCGATGCTACGCTGAAGGTAGGTGCGCGCCCGCTTGAAATCGCGGGTCAGGACGACCGAGAGCGTACCCTGACCATCGACGATCACCAGGTAGGCGTAGGCCTTGGGCGCAGCGTGCGTGCTCACCAGGCCCAGGACGATGTCGGGGTGCCGGGTGCGGAAAGTCATGCCGGCGCCGAGGAAGAAGCCGCCGTGCTGCGCACCGGCCGCCCAGATGTCCACCTCGGCGTGCGTGCGCGGCTGGTTGTAATGGATGCGCACACCGTGATCCAGCGCCTGTTGCTTGAGCGCCTGCTCGATCGATCCGCGCTCGGGGCCGCGCTTGAGCAGGTAGAAGAACGGGCGCGGCGTCGTGACCGGGTAGCACACTCCGTCGGCATCATAGACTTCGAAGTCGAGCTTCGAACGGTGCTCGAAGGAGGGGGCGATGCCCCAGGCCGCGAGCAAGGCCAGCATATCTTCTTCGGTCGTCCAGTTCTCGATCGCGTCCCAATCGGGGTGGCGCGTGTGGCCCGAGTCGGCGTTCTTCTCGAAGACCACGACGCGCTGGCCGCGCCGGGCCAGGCCGATCGCAGCGCTCAAGCCGGCCAATCCCGCGCCGGCGATGCGAATAGTGTCGCTGTTCATCCGTTTCGCCACGATCATTCATTGCCAGGCGTTTTTGAAGTGGGGGCAGGTCTTCGCCTATAATACCGCAGGTCTTCTGGTAGCGCGCCGTCGGCGCCCGTGCGACAAAGGATTGGAGGTTTCAACCATGGCTGAGCCCACGCCGTCCGATCGATCCGATCAGCCGGGATACCCCTGGCAGCAGCCCTACCAGCCTCCGCCTCCGCCACGCCGCACCGGTCTGCCTGGCTGGGCGATCGCGCTGATCGCTGGCGGCGTCCTGGTGTGTGTGCTCTGCGTTGTTGGCGGAGTCGCTGCGATCGGCGCGCTGACTCTGCTCGGCGCCCGGGTGAGCGAGGTTTTCTCCGAGATCGAGAGCGAGCTGGCGACTCCTATACCCGGCGCTCCGATCGATACAGCCGGCGCGCTGCCGATCGGGGAAGCGGCCGAGCTGCCTGCGCTGCGCATCACCGTGGCTGGAGCACACCCCTTCACCGATGTGCGCGAGACGCGCCGGCCGCCGCCTGGCAGGCAGTATTGGGTCGTCGATGTCGCGTTCGAGAACATGTCGAGCCGGCCAATAACCCTGAGCGCGTTCTCTTCTTCGATTCAGGATGCGACGGGCACCATCTATCGCTATAGTATCGCTGCCCAACGAGCCTCATCGGACCCGGGCCTGCAGGTGGTGGAGACGGTACGCCCGGGCGCGACCGTCAGCGGGCTGCTCTTTTACGAGGTGCCTGAAGATACTACCGAGCTCTTCTGGTTGTACGAGGATCTGATCGGCGGTGGGCAGGCAGTCTTCAAGATCAAATGACGACCGTGCGGTGTGCGCGCCAGCCTGCAGGTAATGGCGCAGTAATGGCGCAGGACTATACTATCGGCGACCGCGAGAAGGCGTCGAACGGTTTCCCATCCTCAGCCTGTTCAGCCGCTGTCCGACGAGGAGGCCCGGCCATGAGCCACCGGCGTATCGAATCATTCCTGCTACGCATCGTCGTAGAGGATCACCAAACCCTGGATCCAGACGCCTGGCGCGGGCGTATCCAGCACGTCGGCAGTGGATGTGAGCGCCAGTTCGAACACTTGCTGGATATCATCGCATTCATCTGTGATCATCTGACCCCCGAGCAGGGGCGAGCACGGATCCCCGACGAACATGCCGGCATGGGATAGAGCAGCGTGATCCCGAAGGCTACGGTTCCCGCCGGATTCAGAGCCCCCAAGAGCTCCATTCGTTGGTCTCTCCGGCAAGCCGGGCAAAATCCAGCGTGGCAGCGCCGCCACACGCTCACCTGTCTTTCAGACAATGAATCGGAAAGAGGAGGCCCTCCCCAACCCCCACCCCCTCGTTGTCTGAGAGACCATAGCTTTCTCTGGAAGCTTTAGCGCATCTCGCGCAGCGAGTTATACAGCGCTGTCGTCTCGGGCAGCGGATCGACGCCCAGCTCCTGGCGCAACATTTGGGCACAGCGCGTGTACAGGCGCAGCGCGGTGCTACGTTCGCCGAGGGAAGCGTGGGCACGCATCAGGAGCCGATAGGCCTCTTCGTGAGCCTGGTCGGTCTCGATCACGCGCCAGGCCAGACCGATCGCCTCGTGGGCCTGCCCCTCGTCGAGCAACAGGGTGCCGAGGCGGAGCGCCGCATCATTAAACAGCATCGTCAGCCGCTCGCGCTCGACGACGGTCCAGTCCTCGTAGATGTTGTCGGGCAGATAGGGCCCGCCATAGAGCGTCACCGCCCGGCGATAGGCCGCGATCGCGGCCTGGCGCTGGCCGCGCCGTTCGGCGCGCTGCCCCTCGGCGACGGCGGCGCTGAACTCCTCGGCATCGAGCTGATAATCGCTGTTGATATTGAAGCTATACGTATCGCCCTGCTGGATCACATAGGATGGTGGCGCGCCCTCGGGGCGGTCGGGCTCGAGCGCCTTGCTCAAGCGGTTGAGCGTCACCCGCAGGTTGTTGGCGGCCGCGTCCGGCACCATCTCGGGCCAGAGGGTATCCAGGATGCGATCGCGCGGCAGCATGCGCCCGCGCTCGGTCAGCAGGAGTTGAAACAGCTGGCGCGCCTTGCTGCTACGCCAATCGCGATCGCGGACCTCCTGGTCGCCGCGCCAGAGCGCGAATGTACCGAGGGTACGAATGCGCAGGGTGTAGGGCGGCCGGTAAACGAGTTGGCTGAGCGCCGACTCGGCCTCCTGGCGCACGCTGGCATCGCGGTCCTTCAGCAGCACCCGCAGTGCCGGGTAGGCCGCGACGCTGCCCATCTCACCGAGCAGGCGCGCCGCCGTCGCGCGAACCGTGGCCATCGGGTCGGACAGCAGATGCTGGAGTACCTCGGTCGCCTGATCGGCAAGCTGCCAGCGCAACACCCGCCCCACCGCATCCGGCGCGATACCTTCGTGCAGGGCAGCTTCGGCGACATGGCGCAGCACCGCGGGCGGCAGCATCGGCAGATAGCTCTGATCGTCGGCTGCGACCAGCTCCCAGCCGGCGCGCAGCGCCGCGCGCCGTGCCTCCAGGTCGCCGGATTGGCCGATCAGATAGGCGCGATAGAGCTGCGTAGAGGCCAGGAACAGCCGGTAGCCGTGCTCCTGCATCAACTGGGCCGTCTCGTGAGCAAGCGCGAGTGCGCGGTTGTGATCACCGCTCTCGCCGAGCACCAGGGACAGCAGCAACCACAGCCGTAGATCGGGTGGCTGGCCACCGGACTCCTGGAGCCGGCGCAGGACGCTGCCGACCGCCGCGCGCGCGTTGGCCACCTGCCCGCGCACCAGCAGGCTGTAGAGCTCAATCGCCTGGAGCCCCACCAGCGGCTCCAGCGCACCGATCTCGTGGAACGCCGCGCGCGCCTGGGCGATGTAGGTTGCCGCCTCGTCCACACGCCCCTGGAGCGCCAGCAGGAGGGCCAGTTGGGACGCACTGAATCCGACGCTGCCGTCGCGGTAGTAATCGCTCAGATGGCGATGCACATCGAGCGCCAGCGCGAGCGCCTCGTGCGGCTGGCCCTGTTCGTAGAGCGCCATGGCGCGCTGGCGCAGCAAGTTCTGCCGCAGCCGATCGTCGAGGTCGACCTGCGGGAGCTGTAAGGCTGCATCGATCGCTGTAAGCGCCTCGGCGGGCCGGCCGAGCTGGCAGTCGATCGACGAAACGATCATCGCCAGCAACCAATGCCAGGCCGGGTTGAGCGGCTGACCTGCTGCCTGGCGGGCTATGCGCAGCGCGGCCTCATAGCGCCCCTTCGTATACAGCATGGCGGCCGCGCAAACCAGCGCCGCGCCGCGCGACCAGGCATCGCGGATCTGATTCGCGACCCGAATCGCACGCACACACGTGGCAACGAACCTGGCCGGGCGTACCTGCCAGAACAGAAGCGCCGCCAGATCCGCCAGCGCGCGGAGCTCGCGCTCGGAGCGCCCGGCCTGATGATACTGCTCCGCGGCCTGATCGATCGCCGCGGCGGCCTGGGCCGGTGCAGCAGCGATCTGGCTGACGCCCCACAGATGCAGGAGCTCGGCATCGGCCTCCCGTACATCGGGCGGCAACTGCTCCAGCCAGCGGCGCACCATATCCCGCCGCGGTGATTGCAGGAGCGGCCAGGCGTGTTCGCGCAGCGCCCGTGTCAGCTCACCGACAGCGCCCGCGTTGGCGTAATGGTCGAGCGCCTCCTCCAGATCTCCACGTGCCTCCAGCGCCCGGCCGAAGCGGCGGTGCAGCGCCAAGAGCGTTTCCTGGTCGAGGATCTCGTCGAGGCCGCGCAGCAGCAACTCGCGCCAGAGCGGATGAAAGCGCAACCGCCCGCCGTGTTCGTCCAGCGGCGCGATCGGCAGCCCCAGCCGCTGGGCGCGCTGGAGGAGATAGGCTGCGTCCTGGCGCTGCAAGACCTCGGTCAGGAGCGCGGCGTCGAAATGGGCTGGGATCGCCGCTATGCGCAGAAAATCGATCATCTCCTGGGACAACTCGGCCAGGATCTCGGTGCTCAGGTAGGTAAGGATCTGCTCCTGGCCACCCCCCAGGGCGCGCACAAACTCACCGCGCCGTTCTTGGGGCTGGCCAGCCAGCGCGCGCGCGGCCAATTGGACGCTCAGCGCCCAGCCCTCGGTGCGCTCCAGCAGCAACTCAAGCTCGGCCTCGGTGAGGACGACGTCTTGCGCGGCCAGGATCTGGCGCACTTCGTCGGCCGCCAGATGCAGGTCGTGCTGCGAAAGCTCCAACAGGCGGCCTTCGGTGCGCAGCCGCGCCAGCGGTGCGAACGTCGGTGCCCGGCGGGCAGCCATGACGATGTGGAGCGTCGGCGGCGCGGCACGCAGGACATAGCCAAGGATTTGGCCGATCACCGCCGAATCGGCCGCCAGATGCAGGTCATCAAGCACGAGAAAGGCGGCCGTAGCCAGTTGGCGTTGCAGGTCGCTACAAAGCGCGCCGGCGACGAGCGGCCAGTCGCGATCGAGGTTGGGGGCGCTGTGCAACACGCGCCAGGCATCGGCACCAAGCGATGGGAAAGCGGTCTGGAAGGCGCGAATCAGGTAGGCCAAGAACATGGCCGGCGCGCGCTCGCTGCTATCGAGCGTCAACCAGCACACCGGCGCGCCGGTGCGGCTGAGCTCCTGGGCCCATTGCGACAGCAGCGTGGTCTTGCCGTAGCCGGCCGGGGCGACGAGCAGGGTAACTGGGTGCAGTCGCACTTCGGAGAGCAGCGCCTGCAGGTTGGGCCGAAGCACCACACCTTCACGCGGCGGTGGCGGTGTCAGCTTGAGGGGCAGCAACGGCTGGGCTATACGCCCTGTGGCGTCGGTGGTCGATAGCGGAGGAGGAAGTATGCTCACGAGCGTTGCTCCTGGCACCCTGAAGTCTTGTGCTGGATTATAGCACAGCCGCGCAGGCTTTACATGACGATCGGCTCTATGGTAGGATAACCAGCGTGAGAGAACGAACCATGCCCCTTGAGCAAGATGCCCAGGAGCCATACGCCGCCGGTTGGCCCATTGCTCTGGCTCCCGGATTGGAAGGCTGACATGCGCCGTCTATGCCGCGAATACTGATTTTATATGCATCGGTTGGGACCGGGCACCGGCGCGCCGCGCTGGCGCTGGCCGAGGCATTTCGGCGCAAACAGCATGGCGAGGTGTGGGTTGAAGATGCGTTGGACTACGGCAGCCCGCTGTTCCGGCAAGCATACACGCGATCGTACCTCGACCTGAGCGAGCGAGCGCCGATGCTCTGGCGACTCTTCTACCAGAGCACGAATAGTAGCGATCCGGAATCGATCGAGATCACGAACCGGCTGCGCGGCCTGGTCGAGCGTCTGGGCGTCACGCGCCTCGATCGGCTGGTGCGTCAGTGTGCGCCGGGTGCGATTATCTGCACCCATTTTCTGCCAGTCGAGCTGCTGCTGCGTCTCAAATTGCGCGGCCGGCTGCCCCAGCCGATCTATTGTGTTGTCACCGACTTCGTGGCGCATACCTTCTGGGTCGCGCCTGGGCTCGATGGCTATTTTGTCGCCAGCGATCTGACCCGCGATCAGCTTGTTGCGCGGGGTGTGCCGCCATCGATTATTCAGGTGAGCGGCATTCCGATCGACCCGCAGATCGCCGAGCCCAAGCCGATGGAGGCCATGCGCATACGGCACGGGTTTCCGACGGACGTTCCGCTGGTCAGCCTGTTCGGCAGCGGGATCGATGTCGAGCGAGTCCGATTAATGATCGAAGGGCTGCTGGCGAGGGGGACGTGTGGTACGCTGGCGGTGATCGCCGGGCGGAACGAAGCGCTTATCGCGGCGCTGGATGATATGGCCGACGGCCCGGCGATGAGTCTGCGCAAGTTCGGGCTGATCCCCTTCGTCGATGATCTGGTGGCTGCCAGCGATCTGGTGATCACCAAGGCCGGCGGGCTGATCGTGAGCGAAGGGCTGGCACGCGGCACACCACTGCTCCTGATCGATCCCATCCCTGGGCAGGAGGAATGGAACGCCGACTACGTGGTAAGTGTCGGCGCCGGGATCCAGCTGCGCCTGCCCGAGTCGGTGCCCGGCGCCGTGCGCTATCTGCTGGCCCGGCCAGAGCGGCTCGCGGCCCTGCGCGCCGGTGCGCGCGAGGTGGGGC
>FLYN01000327.1_pt1 | contig 16704 bp, 13 predicted proteins | sample 1122621 | NCBI WGS metagenome assembly FLYN01 (sample SAMEA4346792, study PRJEB14843) | hot springs metagenome | biome: Terrestrial Biome; feature: Habitat; material: Sediment | place: India | collected 2012-06-12 | depth 1760 m
CGACCGGCCGCGCTGCAGCGCGGCCTCGCCGGCCTGAAGCAGGCCATACTCGGCGAAGAGCGCCACCTGCGAACCGACGGTCACCAGTAGATCGACCGCGGGGCGGTCGTGAAAGGCGGGATCGGCCAGGTAGTCGTAGGCGATCACGCCACCCAGGCTGTGGGCGATCAGCACCAGCGGCTCTTGCGGGCGAGCGGCGCTGGCCTGCCGGATCGCGGCGTGGACGAGCTGGCGCACCTCGGCGCCACGGGCGAGATACAGCATCACATCGCCCACAAAGTGCGTTGCCGCTTCCATGATGCTGCTGCGCAGGTGGCGCGCCAGCGCCGTCACTGTGGCCCAGAAGGGGTAGCTGAGGGCTGTCGGGATCCCCTTGGGCATGGCCTGCGGCGGCTCGAGGATCAGCCCCAGCAAGGCGCGCAGCGCCGCCCGGCTTTCTGGCTGTGCGGCCAAGACGCGCCTGCGCCCAGGTGCTCGCAGGCGCTCGCGCACCAACAACCGCGCGATCACGGCATCGGCGCGGCACGGCTGGTCGGCGGTCTGCGCGACAGCGTGCACCAACTCCGCCGTGCCGATGCCCAGCTCGTCGAGGAGCTCGTGCAATGGGCCGGGCACCGACAGAACGGTCCTGAGCGCGTCGAGGCCAGGATCGAAGCCCGGCGTCCGCCCGCCCTCAGCGGCCAGTTTCGCCTGCGCCCTGGCGGGGAGCCATATTCCACCGCGGTGGGCCGGCGCTTCCGGTTGGGGGCCGGTTCGGAGCGCCATCCCACGGTACCACGTGCGCGGGCCGCGGTCGCCCCAATAGATCGGGAAGAAAGCTTCCTCGGGTGGCACGACAGCCTGGCGCGCAGCAATGCCAGCGCGCAGCCGATCGCGCACAGAGCGAAAAAGCGCGCCAAACTCTTCCTGGTCGTGCTTCCCGATGCCATGAACGAAGAGTGTCGGCATAGGCGTCGTCGGTGCGATTCGCGGGCACCGCAGTCGTGCCGCGGTGCTGCCGGAGACATACCGCAGGGGCCGGGTGCTACGATGGGGGCCAGTAGCAGCCCTACCTATGCTAGCAGATTTAGCGGCAATGCACAACCAGCGGAGGACCCTTATGAAGCCCCTACTCAAAGACAGCGGCCTTGACGGTCTGAAGGCCTCGATCCGGTTCTGTGCCGACTGCGGGAAGCCGACCGTTCACTATCGGACGCCCGATGGCTGGCCGATCTGCTACGCCTGCGGCTACAACCCCGACCTGATGAAACTGTGCGCGCTGGAAGTGGCAGCGGAACATGGCGATCGTGCGATTATGACAAGCGCTGAAAACGTGCTATACTGATGAGCTACGATTATCCAGTGGCGCGACCCACTCCACACCGCATCCCCTTCGCCCGGGCAGCGCGGGCTATGAAACGCATCGTGCGCATTCTGATCCTGGGCTTGCTGCTGACATGCCCGGCGTGTCAGTACGGCAGGATGTTTCGCTCGCGCTTCACGATGAACGTGCGCTGCCCGGTCTGCGGCGTGATCTTCGAGCGCGACGCTGGCGAAGTCACGGGTGGGATGTGGATCAACCTGACGGTGACCTTGACGATCGTGATGCTGGCTGCCGCGTACCTGGCGTTGTTCACCAGCCTGCCGCTCGTGCCGATGATCGGCGCGCTTGGGTTGTTCACCATCGTCTTCACGCTCTTCTTCTACCGGCACGCGCGCGGCCTGTGGGCCAGCATCCTGTACCTCACCGGCTCGATCTTCGAAGATTAGCGTTCTCCCCCACCGGGCACCCGAGCGCTCATGGATTGACGAGGGCCAGGACTGCTTCCGTAGGCGCGAACTCGAACCGCACGTTCCCGAGCTCGTGGCGCAATGCCGCGGCCCGAGCCGCGAGATCTCTCTGAGCCGGGTTCTTCACGCGCCACTCGCCGCGCCCCTGTTTGACGATTAGCTCGTAGTTGCTGATGACGGTGAGCGCGACCGGTGTTCCGGCGGCCAGCTCCTGCGCCGCTTCAAGCCCCTGCACCAGCGCCTGGTACACCGCCGTGGGCTGGGTGATGCCGACGACTTCGACCGTGCCACGGCGCCGGCCGACCGGGGTGTGCAGCGCCCATGCCACCGGCCGGTTCGCGGTGGGTGAACACACGGCAAGGACCCACTCGCCTGCGGTTGGCGGGCCGGCGCGCTGCGCCTCGCTGGCGGCGTAGGCGCGATTCGCCGCCGCGTTCGCGGCAGCATCAACCTGCTCGTTGCGGGGATCACCGCTGTGGCCTCGGACCCACTCAACGCTGATCGTGTGCGGCTGTGCTGCGTCCGCCAGGCGCTCCCAAAGGGCACGGTTCTTTCGCGGCGGAGCGCCACCTGCAAGCAGCCGCTGCAGCCCTTTGATCACGTACGTTGAGTCGGCGCGCACGTTCACCCGACAGGGGCGCTTGAGCGCCTCCAGCGCGTTGATCAGCGCCAGCAATTCCATCGCGTTGTTGGTTGTGTCGCCCGCCTCCTCGCCGACCAGCAGCCGCGCGCGGCCAGCGCTCTCGAGGAGCGCGGCCCAGCCGCCCGGCCCAGGATTGCCGCGCGCGGCACCATCGGTGGTGATCGTCACCACCGGGCGCGTATCCGATTCGCCTGTCATGATCGACTCAACAACATCGCATGAGCGCCGCTATAGGCAATGCGCCCTTGCCCCTCGCGAGATAAAGGCTCCCAGCCGCCATGGTCCGGCGGGTGCTATCCCTCCGCCCAGAAGGCCAACCACCAGACGATCGCCATCCAGATCTGGTCGCCTGAGGTTCCGGGCCACGCCTGCGTTGGGCCCCAATTGTACTCGAGATGTGGGATGCCGGTGGAGGTATGGCCAGCGGATGGCGCTGCCGGTCTGAGGCCTGCGGCAGCCTGGGCGGTCGGACGGCCGCCTACCAGCCTCGCTGCATTCAGGTGATGACTCCCACCGCTTGTGGCCGCGACACCGCGCTCGCTCCGTTCGCGATCTTCCAGCAGAGTGCGCCGCCCAGCCTCGGCCCGCCGAGCCTGCGCGCCAACCCGCTCCCGATCAAGACGCTCGTCAGCGCCAGCGCCACCTTCAGCGACACGGGCGGCCCCCTGGACGCGCACGCGGCGATGTGGGACTGGGGCGACGGTCGCACCACGTAGGCCATCCTCACTCCCCCTCCGCGACCGGCGCGGCCAGCGCCGACGTTGTGCGCGCCAGGCCTTCAGCCCGGCATGGCTGCGGGTTGCCTGGTGGGATGCGCGACAGCAAGCGGGAGCGCGCTTGGAGGAGCCCTGCACCGGCGCAGCCTGCGCGCCGCCCGGCGCGTGGACCACAGCAGCAACCTTAAGCCGGGCCCCAGCGCGCGGCGGTTGGATGGCAGCGGCTTCCAGGGGGTGAGCGACCGCTGCCCACATGATAGCGCTCCCGGCAGCATTAGTCCAGCGGTGTAGCGTTGCAGGCAGAGCTTACGTCAAAGTCCGTGTTTGGGTCATGCTGAGCGGAGCGAAGCATCTCTGCAATCGCGTGCCGAGACCCTTCGCTCCGCCTCCGACCCCGCTCAGGGTGACAGATGAGCGACGTTGACGTTGGCCCTACGTTGCAGGTTTTTGCAGCTTGTCGCCCCGTTTCCTGGACACCATCAGCCTCTCCACACGTTGATGGTCAGGTTTTGGTCACCTCGGCTCGCCACACGGTCAGCCAGGCGATCGCGGATGGTCAGCCGGGCGATCAATGCACAGATGCCACGTCCTTATGCACGTCGCAGCACGCCGCGCTATAATCGCGGCAGACGATCGCTTTCTGCCACTACTCCTACCCAGATCACCGATTGACATGCACGGTGCCGATCGGTTTGGATCGGCCGTAGCCGCGTACGGAGGGGAGGGGCACACCACGTTGACCGCGTAACGCCTGCAAGACGTCCGCGGCCGCCTTGCGGCGAGGAGGGGCTTCCAGGAGGCGCAGCCTCACCGACTCCTACTACGTAATTCCGGTAATAAAGCGATCCAACCAGCCTGGATCCTCTCCCCCTTGCGCTCGTGCGCTGCAGCGCCCAGGGTAATGGTGCGCAGGGGCACGGCCTTCGGCTGCGCTGCTGTGCGAAGTGCACCCTATCGCAGCCAGGCTCATGCCGGGCCACGGCTGGTGAAAGGCGCGGTCCGGCATGAGCCTGATCTGCCGTCGTATGCCGCCTATGCTCCTTCGCCTACCACCACATAATCGGTGTAGATGGTCGGTGCACCGGCACCCGAGGCAAGCCGCTCCCACTCCGCGAACACTGTGTCGAAGGCTTGCTTATGGGCTTCAAGGAATCGCTGAGCTTCCGCTGAGAACTGGTCCGGAGCGGGAACAAACCGATCGCGCGCGGCAGTGCTTTCGATCTCGACCATCAGGAGGTATTTGCCTTCCCGATCGCCACGGTCGCCTTTGAGCAGAGACCATTTCCAGCCTGGAAACCGTGGAAGCGACGTCACTTTTTCGCGAAAAAATTGCTCCAAAGCTTCCCCCGTGACGCCTGGGCGGAGACCGATCAGGTGCATACCGAATACTTTTGCCATAATGGTGCGCTCCTTTCGCTGATACGCAGACCGTGTTAGCCCCGGCGATCCAAGGAACGTCCGCGGCCACTACCTAGCCGTGGGCCCGGCTAAGCGGCGCGCTGCTTGCAGCTCCTCAGCCAGTTCGCGCGCCTGTTGCTCGCTGCTCCGATCTTCCCAAGTCACTCCATAGCTGGCGAACTCCTCCTCTTTGGAGCGGAAGCCCTCCGGCAGGTTGTGGGCAGCCTGGTCCCTCAGGACCCAGATTGCTATACAGAGGCCCACTACAATCACAAAGATGAACATTGCGACCATGGTATGACTCCTCTCTGATAATGCTGCCTATCCGTCGTCCGCTGCTATGGTGTTGCGCCAACGGCTAGAGTCGCTATCGTGTGGTGCGGCCTGCCAGCAGCGCTGCCGGGCTCGAATGAGGCGATCGCCGTTTCTAGATCCGTGTGGATCTCCAGAAACGCAGTGCAGCCTGCCCGCTCTAATTGCTGTGCCACCTGGGGACAAGGATTGAGCAGCTTCAGACGTTGCTGGATGCCGGCGCCCAGGTCGTCGGCAATCGCGCGGAACGCCGCCCACCCTGCTTCCGGATCTGGGGGCGTCTCGCCACGCAAGAGAACGGCGATGTGGTGCAAGGCCACCAGGCCAGAGTTGTGCATCCTCGAGATGCCGCTCATGTCCAGGATGATCTGCCGTGCTCCGGCGTCGTAGATGCCCCTGGCCCGGGCGATCAGATCCAGATATGTGGAGTGGTCCAGCTCACCGCAGGGGTGCAGGATCGCGATCGGAACGTGGCTCTGAATGTGCGCAACAGGGATGTTCAGCATTGGGTTGTTTCCCTTCGCTAGCGTACAGATGACAGGGCGTCCGCGGTCAGCGTGATACGCCCCTCCCCGCGCGGAACGCCTGACAGACGAGCCCCGTAAGAAAATTATCGATCGCCAACCCTCGGCCGCTGAGCGTCCGGCGTTTCGGATGGGCTTTCCTTCATGGGCCCGTTGTGGTAAAGTGAGGCTACTCTAACAGGCCATCGTCGCGAGATCGTCGCGAGATCGTTCGCTTCGGAGATCGTTTGATGGCGGAGGCGTTGCATCTCGCGCTGCTGGGTGGGCTGCGGATCACGCGCGGCGGTGTCCTGGTGCGCGGCTTCCGGTCCGCCAAGGCATCGGCCCTGGCGTGCTATCTGGCCGTCACGGGCCGCCCTCACTTTCGCGAGGTGCTGGCCGGGCTGCTCTGGGGCGACATGCCCGACGCCGAGGCCCGCAAAAACCTGCGGGACGCCCTCTCCAACCTTCATAAGCTGCTGGCGCCTTACCTGCTCATCACCCGCGACACGGTTGCCTTCAATCGCGACGCCCCGTATTGGTTGGATGTCGAGGTCTTCCAGACCTATCTCCAACCTTCTATGTCGGGGCGACCCGACGTCGCCCGGCTCCGCGCTGCGATCGCGCTGTATCACGGCGACTTCCTGGACGGCTTCTCTGTGCGCAATGCCCCGGCGTTCGAAGAATGGGTGATTGGCCAGCGGGAGCATTTACGGCAACTGGCGGTGCAGGCCCTGCACTCCCTGGCCATCCTTGCCACAGAGCGGAAGGCGTATGCGGCCGGCGCCGGCTATATTAGCCGCCTGCTCGCGCTGGACTCCCTGGCTGAGGACGCGCATCGCCAATTGATGCTGCTACTGGCGTTGGCCGGGCAGCGCGACGCCGCCCTCGCCCAGTACGAGACCTGCCGCCGTATCCTGGCCGCGGAGCTGGGCATCGAACCAGCGACCGAAACAACCGACCTCGCCGTGCGGATTCGGGCTGGAGCGATCGTCGTCCCGGAGGCACCTGCGGCGCGGCGTCATCATCTCCCGATCCCTCCCACACCGCTGCTGGGCCGCGATGCCGAGCGGACACAGATCGCCAGACTGCTGGCCGACCCAGGCTGCCGGCTCCTCACGCTGGTTGGCCCTCCGGGTATCGGCAAAACCCATCTGGCGCTGCAGGCGGCTGCCGAGCACTTCGATCGGTTCGAGGATGACGTTTGTTTTGTCGCCCTGGCGCCCATGAGCGATCCCCAGTTCGTCGCCAACGCCATCGCCCAGGCGCTGGGTGTCCGCGACACCGGCGACCAGTCGCTGGTCGAGCGCCTCAAAGCGTACCTGCGCGAGCAGCACGTGCTGCTCGTGCTCGACAACTTCGAGCATGTGCTGCCGGCGGCGCTGCTCGTCGCCGAGCTGCTGGCGGTCTGCCCACAGTTGAAGGTTCTGGTGACCAGCCGGGTGGTGTTGCGCTTGCACGCCGAGCACGAGGTCCTGCTGCCATCACTGGCGCTCCCCGACCTGGCCCACCTCCCCGGCGTTGAAACGCTGGCGCGCTATCCGGCGGTGGCGCTGTTCATCCAGCGCGCCCAGGCCGTCGTGCCTGACTTCCAGCTCACCCCGGCGAACGCCCGGACGGTGGCAGCGATCTGTGCCCGCCTGGATGGTTTACCGCTGGCGATCGAGCTGGCGGCGGCGCGCCTCAAACTGCTCCCGCCGCCGGCGCTGCTGGCACGGCTGACCAACCGGCTGAAGCTGCTAACGGGGGGAGTACGGGACCTGCCGACGCGCCAGCAGACCCTCCGCAGCACGATCGACTGGAGCTACAACCTGCTGGGCGCGGCCGAGCAGGTGCTTTTCGCCCGGCTGGGGGTGTTCGTGGGCGGCTGCACCGTCGAGGCCATCGAGGCGGTCTGCAATGCGCGCGGCGACCTGCCGATCGACCTGCTCGATGGGTTGGCGACCCTCCTGGATCACAGTCTGGTCCGGCAAGTCGAAGGAGCGGATGGCGAGCCGCGCTTTATGATGCTGGAGACGCTTCGTGAGTATGCGCTGGAGCGGCTGGAGCTGCGCCAGGAAGCCGGGGTGCTGCGATATCAGCACGCCAGGTATTATCTGGCGCTGGCGGAGGCCGCGGAGCCGGATCAGGGCGCATGGTTGGATCGCCTGACGGAGGTATATGACGATTTGCGGGCGGCGCTGGTCTGGAGTCGGGCGGCGCTCGACGATCTGTCGTTACGCCCCGACGAGGCGGCGGAGATCGGCTTGCGCCTGGCTACCGCACTGGATTGGTTCTGGTATCGCCGCGGGTTGTGGAGCGAAGGGCGGCGCTGGCTGAAGGGCGCGCTGGCGCATCCGGGAGGCTTATCGCGCACACCAGTGCGGGCGAAGGCGCTCTTGAAGTTGGGAGACCTGGCCTTTGCCCAGGGCGACCAGGTGGGCGCGCGGGCCTGCTACGAGGAGAGCCTGGCGCTCTACCGGGAGTTGGAAGCGCAAGAGGGCGTTATCTGGGTGCTGAGTGCCCTGGGAATCGCAGCACGGGAGGAGGGTGATGCCGGGCGGGCTACGCTCCTGCTTGAGGAGAGCCTGACGCTCGCCCAGGAACAGGGAGACACCATGAGCCACGCCTGGGCGCAGTGCAGCCTGGGCGAGGTCTCGATGATGCAGGGCGATATAGCGCGTGCGACGGCGCTCCTGGAGGAGAGCCTGGCCTACTTCCGGGACCACCAGGTCATCGTGGGCATCGCGTGGGTACTCAATCACCTTGGGCATGTCGCCCAGCTCCAGGGAGATTACGGACGCGCAGTCCAGCTCCAGGCAGAAAGCCTGGCGCTCTTCCGCCAGACCGACCGTCTGGGGACCGCCTGGGCCCTCTACAGCTTGGGAGACCTGGCGGTCGTCCAGGGCGAGGTCATGCATGCGATCGCCCACTTTGGCGAAAGCCTGGCGCTATTTGAGGAGCTCGGGGATAAAAAGGGCCTTAGCTGGTGCCTGGAAGGCTTCGCGAGCGTGGCCAGCGCAGTGGGGCAACCGGAGCGGGCAGCGCGGCTATGGGGTGCGGCAGAAGCCCAACGCGCGGCCCTCGGTGTGCGCCCGCCACCCGCCAGCCGCGCCCATCACGCGGGCCTGATGGCCGCTGCACAGAGCGAGCTGGGCGCGGCCGCGTTTGCAGCGGCGTGGGCCATGGGGCATGCGATGACATTCGAGCAGGCGCTTGCCTGTACGGCTATGTGGCCCCGCTGCTGATGGGCACAAACCAGATCGCCTCGCCGAAGGGCTGTTGCTTGAGCATGATCCGCAGCGTCAGGGCATTGAGGTTCGCCGGGCGCGTGATCACCGCTGTGCCGCGGGCCTGGCTGTGCGGGCCGACGCGGATCTCGGCCGGCTGTGACTTGCTGTCGTCGATCGTGTACTCGTTGCCGAGCGAGTCGCGCACGGCGATGTTCGCGCTGGTGAGCGGCAGCGTGACGCTCTCCTGGTCCATGTTGTTGCGCACGCTCCAGATCAGCGCGATCTGGCCCCCACAGAAATGGACCTCCTGTAGCGTCACCACCACATCGGGCGCCAGCTCGGGCGCCGTACCGATCACGCCGACGTTCTCCCAGCTATCCGGCTGGGGGCCGCGGCGCCGCCCGACCGATTGCGAGGCGTTGAAGATACAGCTCGCGCGCGGCTCGCTGCCGATCGCGGCCAGCGGCGGAGGATTGAATCCAAACGGGCCGCTGGTGCTGACCAGCATCGATTGGAACTGATCGGGCTGCGGTATTGGCTGGGGGCGGAACAGCAACACCAGCACCAGCACCAGCGCCAGCATGCCGAACGCCACGACCACGCGCCCCGGCCAGGTCGAAAGCCTGTGGCGCGCCTGCTCCCAGAGCGCTGGCGCTGGCGCTGGTGCCGGGGGTACGGGTGGTGGTTCGGGAGCAGGCGCCGGCGGTGTCTCCGGCGTCGGCTCGCTCGGCACACTCTCCCAGCGCGGCATGACCCCGGCGAGCAAGGCGTTGATCTCTTTCCAGCGAGTGCAATGCAACAGCTTCGGGATCGCCAGCATCTCCTCTTCGCTGAGGTTGATCTCCGAGGAACGCTCGGTGACCAAATAGGCCGGCAATTCGTCGAGGCCCTTCAACTCGACCTTCCAATCGACCTCGACATGCGAGCCTTCCTGGATCGTCGGCGCGATCACCACCACGCGCTTGCAGGTGCGGAAATCGACCGAGGTCGCCTTCTGGGGCGAAAGGAATTCGGCGCGATGCTCGTTGAGGAAATTGATCAGGCTGTAGTAATACGAGATAACCTGATTATAAGGATTTTTTCGGCCCGGATTGAGGCGCTTGCGCTCGCCGTTGGCGCTCTCGACGAACCATGGGCCGTTGACATCGCCGAAGATCTTGCCGTCGCAGTGCTTGAGCTCGATGATGAAGATCGCATCTTGCTTGATCAACACCAGATCGATGTTGCGGCCGCCGACGCTGAAATTGGCCAGGATCAGGTACAGCCCATCGAGGCGCTCAAGCCCGTTGGCCAGCGCCACGATCGCGCGCCGCTCGTTCGGATGTTCTGGCTTCTCGCCGATCCAGACCTGAACTGCCACTGCGGTCCTCCCATCCGCAGCTCAACGAACGTGGTGAGCTGTTCCAATCGTCGCCAAGCATCATCGCTTACCATCCCGCGTCGGAACACTGCGACCAGGCTCACGCGCCGGCGTCCTGGCCGGCATGGAGCGTCTGCGAGGCTCAGGGATCGCTTGCTGTGGGGGCTGCGCTCCTCCAGGCTGCTCCCACCGTCGTTGTGCTGGTAGTACGTTGCCTCAACGGAACGTTTGCTACCGCCTCGATAAATCGTCTGGCTGCTCTATTATCGATCGGTTTGCACCCGCCCGCAATGATGGCTGAATGACGAATCTGTCATCGCGACATACCTCGCCGATCGGGATCGGGCACTATGCATCCGGTTCAGACCGGCTCCTCGGCCAGCGCCAGCGTGCGCCGCAGCTCGATGATCTGGTCGCGCAGCGCGGCGGCCTTCTCGAACTCCAGGTCGCGTGCAGCGGCCTTCATCTGCTTCTCCAGCTCGTTGATCAGCCGAACCAACTCGTCCTTCGGAATCGGCAACTCCTCCAGCGGCGCGCCGGTCTCGTAGACGGCGCGCTCCTCGGCCACCTTGCGCACGCGGTCGGTCAGGTCCTTGATCCCCTTGCTGATGCCGACCGGCGTGATGTTGTGCTGGCGGTTGTAGTTCTCCTGGATCGTGCGGCGCCGCTCGGTCTCCTGGATAGCCTCGCGCATCGAGCGCGTGATGGTATCGGCGTACATAATCACCGTGCCCTCGATGTGGCGCGCCGCCCGGCCCATAATCTGGATGAGCGACGATGTGGAGCGCAAGTAGCCCTCCTTGTCGGCGTCGAGGATCGCGACCAGCGACACCTCGGGCAGGTCCAGCCCCTCGCGCAGCAGGTTGATGCCGACGACCACATCGTAGACGCCCAGGCGCAAGTCGCGCAGGATCTCGACCCGCTCGATCGTCTCGATGTCGGCGTGCAGGTAGTGGGTGCGGATGCCCATCTCCTTCAGGTAGTCGGCCAGGTCCTCGGCCATGCGCTTGGTCAGCGTCGTCACCAGCGCGCGCTGGCCCTTGCTGACCCGCCGCTTGATCTCGCCGAGCAGGTCGTCGATCTGGCCTTTGCTCGGGCGCACGTACACCACCGGGTCGAGCAGGCCGGTCGGGCGGATGATCTGCTCGACGACTTGCTCCGAGCGCTCCAGTTCGTAGGGGCCAGGAGTCGCCGAGACATAGATCGCCTGATGGACGTGCTGCTCGAACTCGTCGAAGCGCAACGGGCGGTTGTCCAGCGCTGAAGGCAGGCGAAAGCCGTATTCGACCAGCGTCTCCTTGCGCGACCGATCACCGTTGTACATGCCGCGGATCTGCGGGATGGTGATGTGCGACTCGTCCACGAACAGGATGAAATCGTCCGGGAAGTAGTCGAGCAGCGTCCAGGGCGTCTGGCCGGGCTGGCGCCGGTCCATGTGGCGCGAGTAGTTCTCGATCCCGGCGCAATAGCCCATCTCGCTGAGCATCTCCAGATCGTACAGGGTGCGTTGCTTGAGCCGCGCAGCCTCGAGCTGCTTGCCCTGGGCCTCCAGCTCGGCGACGCGCTCGTTCAGCTCCTGGGCGATATCGGCGATCGCCAGTTGTAGCTTCTCGCCAGTGGTGATGAAGTGCTTGGCCGGGTAGATGTCCACCGCGGTGCGGCTGAGCAGCACCTCGCCGGTCAGCGGGTCGAACTCGGTGATCCGGTCGATCTCGTCGCCCCAGAACTCGATCCGCTCGGCGACCTCGGCGTTGGCGGGGAAAATGTCGATCGTATCGCCGCGCACGCGAAACGTCCCGCGATGGAAATCAATATCGTTGCGCTCGAACTGCAGGTCGATCAGCTGGCGCAGCAGCTTATCCCGGTTGCGGATCTCGCCCACCCGCAGCGGGATCACCACCTGGCCGTAGTCGTGCGGCGAGCCGAGGCCGTAGATCGCTGAGACCGAGGCGACGATCAGCACGTCGCGCCGCGTGAGCAGCGCCTGGGTCGCGGCGTGGCGCAGCCGGTCGATCTCTTCGTTGATCTGGGCCTCTTTTTCGATATACAGGTCTTTGCTCGGCACATAGGCCTCGGGGGTGTAGATATCGTAGTACGAGATAAACAGCTCGACCGCCGCGTCGGGCAGCAGCTCGCGGAACTCGGCATAGAGTTGGGAGACGAGCGTCTTGTTATGGGCCATCACCAGCGCCGGGCGCGCGAGCTGCTGGAAGACATGGGCCATCACAAAGGTCTTGCCAGTGCCCGTCGCACCAAGCAGCGTCTGGTGCTTATAGCCCTTCTTGATGCCTTCGACAAGCCGCGCGATCGCCTGCGGCTGATCACCGGTGGGCTGGTAGGGGGCGACAACGCGGAAGGCCATGCAGCACCTGCACAGACGGAATCACAGGTTCCAACAGAGGCTCCATTATACCTAATTTCGAGGTGTTTTGCCATGCGCCTCTCGACCGATATGTGAACATCTGTGCGCATTGCCGGGCTGCATGGGCCTGAGCGCGCCGCTCATGCGCAGCGGCAGCGAGTGCACCGATCGCCGGCAGCGCTGCGTCGCTGCGCCGCTGCAGTTTCCATGGGCCTCCAGACCCTATCCGTTCTCCCTTGCTCCAAACCCGATCGTGGGGCATAATGGGGCATCGCTATCTACCGAGATCGTGAGGGAGCCGAGTCATGACGACAGCGCAGCTTCGTGCTTATGTGGATGCACACGCCGACCGATTTCTGGACGACCTCAAGGCGCTGGTGGCGATCCCGAGCATCAGCACGCTCGCCGCGCATCGCGCCGATGTGCACCGCGCGGCTGAGTTTTTGGCGGCCCAGTTGCGCGATCGCGTCGGCATGGCGCACGTGGAGCTGATCGAGACCGCGGGCCATCCGCTGGTGTACGCCGAATGGCTCGCGGCGCCTGGCCGCCCGACGGTGCTGATCTACGGGCACTACGATGTGCAGCCGGTCGACCCGATCGAGCTCTGGCGCACGCCGCCGTTCGCGCCGACGGTCGAGGGCGACAACCTGCGCGGCCGCGGGGCGGTCGACGACAAGGGGCCGATGTTGGCGACGATCAAGGCGCTCGAGACGCTCATGCGCGGCACGGGGACGCTGCCGGTGAACGTCAAGGTGTTGCTCGAGGGCGAAGAGGAATCCGGGAGCGAGTCGATCACTGCGTATGTGCAGGCCAACCCCGAGCGGTTGCGCGCCGACTGCGCGCTGGTGCTCGACACCAAGATGGAGGAGCCTGGCGTCCCGACGCTGACCTATGCCCTGCGCGGCATCCTCTATGTCGAGATTGTAGCGACCGGCGCGCGCCAGGACCTCCACTCCGGGCTCTACGGCGGGATCGCGCCCAACCCGATCCAGGCGCTGGCGTGGGTGCTGGCCGACCTGAAGGGGCGCGATGGTCATATCAACATCCCGGGGCTGTACGAGCTGATGCGCCCACTGAGTGACGCGGAGCGCGCCGAGCTGGAACGCCAGTCGCGCGCCGTCGAGCCGCATTTGATGGCTGCGGCCGGGCTGAGCGTGTTGCCCGGCGAGGCGGGCTATAGCGTGATGGAGCGCGCCACCGCCCGCCCGACCTTCGAGGTGCACGGAATCCGGGGTGGTTTTGTCGATGAAGGCACCAAGACGGTGATCCCGGCCACCGCGCTGGCCAAGGTCAGCCTGCGGCTGGTGGCGAACCAGCGGCCGGCGGAGGTAGCACAGCTACTGGCCGCGCGTTTGCGCGAGCTCGCGCCGCCCGGCATCACGCTCGAACTGCGCGAGCTACACAGCGGCGACCCGGTCGAACTGCCGCTCGACGCGCCTGCCTTGAAAGCCGCCGCCGCCGCGCTGGAGGCCGAGTTCGGGCGTCCGGTGGCGTTCACGCGTTCGGGCGGCTCGATCCCGATCGTGGCGCTGTTCGCCTCGCTACTCAAGCTACCGGTGGTGATGATGGGCTTCGGCCTGCCCGACGACAACGTTCACGCGCCGAACGAGAAGTTCTTCATTCCGAACTACTACGCAGCGATCCGCAGCGTGTCCGGATTCCTGCAGCGCCTGGCCGGCGCCAACGCTTAGTGATGCATTCGCAGGCAACAGGACAAGCGGGGAGGGCCAGGGCCTTTGGGGGTTTCCAGCGACTCTCACGCATTCCCAAGCGGGCGCGGGGCGGAGACGGACAAGATGCCTCCTGGTCTCTGTCGTCTTGTCAGCGATCACGGTGCCCGCACGCCCAGCGTCACCCCGCTCCCACGGGGCACCAGCTCACCGCCCCGTGGCAGCGAGCTGACCACCGTGCCCGGCGCGACCTGGTCGAACAGATCGCCGAGCTTGTCGCGGCCCTGATAGTCGCTGTACGACACAAACAGGCCGGCTGCCTCAATCCGCCGCCGGGCCTCCTCCTCGCTCAGCCCGGTCACATCGGGCATCCGGACTTTGTTGCCGATGCTGACGAGGAGCGTGACCGTCTCGCCGCGCGGGAGCTTAGCGCCGGGAAAGGGCTCCTGGCGAATAACGAACCCTTCGCTGATCCGATCGCTGGACTGTTCCTGCTGCTGCACCCGAAACCCGGCACGTTCGAGGATTCCCTGGGCATCGCTGGCGCGGACGCGCTCCACATTCGGCACCTCGACCAACTCCGGTCCCAGGCTCAGCGCATAGGTCACCACCGAGGTCTCAGTGATGAGCGACCCGGCGGCGGGGAATTGATCGAGCACCAGCCCGCTGGTGATTGTATCGCTATAGCGCGGTGGGCTGGCCTGCGGCGCAAGCCGGGCTGCCTGCAGCGCGGCGACCGCTGCGCGTTCGTCGAGGCCGATGATGTTCGGTACCAACACCAACGGAACCGCCGTCGGTGCTGTGGTGGCCGTTGGCATCACGGTCGATGCGGGTGGCGCAGCACCGGTTGTCGTGCCGAACAGATCGCTGAACAGGTCGCTGAACACACCGATCGCAAACAGATAGACCAGCCCCAGAATGCCGCCCAGCAACAACAGGCTCAGAATGAATCCGCCCAACCCTAGGCCGCGGCGGTCGGGGGGCGGCTGCACAACCACCGCTGGCCGCGGCGGCGGCAGGGTCACACGCGCGGTCGATCCTGGCGGCGGTACTGCCAGGCGGGGCGCGGGGCGACCAGGCGCCGGGCGCGGGGCGACCGGGCGCACCATCGTCTCTTGCTCAACGGCGTCCCGGTAGCTACTCAGCAATTGCGCAAACTCGTGGGCGCTTGCCGGCCGATCGGTGGGGTCCTTGCTCAACACGCGCAAGACCAGCGCCTCGAGCCGTGGCGGGATATGGGGGTTGAACATGCGCGGCGGCGGCGGGTCGGCGTTGACGTGCTCCATCGCCACGGCGATCGCGGTGGGGCCGCTGAACGGCAATCGCCCGGTCAGCATCTCGTAGAGCGTTACACCGAGCGAGTAGATATCCGAGCTGGGCGTGGCCGGCTGGCCGCGCGCCTGCTCGGGCGAGATATAATCGGCGGTGCCGAACGTCACCCCCGTCTCGGTCAGTGCGGTCGACAGCCGGCTTTTGGCGATGCCGAAATCGGTGATCTTGACCTGGCCACCCGGCCCGATGATGATGTTTTGGGGCTTGACGTCGCGGTGGACCAACCCGATGCGATGGGCAGCCTCCAGCCCGCGCGCAACGGCCTCGGCGATCGCGACCGCCTGCTCGATCGGCAGCGGCCCGTTGTGTAGGATCAGCGACTTAAGGTCGCTGCCCTCGATATATTCCATCACGATGTAGTGGATGTCGCCATCCTGCCCGACATCGTAAACATCGACGACGTTGGGGTGGCGCAGGTTCGCCGCAGCCTGCGCTTCATGATGGAAGCGCTGCAAGAACCCGCTATCGGCGGCATAATGGCTGTGCAAGACCTTGACGGCAACACGCCGATTGAGCCGCAAGTCGCGCCCGCGATAGACCCGCGCCATGCCACCTTCGCCGATCTTCTGTTCGAGCTCGTAGCGATTGTTGAGGATCTTTTGCTGCATCGGTCCCGATAAGGAAATAAGCGGTGAGCAATGTGCTCACGCAAACACGTGCCGCACCGCCGGGCACAATGGCGTCTCTGTGCTTAATCCCAGGCGGCCCTCGAGCACGGCCAGGTTCACCACGTCTTCGCGATTATATGCGAGCAGCGTCCGCAGCGCCGCATGGTCGCCGGCCATCTCATAACGATACCACAGGCGCGGCGCGTCCCAGCCGCTGATGCCGGCTGTGGCCCGCTCGATCCCCAGCAGCGCCTCGACGCGCTTGAGACCGCCGCGCAGCCCGTGTCGGCGGCAGACATAGAGCAGATCGCAATGCTCAAAGTCGCGCTTGAGATCAGCATACAAGCGCCGACGAATGATCGGCAGATCAAAACTACTGCCGTTGAAGGTCACCAGCGTCCGCACGCCATCAAGAGCCTCGTAGAGCGCCACATCGCGCACGCCGTCGCCGACAAGCTGGATGGTCCCCAGGTCAGGGCGATAGATACCGAGCACACTGATCGCGCCCTCGAAGGTTGTCTCGATATCCAGATAAGCGCGCATGGCCCTGCCTTCGGTTGGCGCCGCCGTCCATGTTGACCGGGTCATTATGGCACATCGATCGCGAGTCGGTCAAGCGCCGGGAACGGAGGTGCGAGACATGAGACAAGAGACGCGAGACGGGAGACGACAGACGGGAGACGGCAGACGGCAGACGGCAGACGGCAGACGGCAGACGGCAGACGGCAGACGGGAGACGTGACACCTGAGACGCGAGACGCGAGACGGGAGACGTGACACCTGAAACAGGAGACGTGACACCTGAGACGCGAGACGCG
>FLYN01008359.1_pt1 | contig 16645 bp, 18 predicted proteins | sample 1122621 | NCBI WGS metagenome assembly FLYN01 (sample SAMEA4346792, study PRJEB14843) | hot springs metagenome | biome: Terrestrial Biome; feature: Habitat; material: Sediment | place: India | collected 2012-06-12 | depth 1760 m
CGGCGCGCCGCCGATAGGAATCGGCCATGATACGCTGGAAGCGAGGGCTGAGCCTATAGGCAAACCATGCCGGCCAGAGCTCACACCACCAGTGCCCCCGCAGCCTGCGCTGGCGCCGGTCGGGCCTCCTGCCACGGGAGGCAAACGGACGTGCACGTGCAGGGGGCGTCCGTACCACCCACGCCGGTTCTGCCATAGATGTGCGCTTTCTGAACGCTACAAGGCGTCTCCACCCGGCTGGGCCTGCCGTACGTGCAACTGGAACGGCACCCAACCGGCGGTGCGCTGGCGACAAGGTCAGCGCGCAGCTTCCTCCACGCGCCGCAAAGATAATACGGAGCGCTGAATTTGTCAAACGAAATCTGTTCGCCAAGCCTTGACGTACCCTTCACCCGCATGTTACTATGAGTAGCACCTGGAATCTTTAGCAGAACCGTCACTCATCAGCAGGGACACGCACAGGCTCGCACCCGCGCGTAGCCCTCGGAAAGGCCAACCGATGATACGCGTAACTGTTGACAGCATTCGCGTCAGCTTGCTGACCCAACATCGCGTTGTTGTCCTGCGCGAGGCAGATAGTCGCCGGTATCTCCCTATCTGGATCGGGCCGTTCGAGGCGGACGCGATCGCGCTGGCGCTTCAAGGCCATGAGCCGCAACGACCCATGACCCACGATCTGCTCAAGTCGGTCTTCAGCGAGCTGGGCGCGACGATCAATTACATCCTGGTCAACGATATCGACGACAATACTTTCTTTGCCCGCATCGTTGTCGAGCAAGCCAACCATACGATCGAGATCGACGCCCGCCCGAGCGACGCGATCGCCCTGGCAGTGCGGACGGATGCGCCGATTTATGTCGAGCCGCACGTTTTCGAACGCGCTGGTGTGCCCTTCGATGAAGAGGAGAGCGCCGTCGAAGAGCCAGCCGCCGAGGAACCCGAGCCGGACATCAACGAAGAAGGGCTCTCGCCCTTCCGCGACTTCATCAATACCCTCGACTTCGACGACGACGAAGGGAAGAAAGATAAACAATAATCCCTCTCGCCCGCGCAACCTTGGCCGGGGCGCCCGGGCCGCTATCGCGTGGCCTACATCCAGGGGATGCTCTCAGCACCCCTCACGCCGATCATCCCCGCTCAACATAAAGGTGTGGATAACTGGCAGCCTTCTGTGGATAACCACAGGAGATTGTGGATAAGTGGGCGGAGGATGCCTGAGAAGATTGTGTATAGCCCAGGCACTATTATGCCCGCGGCCCCTGCCTGGGGAGAGCGTGAACGAATTTCAACACCTTCCTCATAGCCGGCGTCGCCGGTACGAGGGCCTGACTCCCGTGTTTTCCACCTATCCACACCGGCTACTGATACAACGAAAGCTTCCTCTCCTGCTTGATTAGAGAGGTGAGACGGAGTCCAGCAGCCGGCCCCTGTGCCGGCCAGCAGCCACGCCGCTGCCCGGTCAGGAGACGTGGCGTACCGGGTCTCAGCGTAGTGGTGCGATCCAGGCACCGTCGTGGAAACGCGCGATCTTGCACCGCGCTGGCCGGAATTGACATGTCCATGCCACGTGGCTATAATAGGTGGTGGCACCGAGGAGCGGCAGATACTTGCCTAACCCCGCCAGGGCCGGAAGGCAGCAACGGTCGGTGAGTTCCTCTGGGTGTTCCGAGGTGCCAACCCTCACCTGTGTGCACCGCCGCCCGCCTCCTGACGCCTGGGGTGTTAACGACAGCTCTCGATCGCCCGGCGCCCCAACTCGCGGATGTCTTCGGCGATCTCCGAACTCTCTAATTCCTCCCAGCTGAACCAGCGTGCTGCGCTCGCCTCTCGATCGGCATGCGCCAGCTGCCCCCCTCGAACGCGCGCAAAGTAGATGAAATCGATATGCTGGTGCCCCGGGCCGATCGCTTCCAACAGGATACAGTACGGTTGCGGGAGCACCTGGACACACCCAAGCGTGCGCCCTTGGTCCAGCAACTCTACTTCCAGGCCGGATTCTTCGCGGACTTCCCGTATCGCTGCCTCGTGCGGCAGTTCATGAGGATCGATGTGGCCGCCGGGCGGTAGCCATCTGCCAAGCTTGCGGTGCTGCAACAACAAAGTACATCCCTGATAGACGACGAATGTTGTCGCCGCGAAGTCGCGCGTGATCGTGGGCGGCGGAGCCCCGGGCTGGATCGGTGGCTCGCAATCATTTGCAAATGGCCTGTCCTCTATTGTTGTGTTCTGCATTTGTTTGTCCTGCCCTATTCGAAGGCGGAGATAGCCTCTATGCTCCCTCGATGCCTGTGGCAAAAGCCGGCTCGATTATAGCATCTGCGGCGCGTGCTCTGCCTTATCGGCAGCATCTGTGACATCGTGGAGCGGGCGCACAGCACGCCTGGTCGACTGGATGCAAGCCGACCTGTTTGCTGCTGGACAATCAGGCCCTAAGCCTCCAACATGCCTATCGATCGATAGGACTGTCGGCTTATGGACGAAAATGGCTCGTCCGCATACAATCGTGGTGTGCGCACACCGGTCGCCCCTGCCGCATGCCCGCGCACCGACGATACTTGTTGATTTGGGTCGCTGTTATAAGCTCCCGGGAGGACTGGTTTGGAAAGCCTCCGTATCCCGATCCTGAAAATCGGTAATGTCCTGATCGCATCGATCCAGGTTGCGCTCCACGATGCATCGGCCGTGCAATTCAAGGACGATCTGCTCCAGCGGATCTACGAGACCAAGGCGCGTGGCCTGATCGTCGACCTGACGGCCGTCGATGTCGTCGATAGCTTCATCGGGCGCCTGATCAGTGATATTGCATCGATGGCCGGCCTGATGGGCACACGAGTCGTCATTACCGGTTTACAACCAGCGGTTGCCATTACGCTCGTGGAACTAGGGCTCGAGTTGCCGCAGGTGCTCACCGCCCTGAATCTTGAGAAGGGCCTAGCGGCGTTGCAGCGCCAGGTGGAGGAGAATGGCAATGGCGCAGGGTAAGGCAGCGGTTATCCGCAGCGACCTTGATATCGTTATTGCCCGGACGCTTGCGCGCGACACCGCGAAAATGCTGGGCTTTGGTGCGATCGATCAGGCGCGTATTGCAACGGCGGTTAGCGAGTTGGCGCGCAATATCTTCCTCTATGCTGGCACTGGCACAGTGACCGTGCGCGAGATCGAGCGCACTGGGCGCAAGGGTATCGAGGTCATCTGCGAGGATCAGGGTCCTGGCATCGCCAATGTCAACCTGGTGATGCAGGACGGGTATAGCACATCGCGCGGGATGGGCATGGGGCTTCCCGGGGCCAAGCGACTCATGGATGAGTTCGACATCCGTTCGCAGGAAGGAGTTGGCACCACGATCATCTGCCGGAAATGGCGTACCTGACGCCTGTTTCTGAGGCGCAATCGTTGTGCTCGGCGCTTATAGTATTGGCAATCCCCCTGGCCGGCGCCACATCGCACGCGGTACGGCCTTTTTGAGCTGCTGGTGGTCGCGGTTCGCGTTTGGGGGAGGGACATAATATATGCCGGTGCATTGCACCGCCACAACCGGCGCCGCGGGTCAGGCGCCGGTTAATTGGTTGGCCTGTCGTTATAGTAAAGGGGCTGGGGCGGAATCCCTCCCGCACCTGTCGCGATATTGGCGATTCGCTTGAGGAACTCGCTGATCTCGAAGGGCTTGGGCAGGTGATCGTCTGCACCTGCCTCACGGCTGCGCTCGAGGTCGGCATGCTCGGCCCGAACCGTCAGCAGCATCACCGGCACGTTGCGGCGGGCTTTGATCCGCTGGCAGACCTCCCACCCGTTCAGTACCGGCAGGTTGACATCGAGGACGACGAGGTCGGGCTGAGTCGCCAACTCCTGCTGTAGCGCCTCCAACCCATCGCGCGCGAGCACCACATCATGCCCCTCTGCCCATAAGACCCGCCGGATCAGCTCCAAGATATCGCGGTTGTCATCCACCACCAAGATGCGCATATGAGCTCCCTGGCGCCAGGGCGCCGAAGGGTTTACCAGAGTGGGATGAATGGCACTTCGTCTGCACCAGCAGCAGAGATGTCGAGGGGAGCGGCGTGCTGAACGCTGGTTTCGCTTTCAAACCGCCTGTTAGGGACAGGGCTTCCGCAGGGTGGGGTGCTTGGAGGGCCGCAGGCTTCCCCAACCTCCCCGCCAGAAAGGGACCGCGTAACCTGTTATGAAGATCTGTGATCGAGCAGCTCACAGTATTGCAACCAATTATAGCCTGCCATAGTAAGGCGGTCAATAGCGCCTCCGGCGCCGGGTGAGCCAGCCAGGCGACAAGTGCAAGAGAGCATAGGGCATTGAGATGCTGAAATCTCGGTTTGCTTTGTGCTGTCTTTCGGGTTCGTCTGTGATAACTGTGATGATCCCGTAACTTCCAGCCGGCCATATCCGCCCAGATCGGGTACAATGGCCACTGCAACTTTCTTGCCTCACATGTCGTCATGATATCGAAGACGCGAGTAAGAACCGCTCCGCCTGGCTGTGAGCTGGCGCGACGAGGGAGTGCTAACGGTGGCTGAGCCATCTGCTGATCTTATCCGGCGGGCACAGGCTGGTGACTCCGAGGCGCTGACACAACTGATCCTGGGGCAACAACACTATGTCTACAGCATCGCCATGAGCGTGTTGAAGAACCCCGACGATGCTGCCGACCTCACACAAGAGGCGTTCTTGCGGCTGATCCGGGCGCTGCCCCAGTACAACGGTGAGAGCCGGTTCACCACCTGGCTCTACCGGTTGGTAGTCAACCTCGGGCGCGATGAACTACGCCGGCGTGGTCGCCAATTGCCGATCGCTCCCCCTTCCGCGGATGTAGAAGAGCATGATCCGATGTCCGGAGTGGCCGATGAGGATCGGTGGACGGACCCCGCGCGCTCGTTAGACGTACAGGAATTACGTAGCGAGGTGCGGCGGGCGCTGGCCCAGCTAGATGAACAGTATCGGTTGGTGCTGACTCTCTACTACTTCGATGATCTGAAGTACACCGACATCGCCGAGATCCTCGATCTACCGCTCAACACCGTCAAGAGCCACATCCGACGCGGCAAGGAGCGGCTGGCGGCGCTGCTGTGGGCGCAGGAGCCGCCGCCGACGCGGGCCTCAGCCCAATCGAAGGCTGAGCCAACGGCGCAGCGGAGCCCAACGCGAATCGCCAGCCCGTTTATGCGCATGATCGCACCTATGAGGGGGAGGTGAGGATCGTGATCGATTGCAACCAGGCGCGCACGTTGCTTGCGCTGCAGCCTGCCAGCGAGGATAAGGAGTTGCAAGAGCACCTTGCCGGGTGTGCCCGGTGCGTGCGCTATCGAACGCAACATCAAGTGCTGGATCTGGCGCTGCGATCCGAGTTGCGCTGGGAGGCGCCGGCTGCGTTGACCATGAAGCTGCTGGCGCTGTCTGCCATGCCGTTGGCGTTTCAGCCTGCGCCTCGCCCTCGCCCGAAAGGCTGGTATGTGACAGCGGTCTATCTGCTGACGCTGGCAGCAGTCACGCTCTCGCTGCTGGTGGCCTGGCAGTTCTTCAGCTTGCTTGCAGCACAGATCGGCCTGTGGGCTGCGCTGACCGAGTTGCTGGCGGCGCCGGGCCGTGGCCTCGCGCTGCTCACCCAAGTGCTGCCACAATCACGCTACGCGATCTCCTTCTACCTCAGCGTGCGCGATCAGATGCTGTGGCTGCTGCTCGTCGCGGTGCTTTGGGTCGTGTTGGATAAGTGGAACCCACAGTTCAGCTTCCGCCGCAGGCCGGCGACGCCTTAACAAAAAGCTGGGCGAGCGGAGAATCCTTGTATCGATCACCCTCGCTCAGTGCTCATTCTGCAGCCTGTTATGTCGTCCGCCGCACGTTGAACGCCTCCCAGCCCGCGTAGGTGGCCGCTTCGCCCAGTTCCTCCTCGATTCTCAACAACTGGTTGTATTTGGCCACCCGATCGGTCCGCGCCGGCGCCCCGGTCTTGATCTGGCCGGCGTTGGTTGCCACCGCCAGATCAGCGATCGTGACATCCTCGGTCTCGCCCGAACGATGCGAGATAATCGCGGTCCAGCGGGCATGTTGGGCCATCTGAATCGCCTGGAGGGTCTCGGTTAGCGAGCCGATCTGGTTGAGCTTGATCAAGATCGCGTTCGCAGCCTGCTCGTGGATCGCGCGCGCCAGCCGCTTGACGTTGGTGACCAGCAGATCGTCGCCCACCAGTTGTACCCGATCGCCGATCCGCTGCTGCAGCATCCGCCACCCCTCCCAATCGTCCTCGGCCAGGCCGTCCTCCAGCGAGATGAGTGGGTAGCGATCGGCGAGGCTGGCCCAATACTCAACCATCTCGGCGCTGCTCAGGCTGCGGCCCTCCCTAGCAAGGTGATAGCTGCCGTCGCGGTACAACTCGGTGGCAGCCGGGTCCATGGCGAGCATGATCTGTTCGCCGGGCGTATAACCAGCGCGCTCGATCGCCTCTACAATCACCTCCAGCGCCGCCTCGTTGGTTGGCAGGCTGGGGGCGAAGCCGCCTTCGTCGCCGACGTTGGTCCCATGCCCGCGGTCGTGGAGCACCTTCTTGAGGCTGTGGTAAATCTCGCTGCCCCAGCGCAACGCTTCGCGGAAGCTCGGCGCACCGACCGGCATGATCATAAACTCCTGGAAATCGGTGCTGTCCTGGGCATGTTTACCCCCGTTGAGGATATTCATCATAGGGACCGGCAGGACGTGCGCGCTGACGCCACCGAGGTAGCGGTAGAGCGGCAACCCATGCGCTGCTGCCGCGGCCTTCGCGCAAGCCAGCGAGACACCCAGGATGGCGTTGGCGCCGAGCTTGCTTTTAGTCTCGGTGCCATCGAGGCGGATCAGCTCCTGGTCGATCCCGATCTGGTCGGCTGCATCCAATCCGATCAGTGCCTCGGCAATAGTGGTATTGACATGCTCGACCGCTTTTAACACCCCCTTGCCACCGTAGCGATTCTTGTCGCCATCGCGCAACTCCAACGCCTCGTGCGCACCGGTGGATGCCCCGGAGGGCACGATCGCGCGGCCTACCTCGCCGCTGTCGAGGCGCACATCGACCTCGATCGTCGGGTTGCCACGCGAGTCCAGCACCTCGCGGGCGACGATATCTTCGATAAGCGTGGTCATAGCAGCTCCTGATTGGGATATACACGCACAGCGTGCGACATAGCGAGCTCCCGCTCACAATCATCCGATCGCCATCCCCAATTCATCGTACAGCCTGGCGAAATCGAAACGCTGGTCGAGCAGCGTAATGAAGCGCTCGATCTTTGCCGCCTGCTTGAAGCGAATACGACCGAAAATATGCTCGGCGCGCTCAACCGTTGTGAGCGTATCGTCGGCGACCAGAATAATCGGCACTTCGCGCTCCTCGGCGCGGTCGATCACCGCCGGCGCTGGGCGGATGTTGCCGGTCAACACCAGTACCGACGTCGAGGTCTCCAGCGCGGCGAGTTGGAGATCGCTACGATCGCCGCCGGTGAAGACCGCCTTGTTGGCGCGGCGGCGAAAGTGCGAAAGTGCGGTCTCAGCGCCCATCGCGCCGATCATCAGGTGCTCGACCAGTTTGGTCAACCATTCCTGCCTGCCGATCAGTTGGCCACCGAGGTGCTCCAGGAGATCGGCGACCGTGACGCCGGAGAGCTGTGGGTCCTGCATGATCGTGGCCAGGACCGGAATGCCGCGCTTTTCCAAAAACGGGACGATGCGTTGTTGCACGAAATCGAGCTGTGGCTCATCGATCTGGTTGATCAACACCCCAAGCAACCGATCGCCCAGATAGCGCTGAACCGCCAGGATCGCATCGATCGCGATCGTGGTGCGATAGCGGGTGATCAACAACACCGGAGCCTGGAGCATATCCGAGACTTGATCGGCGGAGAGGTCGACCAGCGACCCCTCGGCCCAATGGTTGGCTCCCTCGAGCACCACGAAATCCTTATCGCGCGAGACCGCCACGTAGGCTTCGCGCAACCGCCGGATGAAGTCGGGCCCCTGCCCGCGCAGGATGCGCTCGACGACGCCCTGGGTCACCAACACCGGCGCGATCCGCTCGAGCGGATCGGCCAGCCCAAAATGCTGGCGGATGAAGGCTGCATCCTCGTCGAGCACTGCGTCCTCCGTGTGCGTCGCCGAGACGCTGACCGGCTTCATGTAGCCGACGGTGAAGCCATCGCGGCGCGCTCGATCGAGCAGGCCGACGCAGACCGCACTCTTACCGACGAAAGTCTCGGTCGAAGCGACATAGAGGGTGGGCATGACAGGACTCCTTGCATTTTGGGATTTACGATTTGCCTTGCGATCGGGTAGATGTCGATCGCAAATGCCCGGATCGTAAATTGATCAGCCCTGCAAAATAATCCTGGCGTCCAGCACAGTCGCGCCCTGGCCCTGATCGTGGATCACCAGCGGATTGATATCCATCTCGACGATCTCCGGGAAGTCGGTCACGAGCTGTGAGACGCGCAACAGGACCTCCTCGGCTGCAGCGATATCGGCCGGTGGCGCACCGCGCACGCCACGCAGCAATGCAGCAGTGCGAATGGCGCGCACCTGCTCGGCTGCTTCCTGGCGCGAGATCGGCGCGAGGCGGAAGGCCACATCCTGCAACACCTCGACATAGATGCCACCCAACCCAAAGGCGATCAGCGGGCCGAACTGCGGGTCGCGGCTCACTCCGACCAGCACTTCGCGCCCTTTGCGCACCTGCTCCTGCACCAGCACGCCCCAGATCGTCGCATCGGCGCGATACTTGCGAGCTCGATACTCGATCAACTCGTAGGCATCGCGAGCAGCATCGCCATCGGCGATACCTACTTTGACGCCGCCGATATCGCTTTTGTGCAGGATGTCGGGTGACGAGATCTTCATCACCACCGGGAACCCGATTGTGGCGGCGAGGTGGGCGGCCTCATCGGGCGAGCGCGCCAGGTGCGACTGCGGCAGACGCATCCCGTAGGCCTCGATCACCTCGCGCGCCTCGATCTCGCCGAGCTCCAGGCGCCCGGCGGCCCGTACGTCGGTGAACACTTTGCGCACGCGCTCGGTATCCACCTCGAAGTGCACATACTCGCCCGGCGGGCGCGAGCACCATGTGTGCTGGCGCACCATGGCGTGCAACGCGGCGACGGCGCGCTCGGGAAAGGCATAGTTGGGGATGTGATGGGTGTTGAGCACCTCAAGCGCCGGGCCGATGCTGGCAGCCCCCATATAACTGGTAACGACCGGCTTGGGTTGCCCCGCGGCAAGCTCCGCGATCACGCGGGCAGTCTCCTCCGGCTCGCTGCCGGCCTGCGGCGTGAAGAGCACCAGCACCGCATCTACGTTCGGGTCGGCCAGCGCCGCGGCCAGGGCGATCCGGTAGCGGTCGGCTCGTGCATCGCCGATCACGTCGATCGGGTTGAAAACGTTGGCAGTCGGTGGCAGCGCGCGCTGCAGGTGGGCGATCGTCGTCGGTTCGAAGCGTGCGAGTTGAAGGCCGTTGCGCTCGGCGGCATCGGTAGCGATGATCCCCGGGCCGCCGGCGTTCGTCACGATCGCCAGCCGATCGCCGGCGATCAGCGGCTGATAGGCGAACGCCAGCGCGAAGTCGAACAACTCCTCCATCGATCGGGCACGCAGGATGCCGCTCTGGTTGAAAGCCGCCTCGTAGGCCTGTTCCGAGCCGGCCAGCGAGCCGGTGTGCGAAGCGATCGCACGGGTGCCGGCCGGGGTGGTGCCGCTCTTGATCGCGATCACCGGCGTGTGTTTGGTGACTTCGCGGGCCGTCCTGATAAACGCCGGCCCATCGGTGATCCCCTCCAGATAGGCTAAGATCACACGGTTCTGTGGGTCGTTGCCCCATGCTTGCAGCAATGTGACCTCATCGACGTCGGCTTTGTTACCCAGGCTGACGAAACGCGAGAAGCCGATCCCCTCGCTCTTGCTCCAGTCGAGGATGGCCGTGCAGAGCGCGCCCGATTGAGACATAAACGCAATCTGGCCGGGGTTGGGCATCAGCGCGGCGAACGAGGCATTGAGCGGCGTGGTTGTGTCGATGATCCCCAGGCAGTTGGGGCCGATCATGCGCATGCCATAGCGGCGCACCAATGCGACAAGCCGGCGCTCAAGCTCCTTCCCTGGCCCGCCAACCTCCTTGAAGCCGGCGGTGATCACCACCAGCCCCTGCACCCCTTTGCGCCCGCAGCTCTCCACCACGTCCAGCACCGCCTGAGGTGGCACAACGATCACCGCCAGGTCGATCGGCTCCGGGACGGCGATGACGGACGGATAGGCCGGGAGGTCGAGCACGTTCGCTGCGGTCGGGTGAATGGGGTAGATGCGGCCGGGATAGCCGTTTTCGACGACATTTTTAAGCACCCGGTGGCCCAGTTTGGTCGGGTCGGGCGAGGCGCCGACGATGGCGACGGACTGCGGGGCGAAGATCGCCTCAAGCATAGGTGGATCCCCCGATCGGGCGCGTCGGCAGGTCTGCTGGTGTATGATACTAGATCGTTGCGCAGCGGGCAAGTATGGCGTGGCTGGCGGGTGGCTGTTGGTGCGGCATGGGGTGAGCCTTGTGTGCCTGCAGGGGAGGTATGCGCGCCGGCTGCCGATACGGACCGGCTGGGTGCTGCTATTGCGCAGCCAACATAGAGGCTGCCCCCCACAGGTGTTGCTGTACACCGTGCGAGGGGCAGCACTCCAGCCCGCAACTATACTCTACTGAAGCGGGCTGACAGGCGGATGAAAACGGCCAGCCGGGTGATGAACGTTTCGTTAAGCCCCCAACGCGAGCGCCGCACGCCAGTTGACGATCGCCGGGCGGCGTAGCGCGATGGTGATCTCGCGGTGCGGCGATGTCAGCCCTTCGCGGCAGAAGATCCAGTCCACCGCACCGGGCAGATCGCTAGTGATGTAGTCGACCGGATGTTGCCGGGCGTCCGACGGGCCAGGCGGCTCGGGTTCGCGGCCTGCGCCGACCAGGATGCAGCGGCAGTTGGCCGCGCGACCGGCGGCGATGTCGGCCCAGGTGCTGCCGACCAGGTAGGATCGGCTCAGATCGACGTGCCATTGCGCTGCCAATTGCAGCAACATGCCGGAGCACGGCGCCCGGCACTGGCAGGGTTCTTCAGAGTCGTGCGGGCAGTAGGCGCTGGCGTGGATGTGGCCGCCGTGCAGCGAAACTTGCAGCGCCATGCGGGCATTGATGTCTTCAATGATCTGGGCGGAGGCGATGCCGCAGCTAGCGATTGGTTGGTTGGTCACCACAAAGATGTGGAAGCCAGCCAGATGCAGCCAGCGCAGCGCCGAGAGCGTGCCTGGGAGGAACCGGAACTCCTCCCAGGCCTTGACGTGATCAGCTCGCTGCTCGTTGATGACCCCGTCACGGCTGAGAAAAATTGCTCGCATCCTCTTGCCCCTCCTCGTGCTTGCCTGGATATCGCTCGCGGAATCGCACGGCGCCGAATCAAATCGGAGCCACGCTGCTCGCCTGTGTCGCACGGTGAAAGAATAGCGCCCTAGAGGATGATGCACAGCATCGTGCTACTATTGTTTGAGTCTTCCAGAAAATAGTTCAGGCAGGCGAGGTTTAGGGAAGGGCGGAAAGCCCTCCCCACGGCCCTCCCCTTTCAGAGTCGTTTTCTGAAAGACGATAGCACGTTCTGGATGGTCTGGTGACCGGCGAGGATGATCGGAATGACGTTGGCCGTCCATCTGGAACGCTGCAACTATACCATGAGCCTATGACTTTCGGGTAAATAGGGGACGCCTGGTGATGACAGTTTCGTAAATTGCCCACCTGGTTATGGTATGATGACCCAGAGCCGCGCTCCCGATACGTCGTCCGTCAGAACGAAGGGGCGGCGGGGCAGCCACCCTTATGGCCCACTACCTAACGCCGGTTGGTAAGTGCCATCGAAGGTACCCGTTCGGCACGCAATGAACGTTCAGTTATCAGGATGATCGTGCAGGATAGGACGCATGATGATCGGCCAGCTCGTCGGTGATCGGGGTGATGTGCGCCGGGCCCGCCTGATCAGCGGCCTCACGCTGGCGCTGATCTGCGGGCTGGGGGCAGGAGCGTTCCTCTACCCCTTTTTTCTGTCGGTGCGTGCGCTGGCGGGCGATGGTGCAGCGCATGCGACCGACGCGCCGCTGATCTTCGCGGTGCTCGGCCCCGCCCTGCTGATGCTGCTGCTGGCAGAATTGGGGGCGGGCCGGCTGAACGCGAAAACCGTGGCCGTCCTAGGGATGCTGACCGCGATCAATGCCGTGCTCCGCCTGCCAGCCGGCCCAGGCGACTCGCCGACGTTCTTTTTTCTGGTGATCCTCACCGGCTATGTCTACGGTGGCCGGTTCGGGTTCCTGTTGGGAGCGCTCTCGCTCCTGGCCTCGGCGCTGCTGACGGGCGGTGTCGGGCCATGGATGCCGTTTCAGATGTTTGTGATGGGCTGGATGGGGCTGGGAACCGCGATGCTCCGCCCCGCCCGCTGTATAGCCCGGCCTGGTGGGCGTGGCGAGGTCGCGCTGCTCTGCGCCTACGGCTATGTCTGGGGGTTGCTCTATGGAGCGCTGATCAACCTCTGGTTCTGGCCGTTTGCCGGGGCGGGGGCCCTCTATTGGGAGCCCGGGCTAGGAATCGCCGAGACCTTGCGCCGCTACTGGGCCTTCTATCTGGCGACCTCGCTTGGCTGGGATGCGCTGCGCGCGATCACGAACGTTGTGCTCATCGCTGCGTTGGGTGGCCCGATCCTCAAGGAGCTGCGGCGATTTCAGGCTCGCTTTCACTTCGTGGCCGAATCGTGACCAGTCGGCAGGTTGCGTGCAGCTATCAGGAACGGCGGCGCCCTTTCGGCGCCTGCGTGTTCCACTCCTCGCGCAGCGTATCGCGGATCTGTTCGTAGGTTTTCCCCTCATCCCAGGCGTGCTGGATCGCGGGCTGAAAGACCTGGCGATAAAATGGCGCGCCCATTCGTTCAACGATCTTCTGTTCGAATTCCTCGTCCGATCCTAAATGTTCCCACCAGGCCTCGGTAAGCTCATCGCTCCGTGCGCGATGCTTCCACTCGCGCACCTGCTCCGGCCGATAGCCATAGAACTTGCGCGCAGCGACGACCTTGGCCACCGCCAGACCGTAGGCACGTGCATCGGATTCGGGTAATTGATGGCGCGTGCGGGCCTTCAGCCGGTTCCATTCCGCGAAGATATCGAAGCGCCGTATGAGCGCCTTCGGTGCTGGTGCTGTCTGGGTCATACCATTCCTCCAGAACGACCTACTGCCCCCAGAGCGATTTCCACAAATCCTGAACGGTTGTCTGGACGGTGGCGATCGTCTGACGGATCGGGTCGGGCGAGAGGCGCGCGTCCAGGCGGAGGCGCGCGTCGTTGATCACCTCGGTGAGCAGGCGATGCGCGTGCTGGCCGTAAAGCCTGGTCAGTTCGTCGGCGTATACCTCGATCAGCATCTCGCGGTTCGCGTGCGCGGGTGCATCTTCGAGCAGGCGCGCCAGGAGGGCGCGCGCCTCGGCACGAAAATCCTCGGTTGACATAGCGTCGACTCCTCCAGCGCGGCAGAGTTGCCAACGGCTAAGACGAGACCAGGCCTGCAGGGGTTGCAGAAACCTGGATACAACCAGAGCTCGGCAGCGTTCAGCGGCGCGGGTTCTGAGCCAGTGTCTGGGTCTTGTATTGGCAATGCTCGCAATAGGCGACCCGATAGCCCGCCAGCGTCGTGTGCTGCAGCGGGCGGCCGCAGTACGGGCAGCCCTGCGCACCAGCCGGGCCGTTGCCGCGCGCCCCGGGATGGGCAGGGTGTTGGGAGGCGGGCGGGGGTGCGCCTGCTGCGGCGGTTGGGGCGGCCTGTGGCACGCGCTGGAAACCGAAGACCGCGCTCATCCGCTCGACCAGTAGCGCGTAGTCGATCGCGCCGCGCGAACGCGGGTCGTACTCATAGATCGTTTTCCCGAAGGTCGGCGCTTCGGAGAGGCGCACATTCACGCGCACCGGCGGGGCCACCAGCGAGCCGTAGCGCGCACGTAGCTCTGCCAGCAACTCGATCGACTGGCGCGTACGTGGGTCGTACATGGTTGGAACGATCATACGGATACTGCTGGTGCTCCCTTTGACCCGCGCGACCTGCTGGAAGAGCAACTCGATGCTCTTGAGCGAGAAATGCTCGACTGCGGTTGGCACCACGACATCGGAAGCGCAGACCAGCGCGTTGGTGTTGAGCACCGTAAGCGAGCCGCCGGAGTCGATCAGGATGAAATCGTAGGTCTTGTACAGCGGTCGCAGCGCCTGATCCAGCACGCGGCTCCAATCCGGGCGCTGGGCGAGGATCGGCTGGACACCGAGCAGGGCCTGATCGGCAGCGAGCAGGTCGAGGTTGCGGCGGGCGGTGAGCACGCAGTCGGCCGCCTGGGCGCCATCCACCAACACCTCGTAGATCGTTCGGCGCGGCTGAACCCCAAGCGCGATCGCCAGATTCCCCTGCGCGTCCACGTCCACCAGCAGGACACGTGCACCTTTGAGCGCCAGGCCGGCGCCGAGATTGACGACGGTGGTAGTCTTGCCGATTCCGCCCTTTAGGTTCGAGACCGCGATGACCCGGCCCATACGGCCCACCCAGGGACAACCGACCAACGAAAAGTGCTGCCTGAGTCTAGCATACCTGCTCGCTGCTGACAATCGGCACGCTTGCGGTATAATGAAGGGCTGCCGGAGCCGGCTCTGGAAGCCTCAGGCCGGCCAATCCAAGCTCATCCCAAAGGTGTGAGGTCTATGGCAAAACAACCCATTACCGTCTATGGCACTTCGTGGTGTGGCGACTGTCGGCGCGCGCTGCGGGTGCTCGATCAGCTTCAGGCAGAGTATCACTATATCAATATCGAGACCGACGACGTGGCGCGAAGCTATGTCGAACGGATCAACAACGGCTACCAGAGCGTACCGACGATCTTATTCCCCGACGGCTCGGTGTTGGTCGAGCCATCGGCGGCAGCACTGGCACAGAAGTTGGCGGCGCTGGAGGGTTAGCAAAGAACCGAGGACTGAGCACAAAGAACAGAGAACAAGAGCGACGCTCGTTCTCTGTTCTTTGTGTTTTGTATATTAAAACAGCTTATTGACCTCGATGATCTGCTCGCGACTGGGGCCGACGGACACAAAGCCGATCCGTGCGCCGATCAGCTCGCACAACCGGGCGATGTAGGCTTGCGCCGCTTCAGGAAGTTGGTCGAACCGGCGCACACCGCTAGTTGGCGATTGCCAGCCGGGCACTTCCTCGTAGATCGGCACGACGCGGCCCAAAATCGCAATATTCGCCGGTGGGTAGGTGAGCTCGGTGTCGTGGAGCCGATAGCCGACGCAGATCTTGATCCGCGGCAGCGTGTCGAGCACATCGAGCTTGGTGATGGCGATCGTATCGATCCCGTTGGTCTGCGCAGCATAGCGCGCCAGCACCGCATCGAACCAGCCGACCCGCCGTAGCCGCCCGGTCGTCGTCCCCACCTCGGCCCAGGGCTTGCCGAGCTGGCGGAGCACGTCGGCCTCCTCGCCCTGAACCTCGGTTGGGAACGGCCCTTCGCCGACCCGCGTGGTGTAGGCCTTGTAGACGCCCACGACCGAGTTGATGCGCGTCGGCCCGATACCCGCGCCCTGACATGCGCCAGCGGCGCCCGGCGGCGACGAGGTCACAAACGGATAGGTGCCGTAGTCGACGTCCAGCAGCACACCCTGAGCCCCCTCCAGCAAGATCGGCAGGTCTTTCTCCAGCGCGCGATGAACGATCGGGTGGGTGTCCGTCACGTGGTCGGCGAGTTGGCGACCGTAGTCGAGGTAGCGCAGGTAGATTTCGTGGAGCGAGAGCGGTTGCGCGTTGTAGACCAGGGTGAGGAGCTTGTTTTTCACCTCGAGCACCTGGCGCAGCCGGCTCAACAGCGTCTCTTCGTGCAGCAAATCGCCCATGCGGATACCGATCCGCGCCATCTTGTCGGCGTAGGCCGGGCCGATGCCACGGCCAGTGGTGCCGATCCTGGCATCGCCGCGCAGTGCCTCCTCGAACTGGTCCTGCAGCACGTGATAGGGCATGATAACGTGGGCCCGCTCGCTGATGAAGAGCTTCGCGGTGCTGACACCCTGGGCGCGCAGGTCATCCAGCTCCTTGAGCAGCACGGCTGGATCGATCACGACGCCGCTGCCGATCACATTGACCGTGCCAGGGTCGAAGATGCCCGAGGGCACGACGTGCAGCTTGAAGGCGCCGCGCTGGTTGACAACCGTATGGCCAGCGTTGTTGCCGCCGCCGTAGCGGACGACCAGCCGCGCTCGATCGGCCAGCAGATCCACAATGTGGCCCTTGCCTTCATCGCCCCATTGGGCACCGATCACAGCGACGACCGGCATAGGAGACTCCCTTCGTGTGTATTGAGAGGCCGCGGTCGGAAGAGCATGCATGGAGGCGGCCCCAGCCTTCCAAACGACCCCAGGGCGCACGTTCGTAACCTGGCTCTATTATAGCTCACATCGCATTTGCACCGGTAGGGGACGAAGGTCCTGATCTCGTGGCCGTTAGCGGTTGACAGCGCCCCACAACGCGCTACAATACAGCGCAGCAGATGCCATAATGCTGTCGGTCGTCCAGCCGCGATACCGGATCGCGGCGCGC
>FLYN01003229.1_pt1 | contig 16640 bp, 12 predicted proteins | sample 1122621 | NCBI WGS metagenome assembly FLYN01 (sample SAMEA4346792, study PRJEB14843) | hot springs metagenome | biome: Terrestrial Biome; feature: Habitat; material: Sediment | place: India | collected 2012-06-12 | depth 1760 m
GCCGGCTCCGGCAGGAGCTTGGCGGGGCACTACCGCGGAACGCCTGTTAGAGACAGGTATGTCCTGCCACGCTGTGTTCGGAGGGCCGGGCAATGCCACGGCGCCTGCGAACGCAACGGGGCTATTGAAGACCGGTCGAGCGATCCATGCCGTTTCGCAATATGTTCCGCCTCGGCCTGATCCACGTGGCCGTCGCGATCACGCTGGTGCCGATCAACAGCACGCTCAACCGGATCATGATCAGTGAGCTGGGGTTGGCAGCCACGCTCGTCGCCTTCCTGGTGTCGTTACCCTACCTCTTCTCACCGGTCCAGGTCTGGATCGGGAACTACTCCGACCAGCACCCCGTGTTCGGCTATCGGCGCACGCCGTATATCGCGCTGGGGTTGTTGCTCTGCGCGGGTGGGGCGGCGCTCGCGCCGACAGGCGCCTTTCTGATGGCTGGGGGCGCTGGCGGGCCCGCGCTGCACGGCGTGCTGGTGGCACTGGTGGCGTTCGGTGCCTGGGGCATGGGGTTTAACTTCGCTACGGTCGCCTATCTGGCGCTGGCGGCCGATCTGGGGGGCGAGGAGCAGCGCGCGCGGACGGTCGGGGTCATGTGGTTTATGCTGATCGTGGGCGTGATCGTCGCCGGCATCGCGATCGGGCGCGCGTTGCAGCCCTATAGCCCGGCCGCGCTGTTCCGCGCGTTCTACCTGACTTGTGGCATCGCCTTGATGCTGGGCTTCGGCGGGCTGATCGGCCTGGAGCGGCGCGGCGCTGTGGCGCACATGGGCGTGCGCCGCTCGTTCCCCACCATGCTGCGCGCGATCGCCGGCAACCCTCAGGCGCGGCTGTTCTTCGTCTACCTGATCGTGCTGTTGATCGCGTTGCTGGGGCAGGATCTGCTGCTCGAGCCCTTCGCTGCTGATGTCTTCGGTGTGCCCGTGCGGCGGACCACCGAGTATACCTCGATCTGGGGCACCGCCCTGCTGGTCGCGCTGTTGATCGCCGGGGCGCTGACGCGGCGAGTCGGCAAACCACGCGCCGCCGCGCTCGGCGCGCTGCTGGCAGCCAGTGGGCTGCTGTTGATCGCTTGCAGCGGGCTGGTGCACCTACAGGCGCTGTTCATCCCCGGCCTGGTGATCTTCGGCTTCGGCAGCGGGATCTCGACGGCGGCGAACCTGGCGCTAATGCTCGACATGACGCTGGACGGCCAGGCCGGTGTCTTTATCGGCGCCTGGGGCATGGCCGACGCGCTGGCGCGCCTGTGCGGGACGTTGCTCAGCGGCGTCGTGCGCGACAGCGTGAAGGCCCTGACCGGCAATACCGCAGCCGGGTATATCGTGGTGTTCCTGCTCGAGGCGCTGGCGCTGGGAGTCTCGCTGCTTTTGCTCCGACGTATCAGCGTGGCCGAATTTCGCTCCGGGGCCATGCCGACGGTGGCCGAGTTGCTGGCGCAGGCGGAGCACCCGGGATAAGTATGGATACCTCATAGCTTCAACCGTATCCTCGATCGGCGGGAAAGCGGTTAGATCAGTGTGTGCCAGATAAGAAAATCAGGAGATTACTATGCATTGCCCACACTGTGACTACGCTAATCCCGATGATGCTCGCTTCTGTAATGGATGTGGTGCCCCGCTCGGCCAGGCTGCCGAGGCAGCAACGGTAACACCAACAACCGCTGGCACCCCGCCTCCCGCCGCTGCCACGATCGCGCTGCCCGCAGCACCCATCCCCGCCGTTCCGCCTGTGTCAACAGCCGCCGCTCCAGCGACGGTTGCCCCGAGTGCTGCGCCTGTTAACGTTAATATTACCGTGCAGGCCCCCGCCGTACCAGTAGCCCCATCGCCGGTCGTGGTCATTGCCCAACAAGCGAGTGGGCCAGGATGCCTTGTGCGCGGACTGTATTTTCTCGTTATCGGCCTGTGGCTCGGCGCGATCTGGACAAGTATCGCCTGGTTATTGCTGGTGAGCGTTATCGGCTTGCCTCTCGGCCTCCTGATGCTGAATCGCTTGCCGCAAGTGATGACCCTCAAGCCGGTGCGTACCCAAACCCAGGTGACCGTGCAAGGTAACGTCGTGATGGTTGGCCAGAGCGCGTTGGCTCAGCGATCGTTCCTGGTGCGCGCGATCTACTTTGTGTTGATCGGCTGGTGGTTCAGCGGCCTCTGGCTCGGTACCGCCTGGTTCCTCATCGGGGCAACCTTTGGGCTTGCTTTACCACTCGCCTTCTGGATGTTCGACCGAACACCGGCAATCGTCTCACTGGCTCGGCAGTAAGCAGCCATTGGTGTCCCCGTATCGCGCATCTGCTCAGGTATCTTGACACGCGGCCACGGCCACGGGCGGGCCGTGGGCCGCGTCTCCAGCTCCAGCGGCAGCATAAGCACCCCGAACACCGTCCCGACAGTTGGACAGGCGGCGTTCAAGCCCGCAAAGGTGGTTCAACCCATGGTGATACCTCTGCGCTATTGGAAACCAGGGCGCTTCTCATCAATCTTTTATCTGGCCTTCACGTTGGTTTAAGCTGCCAGTGCCATACTATGGCTGCGACGCCGGAACGGCCACAAGCTGCGGGGTGACCATCCAGGCGAGCAACCTTTCTCCCTCCTTCAGGAACCAGGTGGGTCGGGCAGCCCACCTGGTTTCATTTTCTTCGTGTATAATCGAGCATCCATACCGCTGCGAGCATATCAGGGAGGCCCAACTATGATCGTACTGGTCGCCAGGTATTATGTAAAGCCAGGTCAGGGCGACGCGGTCGAGGCGGCGTTGCGCCGGATGGCACCGTTGGTCAAACAGCACGAGCCGGGCTGTCGGCTCTACCACGCCAACCGGTCGCGCGAGGACCGCGATTTCTTCCTGCTCTACGAGCAGTACGAGGACGAGGCAGCGCTGCTGGCACACCGCGAGACGCCGCATTTCAAGGAGATCATCGAGGGCACGGTTGTGCCACTGCTCGAGAAGCGCGAGCGCGAGATCTACGAGTTGGTGGTGAGCTGAGAGCAGAGAACAAAGAACCGAGAGCAGAGAACAAAGAACCGGGCAAGATTATCCGGCTATCCCTGCCGCTGGGCGCCTGGTTCCCGGTCCCTGCCGCTGGGCGCATGGTCCCTGGTCCTTAGTCCCTAGCTCCTGGCCCTTGGTTCCTGGTTCTTGTTAGCGCCCGATTCTTTGTTCTTCGTGCCTCGTTCTTCACTTCCTGGAGGTACAATGAAACTGGTGTCCTTTCAGGTATCGACGCCGATGGGGCCGCAGACGCGCATCGGCGCGGTGGATTCACCGGGGCAGATCGTTGACCTGGCGGCGGCCTACCGCGCGCGCTTGCTGGCCCAGGGGATGACGCCACGCGCCGCCAGCCGAGTCAGCGCGGCGCTGCTGCCCACAGATATGGTCGATTTCATCGAGGGCGGGGAGCGTTCGCTGGAGGCCGCCCACGAGGCGATCGCGTGGGCCAGGCAGGACGCGGGCGTCGTCCGCGATCCGAGCCAGATCGCCTTGCTGCCGCCGGTCCCGCATCCACCGTTGCTGCGCGATTTCATGGCGTTCGAGACCCATCTGAAGAACATCTACCCCCGGCTGGGGCGCGCGATCCCGCCCGAATGGTACAGCCTGCCGGTCTATTACAAAGGCAATACCGGCAGCCTGGCCACTCATGGCGACGACATCCCGATGCCCTCGTACGCCGAGCGGCTTGATTTTGAATTCGAGCTGGCCCTGGTGATCGGCAAGGGTGGGGTGAATATTCCGCGCGACCGGGCCCTGGAGCACGTCTTCGGCTACATGATCTACAACGACTTCAGCGCGCGCGAGATCCAGAGCCGCGAGATGTCGGTCGGGCTCGGCCCGGCCAAGGGCAAGGACTTCGTGCGCGGGCACGTGCTGGGCCCCTGGCTGGTGACACACGATGAGATCCCCGATGTCTACAATTTGCGTATGACCGCGCGGGTCAACGGCGAGGTGTGGTGCGAATCGAACTCCGGCACGATCTACTGGAAGTTCGAGGACATGATCGCGCACGCCTCGCTGGACGAGTACATCCGCCCGGGCGAGATCTTCGGGTCGGGCACGGTGGGCGGCGGCTCGGGCGCCGAGCGTGGAGCGTTTCTCAACCGAGGTGATGTGGTCGAGCTCGAGGTCGAGGGCATCGGTGTGCTGCGCAACCGCGTTGTCTGATCTGCAGAGCGGGCAGAGTAGCTCGCAGGTAGGTGGGAATGGGCTTCAACGACAAAGGCACGCTCTCGCGGCGCCGCTTCCTTGCGGCGGCGGGCGCAGCAGGGTTGGGGATGCGCCGACCGGCCGCTGATGCCGGGCAGCCGGCGCGCATCGATGTCGACGCCGGGCAGGTCGCGTGGCACATTCCGGCTGGGCTGCGCGGGTTCAACTTCTGGGGCACCCGCTCGGATGCAGCGTTTATGCCCGAGTACCAGAAGATCGGCGTCAGCCTGCTGCGCTTCCCGCCGGGCCGCGTCGGCGACGAGCAGGACCTGCCGGTGCAGTTGATGGACGAGTCGGGCACGGTGGCGCGAGCGCTCGGCGCCGACCTGGTAGTCGAAGTGCGGCTGCGTGGCGGCACCCCGGAGAAAGCTGCGGCGGCCGTGCACTATATGAACGTCGAGCGCAAGTATGGCGCGCGCTACTGGGAGATCGGCAACGAGCCCGACCTGTACCAGCCGCGCCCTGGCGAGCCCGATTTCAGCCCCGACTGGTACAACCAGCGCTTCCGCGCCTATGCCCAGGCGATGAAGGCTGTGGACCCCGATATCAAGATATTCGGCCCGGTGTTGAGCAACAAGCTCGATGAATGGATGCGCCCCTTCATCACCGCCAACGGCGATATCGCCGATGGGCTGAGCTGGCATTTCTATGGCGGCAGCGGCCAGACCCCTGAGGCCGAGCTGCTTGCCTCGACCACCAGGTTCGACCAGCAGGTTGCGCAGGTGCGTGGCTGGTGGCGCGACCCGGCCAGCAACCCCAGGGGCTACGCGCGCCAGGTGCCGCTGCTGCTCTCTGAGTACGGCGCCTCGTGGCAGACCGGTTCGCCGAAGAACCTGACGACACCAGCCGCCACGCTGTGGACCGCCGACATGCTTGGCCATATGGCGAGCCAGCAGATCGACCTGGCGGCCTATTTCACCCTGTGGGGCATCCAGTACCATGGGGTCTGGAACAACCGCGGCAAGATCCAGCCGGTTTATTACACATTCCTGCTGTTCAACCAATTCGGCGACCGTCTGGTGGCGGCGCGATCGAACCAGGAGTTGCTGCCGGCCTATGCGGCGCTCCGCGCCGACGGCGCGTTGAGCCTGATGGTTGTCAACAAAGACCCCGCCACCGCGTATCGGGCAACGATCGAGCTGCAGGGCTTCCGGGCTGCCGCACTGGTGCAGGTCTGGCTCCACGACGCCGATCACCCTGCTACCCAGCTTGATTATCGCGGGCCATTGGCGCCGCTCGAGGTCAGCTTTCCGCCCTACTCGACGACGATGTTGGTGATCCCCTCGCAGAGCGAGCTGCCTGCACCAATCGTCTGGGCCGGGCTTGGGTTGGGCGGGGCGACGCTGCTGGGCGGTGGGTTGGCGCTGCTCAGGCGGAGGCGGACGGGGAGACGCGAGACGCGAGACGCGAGACGCGAGACGCGAGACGCCAGACGCCAGACGCGAGACGGGACACCTGAGACGCGAGACGCGAGACGGGAGACCTGAGACGCGAGACGCGAGACGCGAGACGCCAGACGGGAGACCTGAGACGCGAGACGGGAGACCTGAGACGCCAGACGCGAGACGGGACACGTGACACCTGAGACGCGAGACGCGAGACGGGACACGGGACACCTGAGACGCGAGACGCCAGACGCGACACGTGACACCTGAGACGGGACACGTGACACCTGAGACGCGAGACGCCAGACGCGAGACGTGACACCTGAGACACGAGACGCGAGACGGGACACCTGAGACGCGAGACGCCAGACGGGAGACGCCAGACGCGAGACGCCAGACGCCAGACGCGAGACGCCAGACGCCAGACGCGAGACGCGAGACGGGACACGTGACACCTGAGACGCGAGACGCGAGACGCGAGACGGGAGATGGAAGTGTAGGCGATGCGGGGATGTTGGACAAAGGGCGATGCGCGGGCCAGCGTAGGTAACAGCGCTATGCGTCGGAGGGTGCTCGGGCTGGTGTGTACGTTGCTGCTGGCGGCCTGTGCCCGGATCGCACCACCGCATGCTCAACCGGCGGGCCCACTCCCGACTGCTGCACCCCCGACGACAGCACCCCCATCCCCGATCGCAAGTGATCCCGGGCCCACGATAGAACCCACTGGTGTGGCACACAGGGCACCGACACCAGCGCCAACTGCGCCAGACGAGGATCTGGACGCCAGGGTCGAGCAGGTGCTGCAGCGCATGAGCCTGGAAGAACAGGTCGGCCAACTGATGATCATCGCCCTGCGCGACGAACGCGTCTCGCCGGTGGCCGTCGAGATGATCCGCGATCGCCACGTGGGCGGGGTGATCCTCTTCACACGCAACCTGGGCGAGCCGGCCCATGCGCGCGAACTGACTGCGGCGCTGCAGGCTCTGGCGCGCAGCAGCGGCGCCGGGATCCCGTTGTTCACCGCACTCGACCAGGAAGGCGGCATCGTCAACCGCGCCGCGAACGGCGTGACGGTATGGCCGAGCCAGATGCTGCTGGGCGCCGTAGCGAATCCGGCGCTGGTCGAGCGCAGCGCACAGATGACGGCGGTCGAACTGCGCGCGGTGGGGATGAACATGAACTTCGCCCCGGTCCTCGACGTGAACAACAATCCGGCCAACCCGGTTATCGGTACGCGCTCGTACGGAGCCGACCCGGTGTTGGTGGCAACACTTGGCACACACGCGATCGCCGCCTACCGGCAGGCAGGGATCATCGCCGTGGCCAAGCATTTCCCCGGCCACGGCGACACGGACATCGACTCGCATGTGGCGCTGCCGGTGATCGATAAATCGCCCGCCGATCTCGAGCACCTCGAACTTATCCCGTTCCGCGCCGCGATCGCTGCCGGTGTAGACGGCATCATGATGGCCCATATCGCTATCCCGCGTATCACCGGAGGCGAACCGGCGACGCTGTCGCGGACGATGGTGACAACCATGTTGCGCCAGCATCTGGGGTACGACGGATTGATCATCACCGACGATCTCGAAATGGGCGCGATCGTCGATCGCTACGGCACGGCGGAGGCGGCGGTGCTGGCCTTCCGCGCGGGCGCCGATCTGTTGCTGTTCCGCTTCACCGAGGCCGAGCAACGCCGGGCCTACGACCTGTTGCTGGCGGCCGTCCGCGCCGAGCCTGCGCTGCGGGCACAACTCGGGGACTCAGTGCGGCGCATCCTGCGTGTCAAGCTGCGGTATGGCTTGTTCGCCCCCGCGCCTCTGCCGCCGCTCTCGGAGGTGGGCGCGGCGGCACACCAGGCGGCAGCGATCGATACTGCCGCCGCAGGCCTAACCCTGGTGCGCAACGACGCCCGGCTTCTGCCGCTACATCTCGCAGCGAGCGATCGGTTGGTGGTGCTCGCGCCCGATCCACATGACCTGGCGAGCGTTGAGATCCCGATCCCCGGAGCGATCACGCTCGGCGCGGCGATCGCACAGCATCACGCAGCGACAACGGCGCTGACTTACCCGCTGGACCCCGATCAGCCGGCCCGCGCGCGCTTGGTCGCAGCGACGGATGATGTCGCTGCAGTGGTGGTCGGGACCTACAACGTGCAGCAGTACCCCGGCCAGCGCGCGCTGGTCGAAGAATTGCTGGCCACCGGGCGGCCGCTGATCATCGTCAGCCTCAGGCTGCCCTACGACCTGATGCACCTTCCGGAGGTATCGACCTACCTGGCGGCCTACGACAACCGCTCGCCCACGTTGACCGCGGTCGCCCAGGCGCTGCTCGGCATACGGGCCCCGACAGGGCATCTGCCGGTGCCGCTTGGTGCGCGCTACCCGCTTGGGTACGGGCTGCGGGAGTATACGACCCCCGAGGTGCGCATGCCTCGCCCCTGATCGGCAAGCGCCGACTGTTGGCTGTTGGCCAGGCTGACGGCGCCTGAATCGATCGGGCGCACCGCCTGCTGTCATCCTGTGTCATCCCGAGCGCGCAGCCCGCCAAACCGCCCCCGACCTGCCCCAGAGGTGGAAGAATCGAGCACCCCTGGCTGCCCAAAACCGAATCTTGACAGAGTCGGCAATGATGCTATAATGTGACCGGTCACACCACTTGATGCTACCTGAGAGCCTGTGTGAAACGGGGGTACAGTTCCCGCTGTATCACACAGCTTCTTACAGCTCCGGCCTCTTGTGACCGATCGCGATCGGGTTCGTTATCTCTATGCCGCACCTGCACGATCGGGCCAGCACCGACGGCGGGCGCTTCCGCAGCGCGGCGATTGTCTGACCTGATCCTGCAGACCGCATCTGTAGGGGGTCCGTCGATGCGACGCACCACGATCCGCGAAGTCGCCCGGCGGGCCGGCGTCTCATATCAGACGGTATCACGGGTCATCAACAACCGCCCGGAGGTTTCCGAGGCCACACGTGCGTTGGTGCAACGGGCGATCGCCGAGCTGGACTATCATCCCAATGCCCAGGCAGTGGGCCTTTCGCGTAACCGCACGGATATCGTTGGGGTCATCACCGAATCGGTCAAGAGCCGCTTTTTCGCCCAAATCGTCGACAGCATCGGTGTGGAGCTCCAGCGGCAGGGGCGTTTTATGCTGCTGGCGACTACCGATGTGACAACCCAGCAAGCGATGATCGACCTGCTCCAGCGGAGCCGGCGGATCGACGGCATGATCATTATTTTGCCGCTCGAGGCGAGCCTGGAGCAGGCACAACAGCTCGCCCGCGGCCGGCTCCCACTGGTGCTGATCGATCTGCAATACGAGATCGACGCCGACTACATCGCGGTGAACAACTTCCAGGGGGCCTACAGCGCGACCGAACACCTGATCAAGCTGGGCCATCGCCGGATCGGCATTATCTGCGGGCGGCGCGATCTGCCGGTCGGCCAGATCCGGCTCGATGGCTACCGGGCGGCGCTCCGATACTATGGCCTGCCCTACGACCCGGGGTTGGTGGTGCCGGGGGATTTTACCCACCGGGCCGGCGAAGCTGGGGCAGTGCAACTGCTGGGGCTCGCGCACCGGCCGACGGCGATTTTCGCCTGCGATGATGATATGGCGTTCGGCGCCATGCGCGAATGCCACCGCCATGGCCTGCGCGTCCCGGAGGATATCTCGGTGATCGGGTTCGACGACATTCCCGAGGCCGAGCATAGCTACCCGCCGCTGACGACCATCCGGCAGCCGCTTCGGGAGATGGGCCGGATCGCGGCTGAATACGTCTGCCAGACGATCGACGGCGCCGAGCAGGGGCGGTTGCAGCTGACCATGGCCACCGATCTGATCGTCAGAAGCTCGACAGCACCGCCGCCGGCCGGATAGCCCGACGGCGTGTGGAGCATAAGGGAGCAGTGCCAAAGCAGATCGCGCAGGTAAAGGGTGCAGTCGAAGCGACGGCGCGCCAGCATGATCGCATCCCGGGGCTGAAGAGGCAGTTGTTGGCTGGTTTCCTGGCCGGCGCCAGTGGGGTTGTCGCGCTGTTGGTGGGGTTCGCATTCATCCTGGCGGTTGGGGGCCTCTGGGTATTGTTGCGTGATATCGCGTCGGGGCTACGCGGCGAGCTACCGTTCTGGCAAACCTTGGGCCAGGCGCTCGCTCAGAATCTGGGGCAGCTGCCTTGGTTTATCTGGAGCGCGCGCTGGGGCATCGCCAGCCTGGGAGGCTGGGGCGTGCTCCTGGCGCTGGTGGAAAGCCTGGCGCCCCGGATCGAGCGCCCCTGGCGCGGCTGGCTGAGCCGGGTGGCAGCGCTAGGGATCGCCGGGACGATCGCTTTCGCGCTGCAGTACGCCAACCGCGAGAACCTGATCGCCTGGATGGCCGAGCAGCCAGGGGTGTTCGGCGCGCGCGAGCAGATCCTCGTCTCGGACACGATGGCGCTGCTGATCGGCCTCCTGGGGGCGCTGATCAGCGCATATGTGATCTGGTCGCTCTGGCATTGGTGGTATATGCAGTGGGCACGCTGGCTGCGTTTGCCGGAGCAGCGCGCGACCGCGCCCGAGGCACCACAGCCGGCGCCACCGGTCGACGACTGGCGAGTGTATCAGGCGCGGTTACACCGGCTGAAGCGCGGGCTCGAGGCACCAGCCCCGGCATCGGCGCCGGTGGTGGCATCGCCGCCCCAGAACAGCCGCGGGTTGGCGATCGCGCTGGCCGGTCTTGCGGGGGCGACGCTGGCCCTGTTCGGCGCGGTGCAGCTATATCACGTGTTCGGGTCGCAGATCGCTGGCGGTAGCCTGTTCGTATCAGCCCAGGCGCCGCACGACACAGCAGCGCTGGAGTTCGCGCGAGCGCCACAACAGCTGATCCTCGCCAGTATCAATGGCGAGGGGCACGTGGATGTTGCGCTCACCGGCCCCTATGGAGCCACACCGGCGCGGGTCGTCGAGGGCTTCGAGCTGGTCAGCATCGCTCAAGGGTATCGGACCGCGCGGGTCGACCTGCGCGGTCTGGAGTTGGGGAGCTATCAACTGGAGACAACGCTGCGCACGGGTCGCGGTGGCCAGTTGCGCTATATCGCGCTCCAGGGTGGGGGGACAGGGGCGCAGATCGCGGCCTGGCTGGTGGGGCTGGCCGCCGGCGGCTGGCTGGTGCTGGCGGCGCTGGCCTCGCTGGAGGTACTGACCCGGCGCGGATGGCTGAAGGCTACCGCAGTTTAAGGGACGCGCTGCCGGCCCTCTGTGGGGCAACTGGCAGGCGGTACTGAGGGACACCAGAACCGAGACAAACGCCTGAAGCACCGCGTTGCGTTGACAAAACATATCTGCCGTTCTATAATCCAGGCACCTAGAGGTATGCAACCCCGCTTGCTGGCGCAAGGCGCCAGAACGGCCTAGCTTTCGACAGCTCGTTCTCCGCATACTCGGTGCCTCGCATCATCCCCACCAGGGGAGGATCCGATGGAAAGAGCCACCCAACAGCGCCGGCTGATCGCTGCGGTCCTCGTTGCGCTCGCAGCTATGGCCTATGTTGCGTGGCGCCCGCAGGCCGGCCCGGTTGTACCGGCCAGCGTTGCGCAGCCGCCGGCGCTCGGCGCCACCGCAGCGCAGCCCGGCCTGCTCTTCGACCCGCAGCAACTCGATCGTAGCATGACATCGGCCTCTGGCCCGAACGAGTGGGCGATGGAGGGCTACAACCCCGGGCGCACGCGCGCGATCGAGGCCGCAGTGGAGCTCCCGCTGACCCAACGGAGCGAGGTCCGCGTCGCCGATGATGCTGGCTATGGGTCGCCACCAGCGATCGCGCGCGGCATGATGCTGATCGAATCCAAAGATCAGCTGCACGCCTTCGACCTGCGCAGCGGCAGCCAGCGCTGGGCGATCCCCCAGAACGGCGCCTACATCTCCCCGGCCATCGCCGGCAACCGGGTGTTCATCCGGATGGAAACGGGCAATCAGGGCCAGATCCTGGCACTCGACCTGGCCAACGGCAAGCGCGTCTGGGCTTTCACGCCGAAACGGCTGAGCAGCGAACGCAACAGCTACTTCGGTGGGCACCTGACCTCGCCGGTGGTCGTCGACGGAATGGTCTTCATTGGGGCGGGCAAGGAAGTCTACGCGCTCGATGCCAAGACCGGCAAGGTGCTCTGGGAGTTCGCGGCCCAAGACTACATCACCTCCTCGGCGAGCGTCGCCGGCGGGCGACTGTATATCTCCGATTTCACCCACTTCTACGCGATCGATCCGCAACACGGCAGCCTGATCTGGAGTTATCCGACCGTCACCTCGATCTATTTCTCCGCCGTCGCGACCGGTGAGACCGTGCTGGTGAGCAACGGCGACAAGCTGATCGCCCTGGATGCTGCCAGCGGGATGCAGCGCTGGAGTGTGAGCATTCCCAGCGAGGTGCTGATTCCCGCGGCTATCCGCGGCGCGCAGGCATTGATCAAGTCGACGACTACCCTCTATGCGCTGGACCTGGCCAGTGGCAAAGCGTTGTGGCAATTCCACGATCCGAACTACGTCTCGTTGCCGGCGGTGGCCGGCAGCGCGGTCTTTGTGGTCAGTGGCATGGGGCCTGACACGGCGATCGCAGCGCTCGACGTGGCCAGCGGCCGCAGCACCTGGACGCTGCCGGTGGCCTCGCTGGCAACGACGGCCCCGGTGATCGCCGGGCAGGCGTTGTACGTGCGAACGACCGATGGGCGGGTGCTCGGTTTCTGGCACTGAGACGATAGCCGATGGACGATGCCCCGGCCGTCCAGCGCTGGCCCGGAGCCATGCCCGGCCCTGAGCGGCCCTCCACCCAGCGCAGGGGAAGGATCTCAGGCGCAGGGAACGCGAAGGGTTCGTCGTCAATCCGGTGGAGGGACCCCGCCATCGGGTGCCGGAGAGCGCCGGGTGGTGAGGCGCCGACGCTCCCAATGGCCGTATTGTCGGAACAGATAGCCATCCAGAGGAGGGCACTATGGCCGTACAAGCAAAGGCAATGCCCAGGCGTAAGGGCTGGGGCCTGCGTGTGTTGCCCGAAGGAAAGCTGGAACGGCGGGAAGCGCTGTGGTTCTGGTTCTTCATCTCGCCATGGATCATCGGCTTCCTTGCCTTCACGATCGGGCCGATCCTCGCCTCGGCCTACTTGAGCCTCACCGAATATAACCTCGCCAGCGCACCCAAGTACATCGGCTTCGGCAACTACTCCCAGCTCTTCGGCGATCGAATCTTCTGGAAATCGTTGCAGGTGACGGCCTACTACACCTTGCTGGCGGTGCCGCTGGGGATCTGCGCCTCGCTCTTGCTGGCCGTTCTGTTGAACCAGAAGGTACCCTTCCTGGGAGTGTTCCGCACGTTGTACTACCTGCCTTCGCTGCTCGGCGGCAGCGTCGCGGTCGCGCTGCTGTTCTTGTGGATCTTCAATCCCCAGTTCGGCATCCTCAACTACATCATCCGCCAGTTTGTCGGCCCCAACGGGCTGATCCCGCTGGGGATCAATGGCCCGCGCTGGCTCCAGGACCCCAACTGGGTGATCCCATCCTTCACATTAATCTCGCTCTGGGGCTTCGGCGGCGGCATGTTGATCTACCTGGCCGCGCTGCAAGGGGTGCCGACGCACCTTTACGAAGCAGCCACGATCGACGGCGCCGGACGGATCCGGCAATTCTTCACCATCACGATCCCGATGATCTCGCCGGTGATCCTATTCACCTTCATCACCGGCGTCATTGGCTCGTTTCAAACCTTTACGACGGCATACGTTATCTCGAACGGGACAGGTGGCCCGGCCTACGCTTCCATGTTCTACGTCTTCTATCTGTTCCTCAACGCCTTCCGCCGCTATCGCATGGGGCTGGCCGCTGCGCAGGCCTGGATCTTGTTCGTGATCATCTTGTTGCTGACGTTGCTGCTCTTCCGACTCTCGCGCCGGTATGTGTACTACGAGACCGAGGAGGAAGGCTTCATCTAAAAGCTGCCCATAGCCATGCGGTTGGGGGGCATACCAAATTTGGGTGATCTCTTCTGCCATGCCATGCTGAACGAAGTGAGGCGTCTCGACAGTCGAAGCGGAGATTCTTCGCTGCCCCTTCGCTGGCCCTTCACTGCCCCTTCGCTGCCCCCTTCGCTGCCCCCTTCGCTCCGATCAGGGCAGGGCGCAGGGCAGGGCGCAGGGCAGGGCGCAGGGCAAGGCTCAGCAGGACAAAACGAACGTATGTAGCCGAATTCAGTATCACTTATATGAGCCGAGACCATCGTGATAGCCCAGACTATCCGGTGTGATACGCGAGAGGAGCGCGCGATCATGGCAAAGCTGACAACATCGCCTATGGCCCCAGCAACGCCGATCGCCCGGCGGTCGCCCTGGGCCAGCAAGAAAGGCCAGGAGCAAATCATCCGTGTCGTAGCGACTCTCCTCTGCCTGGCAGGGCTGGTGGTCATCCTCTTTCCCGTCGCCTGGATGATCTCGACCTCGCTGAAGACGCGCGTCGAGGCGCTGCAGTTGCCCCCGGTGTGGATCCCGCCCAATCCGCAATGGGATAACTATCGCGTAGCCCTCACCACCAACCCGTTCGGGCGCTACTTTTTGAACACACTCTTTTACGCCGGCATGGTGATGCTGGGCGAGTTGATCTCCTGCTCATTCATCGCCTACGGCTTCGCGCGCCTGCGTGCGCCTGGCAAGAACGTGCTGTTCGTGCTGGTGCTGGCGACGATGATGCTGCCCTCCTGGGTCACTCTTGTCCCGCAGTATATTGTCTTCGCCAAGCTCGATTGGCTCGATAGCTACAAGCCGCTGATCGTTCCCCACTGGTTCGGCAGCGCCTATCTGATCTTCATGTTGCGCCAGTTCTATCGCACACTGCCCAAGGATTACGAGGAGGCGGCGATCATGGACGGCGCGAACTACCTGGGGATCTGGGCGCGGATCATCCTGCCGCTCTCGTTGCCGGCGCTGGGGGCAGTGGCGATCATGAGCTTTATGTATCATTACCAGGACTTCGGCGGGCCGCTGATCTATATCAACAGCGAGCTGAGATACCCGGTGTCGCTGGGGCTGCAGCAGTTCAAGGCGCCGTTCGGTGGCACCGCTTTCCACCTGCTGATGGCAGCCTCGCTGGTGACGCTGATCCCGCCGATCGCCGTTTTCTTCGTCGCGCAACGCTACTTTATCCAGGGGATCGTGATCAGCGGCGTCAAAGGCTAAGAACCGCTTGTCGGGCCATCGAAATCTGGGGGGCGCCTCATGCTGCTCGGGTCGATGCTGCGCGGAACCGGCTATCTTCGCCGTTCCCGTCGTGCAACCGAATCTTGGCATGGAGAAGCGTGAGCCTATCTGTAGCGTTCTCTAGATACCCCCCCGATAGATGTCCTTGAATGAGGCTACCCTGGGATTGGGAAGGAGGTGAGCGCCATCGGTAACACGGCTCTTGATCCAGGAACACGCAGATGGCACTAGCTTACAGAAGGGGTGATCGGCATGAAGTTCAGGCATTCCCCATGGCTCATCCTCTTCGCAGCTCTGATGTTAGTGCTCAGCGCCTGCGGTGGGCAGCAGGCCGCTGCGCCAACTGCCGCTCCTGCGGGAGGTGAGGCTGCGGCGACCGCCGCGCCGGCTGGTGCTGAAGCGACCGCTGCGCCGGCTGCGGGCGAGGCAGTCCAACCGACCCCAGAGGTCCAGTTCGCCCAGGAGCCACAACCGGGCCAGAAGGTGTTGGTCTGGATGGTGCGCACCGGCATCGTCGAGAACCAGTGGGAGCATGACGTGGTGCTGCCGGCGTGGCAGAAGGCCCATCCTGACATCTTCATCCGGGTGCTGAACATCAACCAGGACGACATCGCCGTCAAGCGTGAGGCGATGATCGCGGCCAAAGAGCCGCTGCACGTCTGGTCGACCAACTGGGGCGGTGATGGATTCGCCAGCGACCGTGCGCGCGGCCTGATCACCGACCTGACGCCGCTGATCGAGCGCGACAAGTTCGACCTGAGCGATTTCTTGCCCGATGTGCTCAAGATCTACCAGAGCGAGGGCAAGCAGTGGGGTATTCCGTTCCTGACCACCGGCTCGTACGTCTACTACAACAAGAAGCTGTTCGACGAAGCCGGCGTGCCCTACCCGCCCACCAACTGGGATGACCCGAGTTGGACCTGGGATGCTTATGTCGAGACCGCCAAGAAGCTGACCAAGAATATCGACGACCCGAACACGGCGGTCTACGGCGGCGATTGGTGGATGGGCAATCTGGAAGGCCCGCCGATGATGTGGGGCCATTTCATTTGGCCGGATGATGCCTACACCACCGGTTATGCCGACAAGGTCACCGTCACCGACGAGAAGTCGATCCAGGCCTACCAGGCGTTCCATGACCTGGTGTATGTGCATAAGGTCGCGCCCGATCCAGCGACCAACGCGGCACTGGATCAGCTCGGTGGGGCCTTCCAGTCGGGGCGTCTGGCGATGAACATGGAAGGTGGTTGGGGCCACTGGAACTTCAAGCCGGTGATCGACGACCCGAACGGCTTCTGCTGGGGTGTCGCGCCGCTGCCGATGGGCTCACCGGACGCCAAGATCCGCGCCGTGATCTACACCGACCCGTGGGTGATCACGGCCGGGATGTCGCAGGAAGACACCGACATGGCCTGGGAGTTCGTCAAGTTCCTGACCTCGAAGGAGCAGCAGGAGGCGTACACCAAGGCCACCGGCACGCCGCCGGTTCGCAGCTCGTTGCTCGAGGACTACTACAAGCAGTTCGAGAAGTGCATGGAGCCGGCCAAGATGAAGGAGGTCTTCGAGGGCGCCTTCTCGCACGGCCGCGAGTCGTCGAACCACCTGCTGGTGAAATGGGACGAGCTCAACCAGACCTGGACCAACATCCTCGACCCGTTCTGGAACGACCCGAACGGGCAGGCCAAGGATGTGTTGCCGCAGGTCGAGCAGGAGGTGACTGCAGCCCTGCAGCGCATCAAGCAGGAGGCAAACAGGTAGGCTGGCCAGCGCCCGCTCGTGGTGAGACCTGACGCGGACGCCGCGCCCCCAGGTGCCGAGTGGAGATCTTCGGGCCTGGGGGC
>FLYN01009966.1_pt1 | contig 16627 bp, 10 predicted proteins | sample 1122621 | NCBI WGS metagenome assembly FLYN01 (sample SAMEA4346792, study PRJEB14843) | hot springs metagenome | biome: Terrestrial Biome; feature: Habitat; material: Sediment | place: India | collected 2012-06-12 | depth 1760 m
TGTCGTCTGTCGTCTGTCGTCTGTCGTCTGTCGTCTGTCGTCTGTCGTCTCGCGCCTCGTGTCTCACGTCTGCCGTCTGTCGTCTGTCGTCTCGCGCGTCTGCCGTCTGTCGTCTGTCGTCTGTCGTCTGTCGTCTGTCGTCTCCCGTCTCCCGTCTGTCGTCTCTCATCTCTCATCTCGTGTCTCGCGCGCCAGCCCATGGTATAATCCCGCCTACGGAGGCTACGCGATGACCCGACCCTGGCGCGACTACAACTACTTCCTGCTCGGCTGCGTGATCGTGCTGACCGGCTTCAGCCTGGCCATGGTCTACAGCGCCACGCTCAAAGCCCCCGATACCCAGGGCTATTTTTCGCGCCACCTGGTCAACCTGATCATCGGCAGCATCGCCATGCTGCTGCTGACCGCATTGGACTACCACGCGCTGCAAGCGTGGGCCGTGCCGCTCTATCTAGGCACACTGCTGCTGCTGGCGATCGTGCTGGTGGTCGGGCATTCCATATCGGGCGCGCAGAGCTGGCTGAACCTGGGCCTGCGTACGTTCCAGCCCTCCGAGCCGGCCAAGCTGCTGATCATTGTGGCGCTGGCCGCCTACTGGGCGCGCTACGAGCAGCAAGGCGGCGCATCCAGGGTGCAGCTCGGCGGGCTGCTGCTGGTGAGCATCCCCATGGCGCTGGTGTTCATCCAGCCCGACTTTGGCACTGCCATGGTCTTCGCGACAGTATGGCTCATGATGGCCTGGACGGCCGGGCTCCGCTGGTGGCAGTTGTTGCTGCTGATGATCGTTGCTGTTCCGGCAGGGATCTATGGCTGGCGGCACGTGCTTGCGCCATATCAGAAAGCTCGCCTGCTGGTGTTCATCGACCCGGTGAAATACGACCCGCAGCTCGAGAACGGCGCCTGGCAGATCATGCAATCGCTGACCGCGATCGGATCGGGCGGGTTGACCGGCCGGGGATGGACGCATGGGGTCCTCAGCCAGGGTGGCTTTCTGCCGGCCCAATACACCGATTTCATTTTTGCGATCACCGGCGAGGAGCTCGGTTTCTTCGGCGCGGCAGTGCTGCTGTTGTTCGAAACGCTGCTGATCTGGCAGGCGCTGGCGATCGCCGCCGCTGCCCGTGATCGCTTCGGGCGCCTGATCGCCGTGGGTGTGGCAGCTATGTTCATGTGTCACCTGCTGGTCAACGTGGGCATGAACATGAGCATCATGCCGATCACCGGCATCCCGCTGCCCTTTATCTCGTACGGCGGGAGTTTCACCATCACCACGCTGGCAGCGGTCGGCCTGCTCCAGAGTGTGTCGCTCCGCCGTCGGCGGATCGTTTTCTGAATGGCACGCTTTCCGCAAGCGACAATACCCACAACCAAACGTGGCGCCGCCCTCGCCTCGGTGGGATCGGGCCTGTTGCTGACCTGCTTGAAGCTCGCGGTCGGCGTGGCCACAGGCAGCCTGGCGATCCTCGCCGAGGCAGCGCACTCCGCGCTCGATCTGCTCGCGGCCGGCATCACGTTCCTGGTCGTCCAGATCGCCGATCTACCGCCCGATGAGAACCATCCCTATGGGCACGCCCGCGCCGAGCACCTGGGCGCGCTGGCCGAGACGGTTTTGCTGATCGTGACGGCACTATGGGTGCTCTGGGAGTCGTTCGAGCGCGTCTTCGTACGGGTCGAAGAGCCGCATCTGAACCTCTGGGCCTTCGTGGTGATGGCCGTGTCGTTGGTGGTCGATTGGCATCGCTCGCGGGCGCTGGCGCGCGCCGCCGCCGAGTTCAAGAGCCAGGCGCTGGCGGCCGATGCGGCGCACTTCACCAACGATATGCTCAGCACCGCGGTCGTGTTGCTTAGCCTGGGGCTACTGGCGCTTGCCCGGCCGCTGGCGCTGCTGCCGGAATGGCTGGTGCTGCGCATCGACGCGCTGGCCGCGGCGGTCGTCGCGCTGATCGCGCTGTGGGTCTCCTGGCACATGGGTGAGCGCGCTATCCGCGCGCTGATGGACGATGTCCCGGCCGATTTGAGCCGCCGGCTGTTGCATCAGGTGCAGGCGTTGCCGAGCGTGGTGCCCGATAGCGTCCAGATGCGCACGCGCTTCGTTGGCACACAGCCATATGTCGAGGTCACCCTCGGCACGCCGCGCGGCGCCTCGCTCGAAGAAGCCCATCGGCTCACCGAAGAGGTCGAGGCGGTCATCCGCGAGGAGCTGGACGGCGCGAACGTGCTGGTCCATGTCGAACCGGCACGCACCCCCGCCGAGCCTTATACCACAGCCGTCTACGCAGCGGCGCACCGGCTGGGGCTGCACGTCCACAACCTGGATGTCTATCAGCTCGCGAGCGGCATCCGTGTGGATGTGGACCTGGAGCTGCCGACCGACCTGACGCTTGGCGAGGCGCATACGTCGTCGGAGCAACTGGAACGGGCCATCCGCGAGGAGCTGGGCGATGCGACGATGGTCGCCGTGCACCTCGAGCCACGGCGCGACCAGGTCCAGCCCGCGGTGCGCTACGCGCCGCTGGCCGAGGAGCTGCGGCGCATTGTGGCACGATTGCCTGGCGCCGAGGCGATCACGCACGTGGACGCGTTGCTCACCGACGCGGGCGCGATCGTGACGCTCCGCTGCACTTTCCCACCCGACACCCCCCTCAGCGAGGTCCATGCTGCCATGGCGCACCTGGAGCGCGAGGTCCGCCGCGCCGCCCCCGACATTGTGCGCGTGCAGATCGACCCCGAACCCCTCGCACAGACCATTTGAACCTCTCCGTGCGCGGCAGGGCAGAGCGCAGGTCGCAGAGCACGCCTGACTTGCGACCTTCGAGCGGTGACCAGCGTCATGCAGATCGGATGAGGTGCCGTTGGTATCGGTTGCCACCACCGCCAGGGCAGTACGAAACACGAATGACATAGTCGGACTACCGACGGCATCCTGACGACTGCCGGCCCGGTCATGGCAGCATGCCCAACACCCTGGCCTGGAAGAGCGCTCTCAGCTTCCTCTCATCCACGCAGCCACCTGGGAGCTTGCCATGAGGGCGCTTTCATTCCTCGAAGCCGCCATGGATCCCACACTACCCTCATCAGGACAGGCCAAAACGCTGCGTGATAGAAAAGAGGAGATTATGATGAAACGATCCCTTGTGCTGTTGATGCTCGCGAGCCTCAGCCTGAGTGCACTCATCGTCGCGGCGCCGGCAAACGCTGCGCCGCGCGAGCGCTGCTTTGCGGAGACCGGCTACTGCGTCGCGGGTGCGATTCTGGCGTACTGGGAACGCCACGGCGGGCTGCCGGTCTTCGGCTACCCGATCACTCCGCTCAGGATGGAGCAGGTCGAGGGGCAAACACTTCCCGTCCAATGGTTCGAGCGCGACCGGCTCGAAGACCACGGTGCGCTGGGCGTGATGGCGGGCCGGTTGGGGGCGGAGATCCTGGTAGCCCAGGGCACCCCGTGGGAGACCTTGAGCCCCGCTGTCGAGACACCGCCCGGCTGCCGCTACTTCGCCCAAACCCGCCACACCCTCTGTGAGCCGTTCCTCAGCTACTGGAATCGCAACGGCGGGCTTGCGCGCTTTGGCTACCCGCTCAGCGAGCCACAGTTCGAGTCAGTCGGCAACTGGGAAGGGACGGTGCAGTACTTTGAGCGCCGGCGCATGGAACATCACACCGAGCTTGCTGGCACGCCATACGAAGTGCTGCTCGGCTTGCTCGGTCGCACGGCGCACGATCTTGCCGCGCTGCAAACCTGTGCGACGCCCTTGTATGAGCTATGGCGCGCCGCTTTCACCCGTGTGTCGTTCCGTGGCGCGCTTGGCTGCCCGTTGCCGATACTGGAGGGGGTTCCTGCTTCAGCCCAACTGTTTGAGGGCGGGCGGATGATCTGGATTGATTTGGGACATCGCAGCCGGAGGATTATCTATGTTTTTCCTGGTAACCCCATTGACAGCGCTGCCGGGCTGGAAGATCCCCCCTACGCCGTGTTTGTGGATACCTGGGATGAAAGCCAGCCGGTCGATAGCGGCCTGACGCCACCGCCCAGTCACTATGAACCGCAGCGCGGCTTTGGGAAGGTCTGGCGCGAACACCCCGAGATCCGCGAGCAACTCGGCTGGGCCATCACCCTAGAGCAACCTGGCACGGCGAACTATCAGCCCTGGAGCACGGGTGGTGCAATGCTGTCACTGCCATACCTGGATCGGCCCACGCGATTCTTCGCTACGCTCTATGCCTTTGGGCCCGACGGCCGCGTGGCGATCGTCGATCCGCTCCCACTGCATTAGGATCGCTTGGCGAAAATTCACCACCGCTTTGTCATGTTGAGCGAAGCGAAGCCTCTCGGCTGTCCCACGGCTGCGCCCCTTCGCGGCGTTGACCCTGAGGCACAGCCGAAGGGCCTCCGGCTCCGCTCAGGATGCCAAATCCTGGAGAGACCTCCGCGAACAGCAACCAGTGGGAGGGAAACATTTATGGACCACTGCTATCAAAAATACTTTTCGCACTAGTGTCGCTGGCCCTCCTGAGCGCCTGTGGCGCCGTGCCCCAGGTATCCGGCTCCGCCACCGCAACCACGTCTGCGGCTGCGCCGATGCCCACCCCGACTGCCAACCCTTTGCGGATACCCTCGGCGAGACGGTGGTAGCCAGCTTCGCGGCTCTGGGTTCGCCGCGTAGCTCACAGCCATTTGCGCCATCTGAAGAACACAATCAGTGCAAGGCTAACTACCGCCATCAGCCCCAACGCAAACGGATAGCCGTAGGGCCAGTGCAATTCCGGCATGAACTCGAAATTCATCCCATAAATCCCGGCGATCAGCGCGTTGGACATCAAAATGATGGAAGCGATGGTGAGGACTTTGACGATCTGGTTCAGCCGGTTCGACTGAACCGAGAGGAATGCATCCAGGGCACTGGAAAGCAGGTCGCGATAGGTATCGATGCTGTCGGTGATGCGCACGATATGGTCGTAGACATCTTGCAAATACAGGATCGTGTTGCGCTGGAAGATCGGCACCTCGCGGCGGATGAGCACGTTGAGCACATCGCGCTCGGGGGCGACGATCCGGCGTACGTTCAGCAGGTCGCGCTTGAGATTGAACACCTCCTGCAGCGCCGTATCGCGGAAGCGCTCGAAGATCTGCTCCTCGATCACCTCCACGCGCTCGGCAAGCTGGTCGATCACCGGGAAGTAGTCATCCACGATCGCATCGAGCAACGCATACAACAGCGCCCCGGCGTCGCGCCCGAAATCCTCCTCGCTGCGCTGCCAGCGCCGGATCGTCGTGTCGATCGCGTCGATCGGACCTTCGTGTACGCTGACGATGTAATTGGCACCGATAAACAGGCTCACCTGCTGGGCTGCCAGCCGCTGCTGCGCGCCGTCGTAGCTGAGGCAGTAGAACACGATGAAGTAGTAGGCATCGTAGGAATCGAGCTTGGGGCGCTGATGTGTGCGCGTCGCGTCCTCGATCGCCAGCGGATGAAAGTTGAACTCGTCGCGCAGCAACGCGATGTCGCGCTCCTGGGGGGCTTGCAGGTCGAGCCAGACGAACCGGCCCTGCTGCTTGAGGATCTCGCTGATGTCGCTCGGGTCAACCTTGCTGACGAAGCGACCGTCGGCTTCGCAGACGATCAGCCGACGTGGTTGGGTGGGCGAGCGCATCCGGCCATCGCTGGTTCGGGCGCGGAGCGTGCGAGCGGGCATAGCAGCCTCCCTCGGCATCTCATCAAGCAGCATAGGCCCCGGTGCTGGCTATTATACCAATAAGGGGATGTCGAAGATTTTATCTGCCTGCCTGCCGGGCAGACTGATCGGTGAACCGCATTGGAGTGCATCACAACGTGTGTTCGGGCAAGGCCGGGCCAACCCGCCGGTACGGCGCTTAACAAAAGTGTAACTTGAGTTAAAGCGACGTTTGCATATACTGGATCCGGATGCCCACCCGCATCGATTCGCTTTCACACCCGCAGCGAAGTGAGTACAGTATGTGCCGCCATCGCACCATGCCGCTGTTGGCGATCTGCGGCAGCCTGATCCTGCTGCTCCTTCGGCTGTATCCCGGCCACGGCCTGGTGACCCCAGCGCGCGCCGCTCAGGAAACCGCCGGCTACTCCGATTTCTCCTACGCCGATAGCGGTGTCTCCACGACCCCGACCGGTGAGAAGCCCCAGAGCAAGCTGTGGTACAACGACGGCCGCTGGTGGGGCGATCTATTTAATCCAACCACACATACCTACCATATCTACTGGCTCGACCTTGCCAACCAGACCTGGCTCGACACCGGGACCGAGCTCGACAGCCGTCCCGCCACCAAGGCCGACTGCCTGTGGGATGGGACGCATCTCTACGTCGCTTCCGGCGGTGGATCGGCCACCGGTGCTAACCTGGACGGCCTACTGTTCCGCTATAGCTATAATGCTTCCACCAAGACCTATACCCCCGACACCGGCTTCCCGGTGACCATTCGCAGCGGTGGCGCCGAGACGCTGGTGATCGACAAGGATACCACCGGCAAGCTGTGGATCACGTACACCCAAAGCAACAAAGTGTGGGTGAACCATAGCACCACTGCCGACACCCAATGGGACCAGCCGTTCAATCCACCGATGCCCCCTGCTCTGGCTGCGAGCATCAACGTCGATCCCGACGATATCTCGTCGCTGATCGCCTTCGATGGCAAGATCGGTGTACTCTGGAGCAATCAGACCGACGCGACCTTCTACTTCGCCTACCACGTCGACGGTGCCCCCGACACCAGTTGGACCGGCGGGATCGCAGCGCGGGTGACCGATACCCCACTCGCCGACGATCACATCAACCTCAAATCGCTGCGGGCCGATCCGAGCGGCCAGCTCTTCGCCGTGGTCAAGACCTCGATCAACGGCACGTCGAGCAGCACGCCGCAGATCCTGGTGTTGGTGCGCAAGCTGGATGGGAGCTGGAGCAGCGCGATGTTCAGCTCCGGCGCCGAAAACCAGACCCGCCCGATCCTGCTGATTGATATCGACCACCGCCAGATGTATGTGTTCGCCTCGGACGAGGGCGGCGGCAGCGTCTATTACAAACAAAGCGGGCTCGACAACGTGCAGTTTGCGCCGGGCCGGGGCACGCCGTTCATCAGCAGCAGCACCTACACCCTGATCAACGACGCGACCTCGACCAAGCAGAATGTGAACAGCGCCAGCGGGATCGTTGTGCTGGCCAGCGACGATAACCACAAGTGGTACCTGCACAACTATCTCGACCTGGGCGGCCAGTTCCCACGGCTGGTCTTCAGCACCGAGCCGGGCGATGCCCAGGTCGCGGCGCCGCTCGCACCCCAGCCGGTCGTGACGGCCCAGGACGAGCCGGGGCATACCGCCAACAACTTCAACGGCCCGGTCACGCTGACGATCAAAAGCGGCACCGGTACGCCTGGGGCCAGGCTCACCGGCACTCTCACCGTCAACGCGGTCAACGGCGTCGCGCGCTTCAGCGGGATCGCGATCGATACGGCCGGCACCGGCTACCAGTTGATGGCCAGCACGAGCGGCATGAGCAGCGGCGACAGCAGCCGCTTCGACATCGCCAAGGCCGACCAGACGATCAGCTTCGCGCCGTTGCCGAACAAGACCTACGGCGATCCACCGTTCAGCGTGAGCGCCACCGCCTCCTCGGGGTTGTCGGTCAGCTTCAGCGCCGCGGGCAATTGTACGATCGCGGGCAACACGGTGACGCTGAGCGGGGCCGGGAGCTGCACCGTGACCGCCCATCAGCCCGGCAACGCCAACTACAACCCCGCGCCCGATGTCGCGCGGACCTTCGACATCGCCAAGGCCGACCAGACGATCAGCTTCGCGCCGCTGCCGAACCGGGTGGTCACCGACCCGCCGTTCGCGGTCACGGCCACTGCCTCCTCGGGGCTGCCGGTCAGCTTCAGCGCCGCGGGCAATTGTACGATCGTGGGCAACACGGTGACGCTGAGCGGGGCCGGGAGCTGCACCGTGACCGCCCACCAGCCCGGCAACGCCAACTACAACCCCGCGCCCGATGTCGCGCGCACGTTCGTGATCATCGATTCCTTCAAGGCCTATCTGCCGCTGGTGCAGGAGGGGGCCGGCTGATCCACTTAGCCCCCGATACCGAACCAGCCCAGCACGGTGATCGCGATCAGCACCAGCGAGAGCAGGCTTACGACGACGGCGATCGCCCAGGCCAGGAGGTTGTAGATTCCGCGATTCACATGCTCGCCCATCAGCTCGCGATTGTTGACCAGCCGCAAGATCGCGAACAGCTCGACCGGCAAGAGCAAACCGTTGAGCACATAAACCCCCACCAGCACCTGGATGAGGGGTAGGCCGGGGATCAGCGCCAGCAGCGCCCCGAGCACCACCAACCCCGTGAACAGCCCCATGAAGACCGGCGCCTCGTCCCACGAGCGCGAGACGCCGCGCTCGACACCAAGCGCCTCGGTCATCGTATACGTTGTCGCCAGTGGCAACACGCCGGCTGCCAGCAACGAGGCTCCCAGCAACCCCAGCGCGAACAAGATCTCCGCGTAGCGCCCGGCGACCGGCTCGAGCGCCAGGGCTGCGTCGGCCGCCGTCTCGATCGTGATGCCGCGCGGGTACAGCGTCGCAGCCGTCGCGATGATGATAAACGATGCCACAATCCCGGCGAATAGCGTGCCCATGACTACATCGAATCGGGTGTAGCGATAGTCCGCCGGTGTGACCCCTTTCTCGACTACCGAGGACTGCACATAGAGCTGCATATAGGGCGAGATCGTCGTGCCGATCAGTGCGATCAGCAGCCGGATATAGTTGGCATCCCATTGAACCGCGGGATGCACGGTATGGCGTAGCACATCTTCCCAATCGGGCTGTGCCAGAAACGCGGCGGCGATATAGGCGAAGAACACCAGCGTCAGGCTCAGGAAGATCTTCTCCACCCGCCCATACGACCCGCGGGTGATCAGCAGCCAGACCAGCGCGGCAGCCAGCGGCACGGCGATATAGCGGCTGACGCCGAACAACTCGGCCGCCGCCGCGATGCCCACGAACTCCGATACGATGATCCCGGCGTTGGCTACAAACAGCGTCAGCAGGATCAAGGCCGTTGCGCGCAGCGAAAAATTTTCGCGCACCAGATCGGAGAAGCCCTTGCCGGTGACCGCGCCGAGCCGGGCACTCATCTCTTGCACCACCCCGACGCAGATCGTGACGATCGCCATCGCCCAGAGCAGCCCGTATCCGTAGGAAGCCCCGGCGACAGCGTAGGTGGCGATACCGCCGGCGTCGTTGCCGGCGCTGGCGGCCAGCAGCCCCGGCCCAAGCGCCAGCAGGTACGGCCAGATCCCCCGGCGCGGCAGGCGCAGCCGCAGATGCAGACGTTCGCGCACCAGCGAACGAGCGAGTGTCAGATGGCTGGTCAGGCGATCGCGGGTCATCATCGTAAACCTCGGTAGGAAGAGTAGAGAACAGAGAGTTGAGAATGCCGAATGCTGAATTGAGAACTGAAAACTGAGAATTGAGGATTAAAAAAGGATTTTGCCATTCACTTCTTGTTCTTTGCTCTGCGGATCAACACAATGCGCCCGCCCCCGATCTTGACTGCGCCCGCTGTTCTGTGTTTTGTGTTCTTTGCTCCTAGCGAAACACGTGCCGCCCGCGCCGCTGCCACACGTCGGGCAGCAACACCGCCAGCGCATCGTCTACCGTCACGATCCCGATCAGCCGCCCCGCATCGTCCAGCACCGGCGCGGCGAGCAGGTTGTACTCCGCCAGCACGCGGGCGACATCTGCGGCGCGCTCCTCCGGATGTACGGTGGGCACATCGTCATCCATCACCTCCGTCAGCAGCGTGTGCGGGTCGGCCAGGATCAAGTTGCGCAGCCGTACAATGCCGTGCAGCCGGTCCGGATCTGCGGCATCGACCACATAGACCGCGAGCAATGGGTCGGGCACCTCGTCGAGCGCGCGGATCGTCGCGATCGCATCGCCGACGGTGGCATCGTCGGGTACGCGCACGAAATCGCTGCTCATGATCCGCCCGGCGCTATCCTCGTCGTAGGCCAGCGAGGCTTGCACATCGGCGGCCTCCTCGGGCTCCATGCGCGCCAGCAACTGCTCGGCGAGCTCCGCGTCCAGGTCCTCCAGCGCGTCGGCGGCGGCGCCGGGGTCCATCTCCTCCAGGATATCGGCCGCGCGCTCGCGATCCATGCCCTCGAGCAGGTCGGCCAGGCGATCGTCGCTGACCTCCTCGAGCGTCTCTGCCGCGGTCTCGTCGTCCAGCGCGGCCACAATCTCGGCGCTCTCGCGGTAGGAAAGCGCATCCACGATCCGCGCCAGATCGACCGGGTTCAGCTCGGCCAGGCGATCGTAGGAGACCTTGAGCTGCACCGGGGCGGCGCTGGCCAGGTATTGCACGTCGGCCCAGTCGATGATTTGCCGCCCCACGATCCGGTCGGCCAGGGCGCGCGGCCCCAGCCGGCGCAGCAGCGCCTGCGGGCTGATGTCAACCCCCACGACACGGTAGACGCCATCGACGCGCGCGAGCTGGATGTCGTTCACGCGCACGATCCGCCGCCCGGTGATGTCGATGAGCTGATGGTCGAGCACATCCTGGCGCAACAACACCTCGCCGTCGCGGCGGGCGAACGGCTGCAGATCGACGGTCGAGGAGACCAGTTTGGCGACGCCGTTGAGCGAGTGCAACTGGGTTGCCGGCACGAAGAAGCGCCTTCTCCGGTCGCGCACGACCAGGCCGGTGATCGGGGGGTAGCGATCGGCACCGATGCGAACGATCAGGTCCTCGAGCTTGCCGATCAGTTCGCCGGCCTTGCCGTGCACCGGCCGGTCCAGGATCGATGCGAGGAAGAGCATAGCCAACCTCCTGTAGGACAGAATAAGCCCCCGACGCCGGGATCAAGCGCGGGGGCCAGGAGGCGGCTCGCCAAAAGGTGGAACGCCCGCTACGGGCGCCGTATCAGGAGCCTACACCGGCCCCGCGCGCGCGGCACAGGCCGTGCCGAGGGCTGCCGATCGATTGAAGAACAGCTTATGGGTGTACGACCAGACACCCGGCGATGCGTGCACCTATGACTACCGTCCATACCGCTTTCCATCAAAACGCCCCCTCGTACAACATCCGAGGGGGCGGCTGGCGCACTCGCTGCGTCGTCCTCTCCCCCCTGGTCGAGCTTAAGCTCCCACACAACGTAGCGAAGCTGTGCAGTCACCTTAGCGTGACCCTTAAGCCGGGCCGCGCCGTGTACCCCTTAGCGTCTCTCGACGGATCGGAGCAGTGACCTGTGTTTGTGTGGTTGCCGCGCCTAACGAAGGAGCGACACCGGATCTGTGATTTTCATCACCGCTATGAGTATACACCTGCGCATGGGGGTTGTCAAGGGAACGAGCGGGGCTCCTCCTTGGATGCGGAACACCGCTCTTCGGCAGGACAATATGCCCTCCCTCAGCGCAAAGCCGAGCAGCAGATCGTCTATGGTCTTTCAGAAAACAGGACGACGAACTGCCGCCAACCGTCGCCCGGCAGCGCTGGCACGGACCTGGCTACCGGGCTACTGAGTGTAGTGCCGAGCTCCACCGTTGGCAGGCTGGTGGCGATCACTTCGCGGCGCCGGCGGTTGCCTCTGCGACCGCCTGTGCCTGGTGTGCAATCGACGCGACCAGAAGCGTCGCATTGCGTCCGACGTTCTCGCGCGCCAGCAGGTAGTAGAGCGGTTGATCGTCGAGGAATAACACGGGGGTATCGCCAAACGCTGCCGGCCAGCCCGCCGTCTGGGCTGCCTCGAACGCCGAGATGCCAGGGTCGGGCGGTGGGCCGCCGTGGCGCTGCAACCATTCCGCAGGCGTGCGTACCGCCAGCCGGCCCCGATAGACATGGCCGCCAGCCTCGGCCACGACCCGCTCCAGCCGCGCCAGTTGCCCGGCGTCGAGCACACCGTTGCCGTAGCGGATATGCTCCCAGCCCGGCCCGCCTGGGATGATCGCCAGCGCGATCTCATCTGCGGTCGCATGCGGCAGCACGATCTCCTCCAGGCTCCGGTCGCCGATGGACAATGCACCCGCCCGGGGCGGCCAGAGCCGCCCGGTGATGATTGTGATATCGAGATCGCGCGCGGTGTTCAGTAGCATGTCGAAGGCAGTTTCCGGGTGTGTCATGGCTGGCTCTCATTCGTGCGGATTCACTTGAGGTTAAAGATAGCAAGCTATATACCAGCAGAGCAGGTGAACAGCGAGTCTGCTGAATTCCCGCGGCGCAGTCGCCCGCGCGGCGCGCCAGCGCTGGTCGCAGCACCAGGGTTTGGGAGGGTGGTATAATCCTCGCGCCTGGGGCTTCAAGGGCTGTCCGCCCCTGGCGCAATTATGCAGAGCGAGGGAAACTCTCTATGGCGATGATCTTGCTGATCGGCGGGGCGGACACTGGGCGCGCGCCCATGGCGGCGGCGCTGCTGCGGCGGCTCCTGGAGGCGCGTGGGCTCGCCTGGCCGGTCGAGTCGGCCGGCGTCCTCGGCCACGATGGCGACCCGGCGGAGGTCGAGGCCCGCGATACCATGGCCCATATGGGCCTGGACATCAGCACCCACCGGGCACGCATGCTGACCGACGATCTCGTGGTGCAGGCGGCCCTGCTTCTGGCGATCGATAGCGGGACGGCGCTGGTGCTACGGTCACGCTTCCCGGTTGTCGCGGCCCGCGTTCACACGCTGGGCGATCTCGCCGGCCGGCGCCGCGATATCCCCGACCCGTTCCGCATGCAGATCGGCGCCTGGATGACCTATGCGCGCGAGATCGAGGCGCTGCTCACTGCCGCGTTGCCACGGATCATCGAGCTGATGGCCCCAACCGTCGAGGGTAGGGCAACCACGCTGCGCCGGCAGGACGATGCCGGGCCGGCGGTCCACCCTGCAGGTGCCGAAGCTCTTCCCGCTGCGCAATCGCTGGCCGAGCGGGCAGCAGCAGCCGGGCGCATCACGCGCCTGTTGCACGTCGCCGCCGAGTTGCCCGGCGTTGTGGATTGGGCCGCTGCGCGTACCCAGATCGAAGCCAACCTACACCAGATCGCGGCCGCGCCTTACGATGCGAGCGATCTGGTGGCAGCCTATGTGGGGTTGCTGCACGCGGCGCTGGCGCTGACCCCGGCGCCGCCATCGGCTGGCCAAATGGAAAGGCTGCGCGAGGCGACACGCCGCCTCGCCGACCCGATCGGGCAGGACGAGCTCAATGACCTCTCGACCCGCCTGGCCGGCTGGGCGGCGTTGTAAGGCGGAGGCCGGGAAAATCTTGGTCATCACGGCGCCGGTTGTGTCGTCGTACCGGCGGCTTCGCAGGCCAGATCCAGGTTGTAGAGCCGCTGCTGATCGCAGCTCAATGGCGGGACGAACCGGTTGGCCCTGGCCCAGGCGATCAGCTCATCCAGTGTTTCCACCCGCCACAACCGCACGCTCTGGTCGGCCGCCGCCGAAGCGAGCATGTGCCCATCGGGGCTGAAGGCCACCGCCAGTACCGGCGCACTGTGGCCCTCGAAGCGCCGAATCGGCGCCCCGTGCTCGATATCCCACAACAGAACAGTGGTATCGTCTGAGGCCGAGGCGAAGGTCGTGCCGTCAGGGCTGAAGGCCACCGCCCGCACCGCGCCGTTGTGCCCCTTAAAGATGCGCGACTGCCCCGTCGCCAGGTCCCACAAGATTACCACGCGGTCCTCGCCGGCCGAAAGCACCGACCGTCCGTCGGGGCTGAAGGCCACTGCCCGCACGCGCGCGTCGTGCCCTTTGAACACATGCAGCGGTTTGGCCGTCGCCACATCCCATACGATCACCGTCTTGTCCGAAGAGCCGGAGACGGCGCGCGTGCCGTCGGGGCTGAACGCCACGCCGGTCACGGCGTCGGTGTGGCCATCGAACGTCCGGATCGGTTTGGCCGTCGCGACATCCCAGAGGATAAGGTTCACCGTGTTCGTCACCAGATCGCCGGTGCCGCCGCCCGAGAGCACGGTCGCACCGTCGGGGCTGAAGGCCACAGCATTGACCGACCCGGTGTGCCCGTCGAAGCGGCGCAGGAACTGCCCGGACGGTACCTCCTCCAGGATCAGGGTGGTGTCGTTGGAGCTGGAGATCGCGGTCCTGCCGTCGGGGCTGAAGGCCACCGCCCGCACGGCTTTGTTGTGCAGCGCGGCGGGCGAGCGCAGCTCCTGCCCACTGGCCACCTCCCACAGCCGCGTGGTCGTATCGAGCGCGCCGGAGAGCATCATGCGTCCATCGGGGCTGAAGGCGACCGCATCCGCCTGATCCGTATGCCCGACCAGGGTGCGGACCAATGCGCCGCTATCGAGATCCCACAGGCGTAGCGTGCCGTCGGAGGCCCCGGTCAGCAGCGTCCGATCGATCGGGCTGAACGCTGCAGCGCGCACCTCAGCGCCGTGGCCGGTCAGGAAGCGGATCGGCTCGCCGGTCTCGATGTTCCACAACCCGATCGTGTTGTCGAGCGCGCCGGACAAGGCCATCTTCCCGTCGGGGCTGAAGCGGACGACCCATACGTCGCGGCTGTGGCCCCGGAAGCGATGGATCGGCCTGCCGGTCGCGACGTCCCACAAGATCATCGTGGTATCCTTGGAGCCGGAGAGCGCGGTCGTGCCGTCGGGGCTGAAGGCGACGCTGAAGATCTCCAGCGCATGCCCGTCCTGGAACGTCCGAATAGGGGTGCCGGTGGCAACATCCCACAAGATCACATTGGCGTCGGTCGAGCCGGAGAGCGCGGTCGTGCCGTCGGGGCTGAAGGCGACGCCGCGGACTTTCTGGGTGTGCCCGCCCGGGCCGCTGAAGGTTCGGATGAGCTGGCCGGTGCGCAGGTCCCACAGCTTCAGCGTTGCGTCGCTCGCCGCGGTCAGCGCCAGCGTGCCATCCGGGCTGAAGACGGCCTGCTTCACGTCGCCCACGTGGCCCTTGAACTGATAGATCGGCCTGCCCGTGGCCAGGTCCCACAGGATGGCGGTCTCATCTTCAGAGGCCGAGAGCGCCCGCGTGCCGTCCGGGCTGAAGGCCACGCTCTGGATCTGGCCGGTATGGCCTTCGAAGCTGCGGATCAGCCGATGGGTAGCGGTATCGTACAGGAGCATGACGTTGGTCTGCGAGCCAACCAGGAACGTTCGACCGTCGGGGCTGAAGGCGACGCCCTGTACCGGCGAGCCGATCACTTCGCGCCAGCGGGTGCCGGGCGCGTAGGCGGCTTCGGCGAGGATCAGCTCGGATTGGGGGGTGTGCTGTTCCAGGGTGTTCGCGACCAACGCCAGCATCAATGCCAGATCGACATTGCCTTCGCCCAAGGCGACCTGGGCGCCGTTCGACACGGCCAGGTGCTGCGCGCGGGCGGCCTGCTCCTCGGCCTGGGCCCAGGCGGTGGCTGCTACTGCTGCGCTCTGCCTGGCCTTGTCGGCCTCCACCATCGCCAGCGCCTGGGCCGTGGCCGCGCGCTGCGCGTTGCTCTCGGCCATCTGGCGCTGGTTAAGCGCCACGCCGGTCAGCGCCAGCGCTCCCAGCGTTGCCAGCAGCAGCACGCCAGCCAGCGCACGCAGGAACGTGCGCGAGCGCCGCTCCAGGGCAGCCTCGCGTGCCCGGCGCACCTCCTCGCGCGCGCGCTGGGCATCACGTTCGGCCAGGCTGGCCTGCAGGTAGGCCTGCTCCTCCTGGTTCAGCACCAGGTGGGTCTCGGCGGCCCAGGCCGCGAACTGCTCCAGCCGCACGCCGCTGGCCAGAAAGCTTGGGTCGCGCCCGGCGACTGCCCACTCCGCCGCCGCCGTGGTCAGCCGGCGGTGCAGGCGCAGGTCGTCGCGGCTGGTGTCCAGCCAGTCGCGCAGCCGCGCCCACGTGCGGATGAGCGCCTCATGCGCCACCTCAACCGTTGGGACGCGCGTGATCGGGTCGCGATCGAAGGTCAGCAAGCGATAGGCGTGGTAGGCGTCGAGCACCGCCTGCATCGCCGACTGCGGAGTGTCGGCCTGGTGGGTGGGGGCCATGCTCAACAGCTCGGTCAGCGGGACGCGCCGGCGCGTATCTTCGCTCCCTTCACCCAGGGTCACCAGTCGCAGGAAAAGCTGCCGTGCCGCTTCCTGCTGCTCGGTGCTCAAGCCGACGTAGATCTCGTCGGCGCGGCGCGCCAGCGCCCCCAACACGCCGCCGCTCTCGCGATAGGCCTGGAGCGTGAGGAGGCGCTCGGACCGCCGTTCGAACAGCTCGGTCAGCGCGTACTGCAGCAGGGGCAACGCGCCCGGCTGCTCGTTGACATCGTGCAGCATAGCCGCGACCAGATCAGGCTCGACGGCTATGCCGATCCGCTCGGCGGGCCGGACGATCGCCTGGCGCAGCTCCTCGGGCGCCAGCGGCACCACCACCTCGGTCCGCTGGCGGACGATCTCGCTGAGGCCGGTGTAGAGCAGCGGGCGGTCGTAAAAGTCGGCGCGCAGGGTGATGATCACGCGCAGCCGGCTGTGCGGGTCGCTGACGGCAGCGAGCAGACTGTTGAGAAAATGCGTCCGGGCGGCCTCGTCTTCGACGAGGGTGAAAACCTCTTCGAACTGGTCGATCAGCAGCACCAACTCGGTCTCGGCGCCCCCGGGCAACACCTGCGCGACCACGCGCCGCAGG
>FLYN01001864.1_pt1 | contig 16517 bp, 14 predicted proteins | sample 1122621 | NCBI WGS metagenome assembly FLYN01 (sample SAMEA4346792, study PRJEB14843) | hot springs metagenome | biome: Terrestrial Biome; feature: Habitat; material: Sediment | place: India | collected 2012-06-12 | depth 1760 m
CGGCAGCGGCTGGCTGATCCGGAAGCGCCGGGCGCGCCGGTAGGCCAGCGGCAGCGCAGCTCCGGGGCAGACGCCCTGGAACCCGGGCCAGCTCGCGAGCGAGGCCACGGGGCGGCGCTGTCCGGGCGCGGATCAGCTGGCCGTATCGGTCAACCGCTGGCGATCGTGGGCGGCACGTAACTTCGACATGCCACCCGCGCTTCTTATCAATAGAGGCGTTCCGTGGTTGGCGTGGTAGGCCCCTCCCCGCGGTGCGGTTGAAAGAGGGAGTGCAGGGGCCAACAGTGGCCAGCAGCTTATTTTGGCGCATCACCGTGCTTAAAATCGGCCCTCAACTCTCCCCGTGCAGCCTCGGTGCAAGGAGCAGGAACAGGGAGGTGAGGGACACTACCGCGGAACGTCTAGCGCCGCTCGAACTTCACAAGATCATACGCTTATGCCCAGGCGTGCACGCCATCCGCATCGGCAAACGCTACAGAGCAACACCTACCGCTTTTTCGTGGAGCCCAGCGCGTTCCGCGGGCGCGATGTGCTGATCGAGAACGCCGAGCTGACCCACCAGCTCGGCAATGTCCTGCGGCTGCGCGCAGGTGAGCGCGTGCTGCTGCTCGACAACAGCGGCTGGCAGTACGTTGTGACGCTCAGCCAGGTCGAGCCAGGCCGCGTCGCCGGCATCGTCGAGCGCAAAGAGCTGGCCGGCGGCGAACCGCGCACCAAGCTGACGCTCTACGTCGCATTGATGCGCCCTGAACGCTTCGAATGGGTCTTGCAAAAGGGGACCGAGCTGGGTGTATCGGCGTTTGTCCCCCTGATCTGCGAGCGCAGCACCATCGCTGATGCCGGCGAGCTCAGCGAGCGCAAGCTGGACCGCTGGGGCCGGATCGTCCGCGAGGCCGCCGAGCAGGCGCGCCGCGGCAAAGTGCCGCGCCTGGCGCCAGCGTTGCTCTTTCCAACCGCCTGCGACCAGGCGGTGCAGCGCAGCCTGGCCATCCTGCTCTGGGAAGGGATGGGCACCCTGTCGCTGCGCCGGATGTTGCGCGAGCCAGCAGGCATGGGATGGGGTGGAGAATCGGGCGGGCAGAAAGCCTCCGCGCCTGACCGATCGACAAGCGGTGGACCAGCGCCTGGTCCCCCGGGCACGGCTGCGCCCCGCGCCCCGTTCTCGGTCGCGCTGTTCAGTGGGCCGGAGGGGGGATTCACCGCCAACGAGTTTGAAACGGCGCGCCGCTATGGTATGATAACAGCGACGCTGGGGCCGCGCACGCTCCGCGCGGAGACGGCGCCGATCGTCGCCGCATCGGTGATCCTCTACGAGATGGGCGATCTGGAATAGCAGCGCAGGCAAGAACGATCTGTTCCAGGAGCACGGCATGATCGGGAGATTCCAGGCCTTGAAATATGGCGCGATCGCCGGCACACTGTTGATCCTCGGGTTTGTGGCCGGCTGGGTGAGCGCGACGCTCGTCGGCGACCGCATCCCGATCGGCGGCGGCGTGGCGGCGCTGCTCGGCCCGCGGCGTACCGCCAACGAGGTCATCCCTCCGCAGGTGCGCGACCAATTCAGCGTCTTTTGGGAGGTCTGGAACCTGGTCGAAGGCGAGTTCTATCAGCGTGCCTCGCTCGATCGCCAGCGCATGATCCGCGGCGCGATCAAGGGGATGCTCGCTGCCCTGGGCGACGAATACACCGTCTACCAGGAGCCCGACCTGGCGGCCCAGACCAATGACCATATGCAGGGGACGCTCGAAGGCATCGGCGCCTACATCCGTGTCGCCGATGGCAAGGCCTATATCGACAGGCCGATCAAGGACTCGCCAGCGCTGCAGGCCGGCCTGCGCCAGGACGACGAGATCGTCGCGGTGGATGATGTGGCGATCGCAACCCTGATCGCCGGGCTCGATGTCAACGAGGCGGCGGTCAAGGTAGCGGCGAAGATTCGCGGGCCGAAGGGCACCCCGGTGAAGCTGTCGATCCATCGGGCCTCCAGCGGTGAAACCTTCGAGGTCGTGATCATCCGGGCCCAGGTGGTTGTTGGCAGCGTGACCAGCCAGATGCTCGACGGCGGTATCGCCTACCTGCAGATCAGCGAGTTCAAGGCCACCACCACGCGTGAGGTCGATGCAGCCTTGCGGGCCCTGCTGCCGCAGCAGCCGAAGGGGCTCATCCTCGACCTGCGCAACAACCCCGGCGGCTATCTGACCAACGCCCAGGAGGTGCTGGGCCGCTTCTATGATGGCGTGGCGCTCTATGAGGAGGACGGCGCCGGCCGCCTGCAGGAGTTGCACACGATCGGCGGGCCGCCCGATACGCGCGCCTTCAACCTGCCCCTGGTCGTATTGATCAACGGTGGCTCGGCCAGCGCCAGCGAGATCGTCGCCGGGGCGCTGCGCGATGCGCGCCCGGCCACGTACCTGCTGGGCGAGAAGACCTTCGGCAAAGGCTCGGTCCAGAACATCCACACCCTTAGCGACGGCGGCAGCGCGCGCATCACGATCGCACACTGGCTGACGCCGCGCAAGAGCGCTATCCACAAGCTCGGAATTATGCCGCAGTATGTCGTGCCCTACGCGGAAGATCCCTCCAGCCCGGTCCCGTGCATCGGCGACCGGCGCCCGCCGGCCGGCCAGGCGAATTGTGCCGACACGCAGCTCGCCGCGGCATTCCGGTTGCTGACGACCGGTCAGGCACCGGCGCCGCTTACTCCGACTGCCGCGGCGCGGTAGCCGAACCAGATGTTGCCAGCTTGGGCTGTTTCGCGTACAATACCTTCACTGCCAACACGTCGCACAACCAGATCCAGATACCCAGGCCACGCCATCTTCGCAGCCAACACCGATACCGCGGTCGGAAGCTGGGCCCAGGCCGGCTTCTGAGCCCCGGGCGGGCGGGCGGGTGTTGCCCCCCGCGCGCTCAAGAAAGGAGGTGATCACCCCCTGCTTCAGATCCGTGCCCCATCCTGCTCTGCCGCGAGAGAAAAGCGGCACCCAGGAGCGATCGCATAAGCTAAGTACAGTATTAGGGAAGGAAGGTCGAGTCTATGACACACAAGCGCTGGCCAAGCATCCTTGGCCTTCTCATGGTCCTTGGCCTGATCCTGGCCGCCTGTGGACAGACTCCATCGACAACCGGCGGCGCGGCAACCCCCGCAGCCGAGGCGACGGCGGCTCCCGCAGCCGAGGCGACGGCGGCTCCCGCAGCTGAGGCGACGGCGGCCCCCGCGGCTGAGGCGACCGCTGCTCCCACAGCTGGCGGTCAACTGGAGATCTTCAGCTGGTGGACCAACGGTGGCGAGGCCGACGGCCTCAACGCCATGTTCGAGATCTACAAGCAGCAAAACCCGGGCGTCGAGATCATCAACGCCACGGTGGCCGGCGGCGCGGGCACCAACGCCAAGGCCGTGCTGCAGACCCGGCTCCAGGGCGGCAACCCGCCGGATAGCTGGCAGGTCCACGCTGGCCGCGAGACGCTCTCCTATGTCAACGCCGGCCAACTCGAGCCGCTGACCCAGTTCTTCAAAGACGAGGGCTTCGATAAAGTCATGCCCAAGTTGCTGCTGGATCAGCTCAACATCAACGGCGAGATCTGGACAGTGCCGGTGAACATCCATCGCTCGAACATCCTCTGGTACAACCTCAAGATCTTCCAGGACAACAACCTGAGCCCGCCCAAGACCATGGACGAGTTCTTCCAGGTCGCCGAGGCGCTTAAGGCCAAGGGGATCACGCCGCTCGCGATGGGCGGCAAGGACGGGTTCGAGGCCTCCCACCTGTTCGAGAGTGTGCTGCTGGCGACGTTCGGACCCGAGGACTATACCAAACTCTGGACCAGTGGCGATGCTTCGGTGTGGGCCGATGAGCGCCTGGCACAAGCGGTCGAGACGATGAGCAAGATGCTGAGCTATGCCAACACCGACCGCTCGGCGCTGGGCTGGGCCGATGCAGCTCAGTTGGTGCTCGACGGCAAGGCCGCGATGACGATCATGGGCGACTGGGCCCACGGCTACTTCTTGAGCAAGGGCGCCAAGCCCAACGTCGACTACGGCTACGTCGCTTCGCCTGGCACCGATGGCGTCTTCATGTGGCTCAGCGACAGCTTCGGCCTGGCCAAGGGCGCGCCACACCGCGAAAACGCGCTGGCCTGGCTGCGGGTCTGCGGCTCCAAGGATGGCCAGGACGCCTTCAATCCCAAGAAGGGATCCATCCCGGCCCGCACCGACGCCGACAAGAGCAAGTACGATGAGTATTTGCGCTGGTCGATCGATCAGTTCGCCCAGGACAAGCTCGCGCCGAGCGCCGCGCATGGCGCAGCCACGACCAATGCCTACCAGGAGGTCTTCCACAACGCCCTGGAGGTCTTCTCTGCTGACCAGGATCAGGACACGCTGGTTCAGACGCTGACCGATGCCGTCCAGGAGCTGAGCCGGTAATCCGGGGGCGCCCGCTAACCCTCCGCGAGCAGGCACAAACGGGGGCGTTCAATCGGACGCCCCCGCTGCCAGCTACCGCATCTATGGAGGTGCGCCGCCGCGGGCCAGGAGGCGCCTGGAGGCGGTGGCAGCGGCAACCCAGCGGTGCCTCGGGTTCGCACATGTTCCGGCCGGGCTTTTGAGCGCCGCCGGCTGCCGATGGTTGAACAGCGAGGAAGATGGGTTATGCAACAGGCTAAGAGCCGGGACGTCGCAGCGATCCGGCGGGCGACCCGCCAGCGCTGGCTCACCCGCGATCGCTTGATTGCTCTGCTGATGATCACCCCCTCGGTCATCGCGATCGCGATCTTCGTCTACGGGTTCATCGGCTGGACCGGCTATGTCTCGATGACCGACTGGAACACTATCGCGCCGAACTATACGTTCATCGGCTTTCGGAACTATGCCGAGCTCTTCGGCACCGCGCGCTTCCAAACCAACGTGCGCAACATTGTTGTTTTCACGGCCTTCTTCCTGGTGGGCTGCCTGAGCCTGGGCCTGTTGCTCGCGGTCCTGGTCGATGCGCGCATCAAGGGCGAGGCGATCTTTCGCTCGATCTATCTCTTTCCGATGGCGATCTCGTTTATCGTCACCGGGGTTGCGTGGCGGTGGATCTTCGCACCGGGCAATCTGCCCCAGGACCCGACCGGGATCAATCTCCTGTTTCATCAACTGGGGCTGGATTTCTTGCAAAGCGCCTGGATCACCGACTCGTCCGTCGTCCCTGGGGTGCGCCCGGAATGGTCGCGCACGCGGCTCGGCATTCCGCTGGCGATGATCCCGGTGGTCATCGCTGCGATCTGGCAGATGTCGGGATTCACGATGGCAATGTATCTGGCCGGGCTGCGCGGCATCCCCGACGAACTGCGCGAGGCGGCGCGCGTCGATGGCGCCAGTGAGTGGCAGGTGTTTCGCCACCTCACCTTGCCGTTGCTCCAGCCGGTCACCCTGAGCGCGGTGATCGTGTTAGGCCATATCTCGCTCAAGATCTTCGACCTGATTATGACGATGACCGGCGGCGGGCCCGGCAATGCCACCGAGGTGCCAGGGGTGTTGATGTACGAGCTGCGTTTTAACGCCAATAAGATCGCGCAAGGCGCCGCCGTCGGGATCGTGATGCTGCTCCTGGTCGCTGTGCTGATCATTCCCTACCTGATCTACAACACCCGAACGGAGGTCGAACGATGAGCGCCGCCGCGCTGCCGCGCCCAGGGCGCCAGCGACCACGTGTGTTCCTGTACGCGCTGATGGTTGCCCTGGCGGCCTTTTACCTGTTGCCGGTTTATTTGCTGCTGATCACCAGTTTCAAAAGCTTCGAAGAGGTGAGCCTGAGCCGCATGTGGGATCTGCCGAGCGGCGTGTATTTCCAGAGCTTCGAACGGGCCTGGGAGGTGATGCACACGAGCTTCCTCAACAGCGCCCGCATGGTCGTGCCCGCGACGGTGATCTCGTGCCTGCTCGGCTCGCTCAACGGCTATGTGCTCTCGAAATGGCGGTTTCCCAGCTCCGACCTGCTCTTCACCGCGATCCTGTTCGGGATGTTTATCCCCTATCAAAGCATCCTGATCCCGCTGGTCGATGTCCTTAGCCGCCTGCGGCTCTATGCGACGATCGAAGGCCTGATCCTGGTCCACGTCGTCTATGGTATCCCGATTACGACGCTGATCTTCCGCAATTACTACGCCACCGTGCCCAACGAGATGGTCGAAGCAGGGAAGATCGACGGTGCCGACTTCTTCGGTATCTATCGCCATATCATGCTGCCACTCTCCGCGCCCGGCTTCGTGGTGGTGGCGATCTGGCAGTTCACGTCGATCTGGAATGAGTTTTTGTTCGGCCTGATCATCACCAACGACCCCCAGTTGCGCCCTGTCACGGTGGCGCTGCAGAACCTCTCGGGCAGCCAATACACGCAGTGGAACGTGCAGATGGCAGGCGCGCTGATGGTGGCGCTGCCGACGCTGGTGGTCTATATTTTCCTAGGGCGCTATTTCCTGCGTGGGTTGCTGGCCGGCTCGCTGAAGGGGTAGTACGCAGCCCAAAGCAGCGGGCCGGAGCTCGAGGCCTCCACAGATCGCTGGGCGGTGCGATTCACGTGGGTGGGTCTGGTGGAGCGTGGTCTCGCCAGACCCACCTGGCGTTAGACGCCGTAGTAGCCGCCCAGCAGCCCAGACAGGCGAGCGGATCGGAGCCAAAAGTGCATCGATAGTGCAATCTTGCTCCTGCGATCCAGTCGCTATAATGTGATCCAAGACAGGGCGACCTGTGCAGCAGGTGGCAGGGACAGGCCCTCCAAGCCCCCACCGACTGGGCGCCGCCCTGCCCCTTGCGGACAACTATGCGAGAGGGAACCGTGGATGTGCCGATCGTGAAAGGCGCGTTGGCAGCAGGCACACCTGATAATTCGGTGGCGAAGCGGCGGCTGATCAACCTGGCGGCGCTGGCGTTGGCGCTCGGCTGGTGGGGGTTGATCGCTCTGACGATCACACCCTACGTCGACGATTTCAAATACCAATGGCAGGCGTCGGTCAATCTGATGCAGTCCGGCGATCCCTATACAGCGCAGCCTGGCTATGAACGCAACCACATGCTGTTTCACGATCCGGCCACCGGCGTGCGCAAAGTTTTTTATCTCTACCCGCCGTTCCTGGCCTACTTCCTGCAGCCGTTCGGATTGATCGACCCACTGCAGGCGCAATGGCTCTGGTTCGGTCTGAACAGCATCGCCCTGGGCCTGTTCATCGGCGCCTGTATCTGGGTCAGCGGCTCGGGATGGGCGCGCCGCTATTGGGGGCTGGTGGTGCTGGGCACGCTGCTTGCGCCGCCTACGCGCCTGAGCCTGCAGCTCGGGCAGATCAGTATCGTCCTGGCGCTGCTGATGGTCGCCAGCTTCGGCCTGGCGCACCGGCGGCCAGGGATGGCAGGCGGACTGCTGGCGGTAGCAACGCTGATCAAGCTCTATCCGGCGTTGTTGGGGGTTTATTATTTGCTGTGTCGCCCACGGAAAGTCGTGTGGTGGGGGATGGCGATCGGCGCCGGGGTGGCCGTGCTCCCGGTGCTGACCTATGGGAGTACCCCCTACCTCGCCTTCCTGCATGTGCTGTTGCGCGACAATTATTATCCCTATTCCGCCGAGTTCAATATCTCCATCCTCGGGTTCTGGGATCGGCTCCTCGTCGCCGGCCCATATGCCGTGCCACTGACCGAGGCGCCGCTGTTGGCGCGTGCGCTGGCTGCGGCCTGCGCACTGGGGGTGCTGGGCTTTTGTCTGGCCGCCCCGCGCGAGCTACGGGCTGCCGAAGGCCGAACGCTCCAGGTCGGCGCATGGCTGTGCGCCATGCTGCTGCTGACGCCGGCCAACGGTTATTACAACCTCGTACTGCTGCTGTTGCCCTGCCTGGCGATCCTCCGCTATCTCGAACTGTCTGCCGATCGGCACGCCCGCACCTGGCTGGTGATTGCTACCGCCCTGATATGCATCCCAACCGGCTGGACATCCGCGCATCCGTGGCTCTACCAGATGTTGCATATCGGTTGGGGCCTGCTGGTGCTCACACCGCCGCTCTATGGTTTGCTGCTCTACTTTATCGTCTCGGTACAGCTTGCGCGGAGGTTCACCGGGAGGCTACCCGTGCCCGCGCTGGCTACCAGCCCTCCGGCAGAAGAGGTTAGCGATGGCCGATGAGGCGAAGAGCAGGCCAGGATTTCGCGTAGTCGACTGTGAAACAACCGATCATTGTTGTTGGCGGCGGCCTGGGTGGGCTGGCCGCCGCGATCCATCTGGCGGCACGCGGGCGGCGTGTCGTGCTTTTAGAGCAGAACGAACGTGTCGGCGGCAAGCTGAACCTGGTGGTTGAGGCTGGCTATACCTTCGACACCGGTCCGTCGCTGCTTACCATGCCCTGGGTACTCGAGGCGCTGTTCGCTGTCGCCGGGCGGCGCCTGGAGGACGAGCTGCAGCTGGTGGCGGTGGAGCCGATCTGCCGCTATCACTGGCCCGATGGCACACGCTTCGAGGCATCGCAGCACCTGCCGCTGCTGACGGAAGAGATCGGTCGCCTCGATCCGCGCGATGTGGCCGGCTTCTTCCGCTTTATGGCCTACGCCGCCCGAATCTACACAACCGTCGCCAACCCCTTCCTGCTCCATCCCTTCGATGGAATTCGCGACCTGCTGACCCCGGCACTGCTGCGTGGTGCCTTCCAGATCGATCCCTTCCGCACGGTCGATCAGGCGGTACGGACCTTCTTTCATAGCCCGTACCTGCGCCAGCTGTTCAACCGCTACGCGACCTACAACGGCTCCTCACCCTATCGCGCGCCGGCGACTTTCAATCTGATCGCGTATGTGGAGCTCGCCCAGGGCGGCTGGTATGTGCAGGGCGGGATGTATGAGCTGGCACGGGCGCTCGAGCGGCTGGCGCTCCGGCTCGGCGTCGAGATCCGGCTCCATAGCCCGGTCGAACAGGTACTGGTCGCCGACGACACCGCGCGCGGCGTGGTCCTCGCCAGCGGCGAGCGACTGGCGGCAGAAGCGGTGGTCGTCAACGCTGACCCACGCTACGCCTACCAGGCGCTCGTACCAGGCGCGCATCGCACGGCGCAACGGCTTGCGCGGCTGGAGCCATCCTGCAGTGGGTTCGTCGTGCTGTTGGGCGTCGACCGGATCTACGCTGGGCTGGCACATCACAACGTTTTCTTCTCTGCCGACTACGAGCGCGAGTTCGCGGCGATCTTCGACAAGCGCGTGCCCGCCCCGGACCCGACGGTCTATGTATGCGCCACCGTGCTCGACGATCCCCACCACGCTCCGCCGGGACACATGAACCTGTTCGTGCTTGTCAACGCTCCTGCGCTCGGACCGCGCGTCAGCTGGGCGCGCGAGGCAGCCGGCTATCGCGACCTAATCGTACGGAAGCTCGAGCGCATGGGGCTTGCCGACCTCAGCCAGCATATCACCTACCAGCGCATCATCACGCCGGAGGATGTTCAGGCACGCTACAACGCGCCAGACGGTGCGATCTACGGCCTGGCTTCCAACCATCCCTGGGCAGCGTTCCTGCGCCCACCGTTGCGCGCGCGCAGCGTCCGCCGGCTCTACTTCGTCGGCGGCGGCACGCACCCGGGCGGCGGCATCCCGCTGGTGCTGCTCTCGGGCCGCGCCGTGGCCGAGCGGGTACTGGCGGCCCAACCCTAGCACCTGCTACAGACAGCCGTAGAACCCTTTACACCTCTATGCCGCAGGTAGCCCAGCTATCATCGCCCGGTATCAGAGCTGCCGCATTAGAACGGGGGGAATGGCGAAAGGCCCAACCGCCCCCCAAAAGGAGCAAGGCGTTTTCGAGCTCTTATCGTTAATACGCGATTAACCTCTTGACTCCAGCCGCTCGGCAGTGCTATCATGGCTACGAAGCCTCAAGATACCATCACATCGAAGCCCGTACCTGGACAGCCGAACGACGACCTCGGAGTAGACAAGCGGCGTACCCCATCTATTGGAACGGGGGCGACCGTACGTCGGGGGAAATGGCGGAAACGGCCGCATAGTCGCCAGGGAGCCCGACAGGCAAGCGCCGGGCCACTGATGGAGTGGCTGGATGCTGTGTGAGTCGAAACGGGGTTCTTCGCAGCAACGCTCTACTGTGGAAGCTGTAGCGCTGGTAGCCACAGAGAAGCAGAGCGATGCCTGAACGTAAAAGCTGGCACAGCTATAGCTGCTGCTTGCCGGGCGACGTCCAGGAGCCTGTGAAGTAGATCGGCGACCGGTACAGGGCTGATGGGGGTGGTTCTTGGGGCATCATCACGTCATGCGCCAGCCGCCATCAACTGCCAGCGTCTGCCCGGTGATATACGAGGCCAGCGGCGAGGCAAAGAAAACGACCGCCGCAGCGACTTCCTCGGGCCGGCCCGCCCGACGCAGGGCGATCACCCGCTCGCCCCAGGCCCGATCCGCTGGTGGCAGCATGGCGAGCATCTCGGTCTCGATCAGCCCAGGTGCCACGGCGTTCACCGTGATGTTCCAGGCGGCGACCTCGCGTGCCAATGCCCGCGTGAGCCCCAACACCCCCCCGGTGGCCGCCGAATAATCGGCCTGACCCGGCCCGCCGGCTGCGCCGTGCAGCGCCGCAACGTTGACGATTCGGCCGTAGCGGCGCCGCATCATCGGGCGCAACACGGCCTTGCAGGTATGATAGACCCCGTCGAGGTTCGTCGAGAGCACCGTGCGCCACTGCGGGGTCGTCAGATCGATCACCGGCGCATAGGCAGCGATTCCAGCGCAGTTGACGAGGATATCGATCTGGCCCCAGCGGGCCAGCGCGCCGGCGATCAGCGCCTCGACCGATTCGCGCTCCCGCACATCCACCTGCTGGGCCACCGCCTCCCCGGCCAGCCCTGCGCACGCAGCGACCGCCTCGGCAGCTGCGTCGGCGCGGGTGTGGAAGCCGACGACGACTCGTGCCCCACGCTCCGCCAGCATCCGGACCACCGCCCGCCCGATCCCCCGCGAGCCGCCGGTCACGATCGCGACCTGCCCTGTGAAGTCCATAGCCGTTCGAGAAACGCGTGCACGCCGGCCATATCACCAACGTTGGCGAGCTGCGCTGTTGGAGCGATGCGCCGGATCAGGCCGCTCAGCACCGTGCCCGGGCCGATCTCGACGAACAGCTCCACACCCGCAGCGACCATGCGCTGCACCGAGTCCGTCCAGCGCACCGGTGCCGTCACCTGAGCGATCAGCTCGTGGCGGATCGCCCCAGCCTCGCTCAGCGGCTCGGCGGTTACATTCGAGAGCACGGGGACGCGCGCGTTTGCGATCCGCGCTTCAGCGACCAGTGCGGCAAGGCCGCTGGCTGCCGCGCGCATGAGCGGCGAATGAAACGCTGCGCTGACCTTGAGCGGCACGGCGCGCCGGGCACCGTGCGCACGCGCCAGCGCCAATGCCCGCTCGACCGCCGCTGTGGCACCGCTGATCACCAACTGGCCCGGCGAATTATAATTGGCGATCACCACCGGCTCCCCGGCGCCCGATGCCTCACGGCAGATCGCTTCTAAAATCCCTTCCTCCAGGCCGATGATCGCTGCCATGGTACCCTGGTCGGCGGCTGCCATCAACTCGCCGCGGCGCCGGACCAGCCGCAACGCCGTCGGCAGATCGAGCGCACCGGCGGCCACCAGGGCCGCGTACTCGCCCAGGCTATGGCCGGCGACGAACACCGCCTGCCCGGCGCTAAAGGAGACGACAGCGCCCAGATCGTTCGTCCGGCCTGGCCCGCCGGTTGAATGGTCGGGCCCGACTGCGCGCTCGGCCAGCGCCGCCAACAGCGCGACACACGTGGTCAGCAATGCAGGCTGCGCGTTCTCGGTGGCCGTCAGGTCGGCCTCCGGCCCTTCGAAGCACAAGCGTGTCAGCGCCATCCCAAGCGTCGCATCAGCCTGCTCGAAGACCGCGCGCGCCGCCGCCGACGCAGCGTAGAGATCGCGGCCCATGCCGACGCCCTGCGAACCCTGGCCAGGAAAGACGAATGCGAGGCTCATCGATCGCATCCTTGCCAAGCCGACGAGCGCGCCCCATCACGGGCGGCCCCAGCGCACAACCGCCGATGCCCAGGTCAGGCCGCCGCCAAAAGCCGTCAGCAACACCCGATCGCCGTCCTTCAGCACCCCCTGGTCGACCGCTTCGACCAAGGCGATCGGGATCGTGGCAGCGGACGTATTGCCGTACCGATCGAGGTTCACAAAGACGCGCTCCATCGGCGTTTCCAGCCGTTTGGCGGTCGCCTCGATGATCCGCATATTGGCCTGGTGGGGCACGACCAGGTCAATATCGGCGGGGGTCAACCCGGCCTCGGCGATCGCCTGGAGCGACGAGTCGCCCATGCCGCGCACAGCCAGCTTGAAGATCTCGCGGCCCTGCATATAGACATACTGGCGGCCCTGCTCGAGCAATTCGGGCGTGGCTGGCATGCGCGTCCCGCCGACATCGACCGCCATCAAGTCTTCGTCCTTACCGGAGGCGCCCAGCACACAGGAAAGCAGCCCCAGCGGCTTCTCGCTCGGCTGCAACACCACGGCACCCGCGCCGTCGCCGAACAGCACGCAGGTATTGCGATCGTTCCAGTTGATATAATGGGTGAACACATCGGCCGCGATGAACAGGACGTTGCGCGCCATGCCGCTGCGGATCATACTGGTAGCGACGCCCAGGCCATACACAAAGCCGCTGCAGGCCGCCGCCAGGTCGAACGCTCCGGCGTTGGAGATCCCCAGATTGGCCTGCACAGTACAGGCAGTGGCGGGGAAAGGCCGGTCGGGCGTACAGGTCGCCAGGATGATCAGGTCGATCGCCTGGGGGGGCAGGCCGGCGCAGGCGATCGCGCGCCGTCCGGCTTCGGTCGCCAGCGTCGAAGTGTATTCGCCCGGGCCAACGACCCGCCGTTCGCGGATACCGGTGCGCGTCCGGATCCACTCATCTGAGGTGTTCACCATACGCTCCAGGTCGGCGTTGGTGAGCACGCGCTCGGGCACCGCCATGCCCCAGCCGGTAATTGCAGCGTACTGCGCCATAGATGCCCCAATGAGCTACCAGCGATCAAGCGAAGGGCAGTTTGGCAGGGCGCGCCGCTGCCCAACCTGCTGCCGCAGGGCGGTTGCATCGCACAGCGCCTGATCGCTGATACAAAAAGAAAGGGTTATCGGCGCACCGCAACGGCGTGCCGATAACCCCCACCGAGCCGGCAGCCTCAGGCTATTCGTTTTCCGCCTCCTCGGCCATCTCGATCACCTGGCGCCCCCGGTAGGTTCCGCAGTTTTTGCACACCCGATGCGCGCGCATCAACTGGCCACACTGCGGGCAAACCACCAGCGTCGGCGCATCGAGGCGCTGATGTTGCCGGCGATTGCCCCGCCGATGGCGCGAAACTTTATGTTTTGGTACCGCTCCCATCCGATTCGCTACTCCTTACCCCCGGGCAGGCCCACCCACCCGCTCAGAGTGCAAAACAGCTCCTCTTCGACCGACCACCGGCGCGAACCGAGCCAGCGCTGCCACTAATCCTCGAGCAACGCTCTCAGCACCGCAAACCGCTCGTCGCCCTCGGCGAGCTGGCAGCTACAGGCCTCGATGTTAAGGTCAGCGCCGCATGTCGGGCAGATCCCTTTACACGTGGGGCTACAAAGCGGCTGCATGGGCAGCGCAAGTAGCGCGTACTCACGGATCGCCTCGCCAAGGTCGAGGAGGTGGTTCTCATCGATAAAGAAAGGATCCTCCTCATCGGGTGCCGGCAGCGGAACGCCGCTATTGACCTCGATCCGGGAGTGAAACTCGTCGCGAAACTGCACGGCCAGCTCCTGCGTCGCAGGATTCAGACAGCGCATGCAGACCATCTCGACGACGCCATGCGCCTCCGCCTCACCCAAAACGCCGCTCGCCGTCCGCGTGAAGCGAACACTGCCGGTGAGCCGCTGCAAAGTCGTCTCTTCGTCGAGCGGGAGCGCGTCCTCGGTGAACTCATAGCTGCGGCGGCTGCCGATCTCCTCGCGGAGGAGCTGTGCGACGTTGAACTTCAGATCGGTCATTGGTTTGTGTATGTGCATACGTGCGCACTCCTGTGCGCTCACAGGAACTGCATTATAGGCGAGCGGCCCTGTCCTGTCAAGCCAAGCCGGGCGACGGGCGACGTTGCAGTTGCCGCTCCGATGCCCTCGGGCTGAGCTCAGGGCCGGCACCCGCGCGCGGCCGGAGGGCTTTCGATCCAGCCCTCTGGCGCGTCGGGAGCCCCGGCAGGCCGCGTGTCAGCGCAGCTCCTTCAGGCCATTCTGGACGCTTGTCGTGAGCCGGATCAGGCGCTGCTCCAGCTCCTCGAGCACCTGGCGCGCATATTCGTCGGCGCCAGCGCGGATGCTCATCGCCTCGCGCTCGGCTTCTTCGATCAGCCGCGCGCGCTCGGCCTCGATCGCCGCCAGCAACCCCTGCTCCTCCAGCGCCTGCCGCACGCGCGCCTGCGCCTCGCTGAGCAAGCGCTCCTGCTCGCTGATCACCCGCCGCGCCTGCTTCAGTTCCTCAGGCACCGCCACGCGCATCCGATCGATGATATCGAGAATGCGCTCCTCATCGACCAGTAATCGCCCACTGAACGGAACCCGCCGCCCTTCTGCAAGCGCGTCTTCCAGCTCATCGATCAGATCATCTAGCTCGATGATAGATCACCCCCCTCAGAGCCTGTTTGAAAAGGGTGGTTGCCGCATCCCCTTCCCCGCGCTCCCGAGTGGGGAGCGGGGAACAAACGGCGAAGGGGAGGGCTTCCGCAAGCGGCTTTTCAGACAGCCTCTCAGCGTAGAGATTCGCAGATTGCGGATGACGAAGTGATCGATCGATTGCATCGCGCCACTCCAGGCGTTTCGCCGGCCTAGCAGGGCGGCCCTACTGCTCGCACCTCCCGCGCGCAACGCCGACCGTCGCTAACTGGCGCGTCTGTTCTGGCTGTAGACCCGCTTCAATGCCGCGGCGACGTGCGGCGGTACCAGCCAGGAGACATCACCACCAAGCTCGGCGATCTCTTTCACCCGGCTGGAGCTGAAAAACGTATAGCGATGGCTGGCCATAAACTGCACAACATCGATCTCCGGCGCCAGCGTCTGATAGATCTGCGCCATCTGAAATTCGGTCTCGAAATCATTGGCCGCACGCAGGCCGCGCACGATCACAGTAGCGCCCACGCTGCGCGCATAATCGGTTGTCAGGCTGGCGTAGGTATCCACGCGGACGCGCGGCATATCACGCGTCGCCTCTCGCAGCAGCGCCACGCGCTCTTCGGTGTTGAAGAGCAGTTGTTTATGCGGCCGATCGAACACCGCCATGATGACCGTCTCGAACAGGCGCGCCGCGCGCGCTGCAATATCGAGATGGCCATTGGTGACGGGGTCAAAGCTCCCGGGGTAGACGGCGATCGTCACGCCTCACTCCTTGCTTATCGCTTTCCTCGCGCCTGGAGCGCGGGGCGAGGGCTTAGCGGCGCTCCTCCGCCTGGTCAACGTGCTCACCGCCAGGCACAGCCGGGCCCAACTCATAGATTGAGAAGCAGGAATCGCCCAGGCGGCGCACCGTCAGGCGGCGCAACGGACCATAGGTATCGGCGAGCGTGACGCGCGGCGAGTGGCCGACCACCAGGAGGCCGCCCTCCGCAAGCAGGCCGGACGCTCCCACAGCGCGAATAGTATCCTCGATCGCCGGGTCGGCGTAGGGTGGATCCATCACGATTATAGCATACTTTTCGGCGGGGCGCGCCATCGCCAGATAGCGGGCCACCGGCATCTGGAAGACCCGCGCCCGATCCAGGAAGTTGGTATGCGCCAGGTTATCGCGAATGATCCGGCACACATGCGCGCTGCGCTCGACGAAATCGGCCCATGCTGCGCCCCGCGACAGACACTCGATCCCCAGCGACCCGGTGCCGGCGTACAGATCCAGCACCCGGCCACGGATCGGCCCGTAGCCCTCCAGCACCGAAAACAACGATTCCTTGACCCGGTCGAGCATCGGGCGCGTCGCGAGCCCCTTGGGCGCCTTCAGTTTATGCCCCTTGGCAGATCCTGTAATAACCCGCATCTTCGTCCTCGTCGACACAGTCAATGGATACTGGAGCATCGGGCGGAAGCAAGCCGCTGGCCCCTTAAAATCATCTCGCACGCCTGTCGTTCCCACGCGCCGAAGCCCGGCACGTCAGGCGTTGGTGAACGCGGCCTCGATCACCGCAAGCGCGGCCTGGACGGTGCGCCCATCCACATCTTTCTCGGGGTTGACGGCAGTGAGCGCGAGCGCGGCCATGCTCCCCATCCCGGCGCACCGGCGCAGTGCGTCGCTGAGGGTGGCCACACGGAAGCCGCCAGCGGCTGGAAAATCGACGCCCGGCGCTTCGGCCGGATCGAGCACATCGATATCGACGTGAACATAGAGCTGCGGCAGGCCACCCAGGTCGTGCAGGGCGCGATCGAGCCGGGCTGGGTCGCTTTCAAGCTCGGCTGCGCGCACCAGCATCACCGACGAAGCGGCCAGC
>FLYN01019695.1_pt1 | contig 16390 bp, 13 predicted proteins | sample 1122621 | NCBI WGS metagenome assembly FLYN01 (sample SAMEA4346792, study PRJEB14843) | hot springs metagenome | biome: Terrestrial Biome; feature: Habitat; material: Sediment | place: India | collected 2012-06-12 | depth 1760 m
GTCTCCTGGCTCCTGTCTCCTGGCTCCCGTCTCCCGTCCCCCGTCTCCGCTCTCCCGTCTCCCGCCTCCGCTCTCCGCCCTCCCGTCTCCTGTCTCCCGTCTCCCGTCTCCGCTCTCCGCCCTCCCGTCTCCTGTCTCCCGTCTCCCGTCTCCCGTCTCCCGTCCCCCGTCCCCCGTCTCCCGTCTCCTGTCTCCGCCCTCCCGTCTCCCGTCCCCCGTCTCCCGCCTCCGCTCTCCTGTCTCCTGGCTCCCGTCTCCCGTCCCCCGTCTCCGCCCTCCCGTCTCCCGTCTCACAATCGGGTTCATACCAGCACCTCGGTGGCGCGGGCACGCTCGACCTCGTCGCGCAGCACATCCCAGACCGCCCCGACGAGCGCGCCAAAGCGCGGGTCGGCTCGCAACGCGATCGCATCGCGCGGACGGCCGAACGGCACGCGCACCTCGTGGATCAGGCAGCCAGGGCGCGCCGACATGATAGCGACCCGGTCGCCCAACGTCAACGCCTCCTCGATGCTGTGAGTCACGAAGAGCACCGTCTTGGCGTTGCGCTCCCATTGCCGCAGCAGCGTCTGTTGCAAGATCAGGCGTGTCTGGGCATCGAGGGCACCAAAGGGCTCGTCCATCAACAGCACCTCGGGATCGCAGGCGAACGCGCGCGCCAGGCCGACCCGCTGCTGCATGCCGCCGGAAAGCTGAGCCGGGTAAGCCTGGGCGAAGCGTTCCAGGCCGATCGCTGCGATCCAGCGCTGGGCGATCGCTGTGCGCTGGTACTTTGGAACACCGCGGAGCTGTAGCCCATAAGCCACGTTTTGCTCGACCGTCATCCAGGGGAAGATTCCTGCGCTCTGGAAGACCAGCGCCTTCGCCGGGCGCGCCGGGTCATCATGGCGGATCCACGCACTGCCGGCGGTTGGCTGCTCGAGCCCGGCCAGCACGCGCAGCAGCGTCGTCTTGCCGCAGCCGCTGGGGCCGACGATACAGACCAGCTCGCCGTCCGCCGCCGCGAGCGAGATGCCGCCGAGTGCTTCCACTGGCCCGGTGGCGCCGCGCCCCGGGTAGACGACGCGCAAATCATTGATTGCGATCTTTGGCGCTGCCATAGCGGATGAGAGATAGGAGCTTAGAGACTGGAGATTGCTCACGAATCTCCAATCTCTACTTCCGGTCAAGCTCCGCCGCCACTTCGGCCGCGAGCTGAGTGTTCACGAAGGCGCTGATGTCGAGCGGCTCGGTGTACTCCAGCTCGCCACGTTTCAAGAAATAATCTTGTAGCGTCTTGAGGTCGTCGATCGGCACGCGCCCGTTGGGATCGTACTGCGCCGGCGCGGCGCGCAGCGTCACGTCGGCAGGTACCTGCGTGTACTTCTCGATGATCGCGGCGATCTCCTGGTTCATATAGTTGCCCTGCAGGTCGCGGCAGGCGCGCAGGTACGCCCGCAGGAAGCCACGGGCGGCCTCGGGGTGCTGGGTCAGCAGCGGCTCGCCCATGTAAAGGTAGGTGGCAGTGAAGCCGTTGATAAAGTCCTCGGCCAAGACCGCGACCACCCCCTTGTCCTCGTTGATCGTAACCAGCGGCTCGCCCAGGATCGAAGCATCGAGCGAGCGGTTGTCGAGCGCTGCAGGGACGTCGCGGAAGGGAACCGCGGTCAGCTGGATGTCGTCCATCGTCAGGCCGCCCTGCTCCAGCGCTTTCGCCAACCAGTATTCGGTCGCAGCACCGGTCGCGTTGATCGCCACCTTCTTGCCTTTCAGATCGGCGATGCTCTTGATCTCGTCCTTGCGTTTGGCGCTGATCACCAGCGGGCTGGTCAGCGGCGGGCGCTCGCTGTGCATCGGCGCAACGATCGTGAACTTGACGCCGCGCCTGGCGGCGTTGAGCAGCCCGGCCCCGGCCCCTCCGACCGCTGCATCGAAGTTGCCCGCCGCGAGCTGAACGACCGAATCGCTGCCACCCTGAAGCGGCGTCAGCTCGACCTTGAGGCCCTCAGCGGCAAAATAGCCGCGCTCCTGAGCGACAAACAGCGGCGCGTAGATCATCACCGGCACGTAGCCGAGCCGGATTGTCATCGCCTCGCGGGCGGGCGCAGACGTCGTCGCAGGCGCCTGCGTTGGTGCGGTGCTGCCACAAGCCACAAGCAGCGCCAGCGCGAGCAGCAATGCCGCAACGCGCCGAAACCCTGATCCTGATGGAGGTCTCATCCTGCATGCTCCTTCGTGGGGTCGAGCGCCATTCCTGGCGCTCCGGATTTCACGCCATGGGCGATGAGCAACACGAACGAGGGTGGGCGGGATTGCAAAGGCTGGCCTGTAGCCTTTCCCACATGCCTGTTGACCATCGGGCTCTCGGTACGTATTGTACCAAAATTCACAAATTTTTCAAGGCCCATTTGTCCCCTTGCAGGGGTCCACCACAGGCTCCACGCCCCTGGGCAGGCAGGCCGTTGATGGGCCCCTGGCACCCGTGGGAGCGCGGGGCAGGGCAGCAGATAGTGCGTCGAAGCGCACGGCCCCCACGTGCAACATTAGAGCGCGGCGCGTCGTCCGAGCAGACGGAAGCAATCAGACGGGCACAGATCGCCGAACTCTACCCCGCCCGTACCTGGCGCCGTCTGGCTTTCATCCCACACTGGTTGCTGCCAGCAGGTGCCTGCTGGGGGCGCGGCGTGGGCAGGCAGCGGTCACTGCTATAAGGTATGCGGTGGCCCGCCGGGCGAGGGATTTGGTGGGCTGCAGGCCTGCCAACCCTCCCCGCCGGCAGACGACCGCGGAATTCCTGTCACGGAATGATATCAAGAGAAAGGACCTGACTGATGAACACTCAACTCACCCGAAGCAGTAGCGACAAGATGATCGCCGGTGTGTGCGGCGGCCTGGCGCGCTACTTTGGAATCGACCCCGCGATCGTGCGGCTGGTCTTCGTGCTGGCAGTGCTCAGCGGCGTCAGCCCGCTGGTCTACCTGGTGCTCTGGATCGTGATGCCCAGCGAAACCCCAGCCGCTACCCCCACGACCAGCACGTACGCGCTGCCGGATCACCCGCGCCCGGTCGAGGAGTGGAAGTACGATCCATACACGGGCGAGCCGATCAAGAAGTAACATCGGCGCGCGCCGAGCGATCAAGCGCACCTGGTAGAACAAAGGGCAAAGAACAGAGGGCAAAGAACACAAGGATAAAGGAATAAAGAATAGAGCAAGAGATAGCTAAATTCTCCCAAATCTATTCCTTTGTCCTCTGTTCTTTTATGTTCACACAAACCGCTCGAACACCCGATTCCCCAGCATGCGCCCGCGACGGGTCAACCGCACACCGACCGCATCGCGCTCCAGCAAGCCCAACTCCTCCAGCTCCGCGAGCACGTCTGCATAGATCGCCTGCATCTCGACTCCGCAGCGATCGCGGAAGTGAGCATAACTCACTCCTGCGTTCAGGCGCAGCCCCATGAACATCGTCTCGGCCTCCAGGTCGCGCTGCGTCAGCTCGATCGTCTCGCCGATCGGTGATTGGCCTGCGCTGATGCGATCGATATAATCGTCGATCCGCAGCACATCGACGTAGCGCCGCGGGTAGATATGGCCGTGTGCACCGGCGCCACAGCCCAGATAGTCGGCGTTGAGCCAGTAGGCTAGGTTGTGATGGCAGGCATACCATGGCAGGCAGGCGGCAGGCGACTGCGGGGAGATGCTCACCTCGTGCCCCCCATCTCCCCTCTCCCGTCGCTTATCTCCCGCCTCGCGTCTCCCGTCTCCCATCTCCCCGCTCCCACCGCGCGCCCAATTGCTGATCTCGTACTGGATGTAGCCCGCCGTGCCGAGGCGATCGATCGCGCACTCGTACATCTCGGCGCTAGCGTCGTCGTCGGGTACGCTCAGGCGCCCGCTGGTGACCTGGGCGTAGAGCGGTGTGCGCTCCTCGAGGATCAGTGCGTAGAGCGAGAAATGGTCGGCCCCCCAGGTCACGATCTCGCGCAGCGTCGCGTCCCACTGCGCGAGCGTCTGCCCCGGCAGGCCGAAGATGAAGTCGAGGTTGATGTTGTCGAAGCCGGCGCGGCGGGCATCTTCATAGCTAGCGCGCGCCTCGGCTGCCGTGTGGATGCGCCCGAGCATGCGGAGCGTCGGGTCGTGTAGGCTTTGCACGCCCATGCTGAGCCGGTTCACGCCCAGCGCGCGCAGCCCGCGCAAATAGTCGCGCCCCAGCACGGTGCCGGGGTTGGCCTCGACGGTGACCTCGGCCATCGCGAGCGGGATGATCTCGTTCGCCGCCACGAGCACGCGCTCCATGAGCGGCAGCGGGAGCATGCTCGGCGTACCACCACCGAGGAATACCGTCGGGCGCAACTGCGCGCGCGTCAGGCCGTGGCGGTCGGCAGGCGGCATGGCAGCGTGCGAACGCCAGCTTCCGAGCGCCGATCTCCAAGTGCTCAGCTCGCTGCACAACGCATCCGCATACGCTGCCATCCGGTGCTCCATATTGGCGTAGGTGTTGAAATCACAATACGAGCAGCGGCGATGGCAGAACGGGATGTGGATATATAGATGGTTGATGTGCGTCCGGCAGTTGTACCAGCGCATATGCGATAATCCCGGCAGGCTACACCTGGTCTTGCGCCCGGTATTGTACCCGAATTTGCGCACCACTGCAGGCCAGACCGCCAAACGGGGCGGTGACCACCCCGCTGCCCAACGGTGATGAGCTCACGAACCAGGGATCGCTTTTAACGCGCAGTTGCTTAAAGCGTGTATAATAGTCCGAACCTCAACCATCCAGTCTCAGCCAGGGGAGGAAACCGGTTGACCCGTTTGTTCTTCGCCACGGACATCCACGGCTCCGATGTCTGCTGGAAAAAGTTCCTCAACGCCGCCGCCTTCTACCAGGCCGATGTGCTGGTCCTGGGCGGCGACCTGACCGGCAAGGCGTTGGTGCCGATCGTGCACCTGCCCGACGGCAGTTACCGCGCGACGCTGCTGGAGCAACAGTTCATTCTCGATAGCCGGCAGGCGGTGGCCGAGATGGAGCGCAGCATCAGGAGCCGCGGCTACTACCCGTTTCACACCGACGAGGCTGGTCTGGCCGGGTTGCTGGTCGACGCCGGCAAAGTCGATGCGCTGTTCAAACAACAGATCCTGGAGACCGTCGAGCGCTGGATGGTGCTGGCCGACGAGCGGCTCAAAGGCAGTCGGGTGCGCTGTTTCGTCTGCCCCGGCAACGACGATCTGCTCGAAGTGGACGAGATCGTGCGGCGCTCGTCGTGCGTGACGTTGAGCGAGGGGCGCGCGGTAGCGATCGACGGCGATTTCAGCATGATCAGCACCGGCTGGAGCAACCCTACCCCCTGGGCTACCTACCGCGAAGCCAGCGAGGACGAGCTCGCCGCACGGATCGAGCGCATGGTAGCCCAGGCGCCGGACATGGCCCATACGATCTTCAATTTCCATTGCCCGCCCTACGCCTCGCGGCTGGACGATGCTGCCGAGTTGGACGCCGAGTTGCGCCCGGTCAACGCCGGCCATGCGACGGTGCCGGTTGGTAGCACCGCTGTACGCACGGCGATCGAGCGCTACCAGCCGCCGCTCTCGCTGCACGGCCACATCCACGAGAGCAAGGGCGCCGTCCGGATCGGCCGCACACTGGCGATCAATCCCGGCAGTATGTACGAGCAAGGGTTGCTGCTTGGCGCGTTGATCGACCTCGACCGCCGAAAGGGGGTGAAGAGCTACCTGCTGACATCGGGCTGACCCAGCCTGGACAACCAGCGGCGCTAGGCGCGGGCGCTCGCCGATCGCCGCGTCGCAAAGCTTGTCTCCAAAGCATGCGTGTGGGTGCGGGCAATCCCTTAGCAGCAAAAGGAGTCACCATGGCAGGTGCAAGCGTGCCGCTGCAGAGCGGCGATCTGTTTGTGCGCAAGGCCACCGGGCTGGTGCGGGCGTGGTCGCTGTTCGATGCTTTCATCTATGCCACCTTCTCGATCAACCTGGTCACGCTAGGTCTGTATATCTTCTCGTTTACCTACTTCATCCCAGCCGGCAACCTGGTGGCTGCGATCGTGATCAGCGCGCTGTTCGTCCTGTTCGAGGTGCTGGTCTACGGGGCGATGATTGCGGTGATGCCGCGCACCGGAGCGGATTATGTCTGGCAGAGCCGGATCTTCGGCGGCGGCACCGGCTTCGTGCTGGCCGTCACCGGCTGGTGGTTCATCCTCTGGTATTGGATCCCGCTCTATGCCCAGATCATGGTCTATGAGGTGCTGGCGCCGGTGTTGGGCCGCCTGGGCCTGCGCGATCCGGCGCTCTGGTTCGCCAACAACAACACCGGCCTGTTCCTGGCCTGCCTGATCGTGATCGGCTTTGTGACGCTGTATGTAGCGATCGGCCTGCGCACCTACGCCCGCATCCAGAAGGTCTGCTTCTACGGCGGCATGCTCGGTCTGCTGATCGTGATCGCTGTGCTGTTCTCCAGCACCCCGCAACGCTTCGCGCCGGCCTTCGATGGCGCAGCCACCGCGCTGTGGGGCGCGCCGCCCAACGCCTACCAGGAGACGATCGCCGCCGCCGGGCTGACCGCGGACGCCGTGCCACCGTTGACCCAGGTCCCCTTGCTGCCGACCCTGCTGTTGATCCCCTACATTGTGTTCTTTAATCTATGGCCCAATTGGGGCGCGACGCTCTATGGCGAGGTCAGAGGCGCCAGCGATTTTCGGCGCAATGTCTACAGCATGGGCAGCGCGCTGATTATCACCACGGTCCTGGCGTTGGTGCTGCTGGCGGCGATCGCCAAGGGCATCGGGTGGGAGTTCTATCACGCCGCCAACGCCGCCTTCTGGAACAAAGTCTACGACACCACCGGGGCCGTCCCTGCTCCACCCTTGCCGGTGTTCCCCTACCCGGTGATGCTGGCCAGCTATCTGCTCGACAGCCCGCTGCTGCAACTCGGCATCCTGCTGTTGCTCAGCCTGTGGTTCTGGGGCTGGGCGGGCACCGCCTTTCTCTCGTCGACACGTGTGATCTTCGCCGCCGCCTTCGACCGCGTGTTGCCCGAGAAGGTCGCCGCGGTCGATCCGCGCTTTCGCACGCCGATCTATGCCCTGCTGTTGATGACCGTGCCATCGATCGGCGTGAGTGCGCTGTGGGCCTACTGGCCGACCTTCCGCACGCTGGTGCTGGACGCGACGCTGGTGATCGCCGTCACCTACCTGGGCTCGGCGCTGGCCGCCACGCTGCTGCCCTACCTCAAGCCGGAACTCTATCGTGCTTCGCCGATCGCTCGCTACCGCATCGCCGGCCTGCCGATGATCACTGTCGCCGGTGCGCTCTTCAGCGGCTTCCTGCTCTTCAACCTGTACTTGTGGTTCAAAGATGCGGTGTACGGCGTCAACAACGGCACCTCGCTCGTCTTCATGGGCACGATGTATCTGCTGGCGATCGCGATCTATGTGGCGGCGAAGGTGCTGCGCCGGCGCCAGGGCATCGATCTGGCGCTGGTCTACAAGGAGATCCCGGTCGATTGAGCATGGAGCCAATGAAAGCTGTATGACACTTCCGGCATCCGATATCGTCCAGGAGGCGCGCCGGATCATCCAGACCGCCGCCGGGCGCGCGATCACGTTGCGCCTGCTGGGTGGCCTGGCGGTGCGGCTGCACTCACCCAGCGCCGACCATCGCGCGCTCAGCCGCAGCTACCCGGATATCGACTTTGCTACGCCCCGATCGCATAGCCGGCGGGTGGAGCAGTTGTTCATCGATCTCGGCTACGCCCCCGACAAGGCCTTCAACACGCTCAACGGCGCCGAGCGGATGATCTTTTACGACCGCGCCAATGGCCGCCGCATCGATGTCTTCGTCGGCAGCTTTGCCATGTGCCACCGGCTGCCGATCGCCGAACGCATGGCTGTGGACCCGCTGACGCTGCCGCTGGCCGAGTTGTTTCTGACCAAGCTGCAGATCGTGGAGCTGAACGAAAAAGATGTCCGCGATCTGTACGCGCTGCTGCTCGACCATCCGGTGGGCAGCAGCGACGATGAGACTACCAACGCCCGGCGGATCGCCCGGCTCTGTGCGCGCGATTGGGGGCTCTACAAGACCGTATCGCTGAACATCGAGCGATTGCGTCAACTCCTGCCCGCCTACTCGTTCACCCCTACTGAGCGCACGCTGCTGCTCGAGCGACTGGACGCGTTGCGGGCGGCGATCGAGCGCGAGCCGAAGAGTATGCGCTGGCGCCTGCGCGCGCGCCTGGGCGAGCGCGTGCGCTGGTACGAGCTGCCGGAGGATATCGGGCGCCACGATACTGCGGCGGACGGTGCAGGGCAGGTGTGATGGTCGACACCAAACCCTTTGGCTCGGCGCCGGATGGGCGATCGCCGAAACCAGGCGGCTCGTTCGCCCCACGTGTGCCGGGGCTTGCAGATCAGGCGAAGGGGTCGCGGATCGGGTGCCTGGATGCTGTCCCCAGGCCCGAGAACCGGATTGGACGTGCGCCGGGTGGGAACAAGGTGGGCGATGCGCTACTACATCTTTGTGGCCCTCGTGGGCATTGCGCTGACTCTGGATCTGGCGCTGCTTGGTCTGAGCCTGGCCGGCCCGAAGGCCTGGCGGCGCCACAGCGCGCGACCGGCGGCCATGGCGATGCCGCAGCGCACCCGAGAGCCGACGGCCCCGACCGTCTTCGCTTCACCGACGGCAACGTTGCTCACCAGCCCAACCCCTCCACCGGCGGCGACCGATACCCCCCGCCCGACCAGCTTCCCCACGCCCACCTCTGCGCCGACTGCGACGGCTACGCCCACGCCGATTCCCCAGCTCGTGGCCAGCAACACGGTCGCCTTTACACCGCGCGACCGGACGGTGCGAGCGAATATTCGCCTGGCGCTGAGCCACTACGACGGCGCCCTGACGCACGTCGTCATACCGCCCGGCGAGCGGTTCTCGTTCAACGCGGCGCTTGGCGTCGACCCTGAGCGCCTGCCGTGGAAAGAGGTCGTGATGGAGCCGCCGCCGGCTGCCCCGGCCGAGGAGCCACCGCCCGACGCCACCGCCTCCCCAATGCCGACGCCGGCGCGCAAACGCATCCGCGGGGGCGGCCTGTGCGACCTGGCCAGCCGCTACGTCATGGCGGCGCGCCCGCTCTTGCCGGACAACGCCTTTCGCTTCGTCAACCACGTTCGCTCGACCGGGATTCGGCTGGAGGGTGTACCGGTGCGCGACTCGGTGTCGATCTGGGCGGTGGGCGGGCGGAAAGGCGAGCAGGACCTGGTGATCACCAACCCGACGAAATACTGGCTGGAGTTCGTCGTCGAGCGTGAGGGCGAGACGATCACCGTGCACGCACAGCTCTGGGATGGTATCCCGCCGGACTGGTGAGCGGGGACGGCGCGGATCTGTGGTCCACCCTGGAACCCCCGTCCGCCAATATTGTATTCTGAGCAGGGATCTACAACGGGCTGAGGCGTGCATCTGGCAGATCGCTGCACATATCACCCTGAGCGGCGCCTGCGGCGCCGCGAGGGATCTCGGGCGTGCACCCGTGGCGCGATTCTGCGCGGCAGTATCCCTTCGGGCCGCGCCCCTCAGGCGAAGCCTGCCCCGACGAACGGAGGCGGGAATGGGCAGCGAGGGGTCTGCCAGCAGGCGGATCGGATAGATGATAGCCTATATTCAGCAGTACATCCGGCACATGGGGGTGGTGGGGAGGGCCGGAGTCCCCCCTAAGCCCCTTCCGATCACAATCGTAGCGTATGAGACTTTGATGGAGGCACCATAAAGGAGCACTGGCATGGAACTTGGACTGATCGGTCTCGGACGGATGGGCAAGGGCATGGCGTTGCGGTTGCTGCGCAGCGGCCATCGGGTCGTGGTCACCAACCGCAGCCCCGGCCCGATCAAGGAGTTGGAGGCGGCGGGCGCGGTCGGCGCGTACAGCCTGGAGGAGCTGGTCGGCGCGCTGGCAGCACCGCGGGCGATCTGGATCATGCTGCCGGCCGGCGACGTCACCGAGCAGGCGATCGCCGCGCTGACACCGCTGCTCGCACCCGGCGACACGATCGTCGATGGCGGCAACACCAACTTCAACGACGACCTGCGCCGGGCGGCCGAGCTTAAAACGCACGGCATCAACTACGTCGATCAGGGCACCTCGGGCGGCATCTGGGGCCTGGAGAAGGGGTTCTGCCTGATGGTCGGCGGCGACCCCGAGGTGGTCCGGCGCCTGGAGCCGATCTTCACAGCGCTGGCGCCGCAGGACGGCTACCTGCACTGCGGGCCGGTCGGCAGCGGCCATTTCGTCAAGATGGTCCACAACGGCGTCGAGTACGGCATGATGCAGGCGTACGCCGAAGGGTTCGAGATCTTGCGCGCCAAACGGGAGTTCACCCTGGATCTGCACAAGATCGCGCGGGTGTGGAACCACGGCAGCGTGGTACGCTCGTGGTTGCTGGAGCTGGCCGAGGCGGCTTTCAGGCAGGATCCCGATCTGGCGGGGATCAAGGGGTACGTGGAGGATAGCGGCGAGGGGCGCTGGACGATCCAGACCGCGATCGACCTGGATGTGCCCGCGCCGGTGATCACGCTCTCGCTCTTCGAGCGCTTCCACTCGCGCCAGCCCGAGTCGTTCGCCGCGAAAGTGCTGGCCGCCCTGCGCGCCGGGTTCGGCGGCCACGCGGTGAAGAAGGCGGAGTGAACCGCGCTACGCCATGCGTGATGACGATGGGACCATCGGCCAACTTGTGCGACGTAGCGAGCGTGGCAGCGGCGATCGACGCGGAGATCAGGGCGTTAGCTGTTCGGAACACGCCGAACATGCGCGCCATTCGCTGCAAGTATGCTCGTGTGCTCCCTGACTTTGTGCTGCGCCTGGCGAGGAAACACCTCGAAAACGAGAACGATCGCTGGTTCGCCTATGAGCGGATTCGAAGTCATCCGGCGGCATTTGAGCGCCTTGGCCCGGTCGAACTGGAAGACCTTGGGCCAGGGCATCGACAGTTGGTGGACCGTAGACGCGTTTGCGCGTACTTTATCTGGCCCGGCCTGGCTCAGGGGGCAGGTGCCCGACACGACCATCCTCGCATGGGCGCGCTCAATAGATCGCTGGTGGCGACGAGCGGCATTGGTGAACACGGTGGCTTTGAACGTGCGATCACACGGAGGAAAGGGGGGCGTTCGGCGGACGTTGCAGGTCTGCCGCGTGTTGGTGCACGATCACGATGATATGGTGGCCACAGCCATGTCATGGGCCTTGCGCGAACTGGTCGTGCACGATGCCGAAGCGGTGCGAGCGTTTCTGGCCGAGTACGATGCCATTCTGGCCGCGCGGGTGAAACGCGAAGTGCAGCACAAACTGCAAACCGGGTTGAAGCCCCCGCGACGGAAAAGCCGTTGAAGCTGGTGGAGCAGGTCACAGCATCCGCGCCAGCAGCTCCTCGACCTCCGTCGTCTGTGGCCCCTCGCCGACCGCTGCCACCGCGATGGCGTGCAGGTCGCCCGCGCCGATGCCGACCTCGCTCAGGCGCCGGGGCAGCCCCAGCCGCGCGATCAGATCGCTCACCGCGTCGGCGGCTTTCAGCGCGGCGTCGAAGTCGTTTGCTCCGACATCGGCGAGCTGCAGCATGCGTGCGATCGGGGCAAGCTTCGGCGCGACCTTGGGTGCCAGGTGGCGCATCACATGCGGCAGGGTGATGCATGAGGTGATGCCGTGCGGCACATTGTAGGTCGCCCCCATGCGGCGGCCCAGGTTATGGCTCAGCCCCATGGGGGTGTTGACCTCGCCGAAAAAGCTCATCCAGGCCGCCAGTTGCAGATCGGTCCGCGTAGCGAGATTGCCCGGTTGCTCCATCGAGCGCGGCAGGCCGTTGAACAAGCGGCGGATCGCCTCCAGCGCCAGCACGTCGTTGACCGGATGCGCTCCGGGTGCGTACAGCGTCTCCACGGCGTGGTCGAGCGCGCGGATGCCCGAGGACAACCATAGCCGCATGGGGGTCGCCAGGGTCAGCGCGGCATCGAGGATCGCGATGCGCGGCGTCACCCGCGGGTCGGCGAAGCCGACCTTGGCGCGCTGCTGCTCGTCGGTCACACCCACCAGGTGCGAGAACTCGGCTGCCGAGAGGGTCGTCGGGATCGCGATCTGTGGCAGGAACACGCCACGTTCGCGCGCGAGCGCCATTGCCACTGCCTTGGCGGCGTCGATCGGGCTGCCACCACCGACGCTGACGAGCACGTCGGCAGCGTGTGCGCGTGCGGCCGCGGTCGCCTGCTCGACTCCGCTCTGCGGCGCGTGCTGGCGGATGCCGGCGAAGGTGCTGGCGTGGCGCGCGCCCAACGCGGCCTCCACCCTGGCAACGATGTCGGTCTGCGTTGCCAGCGTGGGCCCGGTGACGATCAGCGCCCGCGTGGCGCCGATGCGCTCGACCTCGCCGGCCAAGCGCTCCAGGCTGCCCACGCCGAAGATCACGCGCTCTTGCGGCAGAAAGGTGTACTCGCCGCGCACATGCTCATCCTGCGCTGTCATAGCACCTCCCGATAGGCAACCGGCGATCAGGAACTCCAGCCCTGGAATGCACCCGGCGCATGCCCCGCTCGTGCGGGCAGGACACGTGCTGCCGGGTGCTGTGGGCCTATTGTACCACCAGGTCGCCAACATCGGGCGGCGTTGTGAGGAGCGCTGCGGACGCTTTGCGCGCCCGGCCTCGTGTCGGCGGGCATCTTCAGTATCAGAATGTGGAAAACAGCGATTCGGGCGCGCGGAGTATTGTTCCGCAGCAGTATGCGCTCCTCCCCACACGTGGGGAGAGGTGGTTGTAGCGCTGAGGTGCGGCAGCGTGGTCGCCACACCCCAGCGCCGCTTCTGCCCCCGCTCCAGGGTGCGGCGTTTCAGACCGCCTCTTCAAGGCGAGGGGAGGGCAGTTATAGCCCTCCAGCGGGACGAGACAGGCGCCCCCGCGCGATCCATGCTCCCAGCGCCAGGAGCACGAGCGCGCCGGCTGCAAGCAGCAGGAGCGATGGCGTCGTTGTGCCTGCACCCGTGACTGGCAGAGTGGCAGGTTGGCCGGCGGCCTGGACGGTGATCGTCCCGAACATACCCTCTGGGGCGTGGAGGATACACACATAGTTGTAGACACCAGGCTTCGGAAACGTGAACGTATAGCTCTGGCCCGGCCCAAGGATCCCCGAGTTGAACAACCCCTGGCGGTCGACCACCGTACCACCCTCCGGTGTCGCGTTCCGAATAAGAAGCTTCGGCGGCCCGGCTGGCTGCGGTTGCGGCTCGAGGAACGCCGGAACCGGCCCCGATGGATCGTAGAACGTGACCGTGTGGACCTCGTGCGGATCCTGGACCGGGAACGAAACGCTATCGCCGGCCCGGATCGTGACCCCAACCGGGAGAAAGCGCAAGACGCTGGCCTGATTGCCACCGATGCCATTGACCACGGTATAGGTCGTGGTGCCGTTGGAATTCGCCTGCGTGGTAAGCCGTGCGCTCTGCAGTTGCTGGTTGGCGCTCGCCAACCTGGCATATAGCTCGCTATTCGCCTGAGCATCGACCTGGGCCTGGGTCATGGGGTAGGCGCTGCCGGCCGGCTGCACGATGACCGTCCCAGCCATGCCGGGGTGCAGCAGGCAGACATACCCATAGCTCCCGGCTTTCGTAAAGGTAAGCGCGAAACTGGTGCCGCCTGTCTCCGGCAAGATCCCTGAGTTCGCATAGCCGGTGCCATCGTAGTCTGGCCCGCCGGCTGGAAACGCGACCGCTGGATTCAGCTCCAGGCCCTCAGATGAGGCCATAAACAGCTCCGGCGGCGGGCTGCCAGAGAGGAAGGTAACGGTGTGGACGGGCGCGAACGTCCAGTTGACCGTGTCGCCTTCGTTGATCGTCAGCGTGGTGGGGAGGAATGCTTGGGCCTGGAGCGCGTGATCGGCACTGGCACCACCGACCAGTGCCTGCCAGGTAGTAGCTGCTCGAGCCGGCTGCGCCCTGCCAGCCGCCAGCGAACTGCCGGCTGGTGCCAGCACCAGCACCAGGAGCATCCCGATCAGCAGGTGGACCGGAGACCTGTTCATTCATGACCTCACAATAGCCCGCAAGGGCCACTATTCCGACCTCACCACGATGGCAAGGCGTTCCATACCGCCAGGAACCGTTGGGCCTACCTGACTATTCGTCGCCGACCGGCCCGCGGGATCACTTGGGTCCCCAGGCTGCAACAATCCACACTTCCGGTCCACGAAGGCGTCGGCTCGTTGTGCTAGCTGGTCATCACAGCCGCCCTCCTTTGGCAGGACGCACAACCCCCATGCCAACACTTCGCCCCCTCCCCGGCGGCCCCGCGTTGTGGGGCTAGTGGGAAAGGGGGCAAAGGAAGAGGATGAACGGGCTGCCCGTCCCTCAAAAAGAAACTGGAGGAGCACCGCCCCTCCAGAGCTCCCAAGCCGGGGTGCAAACCTACGCCTGCACCACCTTCGACGCTTCGGCCTCCGCCTCACCGCGCTCCTCGCTGGTGACGCGCCGCAGGCTCAGGCCCATGCGCTGGCGCTGCTTGTCGAGGCTGATGATCTTGGCGGTGACGATCTGCCCGGGCTGGAGCAGGTCGCGCGGCTGGGCCTGCGGGTCCGTATCCAACTCGCTGGCGTGAATAAGTCCTTCGACCGCCTCCTCGATCTGGACGAACGCCCCGAACGGCGCGACATTGGTGACCGGCCCGCTGACGAGCTGGCCCAGGCTGTAGCGCTGGTCGATCGTTTCCCACGGGTTGGGCTGCAGGCGGCGCAGGCTCAAGCCGATCCGCTCGCGCTCGGCATCGATCTCAACGACCATGACCTTGACCTCCTGGCCGGGCGAGAGCACCTCGCGCGGGTGGTTGACCCGTTGCCAGGAAAGCTCGGAGATATGCGCCAGGCCATCGGCACCGCCGAGATCGATAAAGGCGCCGAAGTTGGTGAGTTGATTGACGCGACCGGTCAAAATATCGCCGGGCTGCAACTCGCTGAGCAGGCGCTGCTTCTGCGCCTTGCGCCACTCCTGGGTCGCGCTGCGCTCGGAGAGCACCAATCGGTTGCGTTCGCGGTCAACCTCGATCACCTTGAGCGGGATGGTCTGCCCGACCATACGCTGCAAGGCCTGCTGACGCTCCTCGGCCGCGGTGCGCCCGTGGAGCTGGGCGACCTGTGAGGCAGGCACGAACCCGCGAATACGGTTAAACTGCACCAGCAACCCGCCCTTGTTATAGCCGATCACCTGGCCCTGGACGATGCCACCCTCGGCCTGTAGCCGCGCTGCCTCCTCCCAATCCTTCGCGACCTGGACCAGCGTCAGCGAGAGGATCAGATCGCCATCGCGGTTCTCAGGATCCTGGACATAGACCTGGATCGGATCGCCGACCTTCAGGTTGCTCACAAACTCCTCGCCCATGGCCCGGAGATCCTGCTGAGGAATGATTCCTTCGCGTTTGGTGCCGATCGAGACCAGGATACCGCTCTCTTCGATCTGCATCACCATGCCATCGCGCAGCTCACCGCGCTGCGGGCGGGCATAATCATATTCGTCGAGCAACTGCGTCCAGTCAAGATCCTCAACTTCCTGGTCCATGTTGCCGGGATACACACTCATGCAAAAGCCTCCAAACATCTGGCATACTTGGCCGCCGCCCCGCCTCCGGCGACGGCACGCGAATACCGTAGGGCTTCGCGGAGGCGGAAGATGGCACGCTCGACACGAGCTCGCCAGCACGCAAGCCGCACAAACGCCCCAACGGCGTTGTTCAGCGTCCTGGCTGTGCCCAGTGCCGGTGCCCGCGAAGGCTCCGCGCTGGCTGTGCTCCTATGATCTCAGCGTTACCGCGGTCGAACGTAGGGAGGTGAGCCGGTGGCGGAACAGGGAATATGTTTTACACTTGCCGCATTATACTGCGCTCGTCTGGCGCTGTCAAATTTGCTTTCGGCGCCCCTATCACCTATACTGCCACCACAGTCCCGAAGGTGCATTTTCAGTTCTGAGTTTTGAGTGCCTTCGATCCAAAAGTCAAACTCAAAACTCGTCGTATGAGTATCATCTTCGTCTTCCTAGACGGTGTAGGGCTTGCGCCCGCTGGCCCCGATAATCCGCTGAGCGCTGCTGAGATGCCGGAGTTATCCGCGCTGCTCGATGGCCCGCTCATAGCCGAGCGCGCGCAGGCCCGCGATGGGCTGCTGCTCAAAGGGATCGATGCGACGCTGGGCGTGCCAGGGCTGCCGCAAAGCGGCACCGGGCAGACGGCGCTGCTGGCGGGGATCAACGCGGCAGTGCTCCATGGCCGCCACCAGCCGCACGTTCCGCCGGTGGCGCTGCGCCCGCTGCTGGCCAGGCGCAGCGTCTTTCGGCGCGTCATCGAGCGCGGGGGACGCGCGACCTTCGCCAACGCCTTCGGGCCGGG
>FLYN01000901.1_pt1 | contig 16293 bp, 13 predicted proteins | sample 1122621 | NCBI WGS metagenome assembly FLYN01 (sample SAMEA4346792, study PRJEB14843) | hot springs metagenome | biome: Terrestrial Biome; feature: Habitat; material: Sediment | place: India | collected 2012-06-12 | depth 1760 m
GATAGAAGCGCAGCGGAAGATCGTCGCCTGCCGCGAGCGCCGTTTCGTATCCTTGCGGGATGACCAACACGGCGACGCGTCTTCCTCCGCCGAAGAGGCCCGCCGCGTCATCACCGGTGAACTCGTCCTTCTCCCAGTCTCGACGCTCGATCTCGACCACCTCGTCCAATTGGCCGACCAGAGCGCGCGACGTGGCTGAGCGATCCAAATCGACGACCGGCAACTTAAGACGGGCGCTTCCGGTCACCAGCCCTTCGAGCGCGAAACTGACGAAGATGATGATCACGAGAGGCAGAGCAACGAGCAGTATGGCCGTGGTCGGATCGCGGTAGGCTATCCGCAAGTCCTTCTTCAGCACCGTCCCCAGGCCGCGCATGCGCTCGCTCTCTGTTAGTCCCGGAGGTCCTTCCCAGTCAATTGCAGGAAGACCTCCTGTAGACCGGGCGGCCGCACCTGGATGTCGCGAAGGCGGATCCCTTGTCCGCGGAGTAGGTCGAGCACCTCGGACAGCGCCTGCTCAGGGTCATCGGTCGTCAGCTCAATCGTTCCGTTTGCGATTATGGCGCCAGAGAGGAGCGGATGGGACATCGCCAAGGATGCAACACTCCACGACGGCTGCTCCACGTCGATGCGCAGCATCGTCGAGCCGAGCTGCCGGAGCAGAGCCGGCACCTCATCACATGCTACAACCCATCCTTCGTCGATGATCGCGACGCGGTCGCATAGGCCTTCGGCCTCCTCCATGTAATGCGTGGTGTACAGCATGGTCATGCCATGCTCGCGATTGAGCGCCCGGATCGCCTCGAAGATCCGGTTCCTCGACTGCGGGTCAACACCCACGGTTGGCTCGTCCAGGAGCAGGACGCGTGGTCGGTGGAGCAGGCCCGCCGCCAGATTGAGACGACGCTTCATCCCGCCCGAGAACGTACGTACGGGTTGCGTAGCGCGATCGCTTAGGCCGACGATATCGAGCGCTTCTTCGGCGCGTTCCTCCAGTAGCTTTCGAGGCAGCGAGTAGAGTCCCCCGAAGTAGCGGAGGTTGTCCCAGGCAGACATTTCCTCATAGACCGCGAGGTCCTGGGGAACGATTCCCAGGATCTCCCGAACACTCTGTGCGTCGGCAGGCAGAGCGTGCCCACAGACCGTGACCTGACCACCTTCAAACGGGCGAATTGTGGAGAGGATGGAAACGAGCGTGGTTTTGCCGGCCCCGTTCGGGCCCAACAGACCAAAGATCTCGCCCTCAGCGACCTCTAAATTCACGGCCCGAAGCGCGGTTTGCTTCTTATAGCGTTTCGTAAGCTCTCGAAGAATAATGGCTGCCATTGCGTTTAGCCTCGTGGCATGGCCCACGGGCGAGCCGCCCTCGCAAAGTTGTCGTCGGTGCAACGCCACCGCATGGCAAACCGGAGTATACAGCACGACGAGGGATTCGGTGCAACGACCACTACACGCTCACCACGGCGCCTTGACCTGCCCTCGAACCCCGAACTTCGAACCTCGAGACCGTGGTGCCCCCAGGGGGATTCGAACCCCCGTTTCCACCTTGAAAGGGTGGCGTCCTAGTCCCCTAGACGATGGGGGCGTCTGGAGAGCGGCGCTTCAGTATATCACGACGCGCGCGTCGGCTCGCCTGCGCGCGTCGCCTGCGCCCAGCGCCGGATACGCTCCGCCGCGTCAAAGACGCCGGCGGCGATCGAGATAGTAAAGACCGGGTAGAGCGGCACGTGGTAGCGCGGCTCGGCCAGGAACACGATGTGGAAGAGCGTCCACCAGAAGAAGACGCTCACCAACAACAGACGCTTGGGATCGCGCCGGAGCCAGAGCGGGACCGCAGCGAGCGACAGGAACAGCACGAGGTAATAGGACGCATCGAGCAGCTCACGGACGATGTCCTCCACTACCGGCGGTTCGAACGGGGTGCTATCGAGCGTCGTGAGCCAGGGCATGACGACAACATCGGAGCGGTACAGGTGGTAGAGCTTAAGCCACGTGAGCCGCACTTCGTTCGCCGGGTGGGTGAGCGCGTACTTGATCGCCAGGCGCGTGTACTCGCGGTACCCCTGCACCTCCCAGTCCGGTCGATAGAGCGATTCGTCCATCCGGAAGCCGTCGATCCGGTCGTCCGTCCACCGCGTCGTGCCCGTGGACTCCGCGTTATGGCCCACCCGGAGCGCCGCACCTGAGTTAGTGGAGATGGGAATAAACGCGTCCATCTCCACGTAGTTGCGAATCGTCCAGGGCGCGATGAGCACAGCAGCCGCCAGCAGGCTGATTGCCGCTGGGCGCCACGTGGCCCGCCAGCCATGCTGACCAACCCAGTACACCACGGCGACCGGGACCAGCACGGCGCCTTGCCCACGGGTCAGGCTCGCCACGGCGAGCAGCGCCCCGTAGGTGACCAACGGGAGCCAGTCGCGCCGGCCGCCCAGCGGAAAGGCGACGAGCACCCACAACGCGGCCACAAAGACGAGCACGAACAGTGGCTCCGGAAAGAGAACGGGCGTCCAGGCGATGGGGTTGGGAAAGACGGCGAAGAGGCCCGCGCCGACGAGCCCGACTCGGTCGTCGAAGATGCGCCGAGCCAGGGCGAAGACGAACGGTATCGTCGCGGCGCTGAAGACGGCGTTCAGCACCTTCGCCCCAGTGATCGCCGACGCAGAAGGCGCGTCGATCCAGAAGACCTTGTAGAACGCGCCCAGGATCAGCGAGTAGCCGGGAGGCCAGAACGCGGTCGGCGGGCCGGGCCCCACCTGCTCGCCCAGCAGCGAGGTGCCGCTGTTCGAGACGTACCCGTAGCCGTTCGCGATGTTCGAGGCGACGATGTAGTACCAGTGCGGATCGCCGCCCAGCGGGATGGTATCGACGTACAGCACCCAGACGAGCCGCAGCGCCAGCCCGACCAGCGAAATGCCCGCGAGCCCCAGCACGACGGGTGAAGTGCGGAGCGTCGTCGCCGCCCGCCGCCAGCCGGACGCTTCCGGCGGCGAAGAGACCGTGACCGGACGATCGGCCACGAGGCCCTCGTCAGGAGCCGTCGTTGCTCTCGCGGGCCAGATGCGGTGGCACGGCCTGCGCGGCGGCGCGCTCGGGCTTGCGCGCCACGGCGTACAGATGGGCCCACGGCTCAAAGAGCACCGTCTTGCCCAGCAGCCACATCGCCGGGTGGAGCAGACGCAGCCCGTTTCGAATGAAGGTGCGGTGATCGTAGTAGTAGTTGATCAGCCGGTTCAAGACGTACTTAGGCGAAAGGCTCTTCCCATGCTCCACGTTGAGAAACTCGAACGCGAAGCCGCTCCGTTCGAGCGCGTACCGCAGGCTCCGGCGGGTGAAAAAGGAGACGTGTTCCACGTTGCGGTAGCCGAACCAGCGTTTGCCCATCACCCGCGCCACAAAGCCATCGGCCGCGGGCGTGGTCACCATCAAGACCCCGCCCGGCGTCAGAATGCGGAACAGCTCGTCGCAAAGACCAGCGGGATCGGGGTCATGCTCGATCGTTTGGAAGATCGTGATCACGTCGAAGGCGGCGTCCGGCGCCCGCAGGTCGTACAGGCTGCCGAGCGCCACGTCCAGGCCATACCTCTCTCGGGCGTAGGCGGCGGGCACGGGCGAGAGATCGACGCCGCTCACCTGATAGCCGCGGGCGCGGGCGGCATCCAGGAAGAAGCCCGCGCCGCATCCCACGTCCAGGAGCGTGCCGGTCGGCCGGTAGCGCTGGAGGTCGTCCAGCTTATGCGCGAAGTACCTCCGGTACGATGCTTCGTCCTCCAGGCAGGCGTTGAAGAACGGGTGCACGGTCTCTTCGTTGATCTCCACCATATGGCCGAGCGTGGGCATGGGGCTGAGCGCGCGGAGCCGGCAGACCAGACACTCCACAACGGTGCGGCCCTTCGCTTGCAGGATGATCTTCTGCTGGCCGCTGCCGCAGAGCACGCAACGCGCGCCGGCGCTTGCGCCTGCGGTCTGCTGCGTCGTTGGAACGGTCGTGGTCACAGGTTCCCCCCTGCCGCCGGCTCGCCGTGCTCGTTTGTTCTAACGGCGGCGCGGCGCCAGCGTTGCTTTCGATTATGGCGGAGCCAGCGCGGTGGCGGAAGCCTCACGCCTCCTCGTGACCATGGCGGGCCTTGTTCACGATGGAGAGCGCCCAGACGGCGACCGCGGCGATGAGGGCGAGCTGGAGGCCCCGCTTGAACGCAGAGCGACGCTTCGGGAGGACGGCGGGCTCCTCCTCCGGGAGGTCGCGCCAAGCCTGGAGGATGATCCCGGCCACGGACGCCGCCTCCTCCTCATCGCGAAGCACGTCTCGAACGTTCGTTGGGTCGCGGAGGATCGCCTCGGTGCGCTCCGCGCCCAGCCGCTGCTCCAGCCGCTCGCGCAGCTCCGCGGCCACGACGTCGGTGGTCTTCTTGGGGGTTCTGCCGTTCTTAGATCCGCGCATGGTCAGCCTCCCTTCCCACGGAACGTCCGGCCGCGCGCCAGCGTTCGAGCACGTGCCGGGCTTCGCCGCGTTCGAGCGCATCTCGCGCCGCGGCGATGCCGCCGGCGAGGTCGGGCGCGCGACCGGCCAAGTATACCCTGAAGCCCGCGTTGAACACGACCAGGTCGCGCCAGGCGTCCGGCGCATCGCCCGCCAGCACCTGCATGGTGAGTCGCGCGCTGCGTTCGGCGCTCGGCCGTCCGTCAGGCCCTTCGCCGATCGCGAGGTCTTCGGCGGCGGCGGGCGTCAGGCCGTAATCGACCGCGTTGACCCGGTACTCGCGCCGCTCCGCTTCGCCTTCCACGAACTCGATCACGCGCGCGGCGCGCCCGGTGGGCAGGTCTTCGTTGCCCTCCAGCCCTTGCACCAGCGCGGTCTTGCGGAAGCCCAGGCCGGTCAACGCGCCACCGAGCTTTTCCAGGTACGGCAGGTGGGTGAGGCCGATGAGGTGGAAGGGCGCGTTCGCCGGATCGTAGATCTTCTCCACCATGTTGAGCGGGCTGCGCAGCGCGATCTCTTCGCGCAACCACTTCAGGTCGACCAGCTCCGGCGCGAACCGGCGCTGGCGCAGATAGCCGATGCCGACCTCGCGGATGCTCCGCTCAACTTCCCCCGGGGAAAGGTCGGTGGGCACGCCCAGCGCGTCCAGCACGTCGCCCACGGTCACGCCATGCTTGGGCGGGATGCCCGGTTCCCCGTGCATGAGCACCGGCGCCCCGCAGGCGGCGGCGACGATCGACGCCGCCGGGCTGACCACGATCTGCCGGAGGCGGCCGTCGTAGGGGCTGCCCACGTCGAGCAGCCCCGAGACGTTCGGGCGCAGGAGTCGCGTTGCAGGGCGGCCGCGCACGGCATCGACGAAGCCAAGGAGCTCTTCCGGCGTCTCTCCCTTGTAGCGCTGGAGGAGGAGGAAAGCGCCGGCCTGGGCGGGCGTGGCCCGCCCATCGAGGATGACGTCCAGGCAGTAGCGCGCCTCCTCGCGGGTGAGGGAGCGGCCGCGGGTCGGCCCCTGACCCAGGTCACGCAGGAGGGGTTTCAGCGCTTCGGGATCGGTGCGCGCAGTGGTCATGGAAGAGCGCCCCTGGCAGTGTACCAGAGCGAGGTTCGCCAAACGCGCGGGGAGCGTCCACCTGGACGCTCCCCGCGAGACACGCGTCGAGCGCAGCCGGCTTACTCCGTGCTCTGAGGCTCGCCGAGCGCCTGAAGCGAGCCGTCCTCCTGCACCTGGACCGGCTGCAACGTCTGGATCGCGAAGTGGTCGTCCGGACTGATATTGACCTCAATGCCCGGGAGGTAAAGGTCGCTGGTGTAGCCCTGGATCGACTCGGCGGCAGCGAGCACGCCCGCACGCGTCATGTCGCCGTTCTCGCACGCGATCTCGAGTGTGTGGACCATCAGCTCGCCAAGCGACTGGCCGTACACCGTGAGCGCAGTCGGCTCAATGTCGCCGTACTCCTGCATAATCCGGGTATGCTCAACGAACGCGGGATTCTCCGCATCAGCAACGGGATCCAGCAGGTAGTTTGTGGAGATAGTTCCAGCGATCCGCTGGTAGCCGACTTCGACGCCCTCTTCGCCCCCAACAATGGCACCGACGAGCGCCGGGGCGTTCACATAGCCCCAGAACACCTGGGGGTGCCAGTCGTTCTGCTGCATGTACTGGAACGCCTGGGCGGTGATCAGCGGGAGCGAGTAGAGGTACAGGATGTCCGGGTTGGCGTCGCGGATGTTGGCCAGCTCAGACGTAATTTCGGTGGCGGTCGCCTCGTACGGCTGCTCGATCACCACCTCGCCCTCGAAGACCGACTTGAAGCCCTCCCGGCCGTCCTCGCCGAAGTCGTCGTTCTGGTACAGGATGCCGACGGTCTGACCGGGGAACCGTTCGTTGGCGACGGCGCCGAGGATCCGGCCCTCCGAGACATAGTCCGGGATGTACCCGATGGTCCAGGGCCACTGCTCCGGGTCGTTCCACTTCGCGGCGCCCGTGGAGAGATAGAGGTGGGGGATGCCGTCGGACGTATCCCCATCCAGGTTCGGGTCGTTGATGTAATCGACCTGGCCGGTGACCGCCGGCGTTCCCAGGTTGCCAACGAACGCCAGAACGTCGTCCTGCGTGGCCAGCTTCGTCGCCAGATCGAGCGAGAGCGCCGGATCGTACTGGTCGTCCTCCAGGATCAGGTTGATCTGACGGTTGCACACCCCACCATCCTCCGTGTTCACTTTGTCGAAGTAGGCCTTGAGGGCGGTGGAGATGGTGACGTAGCCGGCGGCGGATGGGTTGCCGCTTTGGGCCAGCGTCATGCCGAGCTTGATTTCCGTGTCCGTGACCCCGTGGTCGGTCTCCAGTTCCGCGCCGGGGGTCTGGCCCTCAGTCTGGCCGGGCGTCGGTTCTCCCTCGCCCTCATCCTCGCAAGCGGCGGCGACGATGAGGGCGAGCATCGCCACCAGCGCGACCAGCCACAGCGCTCGTTTCGGTAGGTTCATGCGGAGCACTCCTTTCTCCCTGTGGTACCTGAGCTCTGCCTGCTACAAACGGAAGTCTGCGGTGCACCCGCGGTTGTGTCAAGGCGGGCGTTCGGAACGCTCTTCGCCGTCGGACGCCCCCTGCCCGCGGGCCGCCTTGGCGGCGGGCGGGCGGATGTCCCACGCCCAAGAGATGCGCTCTCGCAGGTCCGCCGCCCGCGCCTGCAGTTCGCCGGGCAGCGCTCGCAGGCCGGACAACACGTCGCTGGGCGTGAGGCGCATGATGCCGTGCACAAACGCGGCCGCGCCGCCCGGCAGGAGCAGCACCACCGCGACGACGATCACGCCCTGGATGGCGCCCGGGGCGCTCTCGACGATGTCCACGTTCAGTCCGGGAACTTGCCCCACCAGGCGCGGGCCCTCCGTGGGCAGCAGCACCAACGCCACCGCCCCGATCACGGACCCCAGGATCGACGCCAACCCCCCGATCACGATTGACGCGAGCAGCGTGACCGACTGCAGAATCTGGATCGACTCGGGCGAGACGGTGCTGACTACCTGGACGTACAGCCCGCCCCCGATCCCTGCGAAAAAGGCGCTGATGGCGAACGCCGTGACCTTCGTCCGGGCGATATTGATGCCCATCGCCTCGGCGGCGATCTCGCTGTCACGCACCGCCACAAAGGCCCGCCCCAGCGGACCGCGCAGGATCACCCACGCCAAGAGCAGCATGAGCACCGCGCAGATGAGCGAGAGGAAGTACAGGTATTCGAACCGTTCCAGCGCGCCCCCCAGGAAATCAGGCGGCTGGATGGGGCTGATCCGGAGGCCCAACGAGCCGCCGGTAAACTGACTGTACTTCTTCATCACAGACGGGAAACTGATCGCCAGCGCCAGCGTCGCGATCGCCAGGTAAGGGCCGCTCAGGCGAAGCGCCGGGATGCCAAGGAACAGCCCGACGATCGCCGTCACGATCCCGGCCATCACGATCGCGAGCCAGAACGGCCACGGGCTGGCGTCAACGAACGACATCTGCTCCGTTCCGTCCATCAGGATCGCCGCTGTGTACGCGCCCAGCGCCATCAGCGCCCCGTGGCCCAGCGAGACTTGGCCGTTGTACCCGCTCAGGATGTTCAGGCCCATCGCCACGACAATCCAGATGCCGATGCGGGTGAGCTGGCCCGTTCGATACTCATCCAGGATGAACGGGGCGATCACGAGGAACGCGAGCACCACGGCCAGCGACGCCGGCACGCGCCATCGGTCCGGCACGCCCGGCGCCATCCGCAGCACCAGGCCGCTCCCGCCGATCACCCCGAGCAGGACGAGGAATTCCCAGAGCCCGCTGATCGTCACCGCCTCAGACCCTCCGTACCGCCGCGCGGCCGAACAGGCCGTGCGGCCGGACCAGCAGCACCAGCACCAGCAAGAGCATGGTGAGCGGCAGCTTCATCTCCGGGCCGAACCACTCCTGGGGACTGTACGTGCCGATCAAATTCTCGGACACGCCAATGATGAACCCGCCGATGATGGCGCCAGGCGCGCTGTTCAGCCCGCCGATCACGGCCGCCGCGAAGCCGAACAGGACTACCGCGAGCATGAAGCCGGGGTGCAGCGACGTAATCGGCGCGATCAGCATGCCCGCGATGCCGCCGATGGCGGCCGACAGCGCCCAGCCCAAGGTGAGCATCCGTCCCACGTTGATCCCCATCAGGCGGCTGGCCTGGGTGTTCTGCGCCGTGGCCCGCATCGCCAGCCCAAGCTTGGTGTAGGTGAAGAGCAGGAACAACGCCACCATCACGCAGAGACCGACAATGAACAACCCCAAATGATGCTCGCTGATCGTCGCCACGCCCAGGTCTACCGGGTCGAAGCTGAACGGCGTGGGGAACGCCTTCGGGAGCTGGCCTTTCGCCCAGATCCACGTGGCGAAGCTGTTCAGGAAGATGAACAGCCCCAGTGTCACCACCACCACGCTCAACACCGGCGCGTTCTCCACGGGCCGAATGACGAAGCGCTCAATCGCCGCACCCATGAGCGCCGCCATGACGATGCCGATCAACAGCACGACCCAGATGTTCAGGCCCGCCACTGTCAGCGACCAACCGATGAACGTCACCAGCATCGCCATCTCACCCTGGGCGAAGTTCAGCACGTCCGTGGAACGGTAGATGAGCACGATGGCGAGGGCGACCAGGGCGTAGATGGCGCCCGTCGCGAGCCCCCGGACGACCTGCTCCGCGAAGAGGCTGGGGTTCTCCCAGGGCGGGTCGGCCAGGAACAGCGCCGAGGCCGGTAGGAGTGACGTGAGAGCAGTGGCAGTGGTCGTGATGTCCATCACTCAGTATCCCAGATACGACTGGCGCACAGTCTCGTCCTCGCGCAGGCGCTTCGCGCTATCGGCCAGCACCACACGGCCGGTCTCCAGCAGATAGCCGCGGTCGGCGATGGCCAGGGACACGCTCGCGTTCTGCTCCACCAAGAGCATGGTGATCTGGTCCTCCTTGTTCACGGTCTGGAGGATTTGGAAGATCTCGCGCACGATGAGCGGGGCCAGCCCGAGCGACGGTTCGTCCAGCATGAGCAGTCGGGGTCGGCTCATCAGTCCCCGACCAATGGCCAGCATCTGCTGCTCGCCGCCGGACAGCGAGCCGGCGGGCTGCTGGCGGCGCTGCGCAAGAATAGGGAAGTACTGGCAGACCTTGTCGAGGTCGCGCTTGACGCCTTCGCGATCGTTGCGGAGGTACGCCCCCAGCATCAGGTTCTCGTGCACCGTGAGGTCCGTGAAGAGCTGGCGGCCCTCTGGGACATGGGAGATGCCCAACCCAACGATGCTCTCCGGGCTGCGCCGGTCGATCCGCCGACCATCGAACTCTACCGAGCCGATCGAGGGGCGGAGGAGCCCGGAGATGACGCGCAGGGTAGAGCTCTTGCCAGCGCCGTTCGCGCCCAAGAGCGTCACGATCTGGCCCTCGCCCACCTCCAGCGTGACGCCGTGGAGCGCACGCACCGGCCCGTAGGAAGCGCTGACCTCGCTAACCTTCAGCATCCTGATCTCCCAGATAGGCCTCGATCACGTGGGGATCGTTACGCACCTGCTCCGGCGTCCCGTCGGCAATCTTGCGCCCAAAGTCCAGCACACAGACGCGGTCAGAGATACCCATCACCAGCTCCATGTGGTGCTCCACCAAGAGGACCGTGACCTTCAGCTCGTCGCGAACGTGACGGATCAGGCGCCCGAGGTCTTGGAGCTCCTCATGACTTAGCCCACCCGCCGGCTCGTCCAGCAGCACCAGGCGCGGCTTGGAGACGAGCGCGCGCGCCAGATCGACGCGCTTCTGGACGCCGAAGGGCAGTCCGCCGGCCGGGAACGAGCGCACGTCGCGCAGGTCGAGGAACTCGAGCACCTCCTCCGCGTTGCGGCGCAGGGTACGATCGTCCAGCCAGGTACGAACCATTCCTCGGATGCCGTCGCGATTGAGGTGGGCGTGCTGGCCGATGAGCAGGTTGTCAAAGACGGACATGGTCTTGAACAGCTCCGCGTGCTGGAACGTGCGAGCCACGCCCGTGCGGATCACCTCGTGGGGGCGGAGGTCAAGGAGGTCAATGCCGCCGAACACGATGGAGCCATGCTCAGGGTCATAGAAGCGGCTGATGCAATTGAACACGGTGGTCTTGCCCGCGCCGTTCGGCCCGATCAGCCCCACGATCTGCCCTTCCTCGACAGCGAACGAGACGCTGTCAAGGGCGACGATGCCGCCGAAGCGTTTGGTCAGCATCTGGATTTCGAGCTTCATGGTCGTCTCATGCGCGGTGTATGCTACCACGCCCCGCCATGAGCGTCATCCAGGTTGTCAACCACGAACGGCACGCCGGAAGCGCGGGAGGAGCGGCTGTGGCCGCTCCTCCCGTTCCCTGTCCTCCAGGCGTCAAGAAGGCCTACTGCTGCTGCACGTAAGCGATCATGATGCCCATCTGGCCATGGTGCGCATGCGCGGAACCGTTATGGTACTGCGTATGAACGCGCAACACGTTGTTGCGGCTGAAGGAGATGTTCGGGTTGCAGATCGTCATGTCGGCCACCCAACCAGAACCCATTTCGTCCCGGTAGTTGTCGATGCCGAACGGGTCCGAGGTGACGATGTTCGCATTCGTGGGATGGCCGGCAGTGCCTGCGCCGGGGCCGCGCGGTCCCTGGTTTGGCGCAGGCGGATAGCCAGCTACCGACGTGCAGATGTACTGTCCGTTGGAGGCGTTCTGCAACGCGATACTGATGCCGTGCTCATGGACATGCCCGCCGATGGCGATCACCTTCCCACCGAACGTGGCCTGCCAGTCTGCATGCGTGTCGCTGTAGTTCTGCGGCAGGTCAACTTCGGAGTCGCCGCAGTTGTCTATGTCGAACCAGATCGGCCGCACGGACTTAGGGTTACCGCCCAAGAGACTCCAGTTGACGTAGGTAAACGTGAACTCCACGTACGCCTGCCTCGGCTGTGTGCCATGGTTCATCAGGTCGACGATGAGCCCCCAAGAATCGAGCAAGCCGACATAGTAGCCGTAGCCGCTGGGCAGGTTCATGATCGTGCGCTCGTTGCCGGACGCGAAGATGCGCTCGCCCAGGAGGCCCACCAGCCCATCGAAGTCGAACCGGGCGCAGGTCGGGTCGTTTCGAGACAGGTTGGTGAGGACAACGTGGTGAAGCATGCCGCCGGTGCTGAAGTTCATGGGCTGGCCGGTATCCGCCCAGACCGCGTTGGGCGTGATGCCCAGGATGTAGCAGTTGCTGCACGGCTTCTCCACAAACAACTGGATCAGGTTGTCAGTGCTGCCGCCCCCTTCATGCGTACCGTCGCCACCGGGTACCGTAAACGGCCCCCAGCGCACGGTCTTCGTCCGGATCGTCGCTGCTTCGCCCTTCTCGGGCGAGGTGAGACTCAGCGTTCCGGAGCCGGCGATCGCCAGCATCCCAACGAGGAGCACGGCCAGAACTAGGAGTTTGCGCATGGCAAGGATTCCTTTCTTTCTGTCACCAATCCCGTGGCTTGAGCGTCGGCGGGGCACAATGTGCAGTTGTGCTCGCTTGCGGTTCTCACCTCCCCCCGAGCGCGGTGTCGCCGCGGTTTCCCATCCGCTCTCGCGAAAGCGGAGCGGCTACGAATCGAACATTGACCGCGAGAGGAACTCCTGGATCTGCTCCCGTTCGTACCTGTCCTTGTGTTGCAGCCAGAACCCGGCGATATGCTGCGTGGCCGCCAGCAGCGTCTGCGCCATGAGTTCCGGGTCTCCCCTCGGCAGCTCACCTCGCGCCATCCCCTCCTCCAGGAGCGGACGCAGGTCCTCGGCATGGCGATCGAGCGCCCAGGTAGAGAGGTGCCCGACGCTGGTCTCAATGGAGAAGTCCCGATAGTAGAGGAATCCCCGCTCATGCTCCTCGACGAAGTCCAGGTAGGCGACCAACGCCCGCGCGAGCCGCTCTCGCACTGTCCCCTCGGAGGCATAGGCGGCCTGGAGGCGACCGCGGAGGCGCTCCGTGTACTCGATCACCGCCTGGACGAAGAGATCTTCCTTGCTTTCGAAGTACAGATAGAACGTACCCACCGCCAACCCGGCCCGTTCCGCTACCTCCTCGATGCGTATCGCGGGGAAGCCTCGCTCCTGAATCAGCTCCGCGGCGGCTTCCAGGAACCGACGCGGCACCTCCGGATTGGGGGTGCGGGGCGTCCGGCGGCCTCGGGTCGTCCGGCGAACGACCTTTATCTCGGTCATGATGAAGCGAATTCTACTCAGCACACTGGGAGCTGTCAAGCCCACCCCACCGCAGTTTGCGGTTCGGACAACTCGGGCCGGTCGGGCCCTTCGGAGCAGCTTGTGCAACTCCACCGCCACCATGACGGACAGGCGACTCCTGGCACCGCCGTGCCGACGAACCGAGAAGAGCCGGAGCTCGCTTAGTCCGGCCGAAGGCCCGGAGCAGCCTCCTACGAGGCCGATCTCGTCCGGGCAGCCAGCTTTCGCGCCTCCTCGGCCAGAAGGAAGACCGGTGGCATGGCGATGAGCAGGAGCCAGTACTTGGGGCGGAGTGGCTCTAGGTCGAACACCTGCCGGAGCGGCGGCAGCCCGATGAGGACTGCGAGCAGAGCGATCTCCGCCGCGACCGCCCACAGCAGCGCCCGATTCGCCAAGAGCGCGCGCCCCAGGACGGAGTCGCGCTCGCTCCGGCAAGCGAAGGCGTTGGCCACCTGGCAGGCGACGATGCCGGCGAGGGTCATCGTGGTCGCTTCCCGGTAGCCGGGCCCTTCATCGAGGAGACCCCGCACGATGTTGCCCGTGAGGTCCCACTGTACGGCAAAGTAACCGGCCAAGCTGAGCGCGGCCGCCAGCAGCCCCAGGAAGCCGAGCGCTCGAAACAGCAGGCCCGCCGTGACCAGGCGCTCGTCGATCCTCCGCGGTGGACGGGTCATCACCCCACGGTCCGGCGGGTCCACGCCGAGCGCGATCGCAGGCAGCATGTCCGTGCCCAAGTCCACCAGCAGCACCTGCAGGATGGTGAGCGGGAGCGGCACACCCGCCAGCACGAAGAGGACGAAGGGCACCGCTTCCGCCACGTTGCTGGTGAGCACATAGGTGAGGAACTTCCGGATGTTGCCGTACACCGTCCGCCCCTCCTCCACAGCGCGGACGATGGTCGCAAAGTTATCGTCTAGCAACACCATATCCGCTGCCTCGCGCGCGACGTCCGTGCCCGTGCGCCCCATCGCCACGCCGATCTCCGCCGCCTTCAGCGCAGGCGCGTCGTTCACCCCGTCGCCGGTGACAGCAACAAGGTGGCCAAGGCGCTGAAAGGCTCGCACCAAACGCAGCTTGTGCGCGGGCGTGACCCGGGCGAAGACGCGCGGGTGACGCGCGGCAAGCATCTGCGCGAGCGCCTCATCACCGAGGGCGTCGAGCTGCGACCCAGTGATGACATCGGCGTCCGGCGGGGCGATGCCCGCCTGTTCCGCTACCACAAGCGCGGTCTGCGGATAGTCGCCGGTGAGCATCACGACATCGATGCCGGCGCGATGGCAACGCGCGACCGCGCTCGGCACCTCCGCCCGGAGCGGGTTCTCCAGGCCCATGAAGCCAAGCAGGGTGAGACCTTGATCGACCGGCGCGTCGCCGGCCACCTCGCTGAGATCGCGGACATCACGAACGGCAAAGGCGAGCACGCGCAGGCCGCCGTCGGACATTTCGTTCGTGCGGCGCACCAGCTCGGCGCGGCGCCGGTCGTCCAGCGGCCGGACGGCGCCGGCGCGCAGTTCGTTCACGCAGCAGGCGAGGGTCTCGACCGGCCCGCCCTTTACGAAAAGGCGCAGCTTGCCCTGGCGCCGGTGGAGCGTGGCCATGCGACGCCGCTCAGCGTGAAATGGGAACTCCCGCACCCGCGGCCACGCCGCCCGCTCCCCGTCCGGGTCCAGCTTCGCCTTGATCGCGACGATGAGGAGCGCCTCGTCCAGGGGATCGACAATTTCGATCCTGCGCCGGTGCGGGTGCGGCGGCACCGCGTTGTTACAGAGCACTGCGCAGCGGAGGAGCTCTTCCAGCGCCGCCGGATCGCCCGCAGCGTGGTCGACAGGGCGAACGCTGCCCCGCAGGTGATAGCCTTCGCCGGTGACGTGGTACTGCACGTCGCCCACCCAGATCTGGCGCACCGTCATTTCGTTCATCGTAATGGTGCCGGTCTTGTCCACGCAGATGACCGTGGTGCAGCCGAGGGCCTCGACGGACGACAGACGCTTGACGATGGCGTTGTGTCGCCCCATGCGTTGCACCGCCAGCGCAAGGGCCAGCGTGACCGTGGGCAGCAGACCTTCCGGGACGAGGGCGACGAGAATGCCGACGCCGAAGATGAAACCCTCGCGGCCGGAGAGCCGTCCGCTCAGGTCGCCGGCGAGGAAGAACAGCAAGCCGACGGCGATCGCCACGGCGGCGATGGCCCGCGCGGTGGCGGCTAGCTCGCGCTGGAGCGGGCTGGACTCGAGGTGTACGCGCTCGGTCAGCTCCGCGACCCGGCCGAAGACCGTCGCTCGGCCGGTAGCGAAGACGAGCGCCTCACCGCTGCCGTCGAGCACGGTGGTGCCGGCGAGGACGCAATTGCCAGCATCAACGTAAGGCGCGGGTGGAGCGGCGCCGGCGTTGCGTTCCACCGGTTCCGACTCCCCGGTGAGGCTACTGTAGTCAAGTCGAAGGTCCGCCGCCGAAAGCAGCCGGGCATCGGCGGCGACACGGTCGCCGCGCCGCACGAGAATCAGGTCGCCCGGCACAATCTCGCGCGCGGGCAGGCGATGTTCCACCCCGTCGCGCCGCACAAGCGCAGCGGCGGGGAGCCGGCGAGAGAGCGCGTCGACGAGGCGGCTCGCGCGATACTCCTGCCAGAAGCTAAACACGGCGTTCACCCCGATAATCACAAAGACCGCCCAGCCCAACTGCGGGAGACCAGCGAGGAAGGCCAGCGCGCCGGCTGCCCACAAGAGCAAGGCCAACGTGTGGCTCACCTGGCCGAAGAGCAGCCGCAGCGGGTGGGGCGGTCGCGGCTGGGGCAATGCATTCGGACCTTCGCGGCGCAGCCGCCTTCGAGCCTCCTCCGTGGTGAGGCCCAGGAGCGAAGTACGCAGCAATCGAGCCACGTCATCCGCCGCCAGGCCCACGATCTGTTCGGGCGTGGGCGGCGCCTCACCCGTTGGCTCTGCCTGCGTGTGCGCGGCGTCTTCGCTCATGGCATACGCTTGCGATCGTCCACATCGCCGCGGGCGAGTGGCGCCGGTTCCAGCGACCCTTCCACAACGGAAGAGCCACCGGCGGAGAGCGAACCGACTCTCTCCAGCAGCGGCCCGTGACCCTTATGGGACCTGGTCCGACACTTCGGTCGCCATCTCGACGTCCAGGGCGGCGGCCCCTGCATCGCCGTCGCTCAGGGTGTCTCCTTCATGGCCGTGTCCAGCGCCGCGCTCAGCGCGCGCCAGCGCTGGTAGCCGCGCCCGTACTTTTCCACCCAGGCCGGGTCAGGCTCGACCGCGACGGTGGGGGCGGCGAGGCCGTCGTTCGGGAGATCAGCGGCCTGGGCGGCGAACATGAGCGCACCGCGCGCGCTGGTCTCTGGATCGCCCGCCATCTCGATCGGGCAGCCGAGCACGCTCGCCAGCATCCGTGGGAAGCCCGCCGCGCGGGTAAAGCCGCCGCCGAGCACCATGCGTGTCGCGCGCTCGCCCGCCACCTCCGCGGCCTGCTCCACATTGGCGCGCAGGGCGAACGCCACGTTCTCCAGCGCCGCGCGCAAGAGCTGCGGCCGGCCCACGGAGCCGACGGCCAGCGGC